>Ga0164311_10001383_pt1 | contig 11798 bp, 13 predicted proteins | sample GuaBasSedimGuay2_FD_121796 | JGI IMG/M metagenome (GOLD analysis project Ga0164311, IMG submission 121796) | Subseafloor sediment microbial communities from Guaymas Basin, Gulf of California, Mexico - Guay2, Core 4569-9, 9-12 cm | ecosystem: Environmental > Aquatic > Marine > Hydrothermal vents...
CTTCAGATAGTTGGGATCATCGAGGATGGTCAAGTCATTCACTTTTAATTTTGGGACAATTGATAGGTTGAAATTGAAATTCTGAAATTAAGCAACTTCAAGGCGAAGCTCCTTGCCAACAGCCTTAACAAATTTCCCTAAGGTAGAAAGCTTAATATCCTCTGCGTGATTTTTAATTCTTGAGATTGCGGATTTTTTAGTATTTAATTTCGCGGCGAGCTCTTCTTGTGTTAATCCGGCTTCTTCCCTTGCCTTTTTTAGAATCACCCCGATTTTAAATTGCTCATATCCGGCAAGCAATTGGCGTGGAACTGTCATGTAATTATTCGCTTTCCCTCACACGACTTATCGATTGACAACGTGATAGATTCATGTAATATATCAAGACCGGTCGGTTTATTATATTGAAAAACATTTTTATCGGGAGAGATATCGTGTCAGACAAGGGGTATATCACCAAACGCAACATCATCGAAAAATCGCTCCAGCTTTTTTCGGTCAAGGGCTATTACAACACCTCCATCAGCGACATCCTGGCAGCTACCAACCTCACCAAGGGCGGACTCTATGGTCATTTTGCCAGCAAAGCAGATATCTGGCAAGCGGTCTATGACGAAGCTGTGTGTATCTGGCGGGAAAGGGTATTCTCGGGCGTCAGAGATCGAACCGATCCCATGATCCGCATTACGAAATTTATCGAAAATGATCTGAGAAACTACCTGGGAGCGGATGTATTTGAGGGCGGCTGCTTTTTTCTGAACATGCTCGTTGAGCTCTCGGGGCAATCCGACCCCATGAGCAAGCAAATTCTGCGGGGATTTGTCCGTATATCAAAACTCATTCAGGCATGGCTCGACCAGGCAGCAGACCAGGGTTTACTGAAACCCGGTTTAAACCATAAAGAAATTGCAAATTTTATTGTCATTTCTTTAAATGGTGCAGCCGCCCTGTACACATCCACCCGGGATGACACCATTGTGGACCAGACTATTGAGCAGTTAGGGTTTTATGTCAGGCAACTCAAGGCGTGAGGCAACATCTGGCAGACCGTCTTAAAAAAAAGAAAGGTATTCAGGTGACGCCGGAGAATGTTTTTATATCGAGTGGTTCTCAGGGAGCGTTGGATGCAGTAGGAAAAGTTCTGATATCCAAAGGGGATAAAATCGGGGTCGAGTCGCCCACCTATCTGGGTGCCATCCAGGCCTTCGATCCGTATGAACCTGATTATGTCACTCTCGCCACCGATGAAAAGGGATTGATTCCGGAATCACTGGAAACCGTACTCAGCAGGACTCCGTTGAAATTTATCTACCTGGTGCCCACCTTTCAGAATCCAACCGGGCGCACCTTGCCCATGGAACGACGGGAGCGCATCGCAGCAATTTTGACCAGATACGATGTTCTGCTCATCGAAGACGACCCCTACAGTGACATGCGGTATGACGGGGAGCCCTTAAAACCCTTGAAAGCGCTGGCCCCTGACCACGTGCTATATATCGGAACACTGTCAAAGGTGTTTGCACCTGGTCCAAGCCTGAAGGCGGTATGTTCGTCTGGGTAGAAGGGCCTCCCGGTTATGACATGGAAGCTCTCTACCAAAGAGCGGTCAAGAAAAACGTCGCGTTTGTACCTGGAAAATACTTTTTTACCGATTCACAGAGAGGAATGGAAACCATGCGACTCAATTTCAGCATGGCAGATGAAGCTGCCCTCCATGCCGCCATCCAAATTTTATCCAGGTTATTGTGAAATTGCCGGGCTAAGGGCTCGCGGAAAAATAACTTCACATTTTAGGCGCCCATCCATCTCGCCTGGTGGCGTTGCGAAAACTCGAAATATCCAGATATTCCTTACGTTTTCTCGCCTTGCCAACCGGGCGCCTGAGCACCTAATTCTGTGAACTTATTTTTGTGCGAACCCTAAGCTTCCCAGTTTTTAGCGATCCTGCCGATGATGACGGCACTGAGCCCCCATGCCATGGGCAAGGAGATGGGCATTCCAACGGCCTTGAAATAAGGAGAATGATAATGCCAGAAACCGACCTTCATGCAGATGGCTTCCCCGATTGTTCCCAGGGTGGCACCCATGATAAAAATGATAACGGTATATACCATCGCTATGGATCGTGTGATGGTTGCGAACACCGCCAGGTAATAGACAAGGATCACACCAATGAGGAAGCCGAAAACGATCTTTCGTGATGTAGCAGCGGTAACGGGCCATATAATATCGGCAATTGCCGTGAATGAGAGGGTAATCCGACGGAACAGACAAAAAAGAGATGCCCAGATCAGCGGTATCCATACCGGTACTCCTAGGATAAGCCCGGGCGCGTGATATGTCCAGACGCCATACTTGACACATATCATCTCGGATGGTGTTCCAAGAAGGGCCGCAGCCAGCATCACGACGACATCGGCTTTGTTCCGGTATTTCAGCACCCAAAGTCCGATTCCGACTGCAAGCAGCAACGTCGCGGTCACGGGATGCTCCCATAAAAGACAACAACCGCCGTCAGGTAAACACCGGCTACAATTTCAACAATAAGTTCGATAGCGATTTTTGGTTGCATCTTAAAAACAAACCCTTACATAATCGGTCATCTTTGTTCTAATGTTATTCTGACAAACGCTATAATAGATGGGCTTAATACTATTAACAATCATTTTTCATGTCAAAAATAAAGAGTGGCTTGACCGTTAGATTATAAAAAATTTGCCTAAAAGTGAAAAATCAGCTTGATATTTTTAATTTTTATAATTATTTATAGCAGTATTAATAATACCCGATAGGGTATAAGGCCGGTTTCGTACTGAAGGAAAGATCCATTTGCCAGAGTGGCAGTCTGAAGTTTGGAACCATGAGATTTTTTTTAAAGGAGGTTGTTACAATGGCTAATGGCATAGTAAAATGGTTTAACAGCAGCAAAGGTTATGGTTTTATCGAGCAAGAAGACGGTCCGGATGTATTTATTCATCATTCTGGAATCAATGCGACCGGGTTCAAAACACTTGATGAAGGCGACCGTGTTACGTTTGACATTGAGCAGGGACCCAAGGGTCCTTCGGCAGTAAATGTAACCGTAGTATAGGTTTTTTCTCAACGATTAAATAAAAAAGGGCATTCCTTGAAATCTAAGGTAATGCCCTTTTTTTATGGATTTGGATTGACTGGTGCCTGTATCAGCACCATCTCCTTCTTTTTTTCAGTCACGTCTTTTTCTTGGTTTTTTCTCTTTTTCCGCAAATATAGCCCGTATCTTTCTGCCGTCCAGCGTCACACCCTTAAGCGCTTTGAGGACTTTTTTGGCCACATTTTTTTCTACATCAAAGAATGAAAACTCTCTTTTGAGTTCGATTCGTCCGAGTTTTTTAGATGATATTCCCGAATTATCGCAGACCAGACGGACGATAGCACCTTCTTTGAGATTATCCAGGCGTCCGACATTGATGAAAAAGCGCTGGGTATTGCCGGCAAGACGATGGCCGGCTTTATCTGCTTTTGTTGGACGCTTTTTGACTTTCACGTTTATGTCTTCTGCCCCGCGATAGTAATCGAGAAAGCGGTTGAACTCGGCCGAAACGAATCGACGGATCAAATCTTCTTTACTGAAAGCGGAAAGGGTCTCAAGTACCGGAGGAAGATAATTGTCGATTTCTTTGTTGTTAACCTCCGCGGAAACCATTCGTTCCACCAGTGCAAAAAGCTGCTTCTCGCAAACTGCGCGACCACTTGGGATTTTTTTATACTCGAACCGAATGCCGCTTTGGGATTCAAGAGCATGGATCCGTCGGACTTCCCGGGTGTTTACCAATACGATGGATACGCCGGATTTCCCCGCCCTGGCTGTTCGACCGCTCCGATGGGTGTAACGATCCGGTTCATCGGGAAGATTGTAGTTGATGACGTGGGTGATGTCATCCACATCCAGACCTCTTGCAGCCACGTCGGTGGCCACCAGTAACTGGAGGGTTTTTTCCCTGAATTTTTTCATCACCTGATCCCGTTGCACCTGGGACATATCACCGTGCAGCGCTTCGGCATTGTAACCGTCTTTCATCAGTTTGTCGGCTACCGTCTGGGTTTCCCTGCGTGTGCGGCAGAAAATAAGACCAAAAATATCTGGGATATAGTCGATCATCCGCTTGAGGGCCGCATAACGATCTTTCTCTTTGACAACATAACAGGCGTGAGAGATGTTTTCAGCCGCTTTATTTCGCGAACCGGCGGTGATGGTTACAGGACGGGTCATATAGGTGTCGGCAATTTTTGCCGCAGCGTTCGGCATGGTGGCTGAAAAAAGCCAGGTTCGTTTGTCGGATGGGGTCCGTTTCAGAATGTCGTCGATATCTTCTTGAAACCCCATGTTGAGCATTTCATCGGCTTCATCCAGGATCGCATAAGCTACAGCGCCCAATTTGACGGCCCTTCGGTTGATCATATCCAATAGCCGGCCGGGCGTAGCCACAATGATCTGAGCCCCTTTTTTAATCTGGGATATCTGGTTCCGAATATCGGCACCACCATAGACGGCCACAATGCGCGCCTTGGGCGTGTAGCGGGCAAACTGTTTGAGGTCGCCCGTGATTTGAAGACAGAGCTCCCGTGTGGGGCAGAGAATCAACCCCTGGGGGATTGGTGACGAAAAGTCAATCAGCTGCATCAGGGGCAGGCCAAAAGCAGCGGTTTTTCCCGTGCCGGTCTGTGCCAGCCCGATGATATCCGTGTCGTCTGTCAGCATCAGAGGGATGGCTTTTTCCTGAATCTGGGTGGCATACTCGAAACCGAGATGGTCGACAGCCCGAAGGATTTCGTCTGTTAATTCAAAAGATGATAATCTCATAATCGTTCAATATAAGGTTGCTTTTAAATTAATCAAACTTTTTTATCACACCAGAACATATCGGTTTGTAATACTTTTGTAAAATCGGCACTATCTGTTTTACATTTTCTTCCCGGGACCCCATACTCTCCATATTTCTATCGCAGATTCTCGGGTCCGAGGGCTCGGTACTATGTTGCCACTATAAGGGATTAATATTTTGCACATCCAGCGTGTGATAAATTCTAAATCCGAATATCGAAATACGAAACAAATCCAAATATCAAATGCTCAAATGATTCAAACATAGTGCTTGAGCTTGTATCTCCAAGGTCTTGTTTTGATCATTCGAATTTGGATCATTCGGTATTGCCCTTCGACGTTGCTCAGGGCGGTGAGCCTGTCGAACCGTATAGGATTTCGAATTTCGTGCTTCGGATTTAAGGAACTAACGCCATCGGCATAGCCAAATATCTCTGACCTGGCCCAAAGGACCAGGTTTTAAATGACGAAATAAAGCAGAGGGTGAATCTGTTGAATTATACAATCTTTGACACACCGGTAGTAAGAACCGCTCTTCGATGGCTATCCATTTTTTTGCTTAAAATTTCCGGATGGCGGACAGAGGGGGCACTCCCCGATATTCCCAAGTTCGTAATGATAGCTGCCCCCCATACGTCAAACTGGGATTTTCCTGTCATGATGTTCATCGCCTTTAAACTTAAGGGGAAACTATATTGGATGGGCAAGGACACCATTTTCAGAAAACCCTTCAAAGGGTTGTTCAAGTGGCTGGGTGGCATACCCATAAACCGCAGTCGTTCCAACAATGTTGTGGGACAGATGGTCGATATCTTTAATGAGACGGATAGGCTTATCCTGACGATCCCACCTTCCGGGACACGAAAAAAGGTCAGGAAATGGAAGTCCGGTTTTTACCACATTGCCTCAGGAGCCAATATCCCTGTGGTGCTTGGATTTCTTGATTTTAAAAGAAAAACAGGCGGGATCGGTCCGGTGGTGCTCCTCACCGGCGACATGGAACAGGACATGATGGTTATCAGTTCGTTTTATGCCGACATCGAGGGAAAACATCCTCAAAAAAACAGACTTACCTGTTTAAAACAGATTACTACTCGTCGAGCCAGTGTTATGTCCCGTAAATAACCCCATAGTTGCATAAACATGTCACTCTCGCGAAAGCGGGAGTCCAGAAAACCGACACCTGGAATACAACACTATATCCGCCCGATAAAATCGAACTCCAGCTTGGCCTGGAATTTCTCGATGCGGTTGAAAATTTCTTTGAGCATTTTCTGTTCGATCCGGGTGAGCTTCTTGGGATTGATATAATTGTGCGGCGAGTCTTTATCATCGACAATGGCTGTTACCTGACGGACAAAGCGCAGCTGCAGAAGAAAACTGTAGGCCTTTTCAAGTTCTTCATATTCCGCCAGCTGGAGGATTCCCTTCAGGTGCAGCTGCTGCAGTCTTTCCAGGGTATTGGTTTCATCGATATGGTTTTTTAGTGCATAAACTCTGGCAAAATCGACAATCGGCGTCATCGCACTCTTGATGTCGAACATGTCCCGATGTTTTCCTTTTGACTCCACAACGAAATTTCTGAAAAAGCCGATGGGCGGCTTGAAATACATGGCATTCTCAGTGAGATGACGCATAAAGCCGGGCCAGCCGTCCAGCGCCTTGAATAGAAATGTCCGCAGCGAATCAACCAACGCCCCGTCGCCATATCCGGTGCGAAAATCGAAAAAGATGCTCGCCTGCAGCAGATCCTCGCCTTCGGCACCATGGATCCATTTAGAAAAATTTTTCTTCCACACTGCCAGTGGCTGGCACCACTTGGGGTTTTTAGCCATGACATCTCCATTACAGAACGCGTATCCAGCGTCGTCCAGAAGTGTACAGACGGTTTCCCCAAGCTTGAGAAAGTATTCCTGTACAGCTGCCTGGGACGCCTCGGGAACATCTTCGAAGATGATGGCGTTGTCCTGATCGGTTTTGAGCGTCTGTTCGTTGCGGCCTTCGCTGCCCAGAATCATGAATGCAAACCGGGCAGGAGGAGGTGGATGGTGAATCAGCGCAAATCCTATGATTTTATTTAAGATAGTGTCTGAAATGGTTGTGATGAAACGGGTCAAATTTTTGGCATTTGCGCCACTGCTGATCAATGTCATGATCTGCTTAGGAAGTTTGTTGTGACGATCGACAATCTCTTCCATGCTGTTCGCTGTTGCAATTTCCCGGACCAGGAAAACCGGGGACTGGCCCTGGGCAGTCAGAATATCTCTATTTGATAGAATCCCCACGATCTTTTCGTTTTTGTCTGTGATGGCAAAATGCCGGATGCCTGACTTCATCATCCGCATCAACACTTCAAAAATAAGTGCCTGGCTGGAAATGGTTTCAATTGGGGAAGACATTATTTCGGCAACAGGGCGCGCCGTATCATACCCCACGGCAATAACCTTCTTGGTTAAATCCTTTTCCGTGATAACACCCGTACATTCGCCGTCTGTATCCTTGAGGAACAGAGAACTGATATTTTCCCGGCTCATCTTGTTCGCCGCCTCACGAATGCTTAGGCTCACATCCCCGAAAATCGGCATTTGTGTAGAAATGCTTGATATGGGCTGATTGAAAAAAACCAGTCCCTCTTCCTGGGGCTGTAAAGTTTTGGCAATAATGGCGGCATAAGATCGTTCGAGCATTCGCCTGCCGAAAGTGTCGGTAAAATACTCGGTGAAGGTCTCGTTCGCCTCACACAACTTGAGGAATGCTTTCTTTGGAATCAGGTAAAAAACAGCATCTTCCGTGACCCTCAAAGTCCGGACGGAAAGCCCGTCATTCAGGAGCATGGAAATACCGCCATAGATATCTCCCTCACCCAACATGCCCAGCATGGTCTTTTTACCGCGATCTTCAAAATATCGCTCTGCAGAACCGCGCTGCACGATATACAGATACCCGACTCTTGATTTTCCCTGGACAAACAGGACGCGGTTCCTGGGATGCTGGACTACGGTCAGATTATCGATGGTTTCCGTGATCGATTCTTCCGGAAGAAAGGAAAAAGGTTCGATGCCGGATAGAAAATGACGAGCCTGTCCGGTCTCAATCAAGGCCTTTATAGAATCATCAAAAACATGCTTGCTGAAATTTTCCAGGAAAAATTCATAAAACTTCGGATAGCGTGTACAAAGATCCTGAAAGATCTCCTTGGGTATCTCGTATCCAGAGCAGTCTTCTTCCACAATGACCGTTCGCAGTGAGACCCCACCGTTCATGAGAATAGTAATACCCCCAAAAACCTCTCCGCTTTTGATAAATCCGCAAGGTACGCTCTCCCCATCCCTCAGGTCGAAAAGAATGAGGGATCCTTTTTTAATGGCATAGACGTTGTCGATGACGGTCTCGTCTTTAACAGCCAGTTGCGTTCCCTTTTCGTAACGGTTGAAAAAAACCTCATGGGATATTTTCTGTATCTCTTCATCCGGAAGAAACGAAAAATGAGGCATGCCGGAAAGGTATTTTGCGGCTTTGTCCATCATCTGATCACCTATACCTTGATTGGGATTAGGGAGTGAAATTGCTGAGCGCTTTTCTTGCCTTGATGAGTTCTTCGTTGGTCAATCGGAGACGTGCGGTGATATACTCGGCAAAAATCCTGTAGAGCAGAAGAAGAAAATCTACGCGCTCATCCGGGTCATCGGAAGATGACAGCCGTTTTTTTGCGGAGGTATCCACAGCAAGGCAGACGGTCTGGCCCTCGGCATACACTGATGCAGAGCGTCTTTCATCATCGACAACGCGCATTTCACCAAAAATTTCACCCTGCTTGCCAATGTGGCCGATGATGACGCCTTCCTTGACAACCCGGATTTTTCCGGACAGCATGAAATAGAGCCATGGATCAAAATCTCCCTCTTTAATAATCTGCTCCCCGTCTTCATACTGGCGGATCTTGCTCAGACGCAGCAGTTTTCCAAGGCTTTTCGTCTCAAAGTTGCTCAGAGCCGAAATTGTCATCAGTTTTTGGATATTTTCAATATTTTCTTTCAAATATTTGGACTCTATCATTCCGATCCTCCTTAAACCTTACATCCGCTTTCCGGCACACCTTTTTTTAATGCGTCGATTGTAACAATGCATGGATTATCTTACAGATACCGAAAACCCCATGTCCATCACTCGGGGAGTTTAAATCGTCCTGGAGCGGGGGCTAATCAGCAATTTCAGCGCACAAACTCATGCATAAGGCAGCCTAAAGAAAGAACAGAATTTTATCAAGAAAAATAAATTCGTTTTATAAATCCGGATTATAACCAATAAACCTGATCGGTTCCGGCGCAAGGCATTTCAGCCTGAAGCCGTAGTGTACTACTGCGAAGGATGAATAACACAGCGCCGGGCCGATCAGGTTTCGAGACAGTCCTTGCTCAGGCTGTCCTCGAAAGTGACAGGATAACACCCATCAAAACAGGCTTTGCAGAAATGATTTTCCGGGTTTTTGATGTTGGTTGCGCTCAAAAGACCCTCGAGGCTCAGGTAGTATAGGGAGTCCAGCCCCAGATGTTCTCTCAACTCTTCTACCGTTTTGTTTGCAGCAATCAGTTCTCCCCGGGTTGAAAAATCGATGCCGTAGTGGCAGGGGAATCTGTGAGGGGGGCCACTCACGCGCATATGGACACGGTTGACACCCAGTTCCCGCAGCGCCTTTACACGCGTTTTTACCGTGGTACCCCTGATAATGGAATCTTCAATGATAATAATATCTTTCCCTTTCAGCAGGGATTTGATGGGGTTCAGCTTTACCCGCACACCGAAATCACGCATACTCTGGGTGGGTTGGATAAAGGTCCTTCCTACATAATGGTTTCGAATCATGCCCATTTCAAACGGTATACCCGATGCCTCTGAATACCCCAGAGCCGCATATGTACCGGAATCCGGAAATGGCATGACAAAGTCGGCATCCACACCCGATTCACGGGCCAAGCGCCTCCCGTGTGCCTTTCTGAGCTGGTAAACATTCATTCCATAAAAAGAACTGTCCGGTCTTGCGAAGTAAATGAATTCGAAAATGCAGAAAGCTCGCCTGTCAGGCACCGGCACGTGGATGCTCTTGATACCGCCGTCGCTGATAATGACGATTTCTCCCGGATCCAGTTCCCGAATAAATTCGGCCTGGACCAGGTCGAGGGCACAGGTCTCGGATGCCAGCACATAATTGCCATTCAGGCGACCCAGGCAAAGGGGTCTGAATCCGTATGGATCCTTGATGCCCACAACTTCTCCCTTGCCGGTAAGCATAATAAAGGAAAAAGCGCCTTTCAGTTTTTGGACAGCCGCTGCCAGTGCCTGTTCAAATCCGAGTTCAAGATTTTTTACAAAGAGGTGCAGGAAAATTTCACTGTCCATGGTCGTCTGGAATATAGACCCGGCCTCCTCCAGTTCACGCTTCAATTCATAGGCATTGACGATATTGCCGTTGTGTGCCACGGCATATGATTTTTTCCTGTGCTGAACAACGAATGGCTGGGCATTCATTAGAATGGAGCTGCCGGTTGTTGAGTAACGAACGTGCCCGATGGCATGCCGGCCGCAAAGATCCTCCATGTGGTCGGCGTCGAACACCTCCGGCACCAGTCCCATTCCTTTGTGGGCATAAATTGCCTGATCTCTGGCAATGGCAATGCCTGAGCTTTCCTGGCCACGGTGCTGGAGGGCGTAAAGCCCAAAATAGGTCATTCGTGCAGCTTCGGAATGCCCTGAAATGCCAAATATCCCACAGGCTTCCCGGGGTCTCCCGCAGCACGTCGATTCACCGTCTGAAGTTGTTTTCATATGACCGGACACCATTTATTGGTTGCTCCTTGTCAAATATCTGGTTTAAAGCTCTTCTGAAAGTAATATAGCCTCGGCAATCTCACGCATGGATTTCCGCGTGTCCATGCTGCGCTTCTGTATCCAACGATAAGCCTCCTCCCCGGTTCGGCCACGTCGCTTCGTGAGCACCTCTTTGGCACGTTCCACCAGTTTACGTGTCTCGAGTTCCTCCTGAATGACCTTGGTTTCCACCATGAGCTCGGTATTGATAATAGCGGCCGCTGCCTGGTTGGCAACAGTTTGGATGAGATTGATTTCCGTTTCGGAAAACCGATGGCGCTCAGCTGTAAAGCAGTTAAAAACACCGATAACCTTTTCATCCTTGATTTCCAACGGAACGCTCAGCATGGATACCAGACCGAGCCGTCTGGCCATCTCTTTTTCTTTGAAAAGAGATTCATCCAGCACATTTTCGACCATGAGCGGCTTTCGGGTTGTTGCAACATGCCCCACAACCCCTTCCCTCATTCCCAGGGATCGATCCTTCACATACTCACGATCGATGGTTTGCGAGGCTTTCAATCCCAGTATCGGCGGATCAACGGTTTCATCGATAAGCCACAGAGAGCATATTTCCACCCCGGTTACTTTGGCCGTGACCATTAAAATCAGTTTGAGGATATCTTCCAGATACTGATCGGAGGTTATGGCACGACTGATGTCCATCAGGGCTTTGATATATTTGTCTTGTTGATCGAGCTCGGGTTTTTTCATGATTAAAATTTGAAACGCTCATCTTAGGGCTCGCGAAAAAATAACTTCACATTTTCAGCGCCCATCCATCCCGCTCAGAAGCGTTGCGAAAACTCGAAATATGCTCGATATTCCTACATTTTCGCGCCTTGCTGAACGGGCGCCTGAACTCTGAAACTCTGTGAACTTATTTCTGCGCGAACCCTTAGTGCAGATTATTAAATCTTGTTTAGGTTTTTTTTTCAACATTTAATAAAATTGTGGTATGAATTTGTAAGATACGTTTTTTGATTGATGGAGCAAATATGGACCCTGAAAAAACAAACATTCCGCTGGAAATCATAAACAATGCCAAAAGTCACTGGGAAACATATTC
>Ga0164311_10001386_pt1 | contig 11785 bp, 12 predicted proteins | sample GuaBasSedimGuay2_FD_121796 | JGI IMG/M metagenome (GOLD analysis project Ga0164311, IMG submission 121796) | Subseafloor sediment microbial communities from Guaymas Basin, Gulf of California, Mexico - Guay2, Core 4569-9, 9-12 cm | ecosystem: Environmental > Aquatic > Marine > Hydrothermal vents...
AAGGAAAGAGCTGGAAAGATATGCCTAGCCAGAGGTGGTTAGATGTCATCCGCTTGCATGGATTGTGCAGTTAAGCACATAGCGAATGCCAAAACATTTCTAATGGAGGCAATAAAATTTGGGGCTAAAGTCCCGCACAAACAAATATGTTCAAATTAGATAAAATGATGAGAGAGGATCTCGTCGAGGAGAGCGGTGCTTACACTCCTGTTCTGAATTTGGTTTGACGTACCGATCCAAACAGTAAATTATAATAAGTACCTGTCCAACACAAAATTGACGAAGCTGGAGGTGTCAAAGATAGCTGAAAATCTGGTAATCAAAACAATTTATCGAAGTTCGAGGAAACTGGAGTGATATACAGTTTTGCGATGATGGGCTTCAGGGAGCTCATGAAAAAGAGGATTGTGGGACTATTAATCTGGAAACCGATGGCTAATTTATAATTCGTTCAATCTACCTATTACGTACTAATAAAGAGAGATTGAACACTCCTGTTATCAACTCCACGCCAATTGTCACACGTTTTACCGAAAAGTATTTAAGTAAAGAGTTTGTAGGGATTATGGTGTTCTTCATGTCGGACTTCGAGAACTTCATGAGGAAAGAGGTCTATGACAAAGCAGCTGTAGCTGGATCGAAATTATGTTCCAAGGGAGTAGACAAAAGCACAGTGAACAACATGATATCGGTATTCAACTCAGAGGAAGACCCGGAATCGGCCTGTCTACTCTTAATAACCTACATAAAGAGGCAAGTAGGAAGAGGGGAAATACACAGGGAAGCAGGGGGAACACTAGTAAGAGACTTATATGAAATATACTCTTCCTTCAGGGAAATGGGGAAAGAAGATCTAAGATCAGCTTTATACAAGTATTTAGTCCTAAGCAAATGGGTCTTCGAGAGCGGCATACGTAGAGAGGTCAAGAAGTTTGAAGAACTACTGAGTTAGGAGGAGATGCTCAATGTCCTCAAGTTACGGAAATTTCGGAGTTTTCAACGTACTATACATATTGGAGCTCACATTGGAAAACGAGACACCACTAAGCGTCTCCTCTGGGAAGGATCCATCAGGCGGAACAGACAACCCAATAGTCAGGTTGAAAGGAAGTCCATACATCCCTGGAAGCACACTCAAGGGACTGATGAGGAGCGAAGCTGAAAGAATCCTCAAAACAATTGGAGTAAGCGTATGTGACGTAATGTCAAACGAAGAGCTGAGGAAACTCAAAGAAGGAAGTGAAGATTACAGACCATGTCTAGTTTGTAGAATCTTCGGAGGTCCAACAATAGCTTCCAGCGTCACTATAGGAAACGCTCTACCAAAGAGATGGAGCACAGATACTAGAACCTGTGTGTCGATAAACAGAATAACGGGAGGACAACATCCTGGTAGGCTGTACGATGTAGAGTACGTCAATCCGAAAAGCGAATTCAGCTGGAGAGTAGAGACCCTTAATCTAGATATACTGGACTTGAATGACGAGAGATCCGTAGTTTTTAATCTTTTGATAAACAAAATGCAGGAAATAGGTATATGGATTGGTGGGAGGAAAAGCGTTGGTCATGGATTGGTCAGAATATCGAAGATAGATGAGGTAAAGAGATACGATGCATCAATGAAGTTCAAAGACGTCACCGAAGAATACCAGTCGAGACTAAGAGAGTTATCTGCCTCTGTAGACGAATTCATTAAATTGATAAGGGAGAAAGAGAGGTGATCGCTTGCCAGATTACTGGCTCTCACACGACGTAATCTTGAGAGAGATATCCATTAAGTTTGAGTTAGAGACGAAGTCCCCACTCAGAATAGGAGCAGGAAAAGGGAGCATACTGTCCCCATTGGATTTGCCAGTTCTCACAATAAGGATTGGCGAGTCTAATCTCCCTTACATTCCAGGCAGCAGTCTAAAGGGAGTTATTAGATCCGCTGCGGAGTCAATATCTAAATCCTTGGGTCTCAACTCCTGTCCTGGAGGAAATGAGTGTAACAGAAAGTACGGGAAGAACTTGGATTACTACATAAGATCAGGATTTCCGAGGGAGAAAATAATAGAAGACGTTCTAAGCAAGTACTGTTTGACCTGCAAGCTATTTGGATCTGCTAGTTTCTTCTCTCACGTGCTGGTAGAAGACATGTATCCAGTTGGAATTCCATCCAGAGGGGTTAAGACGGGAATAGCGATAGAAAGAAGGAGCGGATCAGTCAGAAGAGGAGCTCTCTACACCGTGGAATACGTAAACCCAGGGAGCAAGTTCGAGGGCAACATAGTCATGAGGAATACTCCTAACTACTGCATAGGCCTCATATCCATGGTAATAGATCAAATAAACAATGGACTGATAAGAATAGGAGGATTTAAGACTAGAGGATTCGGAAAAGTGTTTCTAAGGCCCATAGAGATGAGTGGGATCTCCGTAGAGGATGGGTCTGTGGTGGAACTCAAAGAGCTAGACAAACTCAGCGGATTAGATGACCTAGACGAGAAAATCTCCTTTGAAAAGGGAAATCCAGCAGATCTCCTAGAGAAAAGCAAGGAGGTGTTCCTCAACTATGCAAGGAAGGCAACTTCCAAGAGTTAGAGTCAAGAGGAGAAGTTACACGGACAGATCGTTTCTACATCCGAATAGGAGGAATTATCTACTGAAGTTCGAGATGGAGGTACCTGAGAATTCGTACCTACTCACTTCTTCGGGTCTCTCCAAATTGGATTACTCCAAGCTAGAGAGGAAATTCAAGGAAATTTTGGGAAAAGTGTCATCTGGTAAGGAGGACATAAGGAGAGCAGCTCAAATCCTAGAAAAGCACTTTGACGAGATCAGAAGGAGTAGCAGTCCAAGTAGAAACGAAATCCCTAGATACGACGATGTAGCAATATTGCCTGGATCCTCAATCAAAGGGGCAGTCAGATCCAGAGTGGAATATAAGTTGAAGCCAGTTAAAACATCAAAGGGATATGAGTCAGCTTCTTGTTACTCAGTGGTAGGACAATACAATACTTTGAGCAAAGCCCACATGGAATTCTGGTATCCCGAGGTGATCTATCCCAGAGAGAGATGTGGCCCGAAAGAATTCTGTGTAGTTTGTGATCTCTTCGGATCTCAAGGCTTGAGATCCAGAGTACACTTCTCTGACGGGATTCTGAAGGAAGGTAAACCCGTTAGATTAGATGGATATGGAGAAGCCTTTAGCCTAGGATCTAAATTCAGTTTGGAAGTGACTTGCGAGAATTCCACCATATTGGATTTAGGACTGCTGTTTTTAGGTACAGAACAGTTCAGTGGTTCTCCAATACTCCTAGGTGGGAGAAAGTACGCCTTCAACCCGAAGACAGGAGGGAAATACAAAAACGAATACTTCTTCGGTCTGGTTACCTTTAAACTGAAGGAGATATTGGAATTCGAGCCAAATGGAAAAAAAGAGACAATCAAGGAAGAAAAAGAAATACAAGAAAAGATAAACGAAGCTAGGAAAAAGCTAATCCAAGAGATTGGAGAGGAATACATAGGATTCGAAGAGGGTGTGATAAAATGAATGAGGAAGACATCCTAGAAAAGATAAGGAGCAAAAAACCGAAATTGGTTCTCTTGAGCATGGGAGACATGAGCTCCAAGTTGATAACCGGAAGAGAAATATCCGAGATAGAGGAAATAGGAGAAGTTGGCTTCGGATATTTCGAGGATTACGGTAAAGTATTTGAGATGAAGTGGATAAGGAAATCAGACGGAAGCTATTCTTACATTGAAGAAGAGATCAAAGGAGACGAAATACTACATCACGAGATTTTAGAAGGATACATCAGCATAAGGGATGCTATAGAAAAAATAAAGAGAGAAGAGGAGGAAGTCAATTGAGACCGAAGGAGGAAGTGGTTAGAGGATTTATACTCCCGAAGAGGGGTCCGAGTTACTCTAGGGTGATCGAAAAACAAGAGAGGCATGATTTCCACAAGATATTCAAGAAAATAATAGAGAATTTCATTAACGAATGGCTGAAAAGAGAAGGAAAAAAGACCATTGATGATCCAAGGGATTTGAACAGGATGTTGAACGAGTTAGTCTTCTACTTGAAGGGATCTCTATTGTTGGACCCAATACCTGGGATTTTACCCTCTGCTACCTATGGAATCTCCCTCCACTACTTCCTCAAAACGGAGGAGAGGATCGACGAATGGTATGAAGAGTGGTATTTATCCCTGGATGGAATGAGGAAATACTACGCCCTCTTGGGCAGAATCAATATGGAGGAGATCTCTGGGGGAATATTCAAGAAGTACATAGGAGAGAAGTTACGAGAACTCATGGATTTTCCGGCAGATACTAGGCCCGGAGCCAATACGTCCTCTTTAATAGTCCATCTGCTCACAGTTTCAGCCTTAGCCTCTTCTATTTATCTTTCAAAAAGGGAGAAAGATGAGAAGGAGCTAGCTATACTCAGAATACTATCTCTTTTCCATGACATAGGGAAATTCATAGATATAGCTAAACACGAATCCATTTCAATCGATGACATAAAGGAGATATTCTCGGAGAGGACCTCGGGAGAGGCCAAGAAAATCATAGAGGCAGCTATTGAGCTATTAAGCGGTAAAAAAGACTCTGAATATAAGGAACTTGAATCTATATTCAAGAAAGCAGATGTACTCGCGTCCGCTCTCGACAGGCTATCGAACTTATTGCCAGAGGTAATTGAAGAGGAATTAAGAAAAGAACTATTCGAGAAAGCCATAGAGTACTACCAAGAGAAATACGGAGAGAAGGTCGATGAGGGAAAAGAGGCCTATAGGAAAATACTGGTTAAGGGAGACTGGAAGTTCTGGAAGGAATTGGGAATAGAGACGGTAAGGAAGTTAACTGAGTCTTTCTGCAGGAGAGTGACCACTAAGGAGATACTGAAAAAACAAAAAGTTTTCGAAAGTGAGGAGAAGATTTCTCACGAAGAGGTAGACGTCTATCTGGTTAGGCTGGATCTAAGAGGGATACAGAAATACATCAGGTCCAACGAAATAAGAATAATGAAGGCAGGGAGCAGGGTAATAGACGCTCTGATATACACCAGTATTCCCCTCTACGTAGCGGAGAGAATAGGCCTTCCAGCGGAAAGTATTCTCTACTCCGGAGGAGGAAATCTCACGCTAATAGTTCCCGGTAAATACTTAAGCGAACTAAAAAACATGAGGAAGGAGTTCTACGACTCCTTCAAGATAGAAATAGTATATGGAAAATCCAGAATAGGAAAGGACTTTTTCTCAATGAATAGAGAAATAGAGGACGAACTAAGAAAAGAAAAGAGTAGACTGATAAGAGAGAGGGGAGAAGTTCCCGTAAAATCCAACGCATTCAAGAGTTGCGACTCCTGTGGAACAGGAGTGGCTGTGAGGAAGAGGGATGGAAAACACCTCTGCGAACTTTGTGACAAGAAATACGAAATTGGTACAGACATACATTTCAGACCAGTGCTCAGGAACTTATTAGAGAAAGAGGAGTTGGAATGCAATGAAGAGCTCATACTGAAGGACGTCATGCTCTTCCTAGCGGGGCACGATCCAGAGGAAATCGAGAGGGGAATAGACAGGTACAAGGACATATCTCTGATCAGAGTAGATGGAAACGTCATGGGAGCGTTCATGTCGTCCTCCCTGTCTATCACAGATTCAGTGGAGAGAAGCATTAGGATAGACACTGCCCTCAAGAAGTCCATTCACGAAACATACGAAAACTTAAGGAGTATAGGAGGTCTAGATCACATCAGATTCTACCTAGGAATAATTTATGCTGGAGGAGACGACGGAGCTTTCCTACTTCCAGGGAAAATCTCCATACCAATTGCCGTGTTTCTGGCCAACAGATTCTACATGGAATGTGGTTGTAAGGTCTCTCTTTCATGTGGCATATCAACGGCAAAGCCCAAACACCCAATAAACTTGCTGTACGAGGCCAGTGGTTACCTACTAGACGAACACGCGAAGTCAGACAGGGAATTGGCATATGAAGAGACATTCAGTGAGGTAACGTCTCCTAGCAGTGATTACAGAGGGTCCATTTCCTTTTATTCAGCAGACGGAGGAATACTAAATGAACACTCCCTCAAGTCTGCCATAAACGAGATAGGTAGGTTCACTATAATGTACGGCACGGGTGAAGGTAGAAGGACATTCAGGATAGCCGAGGTGGACAGAAGCAGGAGCATACTAAAGCTCTTCGAGTTGCTAAATGATTATGGTGCCTTAAACGAGTCAATAGGGCTAGACAATCTCGATAGGGTAATTGACGCATCCTTAGAGTTAGCGAAAAGCGAAAACACAGTTTTGAGAGAGATCAGGAGAGATCTGCTGTCCATAATGCACTCTTCGATAATGGGAGACCAAGACCTCAGGATATCCTACCTGTTCGCTCTGAGGGGGAGAGAAAGGAGAAGGTATTCGAGCATAATAGACAATCTCCTTGAGATCAGAGGGGAGGATTTCTGGTTCAATCTGTATGATGCATACATCCTCGTCAAAATGCTAGGAGGGTTGTGATTGAAGTCAAATGTTAACGATAATGGTAAAACGCACCGATTCAGGCTAGAGTTGATCCTAGTTACAGAGAAAAAACTCAATGTCGGTGCTGGCGCTCTTTCACCTAAGATAAAGGCAGATGTACCACTAATACATCTCCCAGGAGAGAAGTGTCTGATACCAGGATCTACAATAAAGGGAATACTAAGGACTTCCCTCATAAGACTACTAAACACATTGGGCGAGAAAACTCCCCCAACGGTACATCCGAGTAGTTTAATTGATTCAAACGATATGGTGTGTATGATATTTGGGAGACCAGGAAAGCCAGGGAAAATATTCGTTTATGGAGCAATTCTAGAGAGGGATTCGTGTCCGATAACACACGTTAAAATAGACGACGATACTAGGACAGTTGCCGAAGGAGCGTTGTATACAGTAGAATATCTCCCAATAGGAACCGAATTCACCTGCAGGATCGAGGGGGAACTCACTATAGATGAACTGGAGTACCTCCTTCTCTCTATACTGGAGGCAAGATACGAGAGAATCGGGAAGAGCGGATTGGTTAGTTTTTGGATAGACAAAAAAAGAAGTGAATTGCCAGTTGAGGAAAGCGAACTAATTAAGGAAATAGTGGAGGTAATAGGAATTGAGCGACGTGAAAGTTTATGAAATTGAAATGGAAGTTAGAACTCCTTTAGTCCTTTCCTCCTATGAGGCGATAGGCAATGTTTTTTCTACTGATTGGAAGTATATACCAGGGCACGTAATCAGAGGCGCTTTGTTCTCTCAGTTAATGAGAGAGGGGAAAGAGGTTCCAATAAGAGAAGAAGCTAGGGATCCGACCGTGTTCTTCCAACCAGCATATCCAGTACTTGACGGTAGGGAGACAATTCCCGCTCACCCCATGATATACAAGTGTAAAGTGTGCAAGAAGACCGTCATCAACCTAGAGAAATTTGAGGAATGCGAAGAACACCCTTTTTGCATGGAGAGCAAGGGGGGATCCCTAGTATTTATTGACGAAAATGGAAACTTGAAATTCTTCGAGTATGAATATGTAGATCTTGAGTCTCTCGGGATAAACCGAGTAATAAAGGGAAGAGAGCTTGAAATGTTGTATTCCTTTATAGGGATATCTCCTAACACTAAGTTCAAGTGTAGAGTCACGGACGTCTCAGGGAAACTGGGGGAGTTGGGAATCAAAGATTTAGGGGAACTCAAAATAGGAAGGGGAATCTCCAGAGGATTTGGGCTGGTCGAATTGAAAATTGAGGAAATAGAAGAAAGCAAACTAGTCGAGGACAGATCAAGAGAAATAGAAAAAATAATCGGAAAAAAAGAAGACAATCCGCTGATTCTCCTAGTGAAATCTCCGACTTTTAACTTATCTGGAAGTAAATTCGGGTTAGATTGGAAACTGGATTTGAGTCTAGGTGGGACTGAGTTAAAATGCGAAGAAGTCATCTTGACAGGAAGAACTTCGATCTCTGGGTTCAGTTTAGCTGGAGGAATTCCAAAGGCCAAGCTGACGAATCTGATAGACATAGGATCTCTGCTGTTCTTCGAAACGGGAGGGGCAATTCAAGAGGAGGAGTTAATGAAGGAAATAGCTAGAAAGGAGTTGAGAGGATTTGGGCCATATTCCCAGATAGGATTGAACTTCTTGGAGGTGCACCCAATTGCATATGGAGGAGATCTCCAATAGGGCTTTAATCAATTTGTCTTTTTCAATGGATTCTCCTCTGCACCTAGGGGCAGAAACCGAGGGCACAATCAAGAAGATTTTGTTGTTCAAGACTAGGGGAAGGAGAACGCCAATTGTCCCTTCCGAATCAATCAAGGGAGTACTGAGATATATGGCCACCTCTATTGCTAAGTCGATAAATTGGGCTAATGAAATAGAGAGAAAAGTAGTGGAATCACACTGCAAGGACGAACATCCTGGAGTCCAAGGATTGAACGAAGGTGAGATAGACAACCTTATCAAAAAAGTCTTTGGATCTAGAGAAATAGAACTAACAGATAAAGAAAAGAGAGAGCTGTATCTGTCCCTAAATTGTCCGATATGCAGGATATTCGGATCTAAGGAAATATCCGGGAAGTTGAACATAACTGATGGCATCATAATCAGCAGAGATCAGCTCGAGAATCAGGAATGGGCTTGGATAAGGCAACTAATACCTAAGGAACTAGGTATAAGGACATATAATTCAGTTAGCATAAACAGAGACACTTTAACGAAGGAGGAGGAAAGACTTTTCTCCCTAGAGTATATAGAACCTATGGACGATCACATACTGAATTTCAGGCTAGTAGTGGACAACATACTGCCAAGGGAGAGCGATTCCATTTTGTTCTCTAGGTTGCTTAGAATGGTGTCTGATTTGGGACTATGGATAGGAGGAGCGAAGAGTAGGGGATATGGAAAGCTAACACTCGAGGATGAATTGTCCAAGGTGCTATTAATGGATTTCAGAGAGGCGAAAGAGGCTAAACAACTCTTCAGGATTCTTTCCTTGAAAGACGTTGTCAAATTGAACATCGAAGAGTACTGCAAGTTGCTAGAGGGAGGGAGTTGAGGAGAATAGATTACCAGCTCGTTCTCCGAGACATACTTCGAGGAATGATCTTCTCAGAGATACTCTATGACTATGAAGTAAAAGTTCTTGGGAGGGATAAACCGAGATTTTCAATCATGAGTGAATTATCAAGAATGTATTTCGACGGGATCCAATCCAATCGGAGCGAGCTAGATGGATTGGAAGACGTTCTGTTTTTTGGTGACTTCGAGGTGAAAGACATCTTAGACAAGTACCTCGTTCCCATAAGGGAGAAAATTAAGGAGAAAATTGAAGAAGTGTTGAGAGACAGATACACCGTGATGAGTGTCGGGGAATACCTCTCGGAAGTTCTTTCATTACTACTCATCGAAGAAGACATTATACTGTCCTGTATAAGCAGAGAGAAGAAATTAGACAAACTAATAGATGTTCTAATCTCAGCCATTGTTTCTAGAATTCCATTGGACTACATCGCTAATGACAGGGTTTCATTCAAGAAAAAGGAAATAAGTCTCTCAAAGAAGACTGGGGTGAAGCTGAACTTGGAAATACTAACTGCTTCTATCGCTGCGGAGGAAAGTGCAGAGAAGTTGTTAGACGAAAAACACATACTCAATGTGACTAAACTAGGAGAATTCTTCTCCAATTGCAAGAATTACTTCAAAGTTGAGGAGATAGATCTACGCCACGAGCTGAAGAGACTATTAAATGACAGCAGAAGGGAGGAGCATGCATCTGAAATATTAAAGAAGCTCCTCAATCCCAATGCACAGAGGGAGTTCAAGGAATCTGAAGCGATGGATGAGACAATCGACATTATCTTCGAAGTAGTTAAGGAATACTATGATATAACCAAGAGTTTGATGAAGAATTCGAGAGAGCGCGTAGAAGTACCTGAAGTGGAGTTGTATCTTCTAGAATTAATGAAGGAGCTCACCAAGGAGCACATCATTTACGAGTCACTGATGAGAGCTAGGTTCGTGGAATTCGGAATACCAACCCTCGGCCCAACTGAGATAGCGATTGAAGGGACTTCCGAGCAAAGGGAAATAGATGGTATATCAATACCTCTTAAGCATCACACAAGAGACTACGAAGAAATTTATCTGCTAGAGGTCACCACTAGGACAGGACAGAGCAAAGAAGAAAAGAAAGAGAAAATTGCTGAGTGGCTGAGAGGACTGCGTGAAACAGTAGGCTTGGAAACGAGGACACTATTTTTCTGTAGAGAGGTAGGCCACGGGTGTCAAACAGGAGACGAGGACTCAATGCTAATAGAACTACCAATTCAGAGTCTCAAAAGGAAAAACTTCTACTCTGTGGTTAAGTACATGCTACGATAGGGAATTACTTAAGTTTTTTAAAATTAATAACCTTAAATTAGAAGGTGGGTGATATTCTGTCACCGAACAGAATAGTTTTAGTTTCAACATTGGGTCTCTCACCATCTGTAGTTACCGAAACAGTGGATGCAATGATCGAGATAGGAAAGAAGCCGAATACAGTATATCTGCTAAGTACAAGCAGCGGAGAAATAGATAAGTGCATAGAACTCTTAATAGAAGAATTTAGCAGATATGATCAATACAGGGAAATAGAGCTCAATTATGGCTATAGAATATCTAAAGAAGATATATTCGACGAGAAAGATAACTTAGAATTCCTTGTCCTCTCCTCGCATTTGCTGGAAACCGAAGCCAGGAGGGGAAGCGAGATATACTTGAGCATATCTGGTGGAAGAAAGACAATGTCAGCTGCTCTCTTCCTCTTGGGACAAATATATGGGGTTAGGGCAATACTCCACGTCCTAGTACCTGAGGAAATAGAGAGAAGGGGAAACATAAGAACACTTCTAAGTCTACCCGAGGAGGAGAGGGCAGAGATACTTCACCCAAAGGAAAAGAGGTTGATATTCTTCCCAGTCATAAGAATAATTAGGAATCTAGAAGAGATAATACGGGCACTAAGAGGTGAAGAAGTTTCAGATGAAACGATCAGGATATTGGAAGAGAGTGGATTAATGGAAAATGGGAGAACAACAGATATGGGTGGAAGACTTAAAGACATACTCGATGAGATAGAGTCCTTCCCACCGCCTTCGACGAGGAGACCAGAAGAGAAAATAAGGATAGACTTCTCTGCTCATCACTTTCCAGAGAACATCAGGCAATTTGTTAATAGACTAAGTAAAATACCGTTCGTTGAGGAAATAAGAAGCGTAGAAATTACCAGAGATACTAGCAGCAGAGCCAGACTCAGGAGCGGGGTAGTTGGGGAACTAACAGTAATTTATTCAGATGGAAATAAAGGAGTAAAGCTAATAGTCAAGACGACTTCTAGTTCGAGAGGACAAGACAGGAAAGTAGCTGAATTCATTAGAGCTTCTCTAGGAATAGATTAGCTGTTAATCCATGAATCGGGGGGTAATCTCATATGGGTCATAAGCTGTTGAGCTTCATCGGAACTAGGAGGTATACCGAATCCTATTACTCCTACAATGGGAAGAGGTCCAATAGGCCGTATCAGTTCATCCAAGAGGCCATAGTCGAGTTCTTCTGTAGAAATTGGAAAGAAGATGATCAATTAATTGTCTTCATGACAGAGGAATCTAGGAGGAAGAACTGGCTAAGTAAAAAAGAATGCAAAGATGCTAATTTTGATGAAGGCCTAAAAATAAAGCTAGAAAAATTGAAGAATAGCCTAGGAATAAATTTCAAA
>Ga0164311_10001387_pt1 | contig 11784 bp, 9 predicted proteins | sample GuaBasSedimGuay2_FD_121796 | JGI IMG/M metagenome (GOLD analysis project Ga0164311, IMG submission 121796) | Subseafloor sediment microbial communities from Guaymas Basin, Gulf of California, Mexico - Guay2, Core 4569-9, 9-12 cm | ecosystem: Environmental > Aquatic > Marine > Hydrothermal vents...
CCGCTGAGCGCGCAGAGGTCGCAGAGATAGTCAAAAAGGCCTTCTCTGCGTGCTTTGCGGCCTCTGCGGTGAAAGAAAACAGGATCAATGCAGTCACATTTGAACATGTGGGTAATCACCAAGAGGCAAGCGCTTTGTCCAACTCTCCGAAATGTGTTAAAATGCCTTTTCGCCAGACGTTCACCACTGCGGAGGGAAGCATTGGCTCAAGATAAAATCATCGTGCGCGGCGCGCGCGAGCACAACCTGAAAAACATCACTGTCGAGATTCCACGCAACAAGATGGTGGTCGTCACCGGCATCTCGGGGTCGGGCAAGTCGTCGTTGGCTTTCGATACCATCTATGCCGAGGGGCAGCGACGCTACGTCGAGAGCTTGAGCGCCTACGCCCGCCAGTTCCTGGGTCAGATGGAAAAGCCGGACGTGGACCAAATCGAGGGACTTTCGCCCGCCATCTCGATTGATCAGCGCGGCGCTTCCCACAATCCCCGCTCAACCGTCGGCACCGTCACCGAAATCTATGATTACCTGCGGCTGCTCTATGCCCGCATCGGCGTGGTCCACTGCCCGCAGTGTGGGCGCGAGGTGACCAAACAATCAGCCCAGCAGATCGTGGACACGCTTATGGGTATGAAACCCGCCGCCCACTTCCAAGTACTGGCCCCGCTGATCAAGGAGCGCAAGGGACACCACCAAGCCATCTTTGAAGACGTGCGCAAGGCGGGATTCGTGCGCGCGCGGGTGGATGGCGCGGTGCGCGATGTGGACGAAGAGATCGAGCTCGACCGTTACAAGATGCACACGATTGAGGCGGTGGTGGACCGGCTCATCATCCCAGAGGCGCCGGAAAAGGCCAGCGGCTTTCGCTCGCGCCTGACCGATTCGGTCGAGACCGCGCTCCGGCTGGGCGACGGCGTGGTGCTCATCAACGATCTATCAAGCGACCCGCCCCAGGACGTGCTCTACTCGGAGCGTCTGGCCTGCCCCAATTGCGCCATCAGCCTGCCAGAGATCGAGCCGCGCACCTTCTCCTTCAACCGGCCACAAGGCGCCTGCCCAAAGTGCCAGGGGCTAGGCGTGCGGCTGGAACTCGACCCCGACCTGATCGTGCCCAACCCAGACCAGAGCATCGAAGAGGGCGCCATCAGCGCCTGGAACATCCAAGACAGGGAGGGCTACTATTGGCAACTGCTCAAAGCTGCCTGCGACCACTTTGGCATCCCCACCGACGCGCCCTGGCGCGAGTTGAATCAAGCTCAGCAGCGCATCATCCTGCACGGCAGCGGCGAGGAGCGCATGCGCGTCCGCTACGTCAACCGGGACGGACGTCACAACTCGTACCTGGCCCGCTTCGAGGGCGCTGTCGCCAACCTGCAACGTCGTTACCAGGAGACAAGCTCCGATTACGTCCGCAGCAAAATTGAAGAGTTCATGACCCGTCGCCCTTGCCCAGATTGCCGTGGGGCGCGGTTGCGCCCGGAGGCGCTGGCGGTTCTGGTGGCCCACAAGCCCATCAGCGAGATCGCCGCCTGGCCCGTGAGCGGGCTGCTGGCGTGGATTGACACGCTATCATTGAGCGAGAAGGATCAGATGATCGCCCGCCGCATCCTCAAAGAGGTACGCGACCGGCTGCGCTTTTTGGTCAATGTGGGATTGGATTATCTGACGTTGGATCGCACCGCCGCGACGCTGGCGGGCGGCGAGGCGCAGCGCATCCGGCTGGCGACGCAGATCGGCTCGCAACTGATGGGCGTGCTCTACGTTCTGGACGAACCCAGCATCGGCCTGCACCAGCGCGATAACGCCCGTCTCATCCGCACATTGCAAGAAATGCGCGACCTGGGCAATACCCTGATCGTGGTCGAGCACGACGAGGCGACCATCCAGGCCGCCGATTGGCTCGTGGACCTGGGGCCAGGGGCCGGCGAGCGCGGCGGAGAGGTGATCGTCGCCGGTGCGGTCAAAGACCTGATCGCTTGCCCGGAGAGCGTGACCGGGGCTTATCTCTCCGGTCGCCGGACAATTCCGATGCCCGCACAGCGGCGCGAGGGAAACGGCGGGCAATTGATGATCCGGGGCGCGCGCGAGCACAACCTGAAAGAAATTGACGTGCGCATCCCGCTGGGCAAGCTCGTCTGCATCACGGGCGTCTCTGGATCGGGCAAGTCCACGCTGTTGGTCGAGGTGCTGTACCGGCGACTGGCGCAGATATTGCACAACTCGCGCGAGCCGGCCGGCGACCACGACGCGGTCGAGGGCGCCGAGCAGATTGACAAGGTCATCAACATTGACCAATCTCCCATTGGACGCACGCCGCGCTCCAATCCGGCCACCTATACCAAGCTCTTTACTCCCATCCGCGAGTTGTTCGCCGCGCTGTCCGAGTCCAAGATTCGAGGGTACAAGCCTGGCCGCTTTTCGTTCAACGTCAAAGGCGGGCGCTGCGAGGCCTGCCAGGGGCACGGCACGCTGCGCATCGAAATGCAGTTCCTGCCCGACATTTACGTCCCCTGCGACGTCTGCCACGGGCGGCGCTACAATCGAGAGACCCTGCAAGTGCGTTACGGCCGGCAGCACACGGCCGGAAGCAAGACCATCGCCGAGGTGCTTGATCTGACAGTGACTGAAGCGGTGGAGTTTTTCGCTAACATTCCCAAAATCCAGAACAAGCTCCAGACCTTGCAAGAGGTAGGACTGGGCTACATCCGGCTGGGACAGCCCGCGCCGACCCTTTCCGGCGGTGAGGCGCAGCGCATCAAGCTCTCGCGCGAACTGAGCAAGCGAGCAACCGGCCAAACGCTCTACGTGCTCGACGAGCCAAGCGTGGGTCTGCACGCCGCCGACGTGGACAAGCTCGTCGCGGTGCTCAACCGACTGGTAGACGCGGGCAACACCGTCGTCATTATTGAGCATCACCCCGGCATCATCAAGGTGGCCGATTGGATCATCGATCTGGGACCTGAGGGCGGCGACGAAGGCGGCAAAATCGTGGCCGAGGGCACGCCAGAGCAGGTGGCACAGGTGGAGAGTAGTTACACGGGGCAGTTTTTGAAACAAGTGTTGAGCCAGCAATCCGCGTAGTGAGGAGAGATTTCTCACCGCAGAGCCGCGGAGAGCTTGTTTTCTTTCTCAGCGTCCTCGGCGTCTCGGCGGTGAATTCCTAGCCCGTCAGTTCATCCTCAATAACGAAAATGTAGCCGCGATTTCCCAATCGCGCGAATGGAATTCGCGGCTACTACAACTGCCCTGATTCGCCCCACTCTTCCAGCAGCTTTTGATACTCGGGGTCGTCGTACCGCTCCAATAGGAACCAGTGAGCGTAGGACGGCAACCGGCCGCCGGTCACGTGAGCGGCCAGGAGTTCACCCGACGCGCAGGCGGCCATGATACCAAAGCCAGAGAGCGCTCCGATGATGTACGCACCCTCGACCGGCAACGGGCCGATCAGAGGGCGATTCTCCTGGGTCTTGGCGTAATAGCCGCCGTCAATCATTGGCTTGGGGAGCCGGTCAAAATAGCCCCGCAGGCTAGGCGCCATCCGGGAAAGCCCCCGCAGGACGACCTCGGCATAGAGCGGGTCAAAATCGGGCAGCGGCACGACCGGCTTCATCCTCTCAATATCATAAGTCCACAACACAAGCTGGATGGGGCTATCACGGCCGCCCTCAGGGTGGCCGTGCGGGCCGGGCGGGAATGGTTCCAGCAGCCAGCGCGTCTCTGCCGACTCGGACAAAACGACCCGCTCCTCCTCCGACCAGGGCAACATCTGTGGATCGGCCCAATAATAGAGCGGCGCGTCCCGCGAGATGGCCTCCAGGTGATCGCCGAACGCGATCTTGGGATGCAGTTCGCAAAAGATGGGCAGGTCAACGCCCATCATGCGGCCGACCTGCCTGGTAAAAGGCCCAGCGGCAATGACGAATTTATCGGCAGCGATGGTCTGCGGGCCGGCCTCGCCGCTCACGCGCACGGCCCGCACCCGGCCGCCACGCGCGTCCACCCCCTCGACGCGCCCGTTCAGGAGCTTTGCGCCACACGCCTGCGCTTGCTCCAGCATGTACATGCCTAACTGCTGCGCGCTCATCCAGCCGCAGCGCCGGACGTGCAGCGCGGCCACGGCCCGCTCAGTGAGGAAGGGGAAATGGGTCTGGATCAGCGCGGGGTCGAGGATCAGATCCACGCCGGTGGGCAGCCCCTCAAAGCCCTGGGCCGGGGCTGGGACATAGACCGGGTCGCCCGGATCGCCCTTGTGGATTCGCAGCTCGCCCGCCCCCAGTGCGCATGGCTCCTCAGCCGCTCGCTCAAAGTCTGGGATGCGAGCCGAGTCGCCGGTGACAAACAGATAGCCCCGCCGGCTGAGGTGAAAGCAATTGTCGGTCTCGCGGGCCAGCTCCTCCAGGATGTCAATGGAGCGGTTCATCAGCCGCACCATGCCATCGCCGGGGCCGGGCCACCAGTTACGGTAACATTCGGTAGATTTGTCACTCGTCAAGCTCATCGGGGCGCGCTCGTCCACCAGTACCACATCCCTGACCCCCTGCCGGACGGTCAAGTGATAGGCGGCGCTGATCCCGGCAATTCCCGCGCCGCAGATGACGAGGTTGGCGATTGAGTTGGTCATTGTTTCTCCAACATCATAAAGACCTCAACACAGCACTCGCTCCCACGGCGACGAGCGCGCCCGCAATAGAGGCAAGCAAGTTCACCAGATCGTTTCCCAGCCAGAGGTAACCCCGCAATTGGCGCGTCCGCGCCCCGCAACGGTGTATCACACGCTCGGTCTCTTTCTGGCAAGTTTCGCACCAGTAGATGGCCTGGACGGTGGCCCCCAGCAGGCTATCCACGAGTGATCCGACCAACCCGCCCGCCGTCGCCGCCAACAGCAACGCGCCCGCAGCGGGCCAGCCCTGGCCCATCAGCCCCAGCCCACCCGTCAGACCGACGAGAAGCGCGCCCGCCAGCGAGGACCCAGTTCCCAGCCAGGTGACGCCGCCCGAAGCGCCCACCTCGACTCGCCGGCCAGTGGTGATCGCGCGCGGGGGACTCACACTCAGCACGCCCAATTCTGTGGCCCAGGTATCGGCGTTGACTGCCGCCATCGCGCCGGCGCAGGCAACGAACCACAGGGGATGCGGCCAGATTTGGGAGAGCACGGCCAGCAATGCCGCCAGGCCGCCGTTAGCCAGCGCCTGGCCCAAGTCGCGGCGATGGCCCTTGGCAAACTTTTCCGCCAGGCCCTCCTTATCGCGGGCGCGGTAGAAGGAAAGGGCGCTGGACGAGACAAAGAAAACGATAAGCAGCGCGCCCCATTCCCACCCGCCCAGTCCAAAGATGAGTGTGCCGGTGACAAGCGCGCCAACGACGCCGCTGCCGCTCAGCGCGCCGCGTTTGTAGCCCAAGACGCCGATGGCGAGGGAAAGCGCAAATCCGCCGAGGAGTTCAAAGAGGTCGAGTGATGCGATCATAGCGCGTTACGAACGCCCCAAAATACCGAGAGCCGCCACCCACGTCAGCGCCTGCACCAGGGTCGCCCCACCCCACAGCAAACGACTGACCATCCGCTCACGCCGGTAGGCCATCCCGCCCAGCAGAAGATTGAGTAGCAACACCAGAAAGCCAATCAGGGGAATGGTGAAAATCTGGCCACGCGGCCCCAGCCGATCGGGAGCTCCCGTTACGTCAAAGTGCAGAGGCACCAACAAGGGCAACGTGGGGAATTGGTAGCACAGCAGGCCAACCAGGGCCAGCAGCACCAAAAGACCAGTCGCCAACAGTCCCAAGCTCAGCCGGTCCTGCCAAATGTCCCAAGTCAGAAAACCCGGTCGCCGGGAGGATTGCTCTACAGCCTGGGTGGGCCCCATTCCCCAACGCTCGTGGAAGGACTCTACAAAGACCTCGCGGTCGGCGGGTGAGATGCCAAAGATGAGGTCAGAGGTAACGACATAAACCTGATCTTGGGGCGGCGCGGTGGAGTAGAAGAGGGTCGGCCCCTCGCCAGGAACCTCACCGGAGCCGACGTAGTGACCGGGCCACACCCCGCCGCTGTGCAAACGAATGCGGCCCTCTATCTCGTTGCCGGTGAGCACACGCTCAATCTCCTCGGAAGGGATGACGTGCTCCACTGGCCCCCAGCGGATGACGAGTGCGTTACGATCTAGGGTGTAGCTTGAGTGGGCCAACCCATATAGCCAGTAACCAAGCAACGCCAACAAGCCCAGGCTGAACAAGATGGCCAGACCGACGATGAATGTCCCGGTGTTGACGGTTTGTTGGTCGGCGACTAACAAAATCAGGCCAGCATCCACCAGGATGATGATGGTCATCAGGCCAAGGCCAACGCTCAAGCCTCTTGTCTTGTCTGTTTCCCATTTCGTCATAGATACACTCCTCAAAGCAAACGGGGGCATTATACCAGGGGGAAGACGAATTGCAAATGGAGCGAATGGCGAACGAGCAAATTTACGAATGGTCAGCCTTCGGCGGCGATCAGCTTTTTGGTGGTGGCGAGAAACGCTGTCAGGAACGCCAGCAGCAGGAGGCCATACACCGCCACGCCTGCGGCGCTGGCCCAATCTCCGCCTGTAGCCAGACGGGTTATCAACGCAATGGGAGAGAAATTGAAAAAATAGCTCAAGCTGACCGAGAGCAGAATGAAAAGGGCGTATACAAACTGCGACCGTTCCCGATCCTTAAAATAGGCCGCGATGGAGGCCGCCCCCACTGCAATTATGGCCGCGCTGATCACGGCCACAGCCAAAACCAGGCCCAGGTTTTGTATGACTATGCCGTTAAAGCGCAGCAACATAGACCACAGAAAACACTGTCCTCCGGCGAGGACGAGCGCCGCCCCGATCTTGGCCCCAAATATCGTGCTCAGAGATAGCGGCGCCGACCAGAGCGTTTCTAACGTGCGGTTCGCCAGCTCCTCGGAAATCGAATCCACCACCATGCCACCGGTCACGAAAGCGGGAAAGAACATCAAGAGGGGAATGATCACGGCATACTGGAACTCGTAGGTCGTGGCTGGCAGCCCCTCTACGTCCGTGTATCTGATGTGAATGTCGTTCTGTTCCCGCAAATAGTTTTCGTATTGTTTCAGCGGCTCGCGCAGTATCATCAAAGTCACCGTCGAGCGCGTCTCCGACTCTGGTAAAAAGAGCTGTATATTGACGACAGGCCCATCCTCTGGGGGCGCGAAAATGGCAGCGTTTATCGCCCGCGCGTAAAAGGCCGTTTCCGCGTCCGCCAGCGTGGCAAAGGGTATAACACTTGCGTTGCGCGCTCTCAGGAAATCGACCAGCAGCCCGCTCGTTTCGCCCACGATCCCCACCTTGACGTTGATCATGCTGCTCAAACCTATGGCCTCCGGGTCATAGACCGACATCAGCCCCATGAGCAGCGCCGACGAGAATGAGGCGATGAATAACTGGATCAGGATGGCGATCAGGATCGTTCTTTCTTTGATGACCGATCGTAGTTCTCTCTTGAAAATGGCGAAAAAAGCGTGAGCTTGCATCTAGGAGAGCACCCCAATCACGTACAAGTTGTACAGCGCGTGGATGATTGCGCCAACCGCTATAACGTAGGGGTAACGTTTGACGCTCAAGCGCCTGGTGAGCAGGCAGACAATCGTCGTAAAAACAAAATGGGCAGCGAGCGGTATCAAAAGCATGCCAGAGTTGAAAATGGCCGTCGAGAACGCCGACTCTGAGACAACACTCACCGAGACAAACAAGAGCAGTTTTTCTCCCACCAGGAACCCGAGCGCAGAAAGAAACGCCAGCCCCACAACACCTCTGGCCGTTTTAACGACGTTATTCTCAATCAGCGTCACGATGCCCACCGATTTGGCTATCTCTTCGGCGACCACCGACAGGAGCAGCAGTACCACGATAGCGTACCGGATAGGTAGGTTGAGCGATATCGCCAGGCTCACCAATTGGATCATATAGACGATGGGGATGAGAAACGCGCTCAACAACGTGACGGACAAATAGACGTGGTCACGATTTATGGCCAGGTAGACGGCGTCGGCGACTTTTCTATAGAGCGGGCGAAACCTGGTGAGGTATTCTTCGTTCAAAATGCGGGTACCGATGTACACGGAAAGCGTAAAGATCAGGTACATGGAGGCCGCCGAAGTCAAGTACGCCTTCAGGCCAAACGGCTGTCCGCGATACATCTCCACGGCCAGCGTGAGCGGGGAGATGTAGCTCAAGTCGCTGACGCCCGAAAACATCGCGGGGAAAATGAGATAAGTCGTGATCACGACCGTGGCAAACATCGTGATAAAGGTCGTATCCTTGAACGTGCGGTAGACCAGGGGCACCATCAGATAAACGGCGAAAGTGAACAACACGACCGGGGCGAATATGGCTAACGCCAGCAGCACGTCCCCCTGCAACACGATCGTTATCCCGATCACAGACGCCAGCGTGAACACCACGTAGGGCAGCATTTTGCCCACAATGATGTGGAACGGAGACACCGGAGCGGATAGCAGGACGGTGATTCTCCTATCCGCCTTTTCGTCCATAAAGCCGCTGATGAAAAAGACGCTGACGAAAAAAATGGGGAGCAAATATATGGACACGGTGACGACGCGCGCGAAAGGCAGCGGCGGGCTCATCAGAGATGGCACGACGGTCTCTCTATCCTCCGGCGGCGAATCCACAGGGAAACGAGCGATTTCGACGCGCAGGGGAAACGCCCTGTCCGTTTCGTAATCCTCTCCGATCCTTGCCAATTCTTGCGTCTCAAGGTATAGTTTCAGTGCGTTGGCTGCGTAAAGGGATTTCTCTTTACCGCTGTGGATCACTTGGGCCCCGTCAACGTAGACGTCTATCTCCCCGGCTTCTAGCGTTGAGTAGCCGAGGGAGGGCGCGACTGTGACAGAATCAAACCTGCTGTCACGAATAGGAGGAACATCAGGGGAAACGCCCACCCGGTATAGGCCCCGACCGCGAAAAGCACCCTCCCGGAACGCCAGATAAGCGATCAGAAACGAGGCGGCGAGGATGAGCGTCACGACCAATCTCGAGCCGCCCCTGAAGCGAGACCTCAGCCTGGTGACCTCTCGTTTTGCGATTGTCAGAATAGTGCTCATAATCAACGCCCGATTGGAGATACAATGATCGAACTGAAAAACGTCACAAAGTCATACCACCAGGCCTTGGCCGTCAAGGATCTGAACCTGACCGTCGAGGACGGCGAGATCATGGGTCTCATCGGCCACAACGGCGCGGGCAAAAGCACCACGCTCAAAATGATCCTCGGTCTCATTGAGCCAACGTCTGGCCAGATCGAGGTGATGGGCCGAGATATGGCCAAAGAGAGCGTCTACGTCAAACAGTTTGTCGGCTACTTGCCGGAGGAAAGTCCCCTGTACGCAAATATGACGGTCACAGAGTACCTGATGTTTTTCTCCGAGATTTACAAGCTGCCCAAACGAAAAGCTGTCGCGCGCATAGACGATCTGCTCGGTTCACTCAAGCTCCCCGAGCGAGACCGGCTCACGGGGGAGCTTTCGAAGGGTATGAAGCGCAAAGTGACCATTGCCCGCACGTTGCTGCACAACCCCACCCTCCTCATATTGGACGAGCCAAACTCTGGGTTAGATCCGCTGACTTCGTTCTTCATCATCAACTATCTAAAAAGTTTGAGGGAGCAGGGCAAGACGATCCTCTTGAGCGCGCACAACCTGTTTCACGTCGAGCACATCTGCGACCGCGTCGCCATCCTGAAAGACGGCGAGTTGGTCGTCTGCGATAGCATGAAAGCCATACAGAAAAGTCTCGGCCGCCGGGATTACCAAGTCGTCTTTTACGCCGACGAGAAGCTGGATTATGAGCGTGAAGACGGGAATTATGTTTTTAGAACAACCGATATAAGCCAGGTCGCCTCGGTGCTGGAGCGCATCTCCGAAAACGAATGGGCGCTCGTGAATCTATCCGTGCGCGAGTCAGCGCTCGAGGAGATATACGTCAAACTAATGATGGAAACAGAACAACAAAAAGAGGCAACGAGTTGAGGAACTTCCAATGCACTTTTTTAAGCGCCTCCTGCATCTTGCACCCTCCCCTTGCCTACCCAGCTACCCAGGGGTTGGACCGCTTCTCCTGTCCCACCGTCGTCTTGGGGCCGTGGCCAGGGTAGATCACCGTCTCGTCCGGCATCGTGAACAGCACCTCACGGATCGAGCGTTCTAGCGTGTCCCAACTGCCGCCTGGCAAGTCGGTGCGCCCTATGCCCATCTGGAAGAGCACGTCCCCGTCAAAGGCCGCCCTTTCTTCCTCGGAGTAAAAGGTCAGGCTACCAGGAGAGTGACCGGGAGTGTGCAGTACCTGGAAGCGGAGCGCGCCCACTTCTATCATCTGTCCGGGTTCCAGTTCTACGTCTGGCATGGGGCTTTCTTGCACCGCTACGCCGAACATGGCGGCGCCTCCGCGCGCTTGCAGCATCGGCAGTTCCGCCGGGTGGAGGGCCAGGAGCGCGCCGGTGGCGGCCACGATCTCGGCGTTGGCCCCCATGTGGTCAAAGTGGCAGTGGGTGTTGAGGACGTAGCGGATGGTCAATCCGCTCTCCTCGATAGCCTTGAGGATGCGCTGGGGGTGGCCGCCGGGGTCGATCACGACCCCCTCCCGCGTCTCCTCGCAGCCGACGACGTAGCAATTGGTCTGGGTGATACCGACGTGAATGGTGTGTATGATCAATGTTGACCTCCCAAGGTTGGAATATATGGCGACGATTATATCAAAGGGCGCGGGCTTTGTCCACTCCAAACGCTCATCTGCGGAACTCGAGGATGGTAAAGCTGGCCTCGGTCTGAACAGGCCCCATATCCTTCACGCCGTCCAACGCCTCGCTTGAGATATGCCAGTAGTTGGGCGTCATCTGGACCAGGGCCAGGAGCGCATCACCTTCCAAGCCCATTTCGCGCTCGACGGTGTGCTCTCCCGCTAATCTGAACGGACCGGCGAACTGCTCGATGACCTTATCCCGCTTGTCCGGCTCTATGCTCAAGAGATCCAATCTCGAACGCAAGCTCGCCAGGTGGCGCGGATTGGGAATGACTATCAGCAGCACCCCATCCTGAGCGAGCACCCTATCGAACTCGACGACGTTCCTCGGCGCAAAGACGTTCGTCAAAACCCGCACAGAGCCGCCGGAGAACAGCAGCTTGCGATTGACGCTGGCAACGATGAAACAAATATCCTGGTATCGCTTGGCCGCCAGCCTGGCAGCCTCTTTAGAGACGTCCAGGCCAAAGTAGCAGAGGTGGTCAAATCCTGGCCGGCTATCGAGATGACGCTTCAGCCGGCCGATATAGTAGCCCTCGCCGCAGCCAACGTCGGCGATACAGGCTGAGGAAACGTCGCCAGCCAGGTGGTTGTGGATACGCTCGTTGAGCGCGTCGGATAGCGGGCCGTAGAACCCACGGGCCAGGAAATCCCGGCGCGCCCGTAGCATCTCTTTCGTATCGCCCACAATCTTGGGCCGTTTTCCACTTGAGAGCAGCAGGTTGACGTACCCCTCTCGCGCGATGTCAAACGAGTGCGCCTGGGGACACTTGAGGGTGGCGCCAACTTGAGCAAGCTGGGCCTCGCAGACCGGGCAGATCAAAAAGCGCGTACACCTTTCACTATTGGATACCATTGTGTCTCAAGCTCGGCTGTACAAGATCGAGTTGCCCTGTTTCCCCACTGGCGCGAGCGCGCCCATCTCGCGCAGGCAATAGGCCATCTTTTGCGCCAGCCAGCGGCGTTGGCCGATAGCGGCAGCCAG
>Ga0164311_10001391_pt1 | contig 11775 bp, 6 predicted proteins | sample GuaBasSedimGuay2_FD_121796 | JGI IMG/M metagenome (GOLD analysis project Ga0164311, IMG submission 121796) | Subseafloor sediment microbial communities from Guaymas Basin, Gulf of California, Mexico - Guay2, Core 4569-9, 9-12 cm | ecosystem: Environmental > Aquatic > Marine > Hydrothermal vents...
CACATCGTTGGGGACGCGCGCGTTCTCCCCCCACTCCTGGCTGCTCAGAGGGCGGCATTGAAGCAGGTGCAGGATAAAATGAGGAGGACGCTCCCCGGTGATCTCCACTGTGAACTCGACATCCACCGGACGACCGTAATGCCGCTCCAACTTCTTCAAGACGCTCCGCATCAGGGTCACGAACTCCTGATTCTTAAGCAGGCTATCGAAGGTCAGCACTAAAGAGGCCCGTCCCAGAACCCCTGGGGCATAGATGGGCTGTAAGTAGTCCCCTTTGTCCTGTGAGGCCAGGAATTGAATGTTGGGATAATCCGCTTGCAGCACGTCGGCCACGGGCAGCGTCTTAAAGGCATTGGCCGGCAGATCAATCAGATCCACGAAATGCTGAGAGTACTTGCGTATCTCCGAGGCTCCTGCCTCAGGCCTCAACTGCGGATGGCTGAGCGCGACCATACGTGGATAATCGTTGCCCACCCGCTCCACGGCGCGGGTGCCCAGCCCCCACACCAGTCGCAGCAGTCCATCCTGCGGGCGAATCTTGCGGCTCCAGCGGAACGGATTGTGGCTGAACCCCACACCGGCCAGGGTGGGGAAGAAAAAGTCGTGGTAACGCTGGCCCTGTACCTTCTGGATCAATATCCCCATCCGCTCATCGTAGTCTACGAGTCCCACCTGCTGACGGTACAGCAGCGCATCCGGGCTTAGAACGCTGGCGTACACCAGACCGATGGCTTCAGTCAACGCTGCTAGGTTCTCCTCCGGAGTGGACTGATTGGGGCAGAAGAAACTATCGTACTTGCCGGCGAAGGAATACCCGAAATTGTCCTCCAGAAGGCTGGATGAGCGCACGATGAGAGGCGCGCTCCCCACCTCGATCAGCAACTTGCGCAATCCTGCCATCACCCTCGTTGGAAATCGCCCTCTGGCATAGATCTCCCGAATGCGGGGGTAATCGGCTTCGATCTCCTCCTGGGTTTTGTACTTCTGGTTGATGAACTCCTCCAGCCCGTTGATGGCATGAAAATCGTAGAAGACATCGGCGCCGATGAAGTAGGAGGTGGGGATCACAACACACCTGCGCAGGTCCATCTCATCGGACGGATCCTCCCGCTGGAGAATCTTCCAGGCCAACATCATCCCCGCCGCCTTGCCACCGATCTTGCCCTCGCCGATACGACGCTGACCGATTACCTCGAAGTCCTCCGGGGTCAGGAACTCCTTGGCCAGCCTGACAAAAGCCATCTGATCGCTAATCATGCTCTTGATCAGTACGACGGTGATCTCTTCCAGATGGTGCCCTACCTGCTTCTGCTGCTCAGGAGGGAGGGCGGCGTATTCTTTTGCCTGGGCCAGCAGGATGTGCCAGGGCGCCAGTTCTGGGTTGAAGGGAAGAGTTACCTCCTGGTCGGGCGCTCGCTCGGCCAGAACAGTACGCACGATCTCTTCGAAGAGCGCATGCGGCAGATTGTAAGCAAAGTAGAAATCGGTCAGATGATCCCGAATCTGGGCCAGCCGCTCCTGCCACACCTCTGATGTCTCCTGGGCAAAAGGGTCTGAAAGCCCCTCCCGCCGCTGGGAGAGAATGGCCTTCTCTCTCACCTCCTGCTCAAATTGCTCTCGGCTGATGACGCCCCGAGTAAACAGTTCCTGGCGCATGCACTCCCGGATGCGACGGCTCAGGATCGGATACTGGGAAATCTGTAGGTAGAGTTCTATCACTTTGGGAATGTGTTCTGGACGATTCATCGTCACCTGCTCCTCTAGGTAGTTTGCGGTGCAAAATTCGACGGAGGCCCCGATTTATCGGGGTTTTCCCGGCCGAAGCCGAGCCTTCAATCCCCTTTTTACATCACCATTGCTTACCCCAGGTGTGGGTGGATCAATAAAGTCCCAGGTGTCTGCCCCGTCCGGCAGCCGCCCATAGGAGATGTCCTCCAGTTGCGGGCCGAAGACGAGCCGGTCCAAAGGCACCAAGCCGTGCGCGTCGTCGGCAAAGAGACCGATCTCCTCCCCATCCCGGTTCAGTTTAAAGTCGGCGTGTAGCGGCCCCTGTCCCGTATCCCTGTCGCACCAGACCAGCAGATAGCCGTTTGGTGGGATGGTCGTGCCGGCCGGGAACTGCCACTTCGTCGGTTCGCTCAGATCGTCGGTGAGGTACATCCCCTCCAGCGTCACTGTGACCGCGTCGGCGTTGTACAGTTCCAGCCAGTCGTCGTACTCACCCGCCTCGTCCTGGTTTACGCTTTCGTTGTCGGCCAGAAACTCGTTGATGAGCACGGTCGGGGGCGCGTAGCCGACCAGGTAGCGGTGGGTGACCGTGGGGGCGGCGGTAGGGTGAAGCGTTCGCTGCCCCACGCCGTCCACCGCTTCCAGATAGTAGTCCACCAACGTGCCCTCGGGCTGCGGAGGTAGGACAAGTTGCCAACTTGTCCCACTGCCCTCGACCATTGACCCGGGCTGGAAGCCGTTGCCCACATCGTACCACAAAGTGGCGGAGACGACGGGACTTCCTGCGGTGATGACGGCGGTCACGGTCACGCTCTCGCCTGCGTCGGGCCAGGTGGGCGTGCGCGCCACCTCTAGGAACTGCGGTGGCTCCAGCAGGTTAGGCCCGCCGGGCGTGGGGGTGGTCATCGCGTGCCACCCGCCGTCCCCGTCGGGGAATCTGCCCCAGGAGACGTCCGGCGTCTGGGGGGGGAAGTAGACGGCGTCAATGGGCGCGTAGTAGCCGGCCTGGCTGTCGAACAGGCCCACGTACTCACCCGCGCCGGAGAGTTTGAAGTTGAGGTGACCACCCTCCCAGTCCCTGTCGGCCCACAAGACCAGATAGCCTCCGGCCGGGATGACGGTGCCGGCAGGGATGTGGAACTGGGTGGCGCTGCCGATGTTATCGGTGAGATGCATCCCGCCCAGGTCAATATCCTCGGTCCCGGCGTTGTAGAGTTCGATCCAGTCGTCGTAGTCGCCGTCTTCGTCCTCCAGCGTGTGGGTGTTGAGCGCCATCAGTTCGTTGATGTAGAGCGGCGGGCGCTGCCAACCGACGATGTAGCGGTAGTTCTCCTGCGGCCAGTCGGGACGGCCTACGGTCGCCATCCCCACCTCGTCCTCCGCCTCGATGTAGTACTCCACCCAGGTGCCCTCGGGCTGAGCGGGTAGGACGAGTTGCCAATTTGTTCCACTTCCGTTGGCCTGGTGCATCGGCGCGGGCTGATAGTCCGGCGGCTGGGCCCCAGGCGCGAAGGTGCGGTACCACAGCGTGACGGTGAGAGCCCCCTCGTCGGTGATGACTGCCGTGATGGTGACGACGTCATCGGCGGTGGGCCAGGCCGGGGTGTGAATCGTGCCACTGATGATGGGCGGGCGGCCCTGGTTGGGCCAGCCGGGGGTGGGAGTGATGAAGGACTGCCAGGTGTCGCTGCCGTCGGGCATGCGTCCGTAGGAGACGTCGGTCGCCTGAGCGGTGTAGGTCAGCACGGAGATGACGCTGTTACCGAAGATGTCCCGGTCGAAGAGGCCGATTTGACCGCCGGTCGCGTCCAGCGCAAAGTTGGCGTGCAGCGGTCCCTCATTCTCCTCGCCGTCGGCCCAGAAGAGGAGCGTGCCGCCCGGCGGGATGAGCGTGTCATCGGGGATGCGCCACCTGGTCGGTTCGCCCAGGTCATCGGTCAGGTACATCCCGCCCAGGTCCCACGTCAGTGTGGAACTGGTGTTGTAAATCTCGATCCAGTCGTCGTAGTCGCCGGCCTCGTCGCCGATGGTGCCGGAGTTATCGGCCATAAACTCGTTGATGACGAGGGGCACTTCCAGGTCAGGGCAGAAGGTGATCATCTCCGTCTCAAGGAACTCGATGCGGTTGGTGATGTAGGTCTTGAGTTCGTCCGGGCCGTCGGAGAACTGGAAGCCTTCCGGCCGCCAACGGTTGGGGTCGGCCTCGGCCCAGGGGCGGATGTAGGCGAAGGCGGCGTCAACGCGGGGGAACATCTCGGCCGGGCTGAACTCGTCGGCCATCAACTCCTTGAGGCGGCGGCAATAGAAGAAGCGGAATTCGGGCATATCCATCATACGGTCAATCAGGTGGTTCCATTTGCCGTCAATCTTCTTGCTCTCCTGGGTGCCGCTGTCAATGGGGTTATCCCAACTGAGTTCCTCGTCGAGCAGCCCGCCCCAGCCCGGCCCCCACATATTGTGGCCGAGGGAGAGGTCCACGTCCCAGGGTAGGATGATCCAGCGGTCGGTGCTGAAGTCGTGGTAGATGTAGTAATTCTTCTCCAGCATCTCGAAATTGCCGATGAGGATGTTGACCGCGTACCAGTCCAGCCACTCATTGACGTCCAGCACCTCGGCGATGGCCTCCGGGAACTGCTCATCGGGCGTGTAGTTGATCAGTTCGATGAAGGCAACCAGGTCCTCGTGGCCGCTCTGCCGATTGGTCTTTTTGGGATAGTGCTGATCATACCACCAGTCGTTCTCCTCCAGGCCCAGGTTGCCGTAGTGGGGCTTGTACAGGTTGCCGTGCATCTCGATGCCCAGCCGGTGGAGGAAGCGTTTGTCAATCTGCTCGACCTGGGAGAAGAGGCCGTAGTACTCGTCGTTGATGTACAGGCGGGCGTAGTCTGCGCGGGGGGTGGGCACACCGACACGGGCAAACAGGTCGTAACCGACGTAACTGCGCAGCAGCGTCTGGTCAGGATAGTCGGCGTTGAGGTTGAGTTCCTCTTGGCCCTGGAAGAGGTCGGAGCCGGGGAAGAAGACTTTCCAGTTCTTTTTGGGCATCAGGCGGGAGACGTCGCCCCGATAGCGAATATCCACATCCCAACTGCGCTCGTAGACGAAGGTGGCGGGGATGGTCTCCTTCCCATAAGGATCCTCGTCCAGCCGGGCCAAGTCGTCGGGGTCGGCGTAGAGGCGATAGAGGGGTGGGGCGGACGGGTGGTTGTTCGCGACGAGGGGCAGGTAGGCATGGTAGTGCTGGGCTGACGTGCGCAGGGCGGACGAGGCACTGACGGCGCTGGCGGCATTGACTGCCGTCGTGACCGCCAGTAGCAGGCTCACGGTCGTGAGTGCTGCCAGCCTCTTGTCCATCGGACGTCCTCTCTACGCTTTGCGCCTTAAGCATGTGGTCTATTATGCTATATGTCACAATTCTGCGCTGGTGGGCGAGTGGGTGAGGATTTGCAGCGGCCCGATGCTCACAGGCATACCATATCACGTTGGTTGACTTTTGTCAACAGCGCAAAGGTGTTTTCAGATAGCCCACAGTGGAAGTTGACGGGGCGGGCGGCGGCCGTCGAGCAGGATGAAGGGAGCAACCCGCCCGGCGGCGATCCCCAGTTTGCGCAGGTCGCTTAGATCGCGCAGGGTGCCCTGGCGGCGGGCACGCAGCAGTTTTTCAACCCCCTTGGGGCCAATGCCCGGCACGCGCAGCAGGACGCGCCGGTCGGCGGTGTTCACCTCGACGGGGGCGTGGGCCAGGTGCCGACGTGCCCAGGCCAACTTGGGGTCCACATCGAGCGGCAGATTGCCGTCGGCATCGAAGGGGAGTTCTTCGACGGTGAAGCCATAGTCGCGCAAGAGGAAGGAGGACTGGTAGAGCCGGTGTTCCCGCAGGGGAGGTGTGGGGGGATGATCCTCCAGCGGTGTATCGGGCACCGGCGTGAAACCGCTAAAGTAGGCTCGCGCCAGGCCGAATTGCCGGTGCAGAAACTCGGTCGTGGTCAGGATCTCGACGTCGCTCTCGTTGGCCGCGCCGACGACGAACTGGGTGGTAGAACTAGGCCAGCGCCCTGGTATCTCCCGCCGGATCTCCTCGATCCAGCGCAGCCGCTGCAACAACTCCTCGGTGAAGACTTTGTGCGGGGCCAGGAGGGCCAGCCGCTCGGTGTTGGGTGCTTCTAAGTTGATCGAGACACGGTCGGCCAGGTGCATTGCCGCCAGAACTTGCTCCCGCTCCGCGCCGGGCATAATTTTGAGGTGGATGTAGCCCTGGAAGCCATAGCGGCGGCGCAGGAGTTCTGCCGTGGCGATGAGACGATCCTGGGTGTGAGGGCCGCTGCCGGCGACGCCAGAACTGAGGAAGATGCCTTCGGCTAGGCCCTTCTGGTGCAGTTGCACGAAGAGGAGGGCCAGTTCATCGGGGGAGAAACTGACGCGACGGAAATCGCGCCCCTGTCGGAAGGCGCAGTAGCGGCAATCCCGCTCGCAGGCGGAGGTGAGGAGCGTCTTGAGCAGCGCGATGCGCCTCCCACCGGGCATCACCGCGCTGTGGATGCAGCCGGCAAGGTCGGCGCCGCTCCGCTGAGCCGGCGGTCGGCGTGATCCCACTACCTCCTCAGCCGGTTCGAAGCAGGTCGGCGGACCCAATAGTTTGAGTTTCTCCAGTGCATCCACAGGTGGCCTCCATTTATTATTATACGAACAAGCGTTCTAAATGTCAAGTGGTCGCTCGCAGCGCGGCGCGCACTCGGCCCTCTGCATCTGCCAGCCGACGGCGGGCCTCGTCGGGCGTCACACCGGTCAGTCCAACCACGATAGCGGTCTTGGTCTCGCCGTCGCAACCGGTCAGCAGAGATGCCGCCTCTGCCATTGAGAGGCCGCAGGCCGGCGCGACGATGCGCTGTGCCCGTCGGCGCAGTTTGACGATTGATTCCCGTAGCGCGCGCTCACCTCCGGCAATGCGGGCGACGACCTGGCCGGGCGGTGTATTGAAGGTGGGGGGCACTCGGCTGCGTCCAGCACGCCAAGACGCCGGAGGTGCCTGCCCCGATGTAGATGAGACTCCCACCGCGCTCCAATCGGGCGACGATGCAGTCCACCGCCCGGGCGACGTGGGGCAACTCCCTGCGCACGGCCGGTGCCACTTTTGCATCCTCGTCATTGATCAGTTCCACGATTTTCGACGACGGAAGGGTGTCAGTTGTCCTCTTGCTTCCTGGGCCTTCGTGTGTTACAATCCCTTACATCATGTCCATCCGCCGATTGCTGGCCATTACCCGCAAGGAATTCCGTCACATTACCCGCGACGTGCGCACATCCTTCCTCGTCACCATCGCACCGGCCTTCTTGTTGGTTACCCTTTCCTACATCTTCGCCATGGATGTGGACCGAGTGGAGATTGCCGTCCGTGACCTGGACGGCACCCCTCTCTCACGGGCATTCATTGCCAGCCTCACTGCCGACGGAGATATGACCGTCGTGATTTACGTGCGGCAGGGAGAGGAGGTTGAGCCGCTGCTCACCCGTGGTATCGCCGATTTGGTGCTGGTTATCCCCCACGGCTTCGCCGATGCAGTGCTGGGTGGCGGCCCCGCCGAGGTGCATTGCATTGTTGATGGCGCGGACGCGATTGCTGCCAGCCAGACCATCGGCTTTCTGGAAAGCCGCGTGGATGCCTTTGTCGCTGGCCTGCGCTATTGGCGATCCGGCGCCACCGGAGCCATCCTCGACATCAGCGACCGTGCCTGGTATAATGAGACCTTCAAATCGCTGGTCAGTATGGTGCCCGGTATGATGGCCGTCCTCCTTTGTATGCCCGCGCTGGCGTTGGCCCTTGCGTTGACCCGTGAGGTGGAGACAGGCTCCTTCGAGAACCTCATCGCCACACCGGTGCGTGGGACTGAGTATCTGCTTGGCAAGTTGCTGGCCTACGAGGCCAGCGGCATGGTGAGCGTCATCATGACCTGGCTGGTCGCCACACTGTGGTTTCGTGTTCCCTTCCGGGGCAGTTTCCCTGCCTTTCTCCTGCTTGCCGCCGATTATATGGTCGCCAGCATGGGCTTCAGTCTGCTAGTCGCCAACTTCGTCCGCAATCAGCAGACGGCGATGTTTCTCATTTTGATGGTCTTCTTCGTGCCCAGTTTCTTCATTGCGGGCCTTATTCTCCCCATCGCCGATAACCCCGTCGCACGGGCCGTCGCCTACGGCCTGCCGACCACTCATTTCATCACGATCTGTCGTAGCGTATTTTTGAAGGGACTGGGGCCGGTCGCCTTGTGGGAGCCGGCGTTGATCTTGCTGGGGACTGGAATCGCTTCCCAGGTGCTCAGTCTGGTGCTGTTCAAGAAGAAACTTGTTTGATCGGAGAGGGTGGCATCGCTATGCTCCTACGTGTGTGGAACCTGGTGCTGAAAGAGTTCATCCAGTTCCGCCGTGACTGGTTGATGACGACCTTCATCCTCACGCTGCCCGTTCTCCAACTGGTCCTGCTGGCCCAAGCCACCGGTTCTCGCATCTCCAACCTGCGCGTGGCCGTGCTCGATCTCGACCATTCCAGCGCAGGTCGCCATCTGGTCACTATGCTCGACAACAGGCGGGAGTTGGATGTCTGCTATTACCCTGCTGCTCTGGCGGACATCCACCGCCTCCTCGACCAGGGAGAAGCCACACTTGCCGTCATCATCCCCTCCGGCTTCGCTGCTGACTTGGCCGACGCCACACGGACACCGAAGGTGCAACTCATCGCCGATGCCAGCAACATCGTCCCGGCCTCTATTGCCCTCAGGGCCGCTCGTGAGGCCACGCGGGCTTTCGCCAGAGAAACCGGGTTTTTCGGGAAGAAAACGGTTTTCCCCATCGAACTGCGCACCACGGTGCGTTTCAATCCGGCGTTCAATCATAAGTTCTTCACCGTACCGGCGCAGGTGGGTTTTATCGTCTATCAGGTGACGCTCACTCTCGCTTCTATCGGGCTGGCCCGTGAGCGGGAACTGGGCACGCTGGAGCAGTTGATGGTAATGCCCTTGCGCCGTATCGAACTGGTCATCGGCAAGGCGGTTCCAGCCCTGATCATCGGTGCGTTGAACTTCCTGTTGATGATGGCCGTTGCCATTTTCGGCTTCGGGGTGCCGTTGCGCGGTTCTCTGTCACTGCTCTTCGGCCTGACGCTGCTCTTCATCGTCGTCGAGATCGGCTACGGCATCTTCATCTCCGGCATCGCCCGCACGCAGCAACAGGCCATCCTGTTCGTCTTCGTTCTGGCGATGGAGGATATGGCCTTCTCCGGCTACCTGGTGCGGGTCAAGAACCTGCCCGTTGCGTTGCAGACCATCGCACAGATTGTACCTTTTCATCACTACTTGACCATCATCCGGGGGGTGATGTTGAAGGGGGCAGGGCTGGACGCGCTCTGGTCCCACACGGCGGCGATGCTGCTGATGGGTCTGCTCGTCACTACCATTGCCGTGCGCAATCTGAGTCGAAGCCTCGATTGAGGCATACCAGTCTACCGACGATTGGAAGCGATGAAAGGATCACCAGCGACGCCAGCCCCCGCGCCAGGTACGTCAGCGGGTGAGTTCGCGGCCGGCGGACGATGAGGGTGGCAACGTCCAGCCGATCCGCCGGCAGGTGAGCACCGCCCACGCCTATTGCCGGTAGCCGCTCCCCAGTGCGCCAGTCGTAGAGACCCGCTGTCAGCAGATAGTCCCCCTCGGGCAGGTTTTCCGGGAGTACCACGGTGTGCGGATCGGCGACGACCTCGCCCGGAGCCCAACTCCAGGTGGGGCGTGTGCCGTGGGCGGCGGCGCCGTCATCCTGCCACACTAATCCCCCACTGGAGTCTAGCAGGTGGACGAATACGCTCAGGTCGTCTATAACAGGCTTCGTCGCTTGCCAGTAGAGGACCAACGGGATACAGTCGCCGGGGGCGGCCTGAGTGGTCCGCAGGTCATAGCCCAAGAAGCGGAAACGGTCGCTCAGACGGAGCGGCAGGGGATGCTCAGGTGGAATACCGGCAGGCAGCATCCGGTAAAGCCAGGCGTAGGGCACGCTGTCGAAGGATACCTCCCGTTCCGGCGTGCGGGCACCGTACCGCTCCCACAGATTCCCCCACTGTTCGACCTTGTAGTCCCGTATGGTGTAGTTACGGTGGAAGACCAGGTAATCGGCCATCTGGTCAATGTCCACTGTGGTGCCGCGAAAGGTCTGATTGAACACGTGCTTGAGTTGCGCTGCGACGGTCAATTGATCGGCGTCAGGCCGGGCATTGAGGTAAGCAGCCAGTTCCGCCAGTCCCTCCCCCTCCTCGCCAATGAGGATAGCCCTGGCGGCGGCGGGTGGCCCACCAGCCAACCAGTTGAGGGCCGTTCCATAATAGGGATGGCGGGGCAGGACTAGCGTGGCCTGGACCAGCAGTGGGAGCGCCATCAGCAGCGCGGCCAGCCTGCGACGTTTGCTTGCTATCCCCCACGCCCACGTCACGATTCCCATCGCTGCCAGCACGTCCAGCGCCAGCAGGGCCGGGAGGACGTAGCGGGGCATCTTCTTGGCTCCCAGGCACATCTGGGCCAGAAAGAAGATGGCGTAGGCCAGGAGGAGGAGGCGATCCAACCCGGCCTGGGAGAGTCGCCGCCGACGCAGCAGGTGAGCCGCCCCCAGCACTCCCGCCACGGCCAGGAAGGTCAGTTCCACCTCGCCGGTGCGAAAGAGCAGCACCACCCCGTAGAAGAGGGGGCTGGGATCTTCCCGTAGCACCCGTCCCAGAAAGAAAGTTGGCGTATCGTGAGCGGTGCTGGTGTGGTGGGTCAGGCCCCATCTCACCGCCGCCAGCCCACGTGCAGGGTCCACCCACATCGCCGGCCAGAGGGCGACATAGACGAGGGCAGCGGCAAGGAGCCAGAGGAGGAGATTGCGGATTGCAGATTGTAGATTGAGTGCTGCGTGTTGAGTGCTGCGTGTCGTGTCTACCAAGAGGACGAGGGCGGTGAAGGGAAAGAGGAAAAAGGCCGGGGTCTTGACCAGGAGGGCCAACCCACCCAGTGCGCCCGAGAGGAGCAGGTAGCGGGTATGGTGCTCGCGGCGGTAGAGCAGCAACGCCAGGGCAGAGAGAAGCATCAACGTCGCCATCCAGGCGTCCAGATGGAGAATCTTGGACTGAGCCAGGTAATAGGGGCTGAGGACCAGGAGCAACCCAGCGACCGCCGCCGTCGCCTCATCGAACAGCCGCCGCAGCATCAGGTAGATGCCGACGATGCCGAGGGCGATTAACAACGCCAGCGGCGTTAAAGCAGCAGCAATCTCCGCTACAGGCACCGGCCCGAAGAAGTGAATGGGCTCGAAATCGGGAGGGACGGTGTGGGCGGCCGGGGTGATGCCGGAGATGGTCCAATAGACCTTCAGGCCGATCCCCGCTGGCCACATCAGTGCCACGCCCGGGTGCTCCGAGTAGACGGTGTTCGCCCACTCGCCCGCCAGCACCGCCTCGATGAAGTGGGCCGAACGCAGGTACCAGACCAGCGGGCGGGAGACGGGCTGGATAGCACGGGGGAAAAAGGCGAGGAGGAACAGGAAAACAGAGAGAACCCATCGCAGCAGGCCGCTGTGCCGTCTCACCAGAAGATTTCCTCCGCTGTTACGTCAAATTTAAGTGTAGCACATCTTCCGGTGAAAAGCAAATCTTCCCACCTTGGCATTACCACAGAATAGTCGGACTTCGGAAGTCTCAACGCGATTATGTTTCACGTTTCGTGTCTTATGCGGTATAATATTCTCACGAGCCTGCAATCGGAGGTCACATTTGGAAATTGGTACCGTGCAAACTGTAGACATCGAGCGCGAGATGCGCAGCGCGTATCTGGACTACGCGATGAGCGTCATCGTCGCCCGTGCCCTGCCTGACGCCCGCGACGGCCTCAAGCCGGTCCACCGGCGCATCCTCTACGCGATGTACGACCTGGGCTTGCGGCCCGGCACTCCCTACAAGAAATCGGCCCGCATCGTCGGCGAGGTGCTGGGGAAATATCATCCCCACGGCGACGCGGCGGTCTACGACGCGATGGCGCG
>Ga0164311_10001392_pt1 | contig 11770 bp, 10 predicted proteins | sample GuaBasSedimGuay2_FD_121796 | JGI IMG/M metagenome (GOLD analysis project Ga0164311, IMG submission 121796) | Subseafloor sediment microbial communities from Guaymas Basin, Gulf of California, Mexico - Guay2, Core 4569-9, 9-12 cm | ecosystem: Environmental > Aquatic > Marine > Hydrothermal vents...
ATTTTAGATTCCACAATTAATGTCAATCATGGAACACCAGACGGAACAATGTTGACTGAGGATTTGGTTGATGGTGAAATTGGAAAAGCGATTGCATTTGATGGGACTGATGATTATATTGGCGTTCCTAATGATTTCGGCAATTCTGATGATTTCACAGCGGAAGTAAAAGTAAATTTTGATAATAGAACTTTAGATAATAGTTTTATGGGAGTTGGGTTTAAGTATGGCAATGATGCTGGTAAATTAATGCAATTGGATTCTTCCTCTTTAGGGTATAGGATTTATTCTGGCAACCAAAATCATAGTAGTAATATTGCAGAGACAGCTTTAAGATGGGCGTATATGGTTATGACTTGTGCTTCTAATATAGCCAATTTGTATAAAGATTTAACTCAGATTATAACTAATTATAATGAAACACCAGCAACTTGGGAAACAACAACTTTAATTGGGACAGAGCTTCCTGGATCTGCTAAATCTTTAATTGGTAAAATAGCAGAAGTTCGATTATCTGAAAGTATTCGACCGGAAGCTTGGCTTAAAGCAACTTATTATTCGATGCAAGATGATTTGATTGTGTTTGGTGGTGTTAGTAGTAATGTTGACACCGTATCAACGCCAACCATCCAGCCATTACCCGGGACATATGATTCCGACAAATTAATATCTCTTCAATGTAGCACTCCTGGGGCATCAATTTATTATACGAAAGATGGTTTTGATCCTGATGAATCAAGCGCTCTCTATACCGGGCCCTTTACCTTGGGTACATATGATATCACCGTCAAAGCAATCGGTATTCTCTCAGGATATTATGATTCTGATATTGCAGCTACTGTATATTCTGTTACAGCTCCTGAAGTTAATTTAAACGACGGTTATAGATGGAAAGGTATGTTTAACCTTGGACCATGGGCATTTTCCAAAACACCTGCAAAAATGTACTATAATCAGGGGAATACCATTGCCAGTAATGATGGAAGTGATCGAATAGTTAATCCTGTTGGTACTCCAATCACTGATTACCATAAACCTTGTGGTTATTGGTTTGATGATCCTGATGGTTATCCATATGTTCCTCCTCCTCCACTTGATGGTTATGTCTATATCACTGGTGCGGATGGCAATGGACAGCAAGGTAATGGTTCAGGTGCGAATGATCATAACCCCTATTTCACGCTTGTTGATGGGGCGAATAAATATTATGATGCTCAAGCTTCTCGTGGTAGTTTTACAACATTATTAGCCAACAATGGCTTAACATATTTTTCTGGTACAAATAGTGATTATAGAACCGGTCATGCAGGTAGTGCAGGAGAATATTATTCTTTTAGATCTATTGATTCGGAAATATGGGATAAAATACAGATTGCACCTTCGAACTCATGGGCATGGAAAAATGGAGAGACTTATGTAGCAGGTGATAACACACAGAATCAAAGTTGCATAGAAGATCATTCAATTGCAGATGTTATCGGATTTACTAAAATTAATCATAATTTTGAAAAAGTTGCAACAGATCATCATACTATTGCTCTTGATGCCAGCGGTAAGGTTTGGGTGTGTGGTGGTAATCAAAGAGGTCAGCTTGGTTTAAACCATACAACAGGTCAAGAATTTGTTGTTCCCTGCACTTCATTAACCCATGGGGATTATGTAGCCGTTGGAGACACTTCTTCTTTTGTTATTAATGGCGGGAGTTTATATTCATGTGGCTGGAATTATAAAGGGGAACTTGGTTTAGGTACTTGGTCACAAACAATTGATGAATTTACAATTGCCGGATCAGATTTCAGCAAAATAAGTTGTGGATGGAATTTCACTGTTGGGTTAAAAAATGATGGGACGATCTGGGGATGCGGTGACGGACAATTTGGACAATTAGGCCAAGGGAATACTTCAAACTATAATTCATTTCAGCAAATTGGAACTGATTCTGATTGGACCGATATATCCGCAGGGTTATATGATACTTATGCAATTAAAGAAAATAAAACTTTATGGGGATGTGGCAGGAATATATATGGTGCTTTAGGTTTAAATTCATCGACTTCACCAATTACAACAATGCAACAAGAATGGACAGGCAGGACGGATTGGATGAAGGTGGATGGTGGCGCCTCCCACGCTATTGCTTTGGCAGAGCATGGAGTATAAAATAAGATATTATGGGTAAAAACACACCAAATAACTGGAATTTTGAGAAAAGCCCTGATAAATATAGATATAATGAGGGCAGCAGTATAGAAGACTCTCAAAATCCAGTCTGGGCAATGGAAGATTTCCCAAAAAACTCAATCAGTCCTACACATATTCCATGTGGTTATTGGTTCGATGAACCAGGTGGATATTATGTTCCTCCTCCGCCGGTGTATGGTGATGTTCTTAGCACTGGTTGGAATATATCCTATCACTTAGGTCATAGTGATACGTTAGAAAGGACGATATTTGAAAAAATATTAAAATCTAATGTGATCTATTTCTCACATAGCGTTGACTCTTCATTCGTAATTCTTAACGACAATACTATGTATTGCATTGGAAAAAACCATGTAGGGCAACTTGGTCTTGGAGATTATGATGATAGAGAAGCATGGACAGAAGTTCCAGGGCTTTGGAAAAGTGTTGAAACATCTCGCTTTACTGATACTACAACAAGCACAATGTGGACAATTGCTTTAAAAACAGATGGGACATTATGGGCAACTGGAGATAATACTTTCGGGCAACTTGGTCAAGGGGATCAAGTCCGTCGAAATTTATTCACGGCTGTTATGGGGGCGCCTATCTGTCAATCAATTCATATCGGAGGAACTAATTTTATTGCCATAAGTGGCTCCGCCGCTTGGGGATGTGGTTCAAATATTAATGGATCTTTAGGTTTCGGTCCTGGAGATGTTACTGCACGTTCTACTATAGAAAAAATTCTCTACCTTTCATCATCAATATCAATCAAAGAAATAAGATTAGGGAACTCATTTACAATGGTTGTAGATACTTTTGGAGACTTATGGTCCGTTGGATCAAATTGGCAGGGACAGCTAGGTCGTGGAAATACAACAAACTTATTGGGAGAATTTAAACAAAATACTCTTATCCATGGAATAGAACATATAACGTGTGGCCAGCATTCGACTGTTGGATCAGGAGGGGTCACTTTATTAATAAAACAAGATGGAACATTATGGCACGCTGGAGACGGACAGTTTTCTTCAAACGATCATACAGCAAAAAGGCTTTTATTCGCACACCAATTAACTGACAAGACATTTAGGAGTGTCAATGTTACAGGTAATCATAATGCGTATGCTGTCACGACAGAGGGCGAACTATGGGTAATGGGTGTTAATCAAAATGGGCAATTAGGATTAGGCGATAAAATTAACAGAACTGCATATGAATATGTTAGTTCTGGATGGGATTATATTAAAAGCGGGTATCGTAGCGCTTTTGGTATTAAATTGATTTCTTAATGTTAATAAAATAATTTAATAGAGAGGTAAGAAAAATGTCAAGTGAAGTTGGAAATAAAGCAAGATACTGTTTATCGGTAGGAGCAATTGATTTTTCATCAGATACATTTAAAGCAATTTTGATGGATTCAGGATTTACTTTTGATCCGGATGCACATGATGCTTACGCAGATGTAAGCGCAGATGAATTAACAAATGGGAATGGTTATACCACAGGTGGAGAAACATTAACTGGTGTTGCTATCACTGAAAGCGATGTAAACGATAGGGCTGAAATAACATGGGATAATATCACCTGGACAGCCGCAAGCGGAACAATTGGTCCGACGCCTGGTGCTATCATTTATGATGATACTGTCACAGTCAGTGGTCTTGTCCCGGCGAAACCTGTAATTGGATATATTGATTTTGGTGGCGAACAATCAGAACCTGATGGTGGCGTTGCAACTATTGTGAATCCTCAAGTTAATATTTAATAAACTTTTGATGGGGATCATATTATGACTATCACTATTTATCCTATACCATTAGATGTTAATCCTAATATTTCAGGGTCAATGCCAAATATCAATTTGACTGCAAGTTCTCTTGATTTTGGTTTTGCCCTGCGTGGTTTAAAATCTTCGCACCCGGCAAGAGAGCGTGATCCAGCTCTTGATTTTTATTATTATTGTAACCAATCTGACAGGTTAGGTAATCCTGAAAAGGGCCATTTAAGCTTTAAGGATAGTTTTACTATTTCTGGAGCATGGTTGAATGTCAGTATTTTTTCCGAACCGCTTGAATTTGATTTTGAGTTTGGAGAAGATGCAGCTTTCGTTTTAGGCTTTGTCAACGATGAGGCCGGCAGTCTACTTGAATTTGGTTTTGAAATTGAAGCGGATTTCTTATTTGAAATACCAAAAACGGCATTTATAAAATGGTCTAAAGTCGGAACGATGGACTTTACTCGTGACAAGACGAATAAGGCCGGGCAAATGCCAATGGAATGGGCCGGTACAGTCACGAACATTTTAAAACTTGGTGGCAAAGTAATTGTTTATGGTGGTAATGGTGTTTCCATTTTGACACCATCTACGATTTATTGGGGAATAAATACAATTCATAGAGTTGGAATAATGGGCAGGGATGCTGTTGCAGGTAATGAGTTCGTTCATTTCTTTGTGGATCAAACCGGAAGATTATATCAATATGATTCGCAGTTGCATCGTCTTGGATACGAAGAATTTCTTAAAAATATGACGAATATGGTATTGTCATATGATCCGAGGAATAAATTATTATATATCTGTAATGGTACGACCGGATATGTTTATTCTCCAGACACACAAAGTTTTGGTGAAGGGCCTGTTAATATTACTGGAATTGATTATCAAAACCAAACTGAATATGCTGTTTCCCCGTCCACCATATCTATACCATCCTTTGAAATCTGGACAGACACACAAGATATGGGATATCGAAATGGTAAACAAATATATGAACTTGATTTTGCCCTTGATGTTACTGAAAATATCGAAGCTGCTGTTAGAATGAGGATGAACAAAGCTGAAGCATTTACCCAAACTAGTTGGTATGCAGTTGATCCAAGGGGACAAGTTTTTATCCCATGTTTTGGTTATGAATTTCAGATTGGATTAAGATCAAGTGTTTACAGTTATTTTGAATTAGATAATATTACTATTAAAGGTGATGTGAATGCTTATTAATAAACGAAAGGATATATTATGATTTTTAAAGTTTTGCCGAATAAAATTCCAGAAGTATGGGAATTAATTAAATTAACGGTTAATAAAGCAAGTGCTTTGCAAGACCATGAGGAAACGGCGTATCTTAACGATTTATTACACGCTCTTTTATCTGGCAATGCTCAAGCATTTATCAGAACCGATGAAACCAAAGAAAATATTAAAACGGTTGTATTAACTCGTATAGTCGATGATGGTTTTACAAAGGCAAGGGCGCTTTTAATAGAAAATTATTATGCTTTCACAAAATCAAGTATTGAAGAATGGGAAAGCAATATGAATTTTTCCATTGAATTTGCTCGTAAAAATAATTGTTCTATAATACGGGTTGGGTCTATAAATCCGAAAATCATTGATTTAGCACTACATTTCGGTTATAAAAAAAAGAGTATCATATTAGATTATGATATCGGGGGTGTATAATGGGTGGTGGCGGCAGTGATAGTGGCGGTGGTGATACTAAAACAGAAATACGATATGCTCCTTATGTTGAGGAAAAGCATAAATCTTTTTTAAATACTGTTCAATCAAATCGAAATAGTACAATTAATCAATCCCCTTTTTCAAATTATAATGCTATTCCTTTGGATGATGCCTTCTTTGGTGCAAATTATATAGTCACTTCATTTCCAGCACTATATGATATGTTCGGTAAATTTGTTGCAGGACTCGATATTGATGCGTTAAATGATCAAATTTTTAATGATACTGTTAATTCAACAGAAGTCAGTACACTGGTAAGCGCAGAATCAGCTTTATTACAGGATGAAATAGATGTAAAAATTGTTCCGAGTTTTGAAGCTGGGTTAAGAGATATTAATGCTGTGAATGCCTCATCTTATATCATTGGGAAAGCCAATATAATGGGTGATGCTAAAATAAAGTCTATTAATAAATTTAGTTCAGAATTAAAATATCGCTTAATTCCCATTGCACATGAACGTTGGAAATCACATTTGGATTGGAATATGCGAGTGATATCAACATATATGGATGTCATGAAGCTATATTTTGCATCAGCTATGGATGTCCATTCTTTTAATACGCAAATGGAAGCAAAAAATACTTTATGGCCGTTTACTGTTCTTGAATATGAACGTGCTGCACTAGGGGCCTTACAGGGGGCAACGACTTCTAAGGGTAACGCTGGTGGCGGTGATGGTGAAGTCAGTCATTTAGGTGCTGCGGCTTCTGGAGCTGCAATGGGTACTGCTATTGGTGGCCCCGGATGGGGCACAGCTATTGGGGCTGGATTAGGATTATTAGGAAGCTTTTTTTAATGTGGGGGGGGATATGTTCGATTTTAATAGTATGTTAAGCGCAATCGGAATGGGCAAAAAGATGATTAGTCCAGACGCAAATATCGTGCCAAATGGGCAATCATCAGGTGGTGGTATGTTTGATTTTGGTAAAATGTTCAATAACAATAATATGGATTCTGGCGGTGGCCTTGGGACTATCTTAAATATGTTATCTCAATCACAACAGCAACCAGCGCAGCCACAAGGAGGCATGATCTCACAACCTATGGCTGCACCTTCTCCACAACCTGCGAGTAGTGGTACAGATGCTTTTTCTATTACGGGATCATCTCCTCCAGCGAAGAAAAGACTTGAAAGTCTTAATTTAAGCACTTTATTAAAGAGAGGTAATAATAATGGCTTCTAATATGTTTAATTTTAGCGATGCAAGGGCAGCCATGAATCCTTCACCTGCACCTATAACACCGGCTTATGTCCCACCTAAATCGACAAATAATATGTTTTCTCAACCATTCTCTAAATATACTGGTAGCGTTACTGGTGATGAAATGATTTCTTTGTTAGGACGGTTTGGCCAGGCACTGAATCCAAAGAACGCATTTGGAAGAGCTGGTGCCGCTGCTGCTGATTTCGGGGACCAAAAAAGAGCTATTCGAGAGAAAATAGCAGCAAACAAGAGAACTCAAGACAGAGCAGTTGAACTTGCAAAAATTCGTGACAAGGCGGCAATGGATCGCACAAAGACAACAGAGGCCGGTGCCGATAGAAGAACAGGGGCACGACTTAAAAGTGATGAGACTAGGACTGACAAAAATATTAGGGGCCGTTCTGATGCTGCTACAAAACAATTTGGTAGAGATAAAACAAAAGCTGAAACACAGCATGGTTATAAAATGAAAGAAATTGCAGCCGAAAAAGATTCTAAGGTTGCGCTTGCTAAAATTAAGAATAAAAAGAAAATTGAACAAGATGTATTAAAATATGTCGATTCCCAAATGAATGGATGGTATGAAAGCAGACCATTTGGCGCTCCTGAACCAACACAGCAAGAAATTACCAATAAGCGACAAGAATTTCGAGCAAGAAGGATAATGGAAAATGCAGGGTTTGAAGTCGGTATATATCAAGGACAAATTGTTTACCGTGATCCTTCAACAAAGGCAGCTTATGATAAATTCGGTAATCCTATACAAGGCCCTGATCCTAAAACCATAGGCCCTGATCCTAATATGCAAATGATGGACCCTGCCGGACCAATGATGTAAAGGTGTTAATTTATGGGACAGTTAATTCTAAATGATGATGTGTTCAAACGAGGGCCAATTACTTCTGAAGGTGATGATCCTTATGCTGGGACTAAAGCGATAAGCAACCAATTAATTTTAACTGATGATGTCTTTACCAGGGGACCGATTGTTGAAACGCCTGAACCCGTCCCAGAGATTAAGCCAGAAAGTGGATTGTTCCAAGAAGTTGGCAAGGATTTAGGTCGTGGAGTTGCTGAGCTTGGAAGACTGGCAGGCTCCGGTATAAAAACGCTTGATCCTGATGGTGGTATTGATATCCTTGATAATATCGGTCAGAAGATGGTTAATGCTGCCGATAAGTTAAGCGAAACAGAATTTCTAAAAAGGGGTGAGGAAAAAGGTTTTGTTTCCCGGGGTATCCATGGCGGGATTGAAAGTGCCATTCCTTCATTGGCACCTTTAGCCGCCGGGTTAGCTTCTGGCGCTGCTACTGGTCTATTTTTTGGTCCTGTTGGTGCTGCTATTGGCGGTTTCGCCGGGATGACGGCTGCAACATTAGGCCTTTTTGGATTAGGTACTTATGGTCAAAAAAAGGATGAATATCTTTCACAAGGCATTGATCCAGAAAAAGCACATAAGGCTGCATTACAGCAAGCCTTTGTTGAAGGTGGTATAGAAGAGGCATCAAATTTAATTGGATTACTTACTTTTGGTTTTGGTAAGGCTGCAACTCAACCATTGAAACAAACTGCAAGAGAACTCCTTTCAACTCCATTGTCTACTTTTGCAAAAAATCTTGTGAAGAATACTGCATTAAATGAAGTGCCAACCGAAATGTTGCAAGGTGCGCTGGGTACTGGTATTGAATCAAATTTAGGTTTACAGGAAGAAGGTGCTTGGGTTAATTCGATGGTGGAGTCTATTATCCCAGCTATGACAATGAGTGTATTATTTTCTGCTGGTGCCCAGGGGATAACGTCTGCACAACGCTTAAAGGTTAAAAAAGATTTAAACCATGATGACCCAGTGAGAAGGACAAAAGCTGCCAATTATGTATCAGCCAGCTTAAAAAGTGATCCTGATTTACAACAAGCCTGGGATACAATGGCAAGTTCTCTTATCAAGAATAATGAACCGATTGATCTAACTTTTGATTTTGCTGCTGCAAAAGAAGAGGAAGCCGATCGAATAATTTCAGAAGAAAAATTCAAACAAGATGAAACTGTTTCATCTGACGATGCCCAAATACTCGCAATCATGGAAGCCGGGTTAAATGACCCTAATAATGATCAAATCACGATAGAACGTATCCGTGCGTTACAAGAGGATGAAGCCACAGCGCATCTTGCGCCACAGATTCAGTCAATGATTGATAATTATGAAAAGAAACAAACGAAAACACCTATAGAACCAGAACATCAAGAAATAATTAAAGAGGCAATTTCAGAAAATATTGATGATCTATCTGATAAAATCCAAAATGATATTGATGCAGAAATTGCTGCTGCAAACATGGGAAAAGGTTCTTCATTAACACCTGAAGATAAAGCCATACTATCACAAGCAATTCCAATTGATGAACCAGTATCCACAGAAGGATTTGACTGGAGTCAGACGATTCCAGTTGAAGAGTTGTCACAAGACGAAAAGAATAATCTCGTTGACCAATTAATTGAGATTGAAAACCGTGGAACTGAAACAGACAAGGACTTCGCAGATTACAATGCTGTTGCAGATCAATTACAGGGAAGGATAGACGGTGAAGAATTAGCATCATTAATGGAAGAACGGAAAAAGATTTTTGAAAAACTTCCCGTTTCAGAAGGCAAAGAGGAAAAAAAAGATACTGAAAAGCCTATTCTTGAAAGAGTTGTAGCTCCAAAAGAAATCACTGCAATTTTTACCAAAGAAAATAAAGCAGAACTTGATACTTTATCAAAGATTACTTCTGAAAATCTTACTGATAATGACATCGCTCGTATGAGGGAACTCGAAGAGATTAAAGAACGGCACTCTAAACGTCGGAAAGATGCAAAGGTTAATTCAGAAAAATTATATAAAGAAAAAATAAATAGGTTGGCTGTCGACGTCCCTGTCTTTAAAACAAAAAAGGAAGTGTTAGACTTTGTTGATGCAAGGCGTAGAGATTTTCACAAAGAGCAAATGAGTTATGTGGATAGCACAGAATATAAAACAAAAGTTGTACCACAACTCAAAGGGTTTAAAAAATCTTCCGAAGAGTCGTTGAAAGAAAAACAACCGGAAACGATCGAAACGTTTCAAAACAAAGAAGATGGCGTCGAAACGATTGTCACAAAAGGTCTGGAAGATGGTAAATTCCATGTAACATTGAAAGATGAATCTGGGGAAATTCTTCCTTCACATTTTATTTTTGATAAAAAAGAGGATGCGATTGCCAAGGCAAAAGAGATTTATGGTCCGGAGAAGAAAGAAAAAAAAATAATAGATACCGAAGAAATAAAAGTCGATAAAGAATCTAAGCCTACAAAACCAATAAAAAAAAGTGGAAAACAGGATAAAGAGGCCAAACCAAAAAAAGCTGGATATAAGGCAGGTGGAAAAGCATATTTCAAGAATGCAGGGGCACTTGTACCGGTTGAATTAATATCTTTTGATAAAGATGAAAAAACATGGAAGATACGTTTTCAATCTGGTGTTGTTCTAAACAAAGGAGAAAATGAATTAGCTCTTACAAGACCAGTATTACGAGGCAATAAAAAAACTGCTCAAAAAGCTGTTGATAAGTTCAATGAAGAACACCCAGAAGCCTTATTAAAGTTTGATAATATTTCAGAAATGCCTGCACCTATGTCCCATAGGCCGGATGTAATTTATATAACTCCAAAGAAAGGTTCCCCAGCAGCAGGAAGGACTTTTGGTATTAAGGCTGATAATTTAACCCAAGAAGCAATACTGAAAGAGTATGAAACACAAAAAAAACGTGCGATAAAAACAGAGGAATACAAAGCAGAACAAAAAGCAAAGGAAGAGAAGCCATTAAATTTAAGCGACCAAACATATGAAGAAACCGCAATAGATGAACAGGGTAATCAAATTACCTATAAAGCTAATGCCCAGGAAGAAGTCCAGGCTTTGGATGAACAGGCTGGTATTCTTGAAAGAATTTTAAACTGTATGGGTCAATAAAATGAAAAAATTATCTAAAGAAAAGCTTGAATTGCTCAAGAAAGAAGGCCGAATAATTAAGAAAACCATATTGAAGCCAAAAAAGCCAAAGGCAAAGATCAAAAGTGTTGAATCGTCTTTGGAAGAATTGACTGGATATGTAAAGACTATTGTTACAAAAAATGATAATATTGAAATTGTTATTGAAGCAGCTTCTAAAATTTCACAGGTATTAAATAAGACTGTGAAACATATTGAATCTATCAAACCTCCTGGGCAGGTTCTCGAATGGGATATCACGGTTGAAAGAGACAAGGATGATTTTATAGATTATATGAATTTAAAGGCGGTAAATTAAATGGAAGATTTTAATCGAAGATACACGGATGGTTCTAGTATGGCCGACATGACAGAAAGAGAATTGCTTGTGCAATATGGTGCCTACTTACATAAATTATGTGGAGATTTGTCCGAATTGAAAATACAAAACGCAAAAGAACATAGTAAATTATTTAATAAAATAGATGAAGTAGCTGATGGTAAGGTCTCTAACCGGTTATTCTTTTGGATTGTTGGTATTATTATATTCAGCATGATCGGCTTAACCTCGTTTGTTGGAACTTTAAATACAAAAGTCACAACGAATAGCACTTGTTTAACAAATTTAGAAAAAACATATGACAGGGAATATTCACATGACAAGAAGGAATAAACTATGATGATTCGAGATATAAATGGTAAAGAAAGAATAGTCCAAGATAATTTAAAAGTTGTTTCATACAATCGAAAAAATGATGCTACTGCTTTTACTCCAACTAATATTGATGGGGAATTGGTTCAAGTCCCAGAAATTCTTGAGATTGAATCAGATGAAAATTTTGTTGAAGTTG
>Ga0164311_10001393_pt1 | contig 11768 bp, 8 predicted proteins | sample GuaBasSedimGuay2_FD_121796 | JGI IMG/M metagenome (GOLD analysis project Ga0164311, IMG submission 121796) | Subseafloor sediment microbial communities from Guaymas Basin, Gulf of California, Mexico - Guay2, Core 4569-9, 9-12 cm | ecosystem: Environmental > Aquatic > Marine > Hydrothermal vents...
ACATTATCCATACTGCTAGTGTGCCTGGCACATCGATTGCAGAATCGTTACGAATTGGCGGTCAGATTGAAAAACGAGTGAGTGAAATACCGGGTGTCAGGTCAACTTCACAATGGGCCGGGCGTGCTGAGCGTGGTGCAGATACCTTTGGTACTCATTACAGTGAATATGAGATTGATTTGGACCCAATGGAGGGAGCAGAGCAGCAGGAAATTTTGGATGAAATTCGCGAGGTATTGGAAGCCTTCCCTGGAATAAACTCTGAGGTTAATACTTTTTTAACTGAGCGAATTGATGAAACTATCTCAGGTTATACCTCACCAGTAGTGGTCAATATCTATGGCAAAGAACTTGTTGCCCTCGATCAAAAGGCACAACAAGTTGCGGCAGTGATGCGAGAAATTGATGGTGCAACTGATGTGCAATTACGTGCACCGCCGGGTGAACCTCAACTGGAGGTTCGGTTACTACTGGATGAATTGGCTTATTGGGGTCTAAAACCGATCGATGTGATGCGTACTGTGCAAACAGGATTTGGAGGTGCAGTCGTCGGACAAGTGCAAGAGGGAAATCGTGTGTTTGACGTGGTAGTCGTGTTACCTATGCAGCAACGCCAGCAACCTGATGATGTAAGAAACTTGCCGATTCAAACACCATCCGGTGTGATGTTACGCTTGCAGGATGTGGCAAGTATTCAGCAGGTATCTGGTCGCTATATGATTTTACATGCCGGTGCACAACGTTTGCAGACTGTAACTTGTAATGTTTCAGGGCGTGATTTGGTTTCATTTTTTGCTGAACTGAAACAGCGTGTACATGATGAAGTTGAATTATCGGCCGATATTTATCCTGAGTTTACCGGTGCTGCGGTTGCACAAGCACAATCTCGTGAGGATTTGATTGTTCATTCGACTTTGGCAGGTGTGGCAGTGCTGCTGCTGCTTTATGTCGCCTTACAAAGCTTACGTAATATGTCTCTGGTATTGCTTAACTTACCTTTTTCACTAGTGGGAGGTGTGATCGCAGTATTATTTACTAATGGTGTGCTGTCGATAGGTTCATTAGTTGGATTTATTACCTTGTTTGGTATCACATTGCGTAATTCAATTATGCTGGTATCGCATTTCCATTATCTGGTAGTAGAAGAGGGCAAACCCTGGAATGCTGAAACAGCTATTCGTGGTGCCCAAGAACGTTTGCCATCGATATTAATTACCGCCTTGGTAACGGCATTAGCGATGCTACCGATTGCGATGAATTCGGATAGCCCCGGTCGAGAAGTGATGGGACCAATGGCCAGTATTATTATTGGTGGGTTGATTTCTTCAACAATACTCAATTTACTGGTATTGCCTAGTGTTATGTTGCGCTATGGACATTTCAAAAAATAAACGCACTGAGCAGTTACTTTAATTGTTAAGCCGAGCTTAGTAATTGTTAACTTTTCTTAGCCACAATAAATGCAGCAATGATAATTAGTCCTACGATAGCGAGAAACAACAAGTCGAGCATGATCAATCGCCGATTGCAAAGGATTCAACTCCTTGATTACGTTTATCGGAGAAAAACTGATAAATTTGCTTAAGTTCCTCTGGTGCAAAGTGAATCATAATCAGTTGCTGCCCAGGATAGATCAGGTTTGGATCACGGTTCATGGTATGGGTACTGAAGTTATAGATGTAACTTGAATTTACCTTCTGAGTAAGAATTTTACCGAGAAAAGAGCTAAAACCAGATGTCAGTTTCTCATCAGCATTGGCAGGGATAACAGCGCGCACCATATCTTTATTGGGCGTAACGCCTTCGATATGAACGCCTTGTCTGAACTTCTCAATTAATCCAGTTTGGATGATTCCCCATAAGCCTTGTAAATCATTGTCAGTTACACGGTGTAGATAAAATAAAGCATTATCGGGCATATCGCCCGATTGAATGATTTCTTTGACTGATAATTTCTGAATGCCATGATTGATAGTTGCTACAACAGATTCTTTGTGATCAATATCTTTAATATTTGACAGTTCACTAAGCGTAGTTTGCAGGCTATGTTTGTGTTGCGTGAGTAGTGTAATTGGAGCAGTGAGGTCAATATTACTTTGATTCAGAAGTTCAAAGAGAGGCTTGGTATGCGTTTGGCCATTTTGGTCAATGATCGTTAAGACTATTGTTTGATCTTCATATTGATCACTAAGTTCTGCAAGTGTAGTTTGTTGCTCTATATTAGTCGTGTAATGCAGTGTCAGTGGAGTATCTTCCGTTAAATTCGGATCTGCTAACAGCTCATCGATTGAGGTAATACGGTGTTCCAGACTGGGTAAGATGATAACGCTGTCATGACGTACAAATTGATCGTCATTTTCATTGATTGTAATTGATTCATCTTGTGATTTAGCCAGAGTTTCTATAAAGGCATTGGCTTCTTGTTCGGTAACTTGTTCACTGCTTGGTGTTTTGTTTGAATCCTCAATAATAGTCAATGGTGGTTGAGGTTCGATGAGTTCGATTGGTGGATTAACAGTATGTTCTGTTCTGGTGGCTTCTGAATCAAAGTCAGAAAATAATAAAAAACCAAATAGGAACACCACTAATAGTGCTAGAAATGCAGGAATAAGTGATGGTTTTCTGGGTGCTTCTTTTGCCATTAAGTTTGCCTTTGCTAAAAAATAGCTTACGGTCAGAATAAGCTACTAAGTGTTTTTTGATCAAGTCGACGACACCAAATTGTTGAATTATTGGAGATACTGAGTTGTTTGATGAGGGATTCAGCATGTTGTACATTTTGAATAGGTATCAACGGTAACTGCCGTTTTAAAACAGTAGTTAGCTGCTCAATTTTCGTATGGTCATTACTTAGTGTGTTGGCTATTGAATGAATGAGTTGTTTGATCTCAACTTGCGCTAATAAGCTGGGGATAGACTTAATCACCAGATGATTATCTTGTTCTTGAAAATCGAGACCTAGAGAGAGCAATAAGTCTCTGTTTTTAATAACGGCTTGATGTTGTTCTGTGGATAGCGACACTTTGATTGGCACAAGAATGGGTCGGGTGCTGAGTGAGTTGGTTTTGATAGCCAACTCTAGCTGTTGTCGGCGCAGTGAGTGTTCGGCCATTTGTAGGTCAATTAAAAACAGATCTTGCGTGGACTGAGTAATGACATAACGTTGATGTAACAAGGCTGTAATTGAGCCAAAATCATCGGTTGAAATATTATGAGAGGATAATATCGGTTGATTTTGATAATGATGTGTTTGTTCAGCAATGTGGCTGTTGGTCTGTAGCTCACTTGCATAGCTTGTATTGGGGTGGTCTACTGACAGTGTGTCCATACTTGATGCAAGAGCTTCTTGTATGGCTTTGGTAATTAATCCATGGATTAATCTGGCGTCACGGAAACGTACTTCATGTTTGGTAGGGTGAACATTGATATCAACACGATCCAGTGGCATGGTTAAATACAAAACAAATGCAGGATAGCGACCAACAGGGATTAAATCTGAATATGCCTGTCTAATGGCGTGATTGATTACACGATCACGAATAACACGGCCATTTATGTAAAAGTAGTTGACATCGGTTTGTGGGCGATGTGCTTGTGCAGTACCTAACCAACCTTTTAGTTCGATATCATCATACTGCTGTTGGATAAACAGACTGTTATTGATGAATGATTTTCCACATATCTTGGTAATGCGTTGTTGTTGTTGTTCTGCTGTGATTGCCACCGGTAATTTGATGCTGCTTGATGCTGATAGTTGACACTGAAAACCAATTTCAAACTGACATAGAGCTAGTCGGTGAATGGTGGAAGCAATATGATGTTGTTCTGTTTTATTGCCACGCAAAAAATGTCGTCGGGCTGGAACATTAAAAAACAGATCACGAACTTCTACGGTTGTGCCAATAGGATGTGCAACAGGTGAAATAGTCTCGATATTAGCAGACACTTGCCAGCCACATTCGTCATCTTGCTGGCGTGAACTGAGGTTAAGTTGAGAAATTGAAGCAATACTAGGCAATGCCTCACCACGAAAGCCAAGACTTGCGATATGACTAAGTTGGTCACTGGAATGTAGTTTGCTGGTCGCATGACGACTGAGTGCGAGTGACAAGTCATCTCGATGAATACCTTCGCCATTGTCACGGACTCTGATCAGCTGACTGCCTGCGCCTTCAATATCAATGAAGATCTGACTTGCACCAGCATCCATACTGTTTTCAACTAACTCCTTAACGACGGATGCAGGACGTTCTATAACCTCACCAGCAGCTATCTGGTTGGCTAAATGTAATGGTAATGATTGGATGCGGTTGCTTGCGGACATATTTGTTATTTTAACAGCAAGCAGAGGTTGATAGCTGAGCGTTAGGGAATCATCAGTACTTCACCAACTTTTAGTTTAGTGGTGGATAAATCATTTCTGGATTTAAGCTGGTTAAGGCTAACCTGATAACGTTGGGCGATCGTGCTCAGAGTGTCGCCTCTATTTACAATATGCTGTTGCGGTCCTTGACTGGTACCCAGTGGCGGGTTTCGTTGGAAATAGTTGCGAATTCCTGACAGCATGGCACGAGCTAACTTATTTTGATGACTGCTGGATTTCAATTTACGTTCTTCATCAGGATTAGAAATGAATGCAGTCTCAACTAATATGGATGGAATATCAGGTGATTTCAGCACCACAAAAGCGGCTGACTCAACATGTTTTTTGTGAACATGACCTACACGTTTCAGGCCAGACAATACAGTATTTGCAACTTCCAAACTAGCTTCAAGGCTAGCGTTCTGGGATAAATCGAGTAACACATATGCGAGTAGATCATCTTTGTCTTCCAAGCTGATTCCACCAGCGAGATCTGCTGCATTTTCTTTGTCAGCTAATAATTGTGCTGCTTCACTACTGGCACCTCGTTCAGATAATACAAAAACGGAAGCACCTTTAGCGCGTTGTTTGTGGAAAGCATCGGCATGAATAGAAATAAACATGTCTGCATTATGGTTATGGGCTCGCTTAATCCGTTGTCGGAGAGTAATAAATGTATCACTATCTCGTGTTAAATAGGCCCGCATTCCAGGCTCATCATTCACTAATTTTGCAAGACGCCGAGCGATGGCTAATACGACATCTTTTTCTTTAGTTCCTCGACTGCCTAGTGCACCAGAGTCTTGTCCACCATGACCAGCATCTATAGCAATCACAATGTCACGTCGTGGTGAAGCAGGTATTTCTTTCTTCACCGTAGTAGCTTGTGATTTTTTTTGTATTTTTGGAGCAGGTTCTGGTGGAGTAACTGTAGCTTTAGTTGCTGTCTGAGTGACAGATGAATCATGTAAATCAACAACAAGACGATATGGACGTTTTTTGTCAGGCGTAAGAGTTTGACTACTATATTTCAGCGTTTTATTGAGGTCTAGTACAAACCGTAATGTGTTTTTGTCCCATTCGGCATACCGGATATTACGAATAGGTGTATTTTTTAGATCAGGCAGAGTAATAGACTTGGGTTGATCAGTGTATTTAAGATCAATGACTAGTCGTGCGGGATTATCTAAAGTAAACAGGTGGTAATCAACTCTGTCACTGAGATCAATAACTAATCGTGTATCTGCTTCAGATTGAGATAATCGTATCCCTTTAATGGTGGTTGCCCAGCCATTAATTGTCAGTGTGAGTAATAACAGACTTAAAAAAAATCTGTGCATAAATCAATCCCTATGGTCTTATGGGAGATATTGTGTGATTTTTGGATAAAAAAATCAAGTTTTCTTTTAATAATAAATAAGATAGCGAGTAAAGGTGAATTATTTATCAAGTTGTCCAATTAGTCTTTGACCTGCACTGGATAAAGCTGAAAATTTCGCTTGTCGGCCTCTATTATGATAGCTGAGTAGGATCAATATATCTGGGTTTGGCAAAAACTCACCAGCTTGTTTCGCCCACTCTATAAGCCAAAGTGCGTTGTGACTGAGATAATCGTCAAGTCCTAGATAATCAAGTTCTTCTGGGTCAGCCAAACGATACAAATCAAAGTGAAAGACAGTTCTGGGTGCTAATTTATAGCATTCGACCAGAGTGTAGGTTGGGCTTTTGACGTTTCCTTTATGACCTAACGAATGGAGTAAACCGCGTGATAGGGTTGTTTTTCCAGCACCAAGCTCGCCTTCAAGATGAATAGTAAATTGTTGTGAAGGGCATAACTGAGCAATGTCTGCCCCCAGTTTTAGTGTGGCAGCTTCATCTAAAAGATCGATATTCACTTAAGTTATATCAATAAATAAGGTTTGCCAAATGTCTTAGATGTGGCACTAGATCCATAGCTAACATGCCACGCTCACCATCTTGTTCAGCGGCTTTGTCACCTGCCATACCATGAAGGGTTACGCCTACACAGGCAGCTTCCATCAGAGTGAATCTTTGAGCTAGCAATCCACCGATAACACCAGCTAATACATCACCCATACCACCACTTCCCATACCTGGATTGCCCCATGTAGATAGACGTGTTGGTGCTTCACCATTATGGATCAATGTACCCGATCCTTTAAGTACTGCAATGCCACCATAACGGCGTTGTAACTCTTGTACAGCACTAAATCTGTCTGTCTGAATTTCTTCAGATGAGCAGTCTAAAAGACGTGCTGCTTCACCGGGGTGTGGAGTCAGGATCCAATTGTCATGATGTTGTGGTTTTTTGCTCAACATATTTAAAGCATCAGCATCGACGACCATCGGTAAATTGCTATCAATCGCCTTTTGAAATAGGGCTTCACCCCAATCACATTGTCCAAGACCGGGGCCCACAGTCAAGGCGTTTGCACGTTCGACTAATGGAGCCAAGTCGGCTGGATTTTCGACGCCGTAACACATCAATTCAGGGCGCGTTAGATTCAAGATTGGACCATGTGCTGCTCGTGTTGCAATACTGGTTAAACCAGCACCCACCCGGGCTCCAGCTTCAGCTGCGACACGTGCTGCCCCAGGCATACCATGGTCGCCACCAATAATCAGTAAATGGCCATAGAGGCCTTTATGACCAGTACGTTCACGTGGTGCTAAGCCTGCCGCATCATTTTCGAGGCTGACTCGGCGAGCAATAGGGGTAAATTCTTTATAGATAGCTGATGGGATTTGTAATGAATCAAAGCAAACAGTACCACTGTAATTTGGTCCTTCACCCATAAATAAACCTTTATTTAAGCCCATAAAGCTTAAACAAATAGTTGCCTTAACAGCCGTACCCATTGCGCTACCTGTATCTGCATGGAGGCCAGACGGGATATCTAAAGATAGAACAGGAGTACGTTTATTTTCATTGATAGCGTCTATGGCATCTTTATATTCACCTACCACATTACGATTTAAACCTGATCCCATCATGGCATCAATAATGACATCAGTGGAGGGTAAACTATCGACAAATTGATGAACTTTGGAGCCCGTTGCCAATAAGGCATCACGAGCAGCGGCTGTTTCTTGGCTCAGATTTTTATCATCACCGACCTTATATGTAACAACACGATAACCCGAATCCTGAGCTTGCCGTGCCAGCTCATAGCCATCGCCGCCATTATTGCCAACGCCACAAATAATTAATATTCGTTCAGCCTGAGGCCAATAACTTTTTATTGATGATAAGGCTGCTTCACCAGCACGAGCCATCAGCTTGGCAGTAGAAATATTATGTTTCTCGGTAACAATACGATCGAGTTCACGTATTTGTTCGGCAGTATATAGGTCATGTGGCAAATTAAGCATGGACTTGATTCCAAGGTATAAAAGTGATGTGTCGCTTATAATAGCCTGCATGAGTGAGATAAATACAGCTTTAGCTATGAATGATTTACTGGAAGATATGAGATTATGGGCACAATCTTATGGTTTTCAGCAGCTTGGCATTAGTGATATCAATTTAGTAAATGCGGAAAAAAGTTTATCCAAATGGCTGGATGCTGGATTTCATGGTGATATGAACTATATGGAACGGCACGGCAGCAAACGAAGCCGACCTGAGGAATTAGTATCAGGTACTGTGCGAGTTATTACGGTAAGGATGGATTATTGGCCTGAACCAGCTGCTGAACCGTGGGCTGTGTTGGAAAATGATCAGCAAGGATTTATTTCCCGTTATGCTCTCGGGCGTGATTATCACAAATTAATACGCAAGCGTTTATCGAAACTTGCACATAAGATAGAGAAGGCTGTGGGTGAAATGGGCTTTCGAGTATTTTGTGATAGTGCACCGGTAATGGAAAAAGCGTTGGCAGAAAAATCGGGATTAGGCTGGGTTGGTAAACACAGTAATATTTTAAATCGTGAGCATGGTTCTTATTTCTTTCTAGGTGAAATTTATACTGACTTACCCTTACCGGTTACACAAAAGACTTCAGAGCATTGTGGCTCATGTACGGCGTGTATTGATATTTGTCCTACACAAGCTATCGTAGCCCCCTACCAGGTAGATGGCAGACGATGTATCTCATATTTAACCATTGAGTTGCGAGGTTCTATTCCAGTTGAATTTCGTTCTATGATGGGCAATCGTATTTATGGTTGTGATGATTGCCAACTGATTTGTCCATGGAATAAGTTTGCCCAGGCCACTGTGGAATCTGACTATTTGCCACGTCATGGACTGGATTTACCACAATTGATCGATCTATTCGCTTGGACAGAGCAAGAATTTCTATCGAGGTTGGAAGGCAGCCCAATTAGACGAATAGGTTATGAATGCTGGTTGCGTAATATTGCGGTTGCCTTAGGTAATGCTACTGCAAGCTCGGATATTATTACAGCATTAAGAGCGAGGTTAAATCATCACTCTGAACTGGTGCAAGAACATGTGCAATGGGCGCTGGATCAACATGGGCAGGGAAGGGAAAAGTCAGAGAATGGTTGATAAAAAAGAGCTAAAGGATTTGAGCGCGTTAATTGAAATGCGATTATCGCGGCGGCAAGCGATGCACTATGGCTTGGGTTCATTATTAGCGGCAACATTACCACTGACAGCATGTAGTCAAAAACAAATCGGGCCAGAAGATAAACTCGTTACACCCGAGCTATTGGGTTTTAAATCGATCCCTGTTGCTCATCTTGTGGATGAACTGGTTGTGGCGGAGGGTTATCGGGCGGAAGTGTTTTTTCGTTGGGGCGATCCAGTTTCTGATGGACCGGCATTCAAGATGGATGCTTCAAATACTGCCGGTGAACAATTGCAACAGGCGGGCATGCATCATGATGCAATACAGTTTTATCCATTACCTATAGGTTCAGATAATGCCAAACATGGTTTGTTGGTAATGAATCATGAATATATTGATGCGCAACTCCTTCATCGTGATGGCGGAGTATTTGATTCTCCTGAAAATTACACTTTAGAGAAAACATTAAAAGAACAAAATGCCCATGGTGTGTCGGTTATTGAAGTGCGTCGAGAGAAGACGGGCTGGCAAATTGTGCGACCATCTCAATATGCCCGTCGTATTACAGCTCAAACAGCGATATCTATATCTGGTCCTGTAGCTGGGACAAAATATGTCAAAACAGAAGCTGATCCATTAGGCCAAGAGATATTGGGCACATTAAATAATTGTTCTAATGGTAAAACGCCATGGGGCAGTTATTTAACGTGCGAAGAAAATTTTAATAATTATTTTGTTCTGCCAACTAAAGCAGAGTTTAGTGAGAAACAAAGGCGGGCATGGAAGCGTTATGGTATTAAAAATAGCTATTACGGTTGGTATGAAAATGATAATCGATTTGATGTAAGTCAACATCCAAATGAAGCAAATCGTTTTGGTTGGATAGTGGAGTTTGATCCGCATGATCCTGAAAGCAAACCAACTAAACGAACAGCGATGGGGCGGTTTTCACATGAAAACGTAGCACATAATATTTGTGAAGATAGTAGGATTGCCTTTTATTCTGGTGATGATGCCAAGTTTGAGTATGTTTATAAATACATTACCAACAAACCTTGGGACGGTACTCAAGGAATACATCATGGACAATTACTCGATGACGGGGTGCTGTATGTGGCACGCTTTGATGAAAATGGCACTGGGGTTTGGTTACCACTGGTCTTTGGATTAGGCCCGTTAACACAAGAAAATGGTTTTGATGATCAGGCTGATGTACTAGTGCATGCTCGCATGGCAGCAGATGCTGTCAGAGCGACAGCTATGGAGCGGCCAGAATGGGTTACTACTCATCCTGATAGCCATGATATTTACGTGTCGATGACTAATAATATCAAGCGTGGTCAAGATGGTAAGCCTGACAAAGATGCTGCTAACCCCAGAAGTAACAATGCTTTTGGTCATATCATTAAAATTGTCGAAGATGATGTTACTAGCACAGAGTTTGACTGGGATGTGTTTGTTTTAGCCGGTGATGAAGAACATCAATCTACGATTAATGGTGATCTGTATGCGAACCCAGATGGATTAATGATTGATAGTCGTGGTGTGTTATGGGTTCAGACTGATGTCAGTGCAAGCAAACTCAATACTGGTACATTTGCTCAATTTGGTAATAATCAAATGTTGGCTGTTGATCCTGATACAGGTGAAACACGTCGGTTTTTAACAGGGCCGATAGGGTGTGAGATAACCGGTGTTACTATGACGCCTGATCTCAAAACGATGTGGGTCAATATCCAACATCCGGGCGAGGTTCCGGAAGTGCTAAAACGACAAGGAGTGAAAAAAACACCTGCAACACCTAATATCGCTAGTAATTGGCCTGATCATCAGCAAAATGGTCGGCCACGATCGTCGACTGTGTTGATAACTAAAAATGATGGTGGTGTGATCGGTAGTTAAACTATTTAAATACTACCCGAATTAGATAGGCAAGTAGAATCAGGATAATCGGCATCAAGTAAGTGAGTAGTTTTCGCCTTTTTTCGACTAATGCGCTACTGGTTCTTGAATATCTTCTACTATATCTTGCAAATGAACCGTTTTTTCATCCTGTTCAAAATAGAGTTCGAGTTATTTTATTTGAATGCCAAGTGATTCAGCTTGTTGTTTTAGCTGTAGTTCTTGATTGTCACAAATCTAATGAAGTAACTGTAATTGTTCATCATTATGATTGGACATGATTTATGCTTGCTATTCCGGCAATTTAATGAAAAGTTCACGATAATGCTGAAGTTCACGAATGGAATCTTTAACATCATCCATAGCGAGATGAGAAGACTTTTTCTTGAAGCTTTTTTCAACTTTTGGAGCCCAGCGACGAGCTAGTTCTTTTAATGAGCTGACATCAAGATTACGATAGTGAAAAAAGGCCTCCAGTTCTGGCATGAGGCGCGCCATAAAACGTCGATCCTGACAAATACTATTACCGCACATGGGAGACACGCCAGCGGGTACATATTCTTTTAAGAATTCCAAAGTTTGTTGTTCTGCTTGTGCTTCGTTAATGATACTTTTGCGTACTCGCTCAGTTAATCCTGAGCCACCATGCTGGCGGGTATTCCATTCATCCATGGCCTCAAGGGCAGAGTCAGCTTGGTGTATAGCTATGATTGGGCCTTCAGCTAAAATATTCAGTTCACCATCAGTTACAATAGTAGCAATTTCAATAATAGCGTCATTATTGGTGTCGAGACCAGTCATTTCTAGGTCGATCCATATCAAGTTTTTTTTGCTTTTGGCCATGTTGTCCGTCTTTATTTTAGTTAATGCAATGAACTTACTTGCCAGAGATTGTATCAAAGGCTAACCTGCATAGCATTTTTATAGTTTATTAATTGGTTTTGTAT
>Ga0164311_10001394_pt1 | contig 11767 bp, 13 predicted proteins | sample GuaBasSedimGuay2_FD_121796 | JGI IMG/M metagenome (GOLD analysis project Ga0164311, IMG submission 121796) | Subseafloor sediment microbial communities from Guaymas Basin, Gulf of California, Mexico - Guay2, Core 4569-9, 9-12 cm | ecosystem: Environmental > Aquatic > Marine > Hydrothermal vents...
GGCTGGTAACGAACACCTGCTCCTTCCCCAGCTTGGTTGCGATCTCGGTGACTATGTCTCCTCCTCCATGAACCAGCACCGCGGAGCTTAGGGTTAAGGCTTCCTTCAGGTCGCTTAGGACCTTGAGAAGCGAGCCTTCGTCCTTGACTAGGTCGCCTCCCACCTTGACGACGGTGGTCAAGCGCTCCACCTTAAGCTGGATGTATACCCGTATAGTCTAGTCCTGTCCGCTCGTCTATTCCAAGCATTATGTTGAAGCACTGCACAGCTTGTCCAGCCGCGCCTTTAACGAGGTTGTCGATGGCAGCGAACGCCACAACCCTACCGACGCGTTCATCGATCTCGAAGCCCACATCGCAGTAATTAGTGCCCACAACTACCTTAGGGTCAGGTAAGCGGTAGAGCCCTTTCTTGTCCTTAACTATCCTCACGAAGGGCTCAGAGCCGTACATGGAGCGGTAGGCTTTCCAAAGCTCGCCGGTGGATACACCTCTTATGGTGAACACGTGTCCAGTGGACAAGATGCCCCTAACGATGTCAACGGCGTGGGCCGACATGGCCACCTTAAGCTCCCTCCCAGCCACCGCGCCTAGCTCCTGCTCTATCTCAGCGGAGTGGCGGTGTCCTGCAGGTGCGTAGGGTCTAACCACCCCAGCCCTAACGGCGTGGTGGGTTGAGGGGTTAGGAGCCGAGCCTGCTCCTGAAGAGCCTATCTTTACGTCCACCACTATATGGTCCAAGTCTGCGAAGCCCGCCTTAACCACCGGCGCTAGCGCGAGGATGGAGGCGGTGGCCGTACACCCTGGACACGCTATAAGCCTAGCTCGCTTAATCTCTTCTCTATGAAGCTCAGGTAAGCCGTACACTGCCTCAGCTAGTAGGTCAAGTCTAGGGTGCTCCCATCCATACCAGTACTTGTACATCTCAGGGTTCTTTAACCTAAAGTCAGCGCTCAGGTCTATTACCTTTAAGCCTACTTCGAGCAGTTGAGGCGTATACTTAATGGAGGCTCCGTGAGGTGTAGCCATAAACACGCAGTCGCAAGCCTCAGTAATCCTCTTCAGGTCGGGGGGCGTGAACTTCAGGTCGGTTGCGCCGCGTAGGTTTGGGTGAAGCCTAAACACGTATTCGTCAGCATACTCCCTCGAAGTAGCTATGACCACCTCTGCTTCAGGGTGTTTGACGAGCAGCCTTAAAACCTCGCCTCCCGTAAAGCCGGAGGCCCCGATCACTCCTACCTTCACTTTTTAGCCACCTCCTTTACGTACTTAATTACCTTTAAGGCTACGTCGATGCCCGTGGAGAGTGAAGCTCCCTTAAACTCCACGGTAGGGTTAACCTCGTTGACGAGGACCTCCTCCTTGCTCTCCATTAAATCCACCCCTACGACCTCCCCGCCAACCGCTTCAGCTGCCCTTAAAGCTAACTCCTCTACCTCAGGGGGAAGTTTACATGGCTCTGCTCTACCGCCTACAGCTACGTTCGTCCTCCATTCACCGTCCGGTGCATACCTATAGATGGAGGCTACCACCTCCCCTCCTACTACGACCACCCTTATGTCCCTAGAAGGCTTATCGATGTATTCCTGTATGTAATGTACCCTGTGTAGCCCATTTCCTAAAGCCTCGATGTGTTCCAAGAGGCTGCGGGCCAAGCTCATGTCATTCACCATGGAGACGAACCTCCCATGGCTCCCCACGACTGGCTTAAAGACTACGGGTAAGCCAAGCTTCTCTATGGCTTTAATGGCCGCCTCCGAGGTGAAGGCTACAGCGAAGCGAGGGATGGGTAAGCCGGCTTTAAACAAAGTTAGGCTGGTGAGAAGCTTGTCGCCGCATATATGCGTAGTCTTAAAGGAGTTGATTACCCTCAGCCCTGCTGTTTCTAGAAGCGCTGATAGGTATAATCCGCGATAATGGCTAATACACCTCTGGAGAGCTAAGCTGCCGAACTCCTCGTTTAGCCTTTGACTCGGGTTGAGGTGTAGGGATTTCGTATCCGCTACCTTTAGCTTAAACCCTTCTTTCTCCGCCGCCTTCATCAACTCCTTTTCTTCCCACCTAAGCCTATCGTAAAACATGACCGCCTCAGACAAGCCCTTACACCTACTCTCCCCAATCCTCAGCAGCTACCTCAGCTGGCTTGATGCGCGGGCCTTCAGAGCTTAGTTCATACACCTCGTATTCCTGGCCACAGTCAGGGCAGCTAACAATCTCGCCTATCACTACGTCGTCAGGTATAGGCACGTCTCCACCACACTCAGGGCATTTAACCTTCATCTAGGCCACCTCCACGTTCGACTCGATGACCTTGACCGAGGCCAGGAGGTCCTCATCAGACTCCTCCAGCCTCCTTCTAAGCTGAAGGAAGAAACCTTCATCCTCCTCTGCGGCTTTAAACCTATCGGCCAGCATCCTCCTCACCTCACTGGGCGAAGGCCCTCCCTCCACGGTGCATGCCTCCACCGCCCAGCGTGGGTTCAAGACTCGTCTAACCTCCTCGTCGGTTAAGGAGAGGGGTTGCCCTAGGAGCTCCTTGGCCGCTTCCACCACCTCCAAGGCTTTAAGGCTTGAGAGAGGCCTATGTTGCTCCACCATCCTCCTCGCCAAGAAACCAACCACTCTATGGGCTGCTCGAAACGGCAACCCCTTCCTCACAAGCAAGTTCGCCAGCTCTGTTGCATTAGCGAAGCCGTCACCTAGGGCTTCAGCCATCCTCTCTACGTTAAATGAGGATGAAGATATGAGGCCAGCCATAACCCTCAGCGTAGAGGTGAGAATATCAAGAGCGTTCCATAGATGGGGAGTAACCTCCTGTAGATCAAGGTTATAGCTAAACGGGAGAGAGTTTAGCATCGAGAGGGCTGAGAGCAAGTCTCCGTAGACTCTTGAAGCTCTAGCCCTCGCCACCTCAGCCACGACAGGGTTTTTCTTCTGAGGCATTATACTGCTCGTCGAGGCGTATTCATCGGAGAGCTCTAGGAAGCCGAACTCCGACGTAGACCATAAGACCACCTCCTCCGCTAGCCGGCTCAACGTGTTCATGGCTAGCGAAGCTACAGCAAGCGTTTCTAGAACAAAATCCCTCGACGAGGCCGCGTCAACGGTGTTCTCCACGAGGCCGTCAAAGCCGAGCAGTTCAGCCACCCTCCTCCTATTCACTGGGAAGCTAGTAGCAGCTAGAGCCGCCGCCCCCATAGGGGATAGGTTTACCCTGGTGTAGCATTCTTTAAGCCTCTGAGTATCCCTCATCAAAGCGTCGTGGTGAGCTAAGAGGTGGTGCGCCAGGGTTAATGGCTGAGCGCGCTGCAGGTGCGTGTAGCCAGGCATCAACGTCTCTACGTGAAGCTTGCACTGTTCAAGTAAAGCTCTACGTAAAGCGATCGCGGCTAAGCCAGCTTCAATAAGCTTGAGGCGAAGCTTCATCCTTATCGCCGCCGCTACCTGATCGTTACGGCTCTTAGCTAGATGCATCCATCCACTAGCCTCTTCACCTGCCTTTTCAGCTACGTAGCGCTCCAAGTTCATGTGGACGTCTTCTAGGCTTTCATCCATCAAGGATGCCGGTTCAGCCGTGGACAACGCCTTCAAGATCAGGGCGGCGGTGCGGCGGTCGAGGATTCCCTGCTCCGCCAACATCACCACATGAGCCAAGTTTATCTTCACCACTTCCCTAGCAATCTCTACGTCATGCTGTATCGACGACGTGTAGTGAGCTACCTCCCTCGGCTGAGGAGCTAGTCGTTCACCTCTGAGTAGGCTCAAGCTTCCTTCCTCCTCTTCTTCCACCTAGCCGTCATCGACTGCAGCCCCCAGAGCTCGATGAAGCCCTTGGACCATGACTGGTCGAACCTAGACTCAGCGCCATAGGTAGCTAAGCTATGCTCGTATAGGCTGTAAGGCGAGGAACGGCCTACCACTATCAAAGAGCCTTTAAAGAGCTTTAGCCTCACCTCGCCTTCAACCCGATCCTCGCAGGAGTTAATGAAAGCTTCTAGGTCCTCGCGTAGCGGATCAGCCCAGAGCCCAGTGTATACTAGATGAGCCCATTCCCTATCAACTAGCTCCTTAAACATGAGCTCGTGCTTTGTTAAGACAAGCTTTTCAAGGTCCCGGTGAGCTTCAAGGATGCACAGGGCGGCAGGACACTCGTAAACCTCCCTCGACTTGATGCCCACCAACCGGTCCTCTACATGGTCTATTCTACCGACCCCGTGCATACCAGCTAGCTTATTGAGCCTCGCTATGAGGCTCACGCCATCTAAACGTTCCCCGTTGAGCTCTACGGGAACCCCACGCTCAAACTTGATGGACACGTAGCCTGGCTGGTCGGGAGCCTCTCGAAGAGGCAATGTCCACTCAAAGATCTCTTCAGGAGGCTCCTCCGCAGGGTCCTCGAGGGGGCCGCACTCAATAGATCTACCCCACAGGTTTTGGTCAACGCTATAGATACTACGCCTCTCCTCCACAGGCACGCCGTGTTTACGGGCGTATTCAATCTCGGCTTCGCGCGTTAAGCCCCACTCCCTAACGGGGGCTATTACCTTGAGGTCAGGGTTTAAGGACCTCACAGCGACCTCTATCCTAACCTGGTCATTGCCCTTCCCCGTGCATCCATGAGCTACGGCATCAGCTCCGTGTTTTTCAGCCACCTCGACCAGCTTCTTGGCTATAAGTGGCCTTGAAAGCGCAGTGCTTACGGGATACTTGCCTTCATACATAGCGTTAGCCTTCACCGCAGGGAACACGTAGTTCTCAACGAACTCCTCCTTAGCGTCGATAGAATAGTGTTCCACTACTCCTAGTTTACGAGCGCGCTCCTCAATGAGCGCTAGGTCCTCGCCTTGCCCAACATCTAACGTAACGGTTACCACTTCAGCACCATATTTTTCCTGAAGCCACTTAATCATGACCGATGTATCTAAGCCGCCTGAGTATGCCAGAATTACTTTCATCCAGGGCCCCCTTAGGAGAGGTGAGAGATGTCCTAAAGGTAAAATATAAACTTTTCCTGGGAGAGTTAAGGAAACTCAAAATATTAAGGAGTTATTCTATAGAATCCTTAGTTATCCACATGGCTTTTTAAGGAAAGCTCAGAGAACTTTCACTCAAAAACGAGTAGAAAGAGTTAAAAAGAGTAGCTGTCAACCCTACCGGAGGGATCAATTGATGTACGCTCAGGGAGCGCGTAGGGTAGCGTTCATAGGCATGATGGGGGCACTGAGCAATGCCTTATTCGTGGTATCCATAACCGTATTTAACTGGGGACAGGTCGCCTTAGACCTATCGCACATGGGGACCCTCATAGCCTCCATGTATGGAGGACCCGCAGCTGGCTTAATCGTAGGAGCCATCGCTGGGCTCGGTGGAGGACTATACTTTGGCTCTATGAGCGGGCTAACGACTCTATACTTGCCAGGTTTCGTGGTAGGTAAGGCATTAACTGGGTTCACCGTGGGCTTACTGAGCAGGGCCTTTAACCTCATGAATAGGAATAGGAAAGCCTTGTTAGCATTGATCTTCACACTCATAGGATACGTACCCGAATGCCTCTTCACCATAGCCTTCTTCCTAGTCTTAATCCCAGCGTTTGCCCCCCCACCTGTCGCGGGCTACTTAGTACCGCTGCTAGTGCCTATTTTAACCAAGGCCTGGATAGAGATGACGATAATGGGCTTCTACATGGCTGCTCTCGTAGGAAACCAAGGCTTCACTCACCTGGTGAGCAGGCTATGGCCTATCTACTCGCCAACCATAACTTCCAACCGCTAATGACGGCCACATCGATTCGTCTCCATGCTACTTTTATTGACCCTAGCCCCACCTCCTGTACAGGCCGTGTTCCAGGCCTAGGACGTCCATAACTTTTCCAACCGCAAAGTCGATGAGGTCTTGGACAGTACGTGGCTTATGATAAAAAGCTAGAGTAGGTGGCAAGATCACCGCTCCCGCTTCAGCAGCCGTCAACATGTTTCTCAGATGGATAATGTTCAACGGCGCTTCACGAACCACTAACACCAGCTTTCTACCTTCCTTCAACGTTACGTCAGCTGCTCTCAGCAGAAGATTATCAGAGTAGCCATGTGCCACGCCAGCGAGCGTTTTCATGCTACAAGGTATGATTACCATACCATCCCACTTGAAGCTCCCGCTAGCGATGGGGGCGGTGAAATCATCGATTCCGTATAAGCGCGAAGAAAGTTTGGCTACCTCCTCTCTCCCTATTCCATGTTCAACCCTCAATATGTACTCCGCCGTTTTTGTAATTACTACATGGGTTTCAACCTCTTTCTCCTTTAAACACTCTAGGAGCCTAACACCAAGCACGCCTCCAGTAGCTCCGGAGATACCCACCACGAGCTTCATAAAGCGCACCGAAGCAAGATTATATATTTATCTATATTATAAGGAAATACGCATCGAGAAACTAAAAGCTTAGCCTCTTCGAAACGCAATTTAACAGCTGCTCGCTATAACTAAGCCGCGAAAAGTTAAGCCATAAGTACCGTAATCACGTCAGCCTCTGAAGGCTGAACCTCTCTGCGAAGCTCCGTGGCTGGGCAGCCTAGACACCTCCCATTAACATATTTCCGGCATCTCGAGCATTCAGCGCCGCAGGGTGCAACACGTTTCTTTTCAAAGGGTATCTTGATAGGTATGAAGATAATGCAGTCAGGGGTATCAGCCAAGCTTACGTCGAAGTCAAGCACGTTATCGTCGCTGCTCAGCCTCTCCTCTATGAGGTTTTGAAGTACCCTATCGTAAGCTCCCACGAAGTGAAGTATAAGTTGATGGGCGCCCATCGCTTTTGACATGAACACCAGTCTAGGACAATTCCTAAACTTCTCTATTAACGCGTTGGGCTCCCTTGTCTTAACACCTATCATAGCCAGCCTCAAGTTAAATCTATGAGCAGGTATGCCCATCCTTTTCTCTAGGATCCCCATTTTAACCATCTTCTTAATTCTCATACCGACAGCTGGCTGCGAGATTCCCACCTTCTTAGCTATCTCTAGTTGGGAGGCTGAAGGGTCCTCCTGGAGGCATGCTAGGATCATGCAATCCACGTCGTCTAGCTTGACTCGCTTCAAAACTATATGACCTCCACTTTTACCTCTTTAAGCACATTGAAGAATCTCTTATTTTAGTTTGCCGTCATATTCATGGACCTCCCGGAAGGATTTGTTAGCTGGCACTCTATCCACGAGCCTTCAACCATTTCTCAACAGTCTTTACTCCTAGCAGCGGAGAGGACGCGGTCTCCACTATGATATAGCCATCAAAGCTAGTCTGTTTCAGCCCCTCAAACACTAGATGCCAATCAACGGTACCTTCACCTGGATACAGGTGTAAATCACGCTTACCGTCGTTGTCATGTATATGGACATGCAGTATCAGGTCGCCAGCCTTCTGTAAAAAGTGTTTTAGTTCACTGCTTGTGTTAGCGTGGCCTACATCGAGGCATAGCCCGACGTTTTCAAGCTCAGAGAGCAGGGAGAACTGCTTTAAAACTTCGTCAGCCTCCACGTAGAGGAAGCTGTAGCCAGCCGGTCCATTCTCAACGGCTATCTTAACTCCATAGTCCACAGCCTTCAAAGCTAACTTCCTTATAGAGTTACGGCTCAGCTCGTAAGCTCTATCCTTAACACTTACATGCGGGTAGAAACCGCCATGAACCACCAAAACACGGCACCCAAGGAGGTAAGCCTTGAACAGCGAGTTCTCTAGATGTTTAAGCGAAGCCTTACGCATATAGGGACTTAGTGAAGCGAAGTTTACGTCTAGGAAAGGAGCGTGAAGGGTGAACTCGAGGCCTTTGGTTCTAGCAAGGTCATTAAGCTCGCTGATCCTTAACGGAGTTAACCTAGTTTCAGCTTCATCTATAATTTCCCATACCTTGACGCTGTTGGTCTTCCTGACATAGTTGAGAAAACTTTTGAAGCTCCTAGCGATAGCGAAGAGCGACGAAGCTCCCAGCTTCAACTCCCACCCCTCGACGTAAAAAATGGTTTGGGCTTCTCTCAAAGAGGCCTGGATGAAGCCTCTAAGCCCTTTATTTAACCTTAGCTATTAATGGGGTAGAGCCTGTTATGACGCTGTCGGCTATAGCCACAGCGCATCCAGCCATCCTTCTAAGGTCCCTAACCACCATGTTTAGAGCCAGCGCTACCTCCATGTCGCCTGAAACATGGAGTAGAGACCTCATGATTTCATCGTCTAACGCCCTAACCTTATCCATCGAGTCGATTACGCTATGAGCAAACACCTGATCATTCACCGAGGCTGAATGGAAGGCTCCATTAAGCATGGAGGATACTTCCTTAAACATTTCTAAAAGGTACTTAACTACCTCGCTAGGGATCTCTTTGTCCTTCAAGATCAACATGCTCCTAGCCAGCCTCGAGCTTAGCAGGGCTAGTCTTAAAACATCTCTAGCTATCATGACGTTAGTTATGTTATCCTCAAGTCTTTCGACACCTATCGCCTTGGCCACTTCCTTGTCCCTTATAGCCAGCACAGACTGGCGAACCATGAGTCTATACAGCTTAGCTACTTCCTCCTCTCTATCTATAACGTCATGTATATAGCTTTCTTCCTTCTTCTCTAATGAAAGGATCAAGTCGTTGATCATGGAGAGAAGGAGGGAGAACGTCCTCTCCTTCAACTCTGTGAGAGGGAACTTAACCGGGTCAACTAGGATGCGGAGCACCATCCTGCCCGACTGAATGTCAGCTACCTCCATCCCAACGAGGTCTAGAATCGAGGCCCTAACCGTCTTTTTTACTTCTTGAGGTATCCTGTCCTTTGACGTTATAGCTATCACGTCGTAGCCCTGCATATATGCAGCCTTAATGCAGCGATCAAGCCACTTAGGATTACTTAAGCTGTCTAATTCGAGTTCAGCCTCCCTAAATATAAGCTTCTTAGCTATCGGAGGAGCTACTCTAAGGGACCCATCTTCCTCAACAGCTACATCAAGCCTATCTCCCTTCTTAAGACCCATCTTCTTAGCCCAATCTTTAGGTAAGACTAGAAGATAACTCCCACCAGCGCCAACTTGAACCTTCCGCGACTCAACCATAGACATTCTACCACCGCCTACAGAGCTAACAGTGCAAGTATTTATTTTCTAATCCAGCTTTAAAGCAGCTACGTTTCAGTTCAAAGACCTATTACTCATACTACCTCAAACACATCTAAAAAAAGAAACGTTATTTCCAGCATTCCGAAACAACTCACTACCATAAACCTCTACTTTGAAGCCCTACAAAACAAAAAGTGAGAATACTATATGTTTAGGTATAATTATGAGGCTGGCTTTATCGTACGCCTAAATTAAGGAGGCCTACATCGCTACATAGACCTTCAAAGGATAAATCAATCATATATCGTAACTAAGCTTTAAAGAAAGAGGCAGCAAAAGCAATACATGAATATGAATACCTACAAGAGATTCCCAGTTTATCTAAACGTTAAAACCATTTAATAAGATAAAAATCCTGTTAACCGGAGTTGATGGGCGACAAGCATTTCCGGGCTGGCTCTAAATATATCCAACCCTGAATGAAGTTTTTAATCCCTAACCTACAACCTTATAGTGGCATGACGAAGAGGAGAGACATTAAAGCCCTGCTCTTCGACTTTGATAACACTCTCTTCTACTCCTTCGAGTCTTACTTCGTAGCGCTTAACAGGTCACTAGCTCAACAAGGCTTACCTGAACTAAGTAGAAATGAGTTCGTAAAGCTCGTGAGGATCAGCGAGTCTAACGTATCCTTAAGGAAAAGCCTTCCTGCTTTCCTTCGCCCTTTAGTAGGTGAAGTGGATGTCGAGAAGATAGAGAGAGTAGTTGAGGGCTACAAGAAGATCTTCCCAGAAGTGGACATAAACCTCACCTTCGCTCCATCCTCCAATATACAGGCGCTATGCTTCTTATCGTCCAAGTTTAAAGTAGCAATCGTCAGCGCTAGGCCAGACAGCAGAGGTATTGAACTCTTACTGAGGAAATTCAAATTGGATGAGTGCGTAGATACGATCATCACGGCTAAAGACGCACCTTCAATAAAGCCGTCGAGAGCTCAATTACTTATGGCTGCCCAGAGGTTGAATGTGGAGCCGAAGGGATGTGTAATGGTGGGAGATAGCCCAAGAGACATGGAGGCTGGAAGAAAAGCTTACATGAAAACCATCGGGGTAACCAGCGGGGTCTGGAGCCGCGAAGAGTTAAGGAAGGCTGGAGCAGACATGGTGGTTAATGAGCTAGCTGACGTAGTGAAGGCTGTAACTTCACTGATAGAGCCATACTAACGTAGCCTATGTTACGTCCCTTAAATCCCCTCTCAGCCTCCTCAAGACCCTTTCTGCCACCTTAAACGAGCCGCGTTTTAACCTCTTGATATCCTCTTCGGAAGCTTCATCTATATGAAGACCCGCCACCACGACAACCGGCTGGTTGAGCTCCTTAGCAAGCTTTTCAGCAACTGGCTTAACGATCTCATCCTCCTTATGGCCCATAAGGGTAAGGACCGAGGTAGAGGAGCTGAGCTTAGAAGGATCTTTCAAGCTAGGCCTAGGTATGGCAAGTGCCAGAGCCCCTACGTGAGGCCTATCTCCACCAACTAAACACATAACGATTCCTCTACCTGTTTCCAAGTAACAAGCTTCAACCCTATACTTGCCTCTACCGTAAGTGGCTTTAAGCTTCCTCAAGGCAGACCCTCAATTTCACGAAGCACCAGCCTTAAATAAACTCACAGTCTCTTGATGGAAGGGCTTAGATGAAAGTAAAGGTCCTTTTAGCCTCCGTCTTTAGAGAAGCCGCTGGTAGGAAAGAGCTTGAAGAAGAAGTACCTGAAGGATTCAAGCTTGCCGACCTTTTACACGAGCTTGCTTTAAGGTTTCAAGGAGCGTTTAATAAGGTCTTGACGCCTTCAGGCGAAGTAAACGAAGACGTATTACTGTTTCTTAACGGAATGAGCCTAAAGAAAGCAGACCTTGAACTTAAAGAGGGAGACCTCATAATGATAACTTCGGAGGTCGTAGGGGGTCGATAGAGTAGAGACCTTATAGAATATCGTATCATCGATGTACCTCTTTTTTAATTTAGAAGAAAGCTCACTAAATCATAATTCTAGGGGGAATCTTTTTAACCCCAACTTCCTTAAATTCCAAAAAAGGTGTAAGCTATGGGGGAGAAAAGTAGGTTAGCGGTTAGGTGTTGCAACTGCTTCCTCAGGATCCCTATACAGCCTAAAACTGAGCGCGCCACTTGCCCTAGATGCAACATTGAGTATAGAATAGCATGGGTATCCCCAGACCAACCACTCATAAGAGGGCCTGCCAAGTGGCCTGAGGGGTGATGGTTCATGGTCCTTAAACGCAAGATCGCTTACATCGACCTTAGTAAGAGAGAGGTTAAGGTCAAGGACATCCCATCGGAGATGAGGCGCCTGTATCTCGGTGGGCGCGGCCTCGATATGTATCTGCTCTACAACCACGTAGAGAAGGGTATAGACCCACTGAGCCCGGAAAACGTGTTGTTGGTAAGCGCAGGCCTGTTAGTGGGTACGCCCTTAGCGGCTGGACGTACGCATATTGGTGGTAAGTCTCCTCTTACTGGTATTGTTGGTAGTTCTAATATGGGGGGTTTCTTTGCGCCTGAGCTTCGCTTAGCTGGGTTTGACCACTTGGTTATTAAGGGTAGGGCTGAGAAGCCTACTTACCTATGGATACATGACGGTGAGGTAGAGTTTATGGATGCTAGCCAC
>Ga0164311_10001396_pt1 | contig 11761 bp, 4 predicted proteins | sample GuaBasSedimGuay2_FD_121796 | JGI IMG/M metagenome (GOLD analysis project Ga0164311, IMG submission 121796) | Subseafloor sediment microbial communities from Guaymas Basin, Gulf of California, Mexico - Guay2, Core 4569-9, 9-12 cm | ecosystem: Environmental > Aquatic > Marine > Hydrothermal vents...
ACTCTCATCATGACTTAAGGCATTCACAGAACTTGCTTCATCTATGGTTATGTCTCCACCGGCTATGAAAGTAACAAGAGCAGTATCTCCCCCGCCTTCAGATTCTGCCCCGCTTTCAGCCTGAATTATACTGCCAATAATATTGATACTATCTCCTGCAGACATATCCACTTCTGCATGGCCTTCGCCGTCTACATAAGCTGTAATAGTTGAGGGGTCAATGGTAATATTTTGGTCAGCTTCCATATGAATATTTGATTCACTATACTCTTGGCCTTCTGCATCTGCTAATAATCTGCTGTTTTTAATAAAGATGCCTTTATTGCCATGTGAGCGCATATAGATATTTGCATCTACATGACCATATCTACTTTTAGCTTCTGAGATAATGCTGCTATAACTGTTTGTTATCCTGATATTATCTCCAGTCATCTCAATTCTAGACTGAGCATTCCTGCCTTTAGAATTAGATGATGCTTTGACTCTGCTTTCTTTTACTTCTATCTTTCCATTATCAGCTTCCAGCTTAACAATAGCTTTTGCATCGTCTTCTGAGCTGTCAGTCTTTGCTTTAAGTTCTGAACCTTCTGTTATCTCTATATCTTTATTGGCATGTAGAACTATCTTTGATTCAGAAGAATCTCGGCCATCTGCTTTTGCCCTTACTCTTGAGTTTTTAATGTATATACCATCGTCCCTCGCACGTAAGTAGACTTTTGCATCCGCAGTACTATTAGAACTAACAGCCTCAGCAAGAACTGTGTCCGGTGAATTAGTTATCCTGATAGTATCTGCTTTCATTTCTGTGTAGGCATCTGCACCTTCTTTACCTTCTGCATCTGCTAATACCTCGCTGTTCTTTATTTCAATCTTGCCGTTCTCTGAATTCATCAGAACATCTGCATCTGCTCTACCTCTTGCGCTATAAGAATGAGCAAGAATAGTATCTGGACTATCAGTAACAATGATATCTTTATAGGCATTCATCCTTACCATAGTCTTAGCTTTTATGCCTTGTGCGTCTGACTTAACGGTGCTGTTTGCTACCCTGATGCTCCCATCACTTGCACCCATATTAACTTCTGCCTTTGTGTCTCTGCCAATAGCTCTGGTATTAGCTTCAACTAAAGAATCCTTAATATCTATAGCTGCTCTTTCAATATCTCCACCATCACGTTTGTCAGATTCGTCTGCGCGTAATTTTATTTCTGAATACGCTCCGCCTTCTCCTACATGCCCTCTCGACGCTCTATCTGTATCGGCATCAGCAATAATGTCAGATTTAGTAATCTTAAGATTGTTTGCCCACATACCTATATCAGCCATTGCCCTTCTTACACCATATGCTATAGCATTTACAAGCGATTCTTTTACTTCTATCTTGCCATTATCAGATTCCATATAGATATCAGCATGGGCTTTATCTTTCCTGCCTCTGCTCTTAGCATCTGCAATGACTCGGGATGAATCCTTTACAAGTATATCCTTCTCAGCTGTCATTCTTACCTTAGCTTTGCTATCTTCTAAAGCGTTTGATTTTGCTTTAAGCAAACTGCCTTCAGTTACTTCAATGCTTCCATTATTATTGGCATCCAGGTTAAGTTCAGCCTTAGCATCACCATGCCGTGAATCTGATGTGGCTTTAACTTCAGAATTCTTTACAAAAATCCCTTTCCACCAACCATAAGCACGCATTTTTATTTCACTTTCTGCATAACCGTTCTGACTTATTGCTTCGGCATGTATGCTCTTAGGTGAATTAGTTATCCTGATAGTATCTGCCCACATTTCAATATCTGCATTTGAGTCGTTCTGAGCATCAGCTATTGCTTCTACTGTACTTTCTTTTACTTCTATCTTGCCATTTTCTGATTCCATATCTACAATAGCACTAGCAGCTCCATCGTATGTATTAGAATCTGCTTCTGCAGTAACTGTAGAGCCATCTTTTACAAGAATATCTTTCTGTGCATAAAAGTCTACGGTAGCAGTATTCTCATCACTATAACCTTCTTCCCCTGCAAAAGCCTGTATTGTACTATTATTTTCAATACGTATATCGTTCCCTGCATTTAAATCTACAGTAGCATCGCCTTCATCATCAAGTTCTGCTTCTACTGAACTGTCCTTTACTTCAATATCATTGCCTGCTTCCGCATTGACCCTTGACTCACCATTAAGGAAATTCTTTGCTTTGACTAAACTCTCATTTTCAATGTTCACATCTTGACCGGCTGTTATGTTGACACTGGCAACACCGACATCATTGGGGTCAATAGCACGGACTGTACTGTTATTTATAGTTACACTTCCCTCATCAGCATGTAAACCAATATAGGCACCACCGATAGTTGAAGGAGCAAACTTAGAAAGTGCGCTTACTAAACTATCGTCAAGGATCATTATATTATTGTCAGCATTAAAACTGATCCAGGCTGAAGTGCCTAAGCCACGAGATATAACTTCGCTTCTAATCAAGCCTATATTGCTAGCATCAAATCTAACGCGAGATAAACCGCCATAATTTAACTCGTTGGTTACAACTCTACTATCAGTAATTCTTATAACTTCCTCCGCGTCAAAATATATCCGAGATAAGAAATTGCCTAAAGAATTAGCTCTTACAACACTTCCATTATTAAGGAAGATATCGCTAGCAGTGAAAGTAATATTCGTTGGACCACTGGTAATGGAGGTTGCCTGAACTGTGCTGGCATCCAACCCTATATAGCCATTGGCAATAAGGTTAATAATCGCTGAATCAAGCCCTCTATTTACCCGGGCTAAGAGGTTACTGTTGTTGAGTACCAGGTTGCCAGCGGTATTCATATTAATTGCAGCATGGCCTTCGTCTTCAACGATAGCTTCAATTACGCTATCTTGAGTATTTATTCCCTGCTCAGCATCTATACCGACTATCGCTACACCATCGCCTGACCTCTGAGCAGAAATTGTCCCATCAACAAACAAACTACCGCTGTTTATGTCAAGATTAACTCTTGCTGGATCAGCTGGTCCGGAACCTGTTGCAAGCACATTATAGGCATAAGTATCTCCGCCGGTAATAATATCAACGGTTGAACCTAAAGCCTGAATATCCCAGAGATTTACTCCATCAAATTCATTTATCCAAATATCTCCAGCTGTAGCTAATGCCCAAAGGTCATCTACCTGTGTATCTATCCGGCCATTTGGACTTGAAGTCCCAATGGCGTCTCTGGCCAGCATATCAAGATTAGTAGAAATAACATCTAAATCAGGAGCATTATTATCGTAAATTCCTCCGTAAGGAACATCTATATCCACAGTTCCACCCAGGAGGGTAGACTCTATCTTATCAGTTAAGTAAAGATTTAAACTATCTCCATAGCCTCCAATGCTTCCTGTGTCAAGGTAATCAGGGTCGCCCACTAAAAGGGAAATATTTCCATTAGCTAAAATCCCTTCAATACCTAAAACCGTTCTCACGTCAAGATGAGTCCGTTCATAAAGGTTTATTAAAGAATCTGCCCTTGCGGCTAAGTTCACTACCTTTACATTCAAAGGATTAGAAGCTGCGCCGATAGTCCCTAAAGGTGCATACAAAAGGCAGTTAACCCCCTGGGTAGCAATATAAGCGTTTCCTAAAATACTGCCCTGGCCGGTCATTATGTAAGAATTAGCGTTTCCCGGATTAACTACTTTTACTCCCGGATCACCATTTATTACGATGTTTTCACCGCCCACAAGAGTTGTGGGATCAGAACCGTCCCATTTACCAGCAATAATTTGTGTATTGCCCCAGCCGGCTCCGCCAGTATAGATAGTTGCCCCTTCATTGATTAAATATCCTCCTATGCCATTGCCATCAGAATCAGCGTTACCGGCAAAATCGCCGCCATTGGTAGCAACATCGCCATTTACATTGTGAGTGATATTTCCATCAGCGGTTAGCTCCACATCGCCGCCACTAGTGTAAATAGGTGCATCTACAGTAAGGTCAGGGTCTTCTACCACAGTAATAGCAACTGTGCCCGAGCCGTTACTTATGCCATTATAACCTTTAACACCAGGGTTTAATCCATCTATGCCACTTAAATCAGCAATGGTTAAATCTTTTGTATTTCTTATCCGGATATTCCCAGTGTTATTTACAGCGCTGAGGTTATCTACATATGTATCTACAGCATCGTCTGCGTTAACTCCGGTAATGCCTGTATTAGCAGAAAGCATTAGATTATTTGCATAAATCTTACCAGACTGTTGAGAGATTGAGCCATTATTAGCAGTCAAAAATATATTATTATTTGAAGAAAGGTAAGAACCCAAATACACAGGGTCGCCACTTAAATTTGTATACCGGAATATCACATCGTTAAAATCTCTATCTCCTAAATAATACATATCCTCCCAATTAAAGGTTACTGCCCCATCGGCATTAACACTTATATGTTCCTTGCTGTCAGGATTAAGGGTAGGATTTGTATAGTAAGTGCGAATGGTGCTGGCAGGAGACTCCTGCATAGTAATATAAAAACCCTCTACATCAGAAGGCAGGCTTACATTTATTCCGCCTTCTCCTCCTTTTAGAGAAACCATACTGCTTTTAGTATAATAACCCCAGTCCTCCAAAATATATCCTCTGCTCTCCAAGCTCTTTAATTCCTTCAAGAAGAAATCACTCTTTAGAATCGCTGGCCCCCAACCTAAATAAACATTATCTGTTGCATATATATCTATATCTCCATCTTCAGCAAGAATGGATGCGCCATCTTTAAGAGTGTAATCTTTACCGGCATTACCTGTAAAATCCCCTCCCGAAGTCATCACATCGCCATTTACATTATGAGTAATATTTCCATCAGCTGTATAAGTTACATCCCCTCCTGCAGTACTCGTTAGGGTATTTAAAGTAAGATTGGAATGAACCTTCACTATAACATCTCCCCCAGAAGCATCATTAATTATACCGGTAGTTGAGCCAACTTTGTCAACAACCAAGTCCCCTTTATTGCTTATCTTGATATCACCTGAATCTGAATTATAAGCGGCTACTTTTTTGACTTTTGTCTCCAGATAATTATTTACAGCAGGAGATGTATATTGCATACCGTCTTTTAAACGTAACTCAAGGCTCTTAGCAGTAATATCCCTTCCGTAATAGCCGTCAATAAGGGCACCGGCTACATTTAGGCTGACCATATTACCCAAGGCTTTAATGGGGCTTAAAATAGTCAAGTCAGAATGGGTAGTAATGTAAACATCGCCTAAACCTAAATTGTTGACGCTGTAGCCCCAGCCGGCCAAATCATCAAGAGTCAGGTTGCCAGTATTGTCTATTTCAATATTGCCCGAATTTGAATTGTAAGCAGATAAGTTCGAAACTTCTGTTTCTATAGCATTACTTGAACCTATACCATTCGCCGCAGACATATCAAGTTGGTTACCTATGATATCTGTTGCTTCTGAATCCGCATTATCATTAATTGCCCCAGAGGCTGTTAAACTTACATTGCCTGTTCCGGCGTTTACTAAAGAGGTAAGGTTTATATTTGCCCCTCGCAAGCGAATATTACCTCCGTTAGAATTAAGACCTAATCCATTACCTAACTTAAGGTCTCCAGCGCCGTCACCATCAAAGTCAGCAAATAATTTAATTTTGCCACCATATGTCTTAACCCCATCATCATTAAGATTAATGTTGTTACCGGCTTTAATCTTAAAAGTTTCGGTATCAAAATTAATAAGATCTAGTAAATTATCGGTTAAATTAAATGTTACGTTGTTGTCAGCCTGAACTATTATGTTTGCACCGTCTTGTGTTTCGAACAATGTTTCCCATGCGTCATCTATAGAAAAATTCCAAGGATCAAAAAGAATCGTTCCAGCGTCTCCTTCTAAGGACGAGGTATCTATTATCCCTTTTGTCACATCTAAATTAACGCCGCTTACCTCCACAAACCCGCCGTCTGCGCCAGATTCTTCCGCACTTACATCAATTGTCCCTGTATTTGAAGCAAGGGAATTCTCTCCTTCAGCAATTAAGTAAACCTCGCCCTTCTTATTTACCAGGCTCTTTGCCTCAATTATCCCTTCATTATTTACTGCCTTATCAAACACAGCTTCTAAGGCTTTGGCAGTTAAGATGACTCTTCCTCCTTCTGCGGAAATAGTCCCGCTATTTTTCACTGCAGAGTCTTTATCTTCCAAATTCTGAGAAGTTGCTTCATCAACTACTACTGAGATTAATCCTTGAGGGTCTAAGTTTAAGGTTATAGCTCTACCTGAAGCTAAAGCCACACTTCCTAAGCTTGCCTCAATCACTCCTGAGTTTTCAACTGAGGAACCTAATAAAGCCACATATCCTCCAGGAGCAGAGATATATCCCTGGTTAACCACTGAACCGCCCTGGCCATAGAAAGTATATCTTCCGGCTAAAAAGTCCTCATTAGATATATTTAAGGTAGAAGCCACTAACCCCGCAGTATCAACATAAGAATTAGGCCCGAATAATATCCCGTTAGGGTTAATCAAAAATAATTTTCCTGTAGCGGTTAGGGTTCCCAGAATAGAAGAAGGGTCAGCTCCTACCACTCGGTTTAAAGCAACTGAAGATGATGAGGGCTGATAGAAATGAACTGCCTCCGGCTGAGCAATAGAAAAACTCTGCCAGTTAGCAATCATCTTCTCAGTTGTAACATTTACCTCCATTGTATCGTCCTTAGTAGAAATCTCAGCAGAGCCAGCCACGATATCTGCTCCCTGGGGAAGAGAATAACCGTACTGAGGCATAAATAGAAAAGAGAGAATAGTAAATAAAGCTGAAATTTTAAAATACTTCCTCTTACGCATAATCAACCTCCATTCTTACCATAAATTTTAGATATAAATTAACAAATAAAGAGAGCCCAAAAAGAAAACGTTTTCACGAGTATAACATATTTTGACTTCTTTCTTCAAGGTCAAAGCCAAAAAGAGCTTAGAATTATTATATTAAAACTTTTATAAAGCATTATAAAAAGTTCAAAATCCCACCTTTCTCAACAATAATCTTAGAAATTTGCTTAGAATTTTTTAGTAACCTCTACCCATCTCTGGAGATTGTGGCCATCTGAAGAATCTCTTCCTAAAGGATAGCCAAACTCTATCCGGGCTGAGAAATTATTGGAGAGATTAAGTCTGAATCCAAAACCTGCGCTCTTTAGAGTTCTGTGCTTGCGCTCTCCTGAGGGCTTATTTAAATGAACAGTAGCCCAATCATAAAAAAGGACTATATGGAAAGCATCATAAAAGGTATCTTTAGTGAAAGGCACCTTAAGCTTCTTGGGAAGGAAGTAAGGGGGAAAAGACCATTCCAAACTTGTATAGTAACCTTTATCTCCAGAAAACTCAGCAACCGGATAGCCTCTCACGCTTACCGGCCCACCAATCTGAAACTCCTCAGAAGCTACCAAACTGTAAGCAGAATACTGGGCAGAATTCTTCCATAAAATATAGGAAGAGAAAGGCCCAGGCTGGAGCCGGAATAAATTAAATACGCCTTTAAAAAACTTTCCTCCAGCGCCTGTTCGCGAAGCATTATCATCTTTTGCTGACATTCCTCCCATTATATCAGGAACCCCTACATCTAACTCCGAGGTAAAAACAGTTCGGCCCCACTTATCACTCACATCTAAATCAAAACCTCCTTTAAAAACCCTGAGTCTATCCTCTGAATCTAAGGCACCCAAAAGATAATTCTTTATATCCTTATAGTCAAAACCAAAATTAAACCTTAAATCTAAATTAGGGGTGGTAATAGCTCTCTTGGTAAGAAAAACTCCATAAATATCTGCTTCTCCTATTGACCCCAAAACCTCAAATTCCCGGCCTAACTTAGTCTTACTGTGAATAAAGTAACCTCCGACTTCCAAGGTATTGCCCAGAGGAAGGGTGTAGCGGGCTGTCTTCAAACGATAGTAATCGTACTCAGACATTTGATATTTAAAATAGAGCCTGTCATCCCAGCCTAAAAGATTGTTATGCTCAACAACGAAAGAATAACGGTCTTTTTCTATATAGCGAGAACCATAATTATCAAACTCAAACCCCGGGTGGAAAGGGAAATTATCTTTTACCTCTAAAATTATATCAGTTGTCCCTGGTTCTCCCCCTGGCTTAAGGACTGCCCTTACAGTTCTGTCGGGGTGCTCATTAATATAGGTAAGAGACTTCTGAAGGAGAAAATAATCAAGAGGCTCGCCTTTCTTCAGGCTGATTTTTTTTTCCAGAAGGGAGGTCTTAAAGTAGCGGTTTCCTTTTATCTCTAACCTACCTAATTCCCCCTCCACTACTCTTATTATCAAAATATTTTCTCTTATAGTCTGAGGAGGAATGTAAGCCCGGCAAGTAACATAACCTTTTTTTCTATATTCATCAGTTATCAAGTCAGCTACCTTCTGCATATCGGAAAGAGAAAGTTCTTTATTCTCGTATTCAGAGGTTATCTTCTCAATAACCTCTGGGGGGATTAAAGTAGCACCTTCTACTCTAATTTCCTTAATAAGAATCTTAGGGCCTGCTTCTTCAGGAATAATTTCTTCAGGAAGGGCTTCTTTAGGGGAAGGCCTGGGTTTTGTGATTTTCTCTTCTAATTTCTTTTTTCTCTCTAACTCTTTCTCTTGCTGAATGAGCCCTCCTGCAGTTTGAGAGGCTGGAGGCTGAGAAAAAACCTTTGTAGAATAAACTACAAAAAAGAAACAAATAAGAATTCTTACTACACCTATCCTCATCTATTCGCCTATCAAAAAGCTCTTTATTTTCCCATAACTAATATTAGGCGTCAAGGATTTTTTATCTTTTTTAAATAGTTTAAAAAGCCTTCTTTAAAAGAAATAGGAGGTTAAAAATAGGGGGTATAATAGAAAACCTAAACTCAAAATAAACCAAACCAGGCTTATATTTTTAAGAAATGGTTGCGGGGGGCCGATTTGAACGGCCGACCTTCAGGTTATGAGCCTGACGAGCTACCTGGCTGCTCCACCCCGCGATTAAATTCTTATTCTTCTATTTTAACTGCTACTTCGTTTTCTTTCAAAAGGCCTAAATTTTCCCGGGCTACTTTCTCCAAATAAAAGGGGTCTTTATCCCAGGAACCAATCTGAATTTTTAAAGTCTCAATCTCCTTTTTGGTCTCTTCTATACTCTTAGATAAAATATTGTACTCTTCTCTCAACTCTTTTATTTTAGTATAATTTGGCAAAAATAAAAAGAAAATTATTAAAAATAAGATTACTCCTAAAAAAAGAAATCCTAAGACCTTAAAGAAATCTATCTTTAAGGATTTTACCGGCATATTCTGCCCTCTTGCCTAATTCTTCTTCAATCCTTAAAAGTTCATTGTATTTACAAATTCTGTCCGTGCGGGACAAAGACCCGGTTTTAATCTGGCCAGACCCAACTCCTACTGCTAAGTGGGAAATGGTTGTATCTTCAGTTTCTCCCGAGCGATGAGAAATAACTGCTGTGTAGTTATTTGCAAAAGCCAGATTAACTGTGTCTAAAGTTTCTGACAAACTTCCTATCTGATTAACCTTTATAAGGATAGAATTGGCAACTTTTCTTTCTATGCCTTCTCTTAATTTTTTAGTATTAGTAACAAATAAGTCATCTCCTACTAACTGGATTTTTTCTCCTAATTTCTCAGTAAGAGTTCTCCAGCCTGACCAGTCATCTTCACTTAAACCGTCCTCAATTGAAAATATAGGGTATTTTTTGATTAACTTAGAATAAAAATTTATTAAATGCTGAGCGCCAACTTCCTTCCCTTCAAAAAGGTATTTTTCTTTCTTATAAAAAGAACTGGCTGCACAATCTAAAGCAAGGCAAATCTGTTTCTCTGGAGAATAGCCGGCCTTATGGACAGCCTCTATTATCAATTTAATAGCCTGTTCATTCCCCTTTAAATTAGGGGCAAAACCTCCTTCATCACCTACAGATGTAGAAAGCCTGCGAGCTTTGAGGATGCCTTTTAAAGTATGGAATACCTCTGAACTTGCCTGCAGAGCCCGGCTAAAACTATTAAAACCAAAAGGAACAATCATAAACTCCTGAATATCTAAGTTGTTATCTGCGTGCAGGCCTCCATTTAAAATATTCATTAACGGCACCGGCAAAAGTTTTGCCTTAGGGCCTCCTAAATATCTGTAAAGAGGTAAACCCTTACTTAAAGCATCGGCTTTAGCTACTGCTAAAGAAACCCCTAAAATAGCGTTTGCTCCTAAATAAGATTTATTCTCTGTGCCGTCTAACTTTAGGAGTATCTTGTCAATCTTTCGGAAATCAGGCTGAAGCCCCTTTATCTTAGGAAAAATTTTTTTATTTACATTCTCTACTGCTTTTAAGGCCCCTTTACCTTTATATCTTTTAGGGTCTTTATCTCTCAACTCTAAAGCTTCATACTCACCGGTTGAGGCTCCCGAAGGAACTGCTGCTCTTCCTAACACCCCTGTATCCAAGATAACATCTACTTCTACAGTAGGGTTTCCCCGGGAATCTAAAATTTCTCTGGCTCTAACTTTTTTAATCTTGGGCATGCCTTTCCTCCTCTCTCTATCCAAAGACTTTGTTAACTATTATACAAACACCAATTAATAAGTCAATAATTTTGACAATGAAATGCCAATTTAAAAATGTCCGTTTTTTACCAGAATAAAAATCTCCGGTTTTAGACTTTAACTAATGCTAATTCTTCTCTGTCTTTTTTGCTTTGTAAAAGAACCTTTTCTTTTGCCAATCTTCTCCCATACAATAAACTCTTGCAGGAATGTTCCAGAGGAGGTTTAAAAGAGGACATTTTTACTTTGGCTAAAGAGGAGATTATCATATTAGGGTTACAGTTTTAAAATTTTCGAGGCCTCACCGCATTCTCCCTACAAAAACTTAGCGTGATTTTGGTAATTTGAGGACGTATGAGAGGAGCGAAATTCCACTTTTGCGAAAAAGTGAAAATTTGCTACCTGGACTATAAATAGATTATTCCAATATCCTTAAGAATTTGAGAATAAAGATTAGATGATTTTTGGCTTCCCCATCATCTCTTATGGCCTCATTTTCTCTCTGTATTTACTATAATCAATTATCGGGAATGGAAGAAAGATTGTGCCCCCTTCCGAAGAGTCCGCGGAAAATTAAAAGAATTACTTTTAAGGCTTTTTTAGATTTAAAAGAGCTTTTAAATAAAATTAAGCGGCCTAAAGTAAAAACGATACGGCGATATCGTAAAGCAAAGCCACTAACAGGCAAAAAAGAAAAAGCTTATCTGCCTGAGTTTAGTAAAGAAAAAAAACAAAGGCGCTATCAGGCCTCCTAAACCCCCAACATTCTCCTCTCTCAAACCTTTTTCAATTTTCAAAGGCCTGATTCTTACAAAGAAAATAAACATACTGGCAATTAGCAAAAGAAAGATATCCTCACTTATCCAGGGAAGCTCTTTTATTGCCGCCACTTGATTTAGATGCCTTACTTAATAAAAAACTTGATTTAGAGGCTTAAAGGAGGCAGGATGTATCTTCTGTCCCCTTTTTGTAAAGATATGCACAACATTTGGCCAAAAAAATAACCCTCTCCAGAGGGAAGAGGGCCTCCAAAACCTATCTTTCTGCCAAAGTTGCCTTAAACCTGCTTATTGAGCCATTTCTTCGTTATTGCAAGGGGGGCGTAGCGAGGAAGCAATCAAAAAACTATGAAACTATTTCTTTCGCCTTCTTAACCTTGTGGCTGCTAAAGAGGCACCACCTACTAA
>Ga0164311_10001400_pt1 | contig 11752 bp, 13 predicted proteins | sample GuaBasSedimGuay2_FD_121796 | JGI IMG/M metagenome (GOLD analysis project Ga0164311, IMG submission 121796) | Subseafloor sediment microbial communities from Guaymas Basin, Gulf of California, Mexico - Guay2, Core 4569-9, 9-12 cm | ecosystem: Environmental > Aquatic > Marine > Hydrothermal vents...
CTAATCAATCGCCACCAAGTCCGATTATGGATGGGCTTCCCACACGAAACACTCATTACTGTAACTTGTTGTGCTTCGGAGCACTTGAAATTCAATGCGGAAGAAAAAGGGACATGTGCTTGGAGCTGCTTGATGGTGCGGTGTGTGGAATAGAAGAAAGTGGTTGAGTTTAAAAAATTTGTATTCACATTTTGATTTTTGATAGGGCTATTTTGAGATCCCTTATTATTAGTCCCAGCGAGGAAGCTGCGTCTTTACCTATTATTGCCAGCAGTATAGCCTTCTCCGAGTTCGCCATCACAGCGTAACCATAATCACCTTCAACATAGGCTATATTCGCGTCTCCCTTCTCTATCGACTTGTTAAGCTCCCTCGCAGAGGCAATGATCGAAGCCGCATTCTTTGCGATCTCCGCATGGTCCATCTGCGTTATAGTCTTTCCAACAGAAACATTCCCCGCCGGGTCAAGCAACAGTATCCCTTCAATTTCCGGGATTTTGTCCATAAGATCCGCTAATATTCTCTCAGCTTCAGATTGGCTCATGAAATCACCACTCTTAGGTACAAATAAAATAGTAAAATTATTAGCTATAATTCTTAGCCTTAATCCGAATTGTAACTTACAAATTTAAGATTTCTATTTTCTTCCCTAAATTTAAGCTTTTTTAATTAACACAACAAATAATGAAGCGACTCGCTTTAAACTTCTCGACAAAATCACCATCACCCACTCTTTTAAATGAATTCTACCTCTCCGAAAGCGTTTCTAATACTGTACTGAAAGGTTTTTAAAAGACGAATGTAATATTTTATAATTAGATGAGGTGTACACGATGATTACCTCAAAATATTTTCAGAAAACCCTAGAACAGCTACAAAAACATCCAGGCGTTAAGGGCGTCATAGTGACCAACACAGAAGGTCTTCCCATAAGCTCCACTCTCTCTACGGAGAAGACCGAAATAATCTCCGCCCAAGTCACGTCTCTGGTTGGAAAAGCGTCAAAGGTTATAAGCGAACTCGGCGAAGGTACACTGAACTTTCTTACACTAGATGCGGGAGAAAGCGAGCTTCATATAGCCCCGGAAGAGGAATACGTTCTAATAGTTCTAAGATCCAAGAATGCCGAAACTCTTCCACAAAACAAGTAATCAGAAAATTTATACACCACCAAGGACAATAGTAAAAGAAAGGCTAGTCTACCGTCACCCTACTCCATAACCGAAAACCAAATATAATCCTGAAAGAAGGAGAATAATATAAGAACCTCTAGTCTTAACAAGATCCTGAATTAACTTAACGGGGATTGTTAAAAATTGATGGATATAAAAGCCTTTGATAAAATTTTAAGCGACGTCATCAAAGCGGAAAGCGGAATAAAAAAAGTCATCCTAGTAGACCGAACAGGACTAACAATAGCCCACGTATCTAAGTTCAGCTATCTGCCGGTGGATATAGACGGCATTGGGGCTATTGCCAGTGCGGTTTACTGTGCGAGTGAGGAGCAAGGGAAAAACTTGGACATAGGTGAGCTTAACATAGTGACCTCGGAGTTCGACAAGGGGAAAATCTTTGCCGCAAGCTGTGGCAAAGGGGTTCTCTGTGTTATAACCGATTCTGACGTTAACATTGGTATGATTCGACTGGTGATGAAGAAGGCCTCGAACCAGCTCAAGAGTGTTCTGGACGAGTTCCTTGCGGAGAAGCCGGTTGTACCTTTATCCGAGGAAGAAGCCAGCGACGAGGAGCTTAAGGCTGCCCTTAGCGAGCTTGAAAAAGTGTAGCTTTAAACTCTTCTTCAATAAAACTTAACAGGACGTGTGCAGCCTTTGAAAAAAGATGCCCAAGGCAGAATACATTTCAAGATAGTTTTTTGGGGACCCTCCCTATCGGGAAAAACGACGTGCCTGAGATGGATTTACGATGAGGTAAAGGGTCTTGACAAGGGCGGCTTCACCTCTGTTGAGGATCCGACGGGTAGGACACTGTACTTCGACTACACTCCCATATCCGCAACGGGCAAAGTTATTTTTGACGTTTTCACAGTGGCTGGTCAGAAGCGACACAGGCATCAGAGGCGGATTGTGCTTCAGGGGACCGATGGGATAATTTTTGTTGCTGACTCCTCAAGGGACCAACTGCAGGCCAATCTCGAAAGCCTCGAAGAACTTAAGGGTTACCTTGGGAATAAGCTTCACAACGAGATTCCTCTCTTGATTCTTCTGAATAAACGCGACTTGCCAGATGCGCTGGAAAGGAAGACCCTGGTTGAGGCTTTACAAGCGGATTCGCTGCCGGTTTACGAGTCTATCGCCATCAAGGGGCTCGGGGTGAAGCGTGCGTTTCAGGCTCTTTCCCGAGAGGTTCTTCTGAAGCGGCTTTACAAGCAGGAGCTGCTTCCCAAGTCCTCCTAAACTGCTACCGTCCCTTTTTTATACTTCGAATAACCGTAGAGTAGAGATAAGAATATAAGTTAACTTTTATTTTAGATGTAAATAAGCTGAATCGGTGTACAGGTGACACGTGTAATGTCTAAGAGTGAAAGCTTGGAAGAAATCTTAAAAGACTTGGAATCTTCGGTTCCTGAAATCGAAGCGGCGGCGATCGTGAGTGTTGAGGGTCTTCCTATTGCTTCCGCCCTGCCTCCCGATGTAGACGAAACACGTGTGGCTGCTATGACCGCTGCGATGCTCAGCCTGGGTGAACGCGCCGCTCAGGAGCTTGGGAAAGGGGAACTGGAGCAGGTTTTCATTCGCGGAAACGAGGGGTACATCTTTGTGATGGGCGCAGGACCCAACGCGGTTCTGACTGTTAGCGCTAAGAAGGATGTTAAGTTGGGTCTGATCTTTTTGGATATGCGTAGGTCCGCCCAGAAGGTAGCCGAGCTCATCTAAAAAACCTTCAAATTTATTTTAATTATCGCCCCGATATGGGGTGTCTCTTAGGTCGGCTCACTGGATTCTGGCGGGGCTGAAACGGTTATGGCTTTTCCTGATAAAGGTTGGCGTTTATTCTGGGCAGCATAGCCATTAGGACCGATAATTCGGTGAGTTTTGTTCTGTTGATTAACCCGTGGGAGAGGTATCCTATGGCTCCCTTCTTTTTACCCAGATTTTTTATTCCTGTTATTACCTCCATAACCTTTCCAACCTCAGATTTTCCCTCGATAACCTTCTCGGCTACTAGTGGAGGATATTCGAATCCTGGGCCCGCGCCGAATGTTTTTCTTCCTTCTCTGTCCACAATAACGCAGTACTGAAAGTCAAGGTAGCGGGTCTCGCCGCTGAACTTCACCTCTATGAGTCCTGCTTCTATCCCTACGCCTAGCTCTGCTCTGTCGACTTTTAGTAGCGCGTTCGTAGCTCTGTTCAAAGCGCCGTTCAGGGTTTGATCGAGTCCTACTGGTTGTGGTGGAACGCCGCTGGGTACTGTCACTCCGAAAACCTTTACGCTGTTGAGCAGTTTTTGCATCACATTTTTTACGGCTGAGATTTTAACTGGATTTTCTGAACCCACTGCTATGATTTTCATTTTGAATCACCATTCTAGGCTTGGAACGGGGTTAACCGTAAATAAGTATAATGCAGAGTTTTTAATAGTACTTGTGTTGATTTAATGAGGAAGCAGAGGAAGGCGTATGCGGTTAAAGAGACTGCAGAGCATGCTTGACAAGGTTGATGCGTTGATTCTGTTCAAGCCTGAAAACATTTTCTACTTCTCACGCTTTTTTCCGAATTCATTCATGTATCTTCTTATCCCTAGAGACGATACGCCAATCGCTGTTGTTCCGCAGCTAGAATTCGAGGAGGCTAAAAACACAATAACGGGTTTTCGTGTGCTTCAGGCAAAGAAGCAAAAGGATTTTGAGAAAATCCTCTCAAAACTCCAAAAGGAGTTGAAAATCAGAAAACTAGGCTTTGAAGACGACTCTCTTACGGTGAATGTTAAGGAGAAGCTGGAAAAAAGGCTTGGAGAGATTCGTTTTATACCTGCGTCAACCGTTGTGAAGAAACTGAGGTCAGTCAAGTCTCCCGATGAGGTTGAAACAATTCGAAAAGCGGCGAGAATAGCGGATAAGGGAATCGAAAAGGCCATAGAAACAGCGAATCCCGGTGTGAGGGAGTTTGAGGTCGCCGCGGAGGCGGAGTACACTATGAGAAAGATGGGCTCAAGCGGCGTCTCATTTGAAACCATCGTAGCGTCGGGCTACAGGTCCGCCTTTCCGCACGCATCCTGCGGCGATAGGAAGCTGGAGAGCGGAGATCTGGTGATAATAGATTTGGGGGCGCGGTACAAGAATTACTGTTCAGATATATCAAGAACTATTACCGTTGGTTCACCAACCTCGAAACAGAAGCGGCTTTTCCAAACGGTTCTCAACGCTCAAAAGAAAGCTATAGAAATCATCACTCCTGGTGTCAAAGCCAGCGACATAGACGGAGCGGCTCGCGGGTTGATAAAGAAGGAGGGCTACGGTGACTTTTTTGTCCACAGCTTCGGCCACGGGATTGGTATTGAGGTACACGAGTATCCACCGATTGGCCCTGATAACAAGGACTCTATAGAGGCTGGTATGGTGTTTACAGCTGAACCAGGAGTTTATATCCCCGGTTTTGGCGGCTGTAGAATAGAGGATATGGTTCTAGTCCTCGAGAACGCATGTGAACTGCTTACAAACGCCCCACGATCACTGGTCTGATTCCTCTCGAGTAGGCAACGTACTGGTGTTACACGAAATCTGTTATTAGCGAACACTTCAAATAGGTAGGATGTATACCTATTTGTAGATTCTGATTGCTTCCTCTTCACGGTGGTTAAAATAAGATTCGAAAGAGATCGTGAAGAGTAATAAGGGACTGGGGCTCATTTCCTAAACTCAAAAAGATTTATTATCTTTCCATAAGATTTTATTTATACGTTTCAGAGTAAATTTGCAATGGACTTGTGGGTGTGGTCTCAAAAGGTTCATTGGGGTGGTTTTATGCAGCGCATCATCAAATATCTTCCAGTATCTCGCTTACCGTTGTCTTTTATTAATAGGGTTCAGAGCTTACTCTCGGCGGTGTACGAGAAAATCCTTTGGCGCCAAATCAAGGACGGTAAGATGCCGGAGCACTTGGCCGTAATTCTGGATGGTAACCGGCGGTTCGCAAGGCAGCTAGGTTTGGATGTGTGGGTAGGGCACAGGTACGGTGCCGAGAAAGTGAGGGACTTTCTGGAATGGGCGTGGGATGCCGGCATTAAGATTGTTACTCTCTACGCCTTTTCAACCGAGAACTTTATGCGATCCAAGAAAGAAGTCGACGAGATAATGAAGCTCGCCGAGGAAAAGTTTGAAGAAATACTGAGAGAGGCAAAGATACACAAGTACCGCGTGAGGATTAAGGCCATAGGTAGGATACATCTTCTACCAAAGAGGGTGCAGGAAGCGATCAGAAGGGCTGAGGAAGCGACGAAGCACTATGATAAGTTTCTTCTCAACATTGCTATAGGATACGGGGGGAGAGCCGAAATAGTTGACGCTATCAAAGAAATAGCCAAAAAGGTGAAGTCCGGAGAGATTAACGTGGAAGACATCGATGAGAATCTGATAGAAAAGCACCTTTACACGTCCGGAATACCCGATCCCTCCCTGATTATTCGCACTTCGGGTGAAGAAAGACTCTCCGGCTTTCTACTGTGGCAATCCGCTTACTCTGAACTCTACTTCTGTGATGTTTTCTGGCCGGCGATGAGGAAAATCGATTTCTGGCGTGCACTCAGAACCTACCAGATGAGAGAGAGAAGATTCGGAAGATAGCCGCATCCTAAGGGGGAAGGAGTGCATTAGCCGTTTTAACCGACACGTTAATCAAATAAGCTGCTTAAAGTAAACTTAATCCAACTAAACTGAATGGAAGGTCAACGCTATGGAGAAAAAGTATGGTGAGTTGGCTCCCCCATCAAGGATTTTGCTTGGGCCGGGTCCCAGTAATGTTGACCCTCGAGTGCTGAGGGGGATGTCTATGCCTCTGGTCGGCCACTTAGACCCCCTACTTCTTAGAAATCATGGACGAAATTATGGAGCTGTTGAGGTACGTTTTTAGAACCGAGAACAGGTTCACTATACCCGTTTCGGGTACTGGTAGCGCGGGTATGGAAACCTGCCTCGTTAACCTGGTGGGTCAAGGGGACGAAGTGGTTGTAGGGGTGAATGGTTTTTTCGGCCAGAGGATGAGTGCGATAGTCAAAAGGTGCGGCGGAACTCCGATCGAGGTCCGGGAAAACTGGGGTGAAGCATTAAAGGCGGAGAGCGTGGAAGACGCTTTGGCAAACTCTAACGCCAAGCTTGTTGCCTTGGTGCACGCCGAAACCTCAACCGGCGTTCTACAGCCTCTGGAGGAGATCTCAAAAATAGCCAGAAGGTACGGCGCTCTACTCCTGGCTGATACGGTTACATCCCTAGGGGGCGTCGAATTAGAAATTGACCAGCACGGCGTGGATATAAGTTACAGCGGGACGCAGAAATGTCTAAATTGTCCTCCCGGCCTGTCTCCTATTACTCTCAACGAGAAAGCCGCTGAGTTCGTGAAAGATCGTGAGGGTAAGATTCAAAGCTGGTACCTTGACCTCAACCTGATAGAAAAGTACTGGGAGGAAGACAGGGTTTATCACCACACGGCTCCAATCTCCATGATCTACGCCCTCAGAGAGGCTCTGAGGATAATTTACGAGAAGGGCTTGGAGGAGAGGTGGAAGCAACACCTAGAGTCTAGCCAGGCCTTGATAAGGGGTTTGAACGCCATTGGGCTGGAAACACTCTCCGCAAGAAACCGTTTACCCTCTCTGACAGCAGTTAAAATCCCTGAGGGCGTTTCCGACGTGAACGTGAGGAGAACCCTCCTAAACGATTTCAACATTGAGATAGGAGGAGGACTCGGAGAACTCGAAGGCAAAATCTGGAGAATCGGACTAATGGGAATCAACGCTTGTGAGCGGAATGTGATTCTTGTGCTGGAAGCCTTGGAAAGAGCCCTGAGGAAGGAAGGCCTCCCGGTAAAGCCTGGTGAAGGAGTCGCAGCCGCCGTGGAAGTTTTCGAAGAATAGGTGAAACTATGCAACCTCAAACGCTAAACAGGCTGGCCGAGATTGTTGGAGAGGAAAACGTCAATACCGATCCGGCTGAAATCTACTGCTACTCGCGGGATTCCACACCCTATCAGTACTTCGCAGATGTGGTGGTCAGGCCCGCAAATACCGTCGAGGTTTCCCGGGTCCTTAAACTAGCCTGTGAGAATCGAACACCCGTGTACCCGAGGGGCTCGGGAACAAGCGCCGCTGGGTCTCCCCTACCCGTCAATGGGGGCATTGTGCTCGACCTAACTCGAATGAACAGAATCATAGGTTTTGACGAAGATAATCTACAGGTGGTGCTTGAGCCCGGAGTGATATGCGACGATTTGAACGAGTTCTTAGAGGGTTATGGGTACTTTTTCCCACCCGACCCAGCGAGCAGCTCGGTGGCGACTCTTGGGGGCATGGTTGCCAACAATTCCGCTGGCAATCGGGCCATAAAGTACGGTAAAACGAAGGATTGGGTTCTGTGGTTGGAGGCTGTTCTGCCGAGCGGCGAGGTTATTTACACCGGTTCAAGCACCTTGAAATCGGTTTCGGGTTACGATTTGACAGGGTTGTTGTGCGGTTCTGAGGGAACACTGGCGGTTATCACCCGAATAGGACTGCGGGTTCAACCTCTCCCGGAGGGCCATAAGACCGCGATGTTTCTTTTCGACGATTTAGACCGGGCGGGTAGGGCGATTGTGAAGGCTCGCGTGTCCGGAGTTGTTCCATGTGCTATGGAGTTTCTGGGCAGGCTTACCCTCAACACTTCAGCTGAGTATGCGGGTCTGAGTATCCCCGAATGTGAGGCGATGCTCCTCGTAGAGACCGACGGTGTTGAATCCGCCGCCGAAAGGGAATTAGAAACAATCGTTGAAACGGTTCTGAAAATGAATCCAACGGAGTGGAGCATGGCTCGGGACGGGGAGGAGCGCGGCACTCTTTGGACCGCTAGGAAATCCGCGTACGCGGCGTTGGCCAGGTGCTCCGTTACGACAACCATGGAGGACCTCACTGTTCCTATCTCAAAGATTCCCGAAGCTCTCAAGAGAATACAGAGGATTCCCGAAAGGGTTGGTAACCTGATTAGGGTTGCCACGTTCGGACACGCGGGGGATGGTAACCTGCACCCCACCTTCCTGTACGATGAGAGAATACCCGAACAGCGAGACGCGTTCTTCGAGGCTCTAAACATTGTCTATAATGAAGTGGCCTTAGACCTCGGAGGCTCCATCACGGGTGAACACGGCGTCGGGCTCATAAGAAAGCCTTTCATAGAGAAGGAACACGGACCAGTGGAGATGGCCCTCATGAGGGGCATAAAACGGGTTTTTGACCCCTACAATATTCTGAACCCGGGCAAGGGGAAACCATGGGGCTATGCGGGTGAACCCTTGAGGTGATTCTGGGTGGCGCAGCTCAAGAAACTGGAAGAATACGCGGACGATATTTACAGTTGTATGCGCTGTGGATTCTGCATAAAGTGTCCACTGTACGAGGGTTACGGTTGGGCGTCGAACATCGCTAGGGGAAGGATTCAAATCGCCCGAGGCATCCTCGAAAACAGGTTAGAATTCTCAGAATATATCGCCGAGAAGACATTCTCCTGCACCACCTGTGAGTACTGCCTAATTTTCTGCCCTTCGGGTATTCCCACCACCGAAATCATAAAGACTCTAAAGCGCGTGTTGGCCGAGAACAACTACGGTCCAAGCTCTCTCGGTCGAATACTGGAAAACATCAGGAGAGAGGGTAACCCTTACGGAGAGCCGAGGTCGAGTAGAGGCTCCTGGCTTCGAGATGAACACAAATGACAGGGTTAGCTTACTACGCAGGGTGCACGGCTGCCTATAGGCTGCAGAAAATCGCCAGGTCCAGTGCCAAGATCTTGGAAAGGCTAGGAGTGGATTTCAAAATCATAGGCTACGGTGAACTCTGCTGCGGCTCGGTTCTCTTCAACATGGGCTTGGTGGATGAAGGGGTTGAGCTCGCAAGGAAAAACGCGGAATTATTCGCTGAGATGAGCATTAGGACGTTGGTAACGGAGTGCGCGGGTTGCGCTAAAACTTTCAGAAGGGTCTACCCCGAGTATCTGGACTTTCGAATCGAAGTTCTCCATCTCACCGAGTACCTCGACACGGCTCTAAAGAGAAGCGATTTGAAGCTGGACCACGGCTCACCAGTTAGGGTAACATATCACGATCCCTGCCATCTGGGGCGGGGGCTGGGCGTTTATGATCCTCCTAGGAACATACTCGAATCAATAAAAAGCGTGGAGCTGGTGGAGATGAGACGGAGCAGGGAAAGAAGTCGCTGCTGCGGGGCGGGGGGAGGTGTTAAGGCGGGTTACCCTGAAACCGCGCAGAAACTAGGAATTCAAAGACTTGAAGACGCGGAACAACTGGATGTGGATGTGATAATCACCACTTGCCCCTTTTGTACACGTAATCTAAACGATGCGGCTAGGGCATGCGGCTCCAAGCTGCGGACGAAGGACCTGAGCGAATTCCTGCTGAACTGCATTTAGACCCCCTCGTAAACTTCTCTGTTTGTGGCCTGCGTTTTTAAAAATGAAATAGAAATAAAAAGGGCGTTTCTAAACGTTTCCTGAGAAAACGAATTCCCCTCTGAATGGTACTCACGCGCACGGATAGACCGAAAAAACACGTTTATAGTGAGGTAAAAGGGCTTGTTGAGGGTATACAATACACTCACACGAAAGAAGGAGGAGTTCATCCCCCTCAATGGGAAAAGAGTTGGAATGTACGTCTGCGGGCCCACGGTGTATGACTATTCGCACGTGGGTCACGCGCGTTCATATGTGGCCTTCGATGTTATTAGGAGATACTTGGAGTACAAGGGCTACACCGTTATCTATATTCAGAACATTACCGATGTGGATGACAAGATTATAAAACGTGCAAACGAGCTAGGGGAAGACCCTCTGTCCCTCTCGAAGAGGTTCACCGAGGCTTATTTTGAAGACATGGAAAAGCTGAACGTTCAAAGGGCTAACATACACCCAAAGGTGAGCGACCACATACCCGAAATAATTGAGTTCATTGACCGATTAATAAAGGAGGGGTACGCCTACGAGGTTGATGGCAACGTCTACTTCAGTGTATCGAAGGCGAAGGACTACGGTAAACTGTCACATCAACCCATGGAAAACATCCTAGCCGGCGCAAGGGTGGAGGTGGACAAAAACAAGAGGGACCCGAGGGACTTCGCCCTCTGGAAAAAGGTTAAACCGGGGGAGATTTTTTGGGAGAGCCCGTGGGGTAAGGGAAGACCAGGATGGCACATAGAGTGCTCCGCTATGGCGATAAAGTACCTTGGTCCAAGCATAGACATCCACGGGGGCGGCATGGACTTGATTTTCCCCCATCACGAGTGCGAAATCGCCCAGTCGGAAGCCTACACGGGCAAACCCTTTGTGAAGTACTGGATTCACAACGGCTTTGTCACCATAAACAAGGAAAAAATGTCAAAGTCCCTTGGAAACTTTTTCACAATAAGAGAGGTTCTGGAAAAGTACGACGGTGAAACCCTGAGGTTCTTCCTTCTGAGCACACATTACAGGAGCCAGATCGATTACAGTGATAAGCATCTACAGGAGGCGAAACAGGCCCTTCAACGGATACGCGGCGCAATTAACAAGCTGAAAACATTAATCAAGCAGAGCCGGGAGGAGTCAAAAGAGCCGAGCAAAGAGGAAAGGGAGCTAATAGAACAGGTGAGAAAATCCAAGCAAAAGTTCATGGACGCCATGGACGACGATTTTAACACAAGGGAAGCGATGCCAGCTATCTTCGAGCTGACCCGAATGGTTAACTCCTTAGACGCGAGCAGCAGGATTAGCAGAAGCACCCTAGAGGAGGCTCTACAAACCTACAATGAGTTCGGGCAAATCCTGGGACTGTTCCAGGAGGAGGAAAGAAGAGAGACCTATGAGGAAACTGTGGGCAAGCTCGTAGATATTCTAATCGAACTCAGAAACAGGTTCCGCAAAGAGAAAGACTGGGAGACAGCTGATTACATACGTGAGAGAATGCGGGAAGCAGGTATTCTCCTTGAGGACTCCCGGGAGGGTACAACTTGGAAGATTATCGAGAAGTAGGTTCTACTATGAACCCACTTTGTAGGTTCCATTTTTCGAATAAAACCTAGAGCTTAGAAGTTACTCGGGATTTGGGGCGGTTTACTTGGCTTGGTCTCTTTTTTCCAATCCCATTTTGCTTATGTACATTCCATCGACCCTGAGAATAGACGAGGCGAACTCTGTGGCGCTTTTAATGGATTTAATCTTCGCGTAGCTCGGTTCTATAACACCGTATTCAACCATGTCTCTCAGCTTTTTGTTTTCAACGTCGATTCCTATCCAGTTCTGAGAGTCGCTGTGCATTGAGCGCAGCTCAAGTAGGGTGGTGGTCTCATCCATACCAGCATTCGACGCCAGAATACGCGGAACCTGTTCGAGAGCTGAGGCGAATTCGATCATCGCCAGCTGCTTCTTACCCATGACAGAATATGCGTTTTTTCTAACGTGTTTCGCGAGTTCGAGCTCTATCGATCCCCCTCCACCCACAACCTTCTGATGCATTAAAGCCACCGCGACCGCCATCATGGCGTTCCTTAACAGTCTTTCAACCTC
>Ga0164311_10001402_pt1 | contig 11744 bp, 7 predicted proteins | sample GuaBasSedimGuay2_FD_121796 | JGI IMG/M metagenome (GOLD analysis project Ga0164311, IMG submission 121796) | Subseafloor sediment microbial communities from Guaymas Basin, Gulf of California, Mexico - Guay2, Core 4569-9, 9-12 cm | ecosystem: Environmental > Aquatic > Marine > Hydrothermal vents...
CTTATATATGCTCAATATGGGATTATTGAATTTTGATAGTTCTGTATCTAAATTTGCCAATGGTGGTTTTGTAAACAATATCACCAATGCTATGACGTTTCCAGCTCATTTTGATATGGGTGGAATGGTAGATAAAGCGCAACAGGCTGCTTTTATGATGGGTAGAAAGGCGCAATTAGCCATGAACCCAAAAGCCCCATTCAAAAGTGACGAAGTAGTATACAATATAAATGCCCCTTCGTTTCATCAACATGTGGATTCTCAAGTTAGTAAAATAAAGTCAAACCCTGGAAAAGCTAGGGCTTTGAACTTAATGAAAATCTTTTCTAAACTTGTACCTAAATTACAGTCAGGTGGTAATGTTTCTGAACTTATGGCTCAATATGAGGAAGAGAAGAGTATTATAACTCAGCAGTATGAAGAGGATATTAAGTTTGCTAAAGAGTCTGGGGATGAAGAACAGGTTTACTTACTTGAAATGGAGCAGCTGCAACTTGAGGAACTTGCTGCTACATTAGCTATAACATTACAAGAAATAAGGTTTGAATATGAACAAGAGATGTTAGAAGCTACTCAAGACCTGCAAGACAAGACTGATGAATATGAAGAAGCAAAGAATGATGCAGAATTAGAATATAGAGAAGCACTATCTGATTTGAATAAAGAACGTGCAGATATGGAGCGTGCATACTTAAAAGAAAAGAAGGGTCTTGAACGTGATTTACGCAAAGCAGAGACACAGTTGGAAATGGCAAAAGATAATTTTGCCAGCAGTGCTTACATTACAGTAGGAGGGGCAGATTATTGGCAACGTAAGGGAGATAAGAGATTTACATATAATAAAATAAAATCCCCTATTTATACAAAGTTAAATACAGCTGTTATAGAGGCTACAGGTGAAGTAGCGGCATTGAAGCAAGATATCTCTGATGCTGAAATGATGTATAATGTTGAGATGGGGCATTTAGATGCAGATGAAAAGGATATAGAATTTGATTACACAAATTCCATAACACAAGCTGATAAAAAGATAGACAGGGCTAATTCAGTATTTGTGCAAAATACTTCTGGACTAGAAGGCAAAGCACAACAAGAAGAAAGTATGGAGACTGAAAAAGCTCAATTAGAATCTTCTAGAATACAATTAGAAACAAAACACAATATAGCTGTATCTAAAGGAGAAACAGCACACACTGTCAGTAAATTAGAGTTAGAATTGCAGTTAGAATTGCTACACTTACGTCAAACATATGATGAATTAATACGTGAGGAGAAAAAGAGGTTAGAGGAAGAAGCCAAAGCTAGTCAGCCTCAGCCGGTCAATGTTACTGGACAGCAGAATATAGGTATAAAATATTGGTTGAATAAAGGCGGGTATGTTGGATTTCCACGTGGTAAGAAAAGGTGGGAAGATTCTGTAGAAGCTATGCTTACTCCTGGTGAATACGTAGTTAATGAAAGTGCTGTAGAGCATTATGGTGTTGAATTTATGGAGGCACTAAATAGAAGAGAGGTAGATCCTGAGTATAGCGATTTTCCTTCATTCTTACCAAACCCTAAAATGGTATATACTCCAACTACTATCAATGGTGTAACATATCATGTTAATGCTCCTTCTTTTCATAACAATCTTGCTCATAGGGCACTTGGGTTGACTACAGATATGGGCAAAACTGCTGCTAAGAGAATGATTAGTATATTCTCAGAGGCTGTCCCTCATTTGGCTGTAGGTGGCGATATTGGAAATGCCTCAGAGCAACTAATATTCGAACTACAAAATACTACAGCTGAATATGAAGAGAAGATTAGGTATGCAAAAGAATCAGGTGAAGATGATTTAGCCTATATACTTTCTAATGAGCAGATTGAATTAGAAATGATAGCAGAGGAATTACGGTATACACTAGAAGAACTTGCCATGGAACGTGATTTTGCTATTGCTGAAGCAGAATTGGAATATGAACAAGAAATGATGGAGAATAAACTTGACCTAGAGGAAACTTTACTTGATATAGAGATGGAAAAAGCAGATGCTAAAGCAGAACTAGAAGAAGCATTGGCAGAAGCAGAAGACAGAAAAGCTGAAGCAGAGGCAGAGAAGAAATATCTGGAAGATCAATATGCTGCGGCTAATGCTGCCTACAGAAAAGAATATTCTGAGTATAGTAAACAGCTAAGTTCAGCTAAACATAGTAATGAATTAGGGCCACGTGCAGCTTCTATAGCACAGCAAGTTGATACTTTTGTGCAAAGTGCTACTGGTAAGGATACACATTTTGTTAGTATGGTTGAAATGAGTCCAAGTTCAGCATTTTCAAGTGCTAAGACGGCTATATTAACTACCCCTGCTATGGACACTAATACTAAAAACGTGTTCTTAAATAGTCTTGCTGATTTGAAGGTGAAATTTTATGATGCCTTAGATGATGATAAAGACGATGCTATTAATTCATTGGAAGAGCCTGAGAAACCAGAAAAGCCAGATACACATGAATTTGAAGTAGAAATAAAAAGTGCAAGAAGGGCAGCAGATACTGCTAGGGATCAATATTCAAATATGTTGAAGTTGTTCTCATTAGAGACATCTGCTGCTAATGAAAAGAAAACTACTGAAGATGCCTTAGATACTAAGACTTATGAAAATGCAGTTTCTACAGCTACCCGTACTCACGATTCTGGTAAAGTAAAAGCAGAGAATGAAGCTGCTTTAGAATCTGAGAAAATACGTAATGATGCTGCACATGAATATAAACAAAGAGAAGAGGAAATGATTCATGAAATTCAAATATTAGAGATAGAACTAGCTAAGGCATTGTTTGATCTCAAGAAAGAATATAGTACAGCAGATGGTAGTGTTAGTGTTAAGCATTGGTTACATAAAGGTGGTCCAGTTGGATATCCTATTGGGGCTGCTGTAGGCACAGATTCTGTACGTGCTATGCTTACTCCAGGTGAATATATAGTAAGTGAGCCTGCTGTTAGAAAATTTGGTGTAGAATTCTTTGAAAAGTTAAATAAGATGAAGTTCCCTGCTTTTAGGTTTGCTGAAGGTGGGTTGGTGCCTGGAGCTTCCACTATGAGTGCACAGACAAGTGTATTAAGTGATACCGTAGTTGGTACTGTTAATTTTAATGTTGGTGGAAAACAGTATCCTGGTAAGTTTGATTTACGTACAGCTAAGAGTCTTGTAGCTGAACTTAAAAAAATGGGGATGGCGATAGCTTAACATGATTACTTTAGATACTATAGAACTTCCTGAAGAAATGATCTGGCAGGATGAATTTGAATGGGCAGCTGTTAAAGCTAATACTAAGCGCACCATACAAGGTAAACATATTGTAAGGGAATCTTTAGTACCAGATGACGCTGGTAGGGATATAACACTAACATCTGATAATGCATGGGCAACCCGTTCTGAAGTAGAAGTACTAAGGTCTTTGACTGATGAATTGACACGTGAATTTATTTTAACTATGCATGATGGTAGGACATTTTCGTGCCGCTTTAGGCATTGGGATCCACCATGTTTTTCTGCTGATTTGATATTAGACCATGCTTTTCCTGATGCTGATACATTATATAGGATAACTTTAAAATTAGCGGTAGTAGAATGACAACAGCAACAACTATACAAGTAGATTACGGCACAGATTTAACTGGTGGGGATTGTTCTGGTGTTTTATTTGAAATACCAACTACTGAAGTTATAGGTGGGGATGTCATAGATATACGTCTATGGGGCATGAGTTTTGATATGTTGGCCCCTTACGCTTTGTATCTTGGTACAGTTTCTATGGGGGCGGGGGTTAATACAGTAATGCCTTTAGATGATATAGTAGAGTATGCTGGTTTTAATAATTCTAATATATCTGTACTAGATTGGTCTGTGAGTTCATTAATATCAGTAACAGCTGTAACAGATATTATATGGGATAATAATGGGGTACCTGAAACATATGCATTAGCAGGCACAGATATAACAGTAGGGTTTAATTTTTCAGAAAATGTATTATATGAAGTTAACGATAATTTATTAACAGGTTCTGTACAAGTAGTATACAGAAGTTCGCAAGATGTGCAGGAGATAGTTGATTTTGCTGAAAAGCACGATCATCAATGTGAATGGCCTATATTGAATATAGGTAGGGTAACTGCTGTTAATGAGCTTATTAATATAGAGGATGCTACAGGTACATTGTTGTCTTGGGCTGCTCCTGGTGAGAATATAACAGATAGAGTAGCACGTAAAGGGTATTCTTGTATAGAGATAATAGATGGAACAGATTTATATGGTAGTGTTAAGTTAGAATATACCCGTACCCCTTATTATAAATTGTGGCAATGGGAAGTGCCAGTAGGAGCAGAGGGGCAGTATTGGTTTTTTATATATAGAGATGGTATTCCAGTAAATAAGTTTGCTATTCAAATGCCTGACCTTACAAGTGGAGTACCAGAGCCTAGGAACATCGCTATACGTGTTGTGGCCCGTGATGGAGGTGGTGCCCTTGATAATGTTAGTGTGTACATTGACGGCCTATTTAGGGGTATTACAGACGCTGATGGTATTATTAATATAGATGGTATTATGACTGGATCACATTCTTTGAAATTAACAAGGGATGGGTTTGTTGATTCTGATTTGGACAATTTGTACAATGATGAATTGATGGTATATTAGATGAACACTATAACAAAGCTAAGGCAGAGACGTAATATATTAGTACAGATGGTATCTAATGATGCCTTTGAAGGTGACCCATGTTTACAGGTATTTGCTAATTCTAAAGAAGATGATGCTATATTTGGGCCATATACTACTGAGTGCAGTAGAGAGCATGGTGGTTGTTATGATGTTCAAATGACTACTCGTACTATATTGCCTATAGAATATTCAGCTTGTATGGAGGCTGCTACTTCATCTGCTTTATTCCAAGGTGGTAGGGAATACGCAAATGAGATAGGCACTCCAGATGATCAGGTTAATCGTTGTGAAGGAACACAATTAGATAGGTACAAATTTAATATAGCTGAAACTCCAGTACCACCAGAAACTACTTGGGCTACCACACAGAGTAGTACGTTGGCTTTTTCTGGATATATAGATGTAGAGGGAAATGCGTACATTTTAGGTGATGGTAGTGCCAATGATGATGATGGTAATGGTGTATGGGATAAATTATTATTGAATACTAGTGATTGAGAAGATACTGCATTTCAAGCCAAAAAAATAGTTGGCCTATATTCATCATCAAATAATGAATTTTTAGTACTTAGTACAGATAATTTATTGTATAGAGTACGCTACGAATCTACTAATATTTATGCTATAAATTGGACAGTTTCTGGCATTTCTTTTGAAGAAGTACGGTTTATGAATTGTTCTACAGATTACCCTGCTTTTGCAACATTAGTATTTGAGTCAGATAGTACTGTATTATATATTCTTCCTTCTCTAAGTTCTAGTGCTGACTTCGCATTTATTAATCCAGATGGATTAGAATGGTCAGATGCCTTTGCTGATAACGATTCTATTATAGCTATAGATTCAGGTGGTAATGTTTATGTGTATGGTGATAATGAATATGCTCAATTAGGATTAGATCCATCTGTTACTGATGATTATATAGATACATTAACTAAATTAGACACTTCTTCATTTTTTGGTGTTCCTGTTAAGGTTGTGGTTAGCAATAGATTTAATCCAGTGTCTTTTATAATAACAGATACAGATAGTGTGTACTCTGCTGGAAGATACACAGATGGATCTGCCCCACCAGGATTATTAGGAAGAAAAGCATATGGATCTAGTGGGTACTCTACATTTTCCAGGGTTAAACAAAAGTTTACAGAGATATCTGTTGGGTACGATGTAGTTACTGCAATCCATGTAGATGGTACTTTGTGGGGATGGGGTAGGAGCAATGAGTGTTCATTAGGAATAGAGGAATTTGCTGATACTAGTGGATACACACCTACATACACTATAGTACCAATAACATTATCATTTAATACCTCTTGGAAAAGTACTGCCGCTAGATATTCTGGAATCAACGCTATTAATGCATGTAGTAAATTTATAGGGCGTAGTTATATAGCATCTAATGTTAATCTTGGGCAAATAAGAACCAATAATAATTTTGCCTTAGCTGATTATTATAGAACAGAATTTAGCACAGTATTACTAGGATATGGGTACGCCATGTACTTAGATTCTGATGGTAACGTATACGGAGCAGGTACGCCCCCAGAATATGCTGTTGGGTCAGTATTTGTAAATCCAGTATCAGAAATAACATACTTTCCAGAGTTTGGTATGGTACGCAATATGTGGGTATTTGATCAAGGAAGTGCCTATGTGGATTCAAATGGAGATTTTTATATAACAGGTGGTGGTGTGCCCCGGATAGATTCTCCAGTATCTCCTTCTTATGGGTACCACGATTATACACATATACCATTTACTTATGAAGTAATAGAAGTGGTATGTAATCAATATGGTATGATGGTCCGGTTATCTAACAACAGGGTGTACTCTTGGGGTTTAAACATGTATTTTTGTTTAGCCTATAATGGGGATGAATTAGGTGATCCAGAAAGTCCTTCATGGGTAGGCACACCCACCCAAATAAATGGTGAGTATACTACAATTTCACTTGGACATTATCATGGTGGGGGAATATCTATATTAGGTGGTTTAGTTATGTGGGGGGCTGATATACAATCTAATACATTTGGTTTATTTGGTACTGGTAATGGCCCAAATACATGTTACGAATTAAAAGATGAAGTATCAGATAGTCAGTTGCAGCCCACTTTCCAAGTAGAATACTCAATACCTACTGGAATTTCAATTACTGATGGGCCTTCTAGTTTCTCCAATATAGAATGTTTTAAACAGGGCACATTTGTAACTGTAGGTGAAAGTGACACTTCTTATGTTATTGATGGGTATAGAGTGAATGGCCCTAGATGGTGCTCAGGTGATATTTGGGGTACTGGTGTAGGTCTTCGTAATATGTTGTATGAATACACAGAGTGTTGGAAATACGCAGGTTGTTGGAGACCAGTATTATATAGTTGCTGGCAATCACCAGATACTGGAGGGTACCTTTTAGAATTTGAAGAATTTTTAGATGACTACTTCTCTGTTGGGGGAACACCAGAAACTTCTCGCATAGACCATCAAATAGACCCGTGGCCTATTACTAACGATAGTGCTAGTTATCAATATGTGCAGCATTACCCCGTGCTATTTAGAAAGTGTCCATACGTACTACATTCAGCTATTGTGCCAGCTTCTGGTGCAGATTATACTATTGATACCTTTACTTCTGATGATATGGTAATAATAAATGCATGGTACGTGATGGATTCTGATGACGACACCTTAGATTATTTTGATTGGGACTACGATTTTATAGAGATAACCGCTAGTAATATTGTTGGAGCTACTGTATATTATATTTTAAAGTATTCTGAAAACCCAACTAATACAACCGATAGTGCATACTATCGTGCTTTTGAGTATGTATAATGGCAACAGGAAAAATAGGCCCAGAAGGGGCGTTTCAACATTTTAGGGTTAGTAATCCAAGTGCAGATGAACCTCATTATATAGGGAATAGAAGTGATGGTTCTGTAGTTTCTTGGGGCTACCCCACAAGTACAGGGGCATCGTGGCCTCCATCAGAGGGAGAGGTAGCTGATATATTGGCATACGGTGGATTATTTGTGGATGCTGCCAGTCATTACTCGTATTTAGCCAAGTATTCACAAAGTTACACTAAAAAAGAATGTGATGCTATGTTCACTAATATATTTGGTGATATGATGCTAGGTGTACAGGGATCCAATGCGTATGCACAAGGTGGCAAAGACTATACCTCTTCATTGATACGTAGTGGATACTCTGGAGGTGCCGTGTATGCAATGGCATTTTGCGGTATATTTGGGCATCACTCTGTCACTGTACAAGGTAATGGCAACTTGGCTTGTTGCGGTAGGAATGACTACCATCAATGTGGTCCTGGAGATAGTATAATATATATGCCTGATGTTGAACCAGAGCCTGGACCTTTTTTGTATGCTGGAGCAGGACGTGATTTCACTGTTGCTATCAGACAAGATGGAACATTGTGGGTTATGGGTAGAAATGATGTAGGACAATGTGGTATACCCAATATGTCAGAGATAACTGAATTGACACTAGTAGAAACTAGTGAAGAATGGGTACATGTCTCTTGCGGAGTTGACCATACATTGTTGTTGAATAAATGGGGGCAGCTATGGGGTATGGGAGGTAATTCTGCTGGACAGCTAGGATTAGGGCATAATAACAATGTATTTGAACCAGTTAGATTAAATGGGTATATATTTGATTGTGTTGCTGCAGGATATAATTTTAGTGTGGGGTTCACTAAAGATAAAAGATGGTATGGATGGGGTTCAAATTCTCATGGGCAACTAAGTTTGGGTAGTATTGGTTCTTCATACAATACCCCACAATTAGGCACCATAGATATAAGTGCAGACAATGGTTCCAGGGTTAAATGGATATCTTGTGGTGCATATCATACTGCTTGTATAACTAACGCTTCTTCTCAAGGATATGTGTATGCTTGTGGTGATAATACATATGGACAGTGTGCTAATGGATTAGTAGATGATGATCCAATAAACCCTGATCCTCCTATAACTACTATTCAACAATGTGTAAGTTTAGAGCATCCAGACTCTGGGAATGATATACTCAGAAGTGATGCTGGAGAGGGAACCACTGCACTTGTATGGATAATGGTAGAATGCGGTACTTATCATACTATAGTATTTAATCAATCTTATGATGTGCGGGCTTTTACTATAGGAAGAAATGATGCAGGGCAGTGTGACACAACGAATGTGAGTAGAGACACTAGTGGAAGATGGACATGGGATGTAGAAGAAGGCGTAATGCAAAATTGGATAGCTGGTGGGGATGATTACTCACTGATATTGATAAACGAGTAAGGAGATAGAAATGAGTATTATATCTAGTGAATTAAAATGGTACAAATCAGAAACAGTGACTAACACCAGTGCTAATGGTGGTAAGATGTCTACTAATGAGATAGTAGACGGTATTAAAAATAATATATTTGCTGATGTATCTCAGGCAGATAGATTATCAGGTAAAATATTTTATAGAAAAGTATTTGGTAAATTAACTAATGCTACAAGTTATCCTAGTGATCTTGAGGTATTAATAAATCCTGTATTTCATTTGAAAACTTATACACCTGGACAGGATAGGGTTGAAATGTTTATTACAGCCTCACCACATACAGACACACAGGCTGATATTCTTGGTACTGAAGATATGTATGGGGCTGGTGTATTAACTTCAGACGTAACAGCAGGGGCCACTTCTTTTGCTATGACCTTGGAAGATGCCTCACAAGTTATTTATACAGCAACTGGAAACTGTGTGTATATAAGTGATGGTACTAATCAAGAGTATCACACCAATGTTGATGCCTCTAAATCTGGGGATACTGTTACATTTACTTTACAGACACCTGGTGATGTTATTGCTAATAGTTATACAGCTGCTACTCCTACATTAGTGGCAACTTGTTACTATGGTACCCTTACAGAGTTGACCCCCACTTTTGATGCCTTAACAGCTACGACTGCTGGAGATGGTGATTATACTGCTTCAGGAAATTTAGTAGGTAATAATATTGGGGCTGTTGAAGATACTTATACTATTACTTTTGATAATGCAGATAATATATCTTTCACTTGTACTAATAGTGCTGCTCAAACAGTGGGCACAGGTAATAAGAATTCTGATTTTCAACCTACAAATACAGATTTTTCTGTAGAGTATTTTACATTACCATCTGCTGGTTGGACTGGTACATGGGCACAAAATGATACATTGACTATTCCAGCACATCCTGCTTCTCAAGGTATATGGTTGAAACAGACAGTGCCAGCTGGATGTAATTCATATTCTGGTAACAATTTTTACCTTAGATTTGGTGGAGAATCCGCTTAAGAGGAAGCCATGCTTACACTTGTATTAGGTAGTGGCGCAGATAATAATGTGTACGGAGATATTGCGGCTGTATTTTCATTACGGCCTTTTATATCTAGCGACACTTCTATTATATATGGTGTAGAAGTAGAATCCACCACGCAAAGTACTTACAGTATAAAAGTTGAGAGTATCCTAGAAATTTTATACAGTATGTCTTTCATAGGGAAAGGCGTTAACGCAAACTATTCTATAAGAGACCTTGTTTTAAATGACGTGCTGTCTATATACGGTATAAACCTGTACTATGCCTATAGTGATGTTGAATCCGTATTTGCGTTAAAGGTAGAATCAGGCATTGCATCAAAATATTCTGTACGTAATATATTGTATGCGGATGTTAACTCCACATACCAATTGGTGTCTTATATTGAGGTTGACGTAGAATCTTTGTATGATGTGTCTACGTACAATACAATTTATAAAGATATACGTGGTGTGTACATGCTGTATAGCCCAACATCAGAAACTATTGTTACTAATATATGGGTAACTGTTAATAACGAGTAGGCCATGGCAGAAGTAATCTTAGATATAGAAGATATCACCTTTAGTATAGATGAAGAGTCTTACTGCTGGACGTTTAACGGCACCTTAGTTGATATGGCTTCCTGGGTATTATGTGAGGCAGGAAATACTGTAACCATCAATTTGGGTGTAGATCAATATATATGCCTGATAGATTCACGTAATATGACTCAAGAATTTAATCAAAATGTATATTCATTTTCAGGTAGGTCATTGACTTCCATATTAGGTGAAGGGGCTACCCCAATTCACAACACTTGGGATGCTACTACAACACACGCAATCATAGATGAATTAGCAGTATCTACTACTGATATAGCAATACCATCACCAGATATACGTATAACTAATTGGAATTTACCAGAAGGGTTATTTGTTTCTGAAGGAGAAACTCCAATAGCACTTATAAAGAAAATATCTACTGCTATAGGTGGGATTATTTATACAGAGGGAGATGGTACATTAGTTATAGCCCCAAAACATAAAACCCCACCCCCATTATATGACATAAATACTGTGGATTTTTCAGTATCAGATTTAGACGATATATTTACTTTAACAGAATCTAGGGAAGTTAAACCAGGATATAATCAAGTAGAAGTTACAGACGAGCCAGAAAGTGATGGTTCTGTTATATCTATAGAACAGATATCTATGGATACCATTAATTTGATTGCACATTTACGGGTGACTATATTCCCATTTGTACCCAGTATTATTTTGCTAACTTCTCACAATAGTATTTCTATAGTTACTTCAGATCCTATAGAAGAGGAATTAACGGAAGTAATAGAAATAATTGATGGTGCAGGCAGTGTTTCTAGGCCAGTATTAGAGTTAGTATCTATAGATTGGCAGGATGTGGATTTGGGTACATTAAATCCTAATGGAACTGCCCTTTCATCTGAGATTCCTGGTACTTCATTAGTTTCTATTACATACATTACACAATATCATGATTGTACAGTAACAGCCCAAGATTCAGAACAAGTACAAGTTTACATGGAGGACGTATAGATGGCAACTTCAGCCACATTTGTTATAGATTTCGGGTCTATTACTGATGCATATTTAGTAGCAGAACTCGATGATGATAGAAATGGTGGTAAGACTTCATTTTCTAGGGGAGATACAGTTC
>Ga0164311_10001403_pt1 | contig 11743 bp, 9 predicted proteins | sample GuaBasSedimGuay2_FD_121796 | JGI IMG/M metagenome (GOLD analysis project Ga0164311, IMG submission 121796) | Subseafloor sediment microbial communities from Guaymas Basin, Gulf of California, Mexico - Guay2, Core 4569-9, 9-12 cm | ecosystem: Environmental > Aquatic > Marine > Hydrothermal vents...
CGCTGAGCGCGCAGAGGTCGCAGAGATAGTCAAAAAGGCCTTCTCTGCGTGCTTTGCGGCCTCTGCGGTGAAAGAAAACAGGATCAATGCAGTCACATTTGAACATGTGGGTAATCACCAACCCAACTCGCTTGCCAAATGCCCGTCTTTGTGTTATCATATCGCCCGTTGCGCGCCTATAGGCGAGCTTTCCGCTCCTGGCGTTGAGTCTGGGGGCAAATCCCGTGGAAAGGAGGTGATCGTCTAATGCGCAGTTATGAGTTGATTTTTATTGTTCACCCTGACGTGGACGAAGACAATTTAACCGCTGTTGTTGACCGAGTCAAAGAGTTGGTCAAACGTGGTGGCGGCAAGGTCGTGCAAACAAAGCCTTGGGGAATGCGTCGGCTGGCTTATCCCATTCAAAAGCGTTGGGAAGGCCAGTACGTGTTGATGCAGCTTGAGCTGGAGCCCCAGGGCGTCTCTGCGTTAGAGCGCAGTCTGAGGTTGACTGAGCAGATCATGCGCCATCTGGTCGTGCGTCTTGAAGAGCAAGTTGCGCCAGCGCAAGGGCCTGACGAGGTCCAGGAGAACGATCAGTCGAACGAGCCAGTTGTCGAGTAGAGATAGCAAGGTCGTTATGGCGGGGGGTTTGAACAACGAGTTTCCATTTTAATTGGCAAGCCGGTAGTTGGCGAAGGTCTGTTATATCGGCCCGCCGAACCTACTGACTAGGGAGGTTGAGCTTTGGCAAAGAGAGAACAGCGACGTGGGCGGAAGCAAGATGATAATAAACGTCAGTTCCGCGGGCGTCGTAAGACGTGTGTCTTTTGTAGAGACAAAGTTGATAGTATTGACTATAAGCAAGCCGATAGCCTTCGCTCTTTCCTGACTGATCGCGGCAAGATCCAGCCGCGGCGGCGGTCAGGGGCGTGCGCTAAGCATCAGCGCCAATTGGCGGTGGCGATCAAGCGCGCTCGCCACTTGGCGTTGTTGCCATTCACGACACAACTCAAGCCCGGTCACGGCCGCTAGGCTTGATCAGAGGTTGGCGCCCAAAACCCCTACTGCGTCTTTCATTTTACAGGAAACAGCAAGGGCGGGGTTTTGGGTTTTTCAAAAAACTGTTTCTTAGCGGCAGCCGAGCGTGGGACGTTGGGAGCTTGTTGGCTCTCAGCGCTGGCTGATGTTGGCATCTAGCAGTATGTGAGAGAAGCAATGACAAAAAAGTCCAAGCGCAAGCGTGCGCCAAAGAAAAAACTAACGCGAAAGCAGCTTTCCCGTCTGGAGCGGGAAAGGCGTATTGAGAAGTGGCTCCTCTGGGGTGTAACTGCCCTGGTGATCGTGGTCGTGGTTGTTCTGGCTTATGGCTTTGTTGCCGAAAAAGTCGTCAAGTCCCGTGAACCGGTCGCTGTTGTAGATGGCGTCCCCGTCACGACGGGTGAGTTTCAGGCTCGGGTGCGCTTTGTGCGGATGCAGATACAGCTCGAACTTCAGCGTTTGACTGCGCAGCAGCGCTCTCTTGATATGTCGGATCCGAACGCAGAGCTCTACCTGCAATATATCCAGGGGAATATCCGCGATCTGGAGACCCAGCTCTCGCCAGCGAACGCTCTGACTATTGGAGAGCAAGTTCTTGATCAGTTGGTCACAGGAGAATTGGTGCGCCGGGAGGCGGAGCGCCGCGGCATTGCGGTTGCGTCGGACCAAGTCCAGCAGAGCGTCGAGAGTTACTTTGGGTACGAGCGCAATCCGGCTACCTCTACGCCCGCGCCGACCGCCACACCCCCTCTGACGCCGACTGACGCTACCCCGGCGCCGACTGCCGTCCCCATGCCAACTCCGACCCCGATGACTGAGGAGGCTTTTCGCCAGTTGTACAGTGACGTTCTAAAGTCTTGGAGAGAATTGGGCGTCTCTGAGCAACAGTATCGCTCCTGGATGGAAGTGTCGCTTTTGCGCGAAAAGTTGCGGGAGCAGATGGACGCGGAGGTTCCCACCACTGCCGAGCAAGTCAAGCTGCGCTACATCAACGTGGATAGCGAGGAATGGGCGAGTGATTTTGCTGTTCGCTTGGACGAGGGAGAAGATTTTGAGACGCTGGCGGGTGAGCTAGAGGAAGACGAGCAAGTCAGTGGATTTGATAGAGAGTTGGGTTGGTACCCCTTGAGCGCGTTGGAGGGGATCGTAGGCGCGACGTTGTCCGAGCTGGCGTTCAGCCTGGACGTGGGGGAGCACAGCCAAGCGGCGGCGGACGAGGGCGGAACCCGCTATTACGTCATTGAGGTGCTGGGCCACGAGGTGCGTGAATTGGATGATTACGTGCTTCAGCAGGTGCAGGATGAGGCTTTCCAGGAGTGGATAGAGGCCCAGAAGCAGATTGCGCTCGTCGAGTATCCTACAGTGCGGGCAGAGTGCCAGGGAGATACCCCATGGTACAAGGCCGAGTGCCGGCGCTCGTGGCGTGATCGCGATCCGGCGGTGTGTAGGTGGGCTTTACTTTGGCCGTGTGGAAGTTCGTGGCAAAGCCGTGTGCCGATGGATCCCTAGTTCTTGGGCTTGTGAAAATCAACCCGGCCTCTACCGAGGGGCCGGGTTTTTGTTTTACCCCGTGTACCGTCTGGCCTCGATCACGTTGGACAACCGCTCAATCTTGGTCAGCACACGGCTGAGTTGGGCAAAGTCGTTGATCTCGACGGTGATGTATAGCGTGGATATGTTCTTTTCCCTGCTCTGCTTCAGGGCCGAGATATTGATATCCTCGGCGCCGATGATACCCGAAATCTCGGTCAATAGCCTCGTGCGGTCATAAGCCTGGATGTATATTGTGGCTGGGGCAGTGGGCGAATGGGATCCCCAATCAGCTTCGATCAGTCGCTCTGTATCCTGCAGGCGCAAGATGTTGGGGCAATCACGGCGATGAATGGTGACTCCGCGCCCTCGAGTGACGTAGCCGATGATATCGTGCCCTGGCAGTGGGTGGCAGCATCCGGCTGGCCGGGTCAACAGATTGCCAGCGCCTCGTATTTGAATGCCTTTGATGTCTTGTGTGGGAGAGGGTGGTGTGATGGGTTCTTCTTCCTTCTCATAGGGCTGCGTGCTGGCGATTTTGCCGGCGATTTGCTGACTGTTGATGTCCCCAAAACCGACGGCAGCGTGAAAGTCATCCAGTTTATCATAGTCGAAAAGTTTGGATACCGCCTTGTGACCCATGTGCTCCAGTCCAAGCCGCTTTAACTCGCGCTCGACAACCTCGCGTCCCTGGACGATATTTTGTTCTCGATCCTGGCGGCGGAACCACTGACGAATCTTGCTGTGGGCGCGTCTGGTCTTGACGTGACCCAGGGCTGGGTTCAACCAGTCTCGGCTGGGCCCTCCCCGCCGCGCGGTCAAAATTTCTACTCGATCTCCGTTCTGGAGTTGATAATCCAGACGGGTCAGTTTTCCGTTGACACGCGCCCCTCGACAGCGATGACCGACTTCGGTGTGGACGCGATAAGCAAAGTCAATTGGCGTCGCGCCGACCGAAAGATCAACAAGTTTGCCTTTGGGGGTAAAGGTGTAAACTCGATCTTGGAAAATGTCGGTTTTCATCGCGTCCACGAATTCTTTGGCGTCGGTGACTTCTTGTCGCCATTCCATCAAAGAGTGTTGCCAGGCGCTCTCGACTCCAAATCCACGATCTTTTTTGTTCCCTTCTTTGTAGCGCCAATGGGCGGCGACGCCGTATTCCGCAATGCGGTGCATTTCCCATGTGCGGATTTGCACCTCTAGCATCTTACCGTCTTCACCGACGACCGCTGTGTGTAGGCTCTGGTAGCCGTTATCTTTGGGAGTGGCGATATAGTCGTCAAACTCACCGTGTATGGGTTGCCACAACCCATGCACGATGCCCAGGATGCGGTAGCAGTCGGGGACAGTTTTAGTGATGCAGCGGATGCCGTGAACGTCATAAATTTGGCTAAAGGGCACATCTTTGCGCTCCATTTTTCTGTAGATGCTGTAGATGTGTTTGGGCCGACCAGTGATCTGAGCCTTGATTTCTTCTTGGGCAAACTCTTGTTCCAGAATATCAATGTGTTTCTGAACGTTGATCTCTCGTTCTGAACGTTGATCTTCAATGAGGGATGCTATTTCGTCATAAGTAGCGGGGTTGAGGTAGCGGAGGCTCAGGTCTTCCAGTTCCCACTTCCATTGCCACACGCCTAGCCGGTTGGCCAGCGGGGCAAAAATTTCCAGCGTCTCGCGGGCAAATGATTTGCGACGCTTTGGTTTTAGCCCGTTGAGCGTGCGCATGTTGTGCAACCGGTCGGCCAGCTTGATGATCACGACGCGGACATCTTGGGCCATAGCGAGGAACATCTTGCGCAGGCTTTCGGATTCCTGTTCGTTGCGCAGTTCTTCGTCTTTGTTTTTGAACCGGTCGCTCTGTTCCTGCTCGATCTGTTCCAGCTTGGTCACGCCGTCTACCAGGCTTGCGATGTGTTGGTTGAATTCTCGCGTCAGGTCTTTTAGACCAATGTCCGAATCTTCGACTACGTCGTGCAGCAGGCCGGCGGCGACGGTATCCGAATCCATTCCTATCTCGGCGAGTAGGAGGGCCACGTTTAACGGGTGTTGGATGTAAGGCTCGCCAGTCTTGCGTTTCTCGCCGGCGTGCGCTTTTTCGGCGACGATGTAAGCGCGTTTGGTGAGCGCCCGCGCGCCGTCGGACCATTCGCTGCGAGGGGCATGTTCCAGTATATCTGAGATGTCGAGGATGTGTCGCTCGTCCATTTTTGCTCGCACTACTGCGCAGGTGGTGTCGTCGTAGGTCGGAATGTCATACCGGCTTGTTTTGAGAAAGCCTAACGGTTCCGTTTTTTTCCTGAGCCAGATATGCCGCGAGGCTGGCATCGTCAGAGGCCAGCCTCGCGTTTGTGGTGGAGATGGCGGGAATCGAACCCGCGTCCGAAGAATTCAATCAGGGATTTCTACAAGCTTAGTCGGCCTTTATTTCTCGTCTGGGGAGCCGCCGCCAACCGCGCTGCACCCAGATCAAGCCGATGGGAGTCGAAACTCCCGCTTGAGCGCTTCCATCGGCGTTAAAGCGCCGCACGCTGACTTTGTGACGTCCGGCCCCCGGCCCGCCAGCGAAAAGCCGGGGCGGACGTGACCGTCTATGCGGTCAGTTCGTTCTCAGACCGGATTAGGCTACCATTGGAATGGCGGCCGCCATCGCGGGCTGAGGAACGGGAAACCAAGTGTTATTGGCACTTTGGAGTTTGTGCTCCATTGTTAACGGGGTTAGAGCGCCCCGGCTTGCCATCCGTGGTCAGCCTTCCCCGTCGAAGCCTTTCATCCCCACGTGGCTTTATTATAGCACGTACTCGCAAGTGGCGCAAGGTTAGTCGAGCGCCAGCACCATCCCCGAACGAGGCGGCAGTGTCGCGCCAGTGATGCGCCCGGCGATCACTCGGGCCTGACCTCCCGCCCACAGGTCGTGCAGCGTCGCGCCTGTGGCGAACGTGTCTCGCGCCGGTACGTCTAGTTCGTAGCTGGATTGGCCGTTGTTCAGCACTATCACTAGTGTCTCCTCATCCCCCTGACGGGCAAAGGCGTAGACGGAGTGTTGGCCGTCGGTGTGCAAGCGGAGGTAGCGCCCGCGCCGCAGGGTGGGGTGGTCGCGCCGCAGGCGGATCGCCCGCCGGAAAAAGTCGAGCAGGTCGTGATCCCAGCGGGATTCGTCCCAGGGAAAGGCGCGGCGGCAGTCGGGGTCGTGCCGGCCCTCCATACCGATCTCGTCGCCATAGTAGATGCAGGGCGCGCCCGGAAACGCCATCTGGAACAGCGCCGCCAGTTTTAGCGCATCTTTCTCTTTGCCAACCAACGTCAGAAAGCGAGGCTCGTCGTGGCTGCTGAGCAAGTTGAGTTGTGCCAGCGTCATCTGCCAGTCGTAGAGGGCCAATAGGTGGTCTATTGTGTCTGCAAACTGCGCGGCGCTCAGCGGCCGTAGATCGTATCCCCCGGGATGTTGTTTGGTATCCAGTCGCTCTCCACCGAAAAAGCCCAAACAGGCCCGGTTAAAGATATAGTTCATCACCGCGTCGAATTGGTCGCCCTGGAGCCAGCGCTGGGCCTCGAACCAGATCTCGCCCACGATGTAGGCTTCTGGGTTGGCTCCTTTGACCACGCGGCGGAACTGGCGCCAGAACTCGTCATCGTCTATCTCGCCCGGTACGTCCAGCCGCCAGCCGTCCGCGCCGAACTCGATCCAGTACCGGGCCACGTCAAAGATAAATTGCCTCACGGCTTCTGTCTCGGTGTTGAGCTTGGGCAGCGCGGGTAGGCCCCACCAGGCCCGGTAGCCTAGTCCTGCTCCTTGCTTTGGATAACCGTTCGGTCGCTCCCCGGCCCGCAATAGTTTCTCGTCAAAGTGGAACCAGTCCAGGTAGGGGGAGGCGGCACCGTTCTCCAGCGCGTGGTTGAATTGGTAGAACCCCCGGCTGGCGTGGTTAAAGACGCCATCCAGAACCACGCGGATACCGCGCGCGTGAGCCGCGTCCAATAGCTCGCGAAAAGCCTCGTTCCCGCCCAGGATCGGATCCACCCGGTAGTAATCGTGAGTGTGGTAGCGGTGATTGGCCGTTGATTGAAAGATGGGGTTAAAGTAGATGGCCGTGATGCCCAATTCTTGCAAATAGCCCAGCCGCTCAGTCACGCCCAGCAGGTCGCCGCCCTTGAAGCCATAGTTGGTGGGTGGGCTGTCCCACGCTTCCAGGTTGGCCGGTTTGGGGACGCGCTCGCTGCGGGCAAAGCGGTCGGGAAAAATTTGGTAAAAGACGGCGTCCTTGGCCCATTCAGGCGTAATGATGTCCATCAATCTCCCATTAGCAACAAGATGTATTCCTCGCGCGGCGCGAACGCTTCTGACGGGGTGTAATCAAAGCCGCCGTTTTCGTTCGCTGTCAATGTAGACATCTCGACACTCGTCAGTAATTCTCGAACGGCATAGTCGCCGTGGGCGAGGCCGCTTGCGGCCAGCGAGAGGGTGCAGCCGGTTTGCTCCTGGGCGGCCAGGTTCACAATCACCAGAATGTTTTCGTCTTGGTGACGGCGCAGGTATCCATAGACCGGGCGGCAGTCGCTCTCCAGAGGTATAAAATCGCCCTGGCGCAGCGCGATGTGCTCGTTGCGCAGGCGAACCAGGGCGCGGTAGTGGTTCAGCAGAGAGTCTGTGGCCTCGCTTTGTCCCGCGACGTGGCGCTCTTGGTAGTCCTCGTAATACAAGCGCCACGGTTCGCCGGTCGTAAAGCCGCCGTCCGGTCCCCACTGCATCGGACGGCGAATGTTCTCGTCGGGCTTGGCGCCCTGCATTCCGATCTCCTCGCCATAGTAGATGAAGGGCGCGCCGGGGAACGTCAGTTGCAGCGTGGCGGCCAGCTTGGCTTGTTCGTCGTCCAACAGACGGGAGCGGGCGCGGTTCTGGTCGTGGTTGGCCAGGAAGGTGGCGAATTGGCCCGGCGGGTAGGTGTCTATCACCGCTTGTTGCTTTCGCTCCACGCTCGCCTTGCGGCCGCTCACCGCGCTTTCCAGGGTCGCGTTCGCCAGCTCGAACTCGAAGGCTATGTCCAGTTCTCCGCCGACGTATTCGACGACGTCGTCCATAGTGCTCCAAACCTCGCCCACTATCACCGCGTCTGGGTTGATCTCTTTGCAGAACAGGTAGAACTCTTGCAGCCAGGCGTGGGTGGCCGGCGTGTGTTCGAGGACGGGGCCATCCTCGAACAGGTGTTTGATGGCGTCCAGCCGGAATCCGTCAACGCCCATGTCTTTTAGCCAGAAGCGGGTCACTTTCTGCATCTCTTCAGTGACTGCCGGGTTCTCATAGTTCAAGTCGGGCATTTGATCCGAAAAGTAACCATAGTAGTAGCCGCCGGCGCTCTCGCGCCACCTCTCGCCCTCCGGCTGTTCATTGGCCCAGATGTACCAGTCGCGCCGCTCTGAGCCAGGATCGAGCGCTTCCTGGAACCAGGGATGCTGCCTGGAGGTGTGGTTGAGCACCAGGTCTATGATGATGCGTATACCGCGCGCGTGGGCTTGCTCTATCAGTCGCAGCAGGTCATCGTTGTCGCCGTACTCGTCGCCAACCTGGTAGTAGTCAACCACGTCGTAGCCGTGATAGCTGGGTGATTGCATAACCGGCATCAGCCACAAGCCGGTGACGCCCAGGTCGTCGTTGGTGGCGGGGTCGCCATCGTTGAGATAGTCGAGCTTTTTGATGAGGCCGTTGATGTCACCGACCCCGTCGCCATCGCTGTCGTAAAAGCTGCGCACAAAGACCTCGTAGAAGACGGCGTCGTTCCACCAGCCGTACTCTGCGACAGGCAGCGCGGTGGGAACGGCGTCCGGCGGCGACATGGTCGCTTGGCAGGCCGCGAGCAGCAAGCCGGCCAGCGCGAGTAGGGTCAGTGCGCGCTCTATTCGTGAGGGTTTTATCACGGGAATTCTCACTTGGCCCACAGTCCGCCCGTTTCTGTCATCCAGTCTGCAATCCTATCCACCGTCCCCGTCACGTCGCTGTCCGATATATCCAGTTCCAGCGTTGGCAGGATGGATTCACCAACCAAGCGACGAAATAGCTCCTGCTCACCGATGAACAGTTGCAGGTCGTCGTACTGCGACGGGTTGCCAGAGACCTTGATTCTTTCCTCGCGCGCCGCTTGGAAGGATTCTGTCGTCCGCGTGACGAACACCAGGCGAAAATTGAGAGCGGCCAACCGTTCCTCCAGCCAGCGGAAATCGTGATCCTTGCCTTGAGTTTGTAACTGGTAGGCGCGGGTGGATATGTGGAAGCGGTCAACGATCCACGAGTAGTAACGCAGCAGTTCAAAAAGCCGCGCCCAGGTGTGAAAAGTCTCCATAGCGCGGGCTTCTTCGTCAGGCTCAAAGTTGATGAGGCCGCGCCCCCAGGGAAAGTTGGTGAAACCGCACCATTCCGCAGAGACGATGGGCGAATGGTAGCGGTACTTGCGCGGCCCCACGATGCGAGGATGTTCGTTCAGGGCGAAGGCGATCTCGGTTTTGTAGGTCAGCCGCGTGCCTTCCAGAATGATCTTGGGGCATAGTTTTGAGGACATTCTTGCTTACTCCGCCGCGTTGCTTACTGCGCCGCGTTGCTTACTGCGCCGCGTTGCTTACTGCGCCGCGAAGGAAGCAGGGTCGAGACGATCCACTTCCTCCACCTGGTCAAAGTGGGCGTCGGCGCTGAGGATTTGGGCAATATCATTGTTGAGCATCACGGCGACGTGGAGCAGGTCGCGGGCCGAAAGACCAGGGTACGAGGGAATGAGGCGCAAGACGTACTCGATATCCGACTGTGTGGCTGGCAAAACAGAGGGGACAACTGTCATAAAGTCACTGGCGACCTGGACAGCCTGGCGGGGGCGTTGCAGAGACAGGTAGCGATGTATGATCTCCTGGACAACCTCGCTGCTGGTCACAACCGGAATGTTCTCGGCAGTGATGCGTTGTAACGATGCTTGGCAGGGTTGGCGATAGGTGTGGGAAGCGCCGTGCGCGTACATCGGCACGTTCGCGTCTACAAAGATGCGGGTGTCCACTCAGTCTCCTCCCACATTGTCTCGATCTGGCGTTCCATATCGGGCCAGTCGCTGACCGGCGCATCGCCGGAGCAGAGTCGCTGAAGCGCTTTCTGCTTGCGCCGCTGTTCGAGCTTGTCCAACAAATACTGCGCCACAGTTTCCCGCACGATGACGCTCAACGGTTTCTGGGACTCGGCGGCGTATTCGCGGAGCAACTCGTATTGTTGCGGGGTGAACATGGTTTGCACCCGTTGGGTGTATTGAGCAGTGGATTGAGCCATCACTGTACCTCCTTCTCGTGAGTAGATACTCTTTCTGGGAGTGTACAGCAATTCATACTATCTGTCAAGCGACTATTTTTGTTTGTAGTCAGGCACGAAACGAAGTGGGGCGCCGTTTTCGCTCTCTCTGACGCCACTCCGCTCTGCTGCGTGGCTTACTACGAACTTGTCCTACTTGACGCTGCCGACGGTCAACCCGCCGACGATGTACTTTTGGAGCAGCAGGTAGACGATCGCCACCGGCGCCATTATGCCCGTGCGCCGCTCTCAGGGCGCACGCCCGTAGACTGCGGTCAGCTCTCGGAGCCGCGCAGCGACCTCGCCCGTCAGCGCGCCGGGCTGGAGCCGCCAGCACCAGTTGGGCTGCCCGACGATGCCGGGCAGGTTCATGCGCGCCTCGCGCCCCAGGCTCAACAGGTCTTGGGCGGTGGTGATGGCGGTGTGCGCTGTCGAACCCCACGCCAGCCGGATCAGGTCCCAGGCGATGTCTGAGCCGTCGCTGCCCAGGTACTTGCGGGCATAGTCCCGTTCCGCTTCCGTGGAGGTGGCCTGGTACCAGCCGGCGATGGTGTCGTTATCGTGGCTGCCGGTGTATACTATGCAGTCACGAGTAAGGTTGTGGGGCAAGAAGGGGGTCGAGGGACCGGAACCGAAAGCAAATTGTAGCACCTTCATACCGGGGTAGCCAAACTCGGCCTGCAAAGCGTCTACCCCGGCGCGTGATGCGGCGTCAAAGGTACCCAGGTCTTCGGCGATGATGGCGACATCGCCCAGCGCGGCGGTGACGGCGCGGAACAGGTCGGCGCCGGGGCCGCGCACCCAGCGCCCGTTGAGGGCTGTCTTTTCCCCCGCCGGGACCTCCCAGTAGTTGTAGAAACCCCGAAAGTGATCGATGCGCATCACGTCAGCCTGGGTGAAGGCGGCTCGGAAGCGGGCGATCCACCAGGCGTACCCGTCTTGGGCCATCACGTCCCAGCGGTAGAGGGGGTGGCCCCAGAGTTGACCCGTCTCGCTGAAGCAGTCGGGGGGCACGCCAGAGACGATCGTGGGCCGGAGGCGCTCGTCGAGGTGGAAGAGGTGCGGGTTGGTCCAGACGTCGGCGCTATCCATCGAGACAAAGATGGGGATATCGCCGATGATGCGGACACCCCGTTCGTTGGCGTATCGTTTGAGGGCCAGCCATTGCTCAAAGAATTGCCACTGGCGATATTTCTGGTTCTCGATTCTGTCGGCCAGCGACTTTTTCCAGCGGGTCAGCGCTTCTGGCTGCCGGGTAGCGGCTCCCGCTTCCCACTCGTGCCAGGGACGGAGGTTGTGGTTTTCCTTCAGGGCCATAAAGAGGGCAAAGTCGTCCAGCCAGGGAGCTTGCTCGGCGCAGAAGCGGCTCAAGTCATCCCTCTGCTGGGCAGTTGCCCCGGCCTGAAAGTTGGCGTAGGCCCGGTCCAGCAGGTTTGTTTTGTAAGGGATGACGGGGCCAAAGTCCACCCGCTCGTCGGGGAAGGAGGGGGCGTCTTTCAGGTCCGTTGCCGAGAGGTGACCGGCCTCTACCAGCTTTTCGGGGCTGATGAGCATGGGGTTGCCGGCAAAGGCGGAGAGGGTCTGGTAGGGGGAATCGGCATAGCCGGTGGGGCTTAGGGGGAGCACTTGCCAGTAGGATTGACCGGCCTGCGCCAGAAAATCTACAAAGCGATAGGCTGCATAGCCCAGGTCGCCGATGCCAAAGCTACCGGGCAGCGACGTGGGATGGAGTAGGATACCGCTGCGGCGTTGAAATGTCATTTAACAGAATTTTTTTGTAACTGCTCAGCCAGGTAGTTGTTACACAGAGTCACACAGAGAAGACACAGAGAATCACGGAGAGATAGGGAGGTATATGCTTACGTCCGCCCAGAGGCGGGC
>Ga0164311_10001406_pt1 | contig 11737 bp, 10 predicted proteins | sample GuaBasSedimGuay2_FD_121796 | JGI IMG/M metagenome (GOLD analysis project Ga0164311, IMG submission 121796) | Subseafloor sediment microbial communities from Guaymas Basin, Gulf of California, Mexico - Guay2, Core 4569-9, 9-12 cm | ecosystem: Environmental > Aquatic > Marine > Hydrothermal vents...
AAACATCCGGTAGTGCTCGTCAGTTGGGAAGACGCGCGGGCTTATGCTGCCTGGGCCGGCAAGCGATTACCCACGGAGGCGGAATGGGAACGGGCCGCACGCGGCACCGACGGGCGTCGCTGGCCGTGGGGAGACGAGTTTGCTGATGGTCGCTGCAACACCACAGAAAGCGGAGCCAACGGCACCGTCCCCGTAGGCCAATACTCCCCCGATGGGGACAGCCCGGATGGAGTCGGCGATATGATTGGCAACGTGTGGGAGTATACCAGCAGCCTGTTTCGCCCCTACCCCTACGACGCCAACGACGGGCGAGAAAGCCAGGAGGCCGGTGGTTGGCGCGTCCTCCGAGGCGGCTCGTGGATGAACAATCTGGACCGGGCGCGTTGTACCGCCCGCCTTGATGGAGACTTTCTGTTCTTTAGCAACCTCGGGTTTCGCTGTGTCGTGTCGGCCGAGGATGCGCCAAAGTCGTAGCAGAGCGACCCCTGCCCTCTGATCCCCAAAAGCCCCGCCTTCACACGGTGGGGCTTTTTGATAGACGCTTCACTACCGGACACTTTTTCAGAGGCGCCAAAACCAGTTACACAGAGATGTTGAAAATCGATCATTTGACGAACTGCTTCACACTGGTAGGTTCTCTCAAAAAAACCTCTGTGCGTCTCCGTGAATTCTCCACGAATCTCTGTGTCATCAAGAGCTTGGCAAAAGTGTCCAGTAGCAAAGTGGACGCCACACTATGGGTTCCGCTCCAGCCAGCGATAGGCCAAATAACCCGAAAGCGCGCCAAAAATCAAGTTCTGCGCCGGCCAGACACAGCACCACGCTCCCATTGTGCTGATGGTCAACGTCAGGCCGATGATCCAATCCAATAACCAATAGCCAAGCAGCAGCAAGATGCCCATCGCCGGCTTGCCGGCATAAATCCAGCCGATGCCCAAAAAGCCAAAGAATCCACCTGCGACCTCTAGCAACAACGCTACAAAGGGGTCTCGTCCACGCATTATGCCTTCACCTCCTTCTCCAATCGCTCTCCGATCAACCAATAGTGAAAATTGCTCCCCTGGTAAACCTTGTACGCCGCATACAGCCCATAACCGAGCCAGGCTATCGGTGCGCCAACCAATACCAGCACCATTAACAGTGTGAGCAGCAGTGCAAACGGCATCATCAAAAGCCCAATCAACACTGCCGCAAGCCAGGCGCTGACGTTCCACGCCATCGTCACCCAGACGCCCAGCGCCGCCGCTACAACAACGTAAATCAGCAGACCCGCCGACTGGTAGACAAAAGATTGCAAAGCGTGAAAAGCAACAAAGCGGGATTTCTCGCGGTAGCCAAAGTACATCGCCAGGGGCACGGCCAGCCCGACCGGCACGCCAATGCCGCCGGCCGCTCCCAGCGCCAAAGTCAGCAAGACGCTCGCGTGCGCCAGCGCCGCCGCCGTCCACTCATCTGTGGGCGCCCGCACCGCCTCACCGGTCTCGGCTATTTCGTCGTCTGGCATTTCCCGAACATTCTCTGCTTCTTGCATCTTGCTTCTTGTCTCCTGTTTTCTACCTCCCAATACGCAAAGCCTATCCTAGAGTTGCACCTTCACATCACTATGCTATAATGTGCAGCAATGATAACCAAACGCCAACTCGGATTCATCGTCATCGCGCTCGGCCTGCTCATGCTCGCCGCTACCGTCGGAGTGGACCTTATCGGCGCTGGTCAGTGGGGGGGATTTGGACCGTTGCAGCGCATAGGGATCGGCCTTAGCCTCCCCGCCGTCGCCGTGGGTTGTGTCTTGATTCGCCTGGGCGACCGCCCAGCCTAACCAGCCAATGCCCCTATCCCGCATCCTCAAATCTCTCGGCGCGGCCCTAGCCCTACTCGCCGTTCTGGCCTACCTCGGCTATATGATCGTGTACGTCGTCTACGCAGTGAATCTCTTCCAATGGCCCTTCGATTATGACCAGGGCGAGGGCTTTGAGCTATACGATGCCATCCTGTACAACCAGGGAGAATGGCCCTATCAGAGCAACTCCACCTATCCATTCTACGCCTCCAACTATCCGCCACTTTTCCACCTGCTCATCGTCCCACTGCTGCCGGTCTTTGGCCCGCGACTGGTCGCCGGGAGGCTGGTCTCCTTCGCCGCCACGCTCATCACTGGCGGCGTCATCTTTGTTGTCGTGCGGCGCAAGGTCAGCGGCTGGCTCATCCCGCTCGTCTCTGGGATGGCGTACCTGGCCTCCAACTATGTCTACCAGGTGGGGCCGCTGTGCCGGATGCACATGACGATGGTAATGTTTGAGGCATTGGCTATCGCCTTCATCGCCGAGTTCGAGCACTCCCGGCACGGCAGGCGCAACCTCATCCTGGGACTACTGATGCTTCTCTGCGCTGGCTACACAAAGCAGATGGCCGTGTTCACCGTCGCGGCAGCGCTATCATACGTCTTTCTGCGCGATATCAAGAAAGCCATCGTCGCCGGCGTGGCGCTCACCGTCGTCGCCGGGGCGATCTTTTGGCTGCTGAACATCGCGACCGAGGGCCAGTGGTGGATCAACACCATCCAAGCCAATGTCAACAAGTTCGACTACCGCCAGACGATCTTTCTCTTCAAACAATGGTTCCAACTGCACACCATCTTCATTCTGCTGGCGGCAAGCTACCTGGTCTACGAACTATTCTGGGATCGGCTCTCGGCTTACTCGCTGTGGTTCCTCTTCTCGCTGGGGGCCGGCGCGTTGAGCGGCAAGTGGGGCGCGGGGTTCGGCTATTTCACCACCGCCATCGCCGCCGCTTGCCTCACCTCCGGCCTCGCGTTAGGCCGCCTGCGGGATTGGAAATTGGGGATTGGGTCTCCTGCTCCGCAGGAGCAGACGAATTGGGGATTGGGGATTGGGGCGGTCATCATCCCCCTGCTCTATTTGGTGCAAGCCCCACGCATGCTCCACACGCCCACTTCTGGACCGGTCTTTGGCCCACTGGCCCGCGCGCTCGGTGTAGAGAACGCACTAGTGTATGGCACGAGCGACAACCTGGCCGAGAACCATTGCGCGGTAGTCCAATACCACGACGCGATGGGATACACGCAACTGGGCCACATGCTCACCGCCGACGATTACGCGGCCGGCGAAGAGATTCTCAACTATGTCCGCACCTCCAATGGCCCCATCCTCAGCGAAGAGGCAATGTTCAGCCTGTTGGCCGGCGAGCCAGTGGTTACAAATCCCACCCAACTCCTCAACCTCTACAACAACAACCTGCTAGATACGACCGAGATCGTCGAACGCATCAGCCAGCAGGAATTTGGCCTGATCATCTTTCGCGCCCAATTCTACCCCCATCCGGTGCTGGAAGCCGTCGGGCAGAACTATAAACCGGTGGAACACATTTGTATGAACGGATTCTACTATCACATCCTGTGGCCCCAGCGCAAGTTGGATAACCCTTCCGAGTGAGGCAAGCGAGATGAAGCGACTGTCCAACAACCAAGAAAACGCTCTCCAGGCGCGATTGGAATGTCCGGGTTGCGGCAGCTCCTCCTTCACCGCCGGCTCCAACGATAGCTTTATCTGCAACTACTGCCAGGCGGCCTACGTCTTGCCCGGACGCACATGTCACGAGTGTGGGAGCGTATACAATCCTGGCGCTCGCTACTGTCCCTCCTGCGGCGCCGACCTGGTGCGCGAATGCCCGGCTTGCGGCGCCGATAACGCGCACTCCGCGCACCGCTGCCAAGCCTGCGGGCAGGAACTAGATATGTTAGAAGCGCTGTTCGCGCGCGCGACGGGGGCAACCGCCGATTGGCTGCAACAGCAACGAGATGCCGCACCCGCCATCAAAGCCCAGGAGGAAGCAGCCTCCCAGGCCCGGCTGGCAAAGATGTGGGCCGCCGAAGAGCGCCGTCGTGAGGAACTGGCGCGGGCGCAGGCCGAGCGCGACCGGCAACAAGGAATCATCGTCGCCGTGACCGTCGCCATCGTCGCGCTACTCGTCATCGCCGTCATCATCGTAGTAGCGATCACGACAAGCGGCGCTCCAAACCCCCACTTTTATCCCTTCTGAAACAAGGAGACTTTTCTAATGGTTGGTATTCTCACCGATACAACTGCGAGTATTCCCGACAAACTTGTCCGGAAACTGGGCTTGGAAATAGTGCCGTACTATGTCCAGCGTGGGCTAGAGACACTGCGCGATGGTATAGACGTCAAACCGAGAGAGTTTGCCGAATGGCTGAAGGGCGCAACCAAACTGCCCACGACCTCCAACCCCGCCCCCGGCGACTATTTGACGGGACTGAGAAATCTAGCCGGACAGATGAAGGATATCGTCGTGCTCACCATGACCTCGAAGGGGAGCGGCGCGTATCAATCCTGCCTGGCCGGCGTGGATATACTCAAAGGACAACTCCCCGACGTGCGAGTAGAAGTAGTGGACACGCTTCAGGTGGCAATGTCACAGGGGTGGGCCGCCATCGAAGCCGCCCGCGCCGCGCTCGCTGGCCTCAATCTCGACCAGGTTGCCCAGAGAGCACGTCAAGTGGCCCAGAAGGGTACAATGATCCAGACCGCCGACACGCTGCGCTACCTTCACATGGGAGGCCGCATCGGCAAGGCCACGCACCTGGTCGGCTCACTGCTCAACATCAAGCCGCTGATCGGCATGCAGGATGGGGTGATCGTGGCTCTGGGCACCGCTCGCAGCCGGCTCAAAGCCTACCGCCGCATGGTGGGGTTGATGCAGCAACGGGTTGGAGAAGGAGCGCGCATCAAGATCGCGTTCACCCACGTGGCGGCGTTGGAGCAGGTGGAGAAATTGCAAGAGCTAGTCGCGGCCCACTTTGAGTGCGCAGAGGTGATCGTGACCGAGCTTTCACCCGCGCTGGCCGTCCACTCTGGGCCGGGGACGGTGGGCGTGAGCTTTTTTCCCACGTAGAACATAAAGACCCTAAAGGTCTGGGAGACCTTTAGGGTCTTGTGATGCTTCTTCACTCTGCTCCCCCGCCCGCCGCTCGAAGGTCAACCCATCCTCCCCCGCGTCCACGACGACCAGGTCGCCCCTCTCGAAATCGCCGCGCAGCAACTCGACACTGAGGGGGCTTTCGATGTGCTTTTGCAAGGCGCGGCGCAGCGGGCGCGCGCCAAACTGTGGATCAAAGCCCTCGCGGGCCAGCCAAGCGCGAGCCGCCTCGGTCAACTCGACCGCCAACCCCAATTCTGCCAATCGCTCCGCAATGTCCTGCATCTGCAAGTCCACGATACGCTCCACGTCCTCGACCGTGAGGCCGTTAAAGATGATGATCTCGTCCACGCGGTTGATAAACTCGGGCCGGAAGGTCTTTTCCAGCGACTTTTTGATCTCGCGTTGATTCTCTGACCCATCATCGAGGGTGGCGACGGCCTGCTGAAAGCCGATCTTGAGCGCAGTGCTGGCGAACTTTGTCCCCACGTTCGAGGTCATTATGACAACCGTGTTGCGAAAATCTACCACGCGCCCCTGCCCATCGGTCAAGCGACCATCGTCCAGAATCTGCAGCAGCGCGTTCCACACATCCTGGTGCGCCTTTTCGATCTCGTCAAAGAGAATGACGCGATAGGGCCGCCGCCGCACCGCCTCGGTCAACTGGCCGCCCTGCTCGTAGCCCACATAACCGGGCGGCGCGCCAAAGAGGCGGCTGGCAGTGTGACGTTCTTGATATTCGCTCATATCAATGCGCAGCAGAGCATCCTCGTCGTCAAAGAGGAACCAGGCCAGCGACTTGGCTAACTCTGTCTTGCCCACGCCAGAAGCCCCCAGAAAGATAAAACTGCCGATGGGGCGGCGCGGGTCCTTGAGGCCGGAGCGAGCGCGGCGGATGGCGTCGGAGATGGAGGCCACGGCCTCAACCTGACCGATGATGCGTTCATACAGCGCCTCCTCCATACGCAGCAATTTCTCCGCCTCTGTCTCTAGCATCTGCGCGACCGGAATGCCGGTCCAACTGGCCACAACCTCGGCGATGTCTTGCTCCCCAATGGTCTCGTCGAGCTGGTGCTCCTGCTGCCACATCTTGTATTGAAGATTGAATTCCTTCTGAAGATTGATGCGCTCCGCCTTCATATTCGCCGCCCGCTCGTAATCCTCCACTGCGCTGGCCGCCTCGATCTCGGTCTGAAGGCGCTGCAACTCGGCTTGCATTTCTTTCAGTTCAGGGGGCAGCGTGTGAAGCGCCACGCGCAACTTGGCCGCTGCCTCGTCCATCAGGTCAATCGCCTTGTCGGGCAAGCAGCGGTCAGTGACGTAGCGGTGCGCAAGGCGCGCCGCGGACACAATAGCCCCTTCGGAGATGCCAACTTTGTGGTGCGCCTCGTACCGGTCGCGCAAGCCCTTTAGCATTTCGATGGTCTCTTCGACCGTCGGTTCCTCGACGAACACCGGGGCGAAACGCCGTTCCAGCGCGCTATCCCGCTCAATGTACTTGCGATACTCGTCCAGTGTCGTCGCGCCGATGCACTGTAACTCGCCCCGGGCCAGGGCCGGCTTCATCATGTTGGAAGCGTCCATCGCCCCCATGCCAGACCCCGCACCGACGACATTGTGCAACTCGTCAATGAAGAGAATGATCTCTCCCTCGGCGCGCTGAATCTCCTCGATAGCGCCTTTCAATCGCTCCTCAAAGTCTCCCCGGAAACGCGAGCCAGCGACCATCGCTGCCAGATCAAGCTGCGCCACCCGCCGACCCATCAATATCTCGGGCACATCATCGCTGGCGATCTTGCGCGCCAGTCCCTCGACGATGGCAGTCTTGCCCACCCCCGCCTCACCAATGAGCACCGGATTATTCTTGGTACGGCGGCAGAGAACCTGGACCACGCGCAAAATCTCGCCATCCCGCCCAATGACCGGGTCCAACTTGCCCTCGCGGGCCATTTGCGTCAGGTCGTGGCTGAACTTTTCCAGGATGCGATAGCGCGTCTCGGCCTTGCGATCCGTCACGCGCTGCCCGCCGCGCACATCCTTGATAGCCTCAAGGATACGCTCTTTGATCACGCCGCTTTCACGCAGGAGGCGGGCCACCGGGGTATTGCGCTCGCCGGCGATAGCCAGAAAGAGATGTTCTGTCGAGATATAATCATCCTTGAGCCGATTCGCCTCGTCGTTGGCCAGGTCAAGTACGCGCTTGAGACGCGGGGTGATAAAGACCTGCCCCACGCCGCCGCCGCCATAGATGCCAGCCTTGGGACTATCTTTTAACAAAGCATCGAGACGCTGTTGCATTTGCTCAGAGTCCACACTCAATTTTTCCAAAATCTGTGGGATCACTCCCTCTGGCTGTTCTAGTAGCGCCAGCAAGAGATGCTCGACATCAATTTGTGTATGCCCGTAGCGCGTCATCGCCTCGACCGCCCGCTGGGCCGAGTCTTGCGCGCGCTCGGTAAAACGATCTAATCTCATCACCACTAGATAATCCTCCGTCAACTCGCGTTGTATGCTTCTTCCAGGGATTATACCGCAGATTGCTCCGGCGGACAAAAAAGGCAATGGAACACATTCCATTCAGGATAATTCACCGCGATTGGAATCACCAGCGGATACCGCCCAGACCTCCAAAGTTTACAAAACTTTGGAGGTCTAGATTATCCTGCCCTTCACGCTTTCTCAAACACCACTCTCCCAGCACGCCCATCCACCCGCACCACGTCCCCCTCGGCGAACTCGCCCCGCAGCAGTGCCAGCGCCAGCGGATCCTGTACCTCGCGCTGGATGACGCGCTTGAGCGGCCGCGCGCCATAGACCGGATCGTAACCCACGTCGGCTATGTGATGCCGGGCGGCGTCGGTCAGTTCTAGCTCAATGCCCCGCTCGGCCAGCAGGTCGCGCAAGCGACGCATCTGGATATCCACGATCTGTAACAAGTCCTCTTTGGTCAGACTGCGGAAGAGGATGATCTCGTCTATGCGATTCAAGAACTCGGGGCGGAAGGTGCGATCCAGCTCCTCCAACACCCGCTCGCGCGCCTCCTCCGCACCCAGTTCCTTGATCCAACGACTGCCGGTGTTGCTGGTCATGATGACCACCGTGTTGGTAAAGTTCACCGTGCGCCCGTGGCCATCAGTCAGCCGCCCCTCGTCGAGCAGCTGAAGCAGCGTGTTAAAGACCTCGGCGTGGGCCTTTTCGATCTCGTCGAACAGCACCACGCTGTACGGGCGGCGGCGGACGGCTTCCGTCAGTTGGCCGCCCTCGTCGTACCCCACGTAGCCCGGGGGCGCGCCGACGAGGCGAGAGACAGTGTGCCGCTCCTGATACTCGCTCATATCAACACGCACCATCGCCTCCTCGGTATCGAACAGGAACTCGGCCAGCGCGCGGGCCAACTCCGTCTTGCCCACGCCGGTCGGCCCCAGGAAGATAAAGGTGCCGATGGGCCGGTTGGGGGCCTGCAATCCGGCGCGGGCGCGGCGAACGGCGTTGGCAACGGCGGACACCGCCTCGCCCTGGCCGATCACCCGCCGGTGCAGCGCCTCCTCCATGCGCAGCAGCTTTTCCACCTCCCCCTCCAACAATCTGGAGACGGGGATGCCGGTCCACTCGGCCACGACCCCGGCCACGTCTTCGGAGCCAACCTCTTCCTTGAGCAATGGATGGTCGCCTTGCAACTGGCGCAGCCGCTCCTCCTGCTCCTGCTGCTGCTTTTCCAATTCGATGAGAGTGCCGTATTGCAACTCTGACGCCTTGGTGTAATCCTGCGCCCGCTGCGCCTCCTCAATCTGATAGCGCACGCGCTCGGCGCGCTCCTTCGTGTCGCGGATAGCCTGGATGGCCCCCTTCTCTTGCTCCCAACGGCTGCGTAGCGCGCTGCTGCTTTCTTGCAGGTCGGCCAACTCCTTCTCCAGCTTCTTCAACCGCTCCCTGCTACCCTTGTCTTTTTCCTTCTTCAGCGCCTCCCGCTCAATCTCCAACTGCATGATGCGCCGGTCCACCTCGTCCAGCTTGGCCGGCTTGGAATCAATCTCCATCCGCAGCCGGGCGCCCGCCTCGTCAATCAAGTCAATTGCCTTATCAGGCAAATGCCGGTCGGTGATGTAGCGATTGCTGAGCACAGCAGCGGCGATGACGGCCCCGTCCTGGATGCGCACACCGTGATGCACCTCGTACCGCTCCTTGAGGCCGCGCAGTATGCTGATTGCCTCCTCCACCGCAGGCTCGTCCACATAGACCGGCTGGAAGCGCCGCTCCAACGCGGCATCTTTTTCTATATACTTGCGGTATTCGTCCAGCGTGGTCGCGCCGACAGCGTGCAACTCGCCCCGCGCCAGCATAGGCTTGAGCATGTTGCTGGCATCCATCGCTCCCTCGGCCGCACCCGCGCCGACGACAGTGTGCAGCTCGTCAATGAACATGATGACTTTGCCCGCGGCGTCGGTCACTTCCTTGAGCACCGCCTTGAGCCGCTCCTCGAACTCGCCTCGGAACTTGGCTCCGGCGATGAGCGCGCCCAGGTCGAGCGCGACGATGCGCTTTTCCTTCAGCCCCTCCGGCACATCGCCGCGCACGACGCGCTGAGCCAATCCCTCAGCGATGGCGGTCTTGCCCACGCCGGCCTCGCCCACCAAGACGGGGTTGTTCTTGGTGCGGCGGCTGAGTATGCGCATCACGCGCCGAATCTCGTCGTCCCGCCCGATGACGGGATCGAGTTTGCCCTGGCGCGCCAATTGGGTCAGGTCACGCCCGTACTTTTCGAGCGCCTGGTAGGTGGATTCGGGGTGCTGGCTGGTGACGCGCTGGCTGCCCCGTATAGAGGTCAACGCGCGCAACACGGCATCCTCAGTGACGCCATGCGCGGTCAAAAAGCGCGCCGCCTCGCCGCCATGCGATCCGGTTAGCGCCAGCAGCAGATGCTCGGTGCTGACGTACCCATCGTGCATGCGCTTGGCGGCCTTCGCCGCCTCCTTCAGCGTGCGGTCCAATTCGCGCGTAAGTCCCACCTGCGCCGTTGCCCCGTACACCTTGTGCTTGAGCTGTAACTCTCCCGCCAGCGACTGCGCCATCTGGGCCGGGTCAGCTTCTAGCTTTTTGATGACCTGAGGCGCGATGCCCTCTGGCTGGCGCAAGAGAGCCAACAGCAAATGCTCCGGCTCGATCTGGCTATGATTGTACTCCTCCGCCAGCGATTGCGCGCCGATAACTGCCTCTTGTGCTTTTTGAGTAAACTTGTCTAGATCCATGATTTTTGCTCCCAATGGTTAATGGCGTGATGCACTCAACAACCGCATTGTACCGCATTTCCATTAGAGAAGCAATAACGTTCCATTAGACTTGCATAAGAACCACCGCGTCTTTGCACTGTTAAAGCCTATGGGGTATAATGGAAAGAACCAGGCGCTAGAGAAAATTGGGGAACAGGAGGTAATCATCATGACAAAGAAAATAGTCGGTCTCGAAAACGTCTCTGGCGTCGAGCTAGCCGTGGAACTACAAAAGGGCGGCAAGTTTGTCATCTATCGTTATTGCATCTCCATCCTCATCCTCACCTTCTATAACACGTCCAATACCTACTTTGTCCGCGCCGACGAAAGCCGGGTCATGCCAGGGTTGATCTTTTCTCTGCTCTCGCTGTTCCTGGGCTGGTGGGGTGGTATCCCGTGGGGACCGATCCGCACTGTTCAATCCCTCATTATCAACTTTCAGGGCGGCAAGGATGTGACAGCGGAAGTGGTCACAGCAATACAAGCGACCAACCGGGCCAAGCAAGAAATCTAGTACAACCCAAAAAAGAACAAGCGCATGGTTCAAATGACGGGCCACGGCAAGTATCTGTATTGCATCCGTGATGGCGCCCTATACAGAATAGATCTCAAAAAGTTCGATAGTTCGATAGACAGAGACTGTCCGGCGATTGGGAAGAAGTGTGGGCGATAGCGAGCAATAGAAGAAGACTCTACATTCTACAAGGGAACACCTTGTGTGAAGTGAACTCGGATACAGGCGACCGGGACGACGTCATCTTGGACGATTTCGACGAGTGGGGAAAAAGCACATGACACTCTCACAGGTTTCCGAGCCTGCGGGAGGATGGCCTGGAAAACCACGTCGAACCAAACGCTAATAGGAGCAGTATTTGTAGTACAAGGGGGAAAAAATGAACACTCGATCAATACGCCCATCAGCGTTCATCACCATCGCCCTCGCAATGACGCTGACCCTGACAGCGTGCGGCGACTCGCTGCCCCCCGATGCCACAGAGATCGTCTTTGGCGCTTTCAATTCCGGCGAGAATCCACAGATTGACTCCGCCCAACAAGCGGAACCGCTTCCAGAAGACCTGGCAGCCGGCGCGGATCAAGTCTGGTGCGTCAACCTCACCTTTACCTGCTGGAGTTGCGCCCACGGCGAGTACCAGACATGCGCCGATAGCCGCCTGGTGCGCCGGATTGGCGACGAGTGGCAAGTCTCGCTCGTGCTGACCGGGCAAGACAAGGAGTTGTGGAAAGCGCGAGGCTGCAAACTGATAGAGAACAGAGTGCAGTGAACGGGCGCAAGCGAACTTGCGAACACCACCAGCCGCTAACACTTGCCCCCAATTCATAGTATACTAAGCCTATATTTCGCACCCTGACGCAGCCTATTTGTATCTTTTTCAAAAAGCGGGGAAAGAAACCAGGTTTTTCAGAAAAACCTGGTTTCTCACTGACCCAGACGGCGAATCTGCCCAAATTGGGTTTGGGAGAACAAAGTGTCAAGCCCCAAATCAAGCTGTCCAGGG
>Ga0164311_10001407_pt1 | contig 11732 bp, 7 predicted proteins | sample GuaBasSedimGuay2_FD_121796 | JGI IMG/M metagenome (GOLD analysis project Ga0164311, IMG submission 121796) | Subseafloor sediment microbial communities from Guaymas Basin, Gulf of California, Mexico - Guay2, Core 4569-9, 9-12 cm | ecosystem: Environmental > Aquatic > Marine > Hydrothermal vents...
AGGGTTATTTCCTTTGTGAATAAGCTTTTTTCTCATTTAAAAGAGATGAAGCTTATTTTTGATGGATGGCAGCAGCAAAGAGATGTTAGACGCAAAGTTAAAGGTGAAATAAGGTTAATGCTTCTCGCCAATTTTAGAGATAAAAAAGATAAAATCGACGATCTAATGGAAAGCATTTTTAGAGCACTGGGTGAAGTTAAATGAAAGAAATAATCATTTTCGGCAAACCCTATAAAATCGTGGAACAAAAGGCAGAAAAAGATTCAATCGAAGTAATAGGCAATAAAATCGTCGTAAATAGATGTGAAAAACCAGTAAAACAATTAATTAGGGAATTTCTAGCAGAGAAACTTTACAATAAGCTTTTTGAAATTTACGACGAAATAAAAAAAGAAGGCAAGATCGAGGTTCTCGGAGAAATAGACTTTGAAATTGTTGAAAAAATAGATAATAGAAAGAAAAGATTAGCCAAGCTTAAAGGAAACAAAATCCAAGTCAAGTTAAGCGCAGTAGTATTACCAAAACCCGCATTAAAATACGTCGTTGCTCACGAGGTGGCGCATATATTTTCGAAAAAACATACAGAAAAATTTTGGGAAATCACTGCAAAAATTTACCCACAATTTAAAATAGGTCAAAAAATGCTTGCAGAATACGAAAAAACTTTGGAAAAGCCGAATTTTTAACTGAACCAGAAATATTTAATTAATCCCACTTCAACTAACTGTCTTCCTTGTGAAGTGTACGTTGCTATCTTTAGTGATAGCGTGATCGGTAGAGATGCGTAGAAAGTCCCTTACATGTTATCATGCCTTTTTGCAGATGATTACGAAATTTTCTTTGATGAATTTTGATATTCCGTGTTTGAACATTTTTATTTGGGGGCATCGGTATATTTCCGTTATGGTGAAGTTTGCTTCTTTTATGCATTGGAGAAATCTTTGTTTTCTTTGTTGACTTCTGGTGTTGAATATGATGGATAATATTCCGTTGTCTTTTAGTAGTAGGTTTAGTTTTTGAAAGGCGTTTTTGACTTCTTTTTCGAAGATATTGCCTTTTTTAGGGACTTTTTCGTTATTTAGGAAGATGAACTGCTGTGGATTTACTACTATTTCTTGTTCAAAAGGTATTTTTTCATCTAGCCATGTTGCCCATAGGTAGGATAGTTCGCCGTATTGTATGCTTGAATAGTATGGTGGGTGAGCTATTATAAGGTCTATGCTTTTCCGAGGGACTTTTTTATCGATCTCTAGAACGTTGCATGTATAGAATATTATTTTTTTGTCTATGTTTACGTATCCATTGCTTTGTAATGTTTTCTTTAGTTTGAGTATTTTTTTGTATTTTCTTTCGAATTGGAACCATACGTTGTATTCTATGCAGTTAAATGGGGTCCAGTAGCTTTTTACGGGCCAAGAGCCTCCGTTTGGGTGTTGCATTTTGCTGCATTGCGCAAGTATGGATAAAAAGCATAGTTTTAGGTTGTCTTTTGCAATTTTTTCCTCGTAGGTTTTCTCGGGTAGGCTCCATATTTCATGTCTTAGAATGGAGAGAGCTAAGAGGTTTCTTTTTGTGAATAATTCGCTAATTCTTTCATGGGCGTCTGCTTTTTTGAAAGGTCTTCCTCCGAGGTGAGGAGGATATTTGAGTTTATTGTTTGGATACCAGAAGTATGGTTTTATGTGTTCTTCTATTTCCTTAAATAGAGTTATATCGTCGTTTGTTGCGTTTTTTGTGCCGATATTTGTAAATTTGTCGTTTTCAAATTTTCCGAAGTGTATAATGAACGGTTTAAATTCTATGTTGATTAGTTTCATTCTTTTTAGTAGTCTTAATGCTTTTGAAAAGAGGAATTTTGTTTTTTCAGCGTCTTTTGAAGTTTTTTCTTTAAGGATTTTTGCTCTAAGTTCTGAGAAGCTATATTGTTTACTGTTTTTAAGTTGCATATATATTTCGGCTGCGAGTTTAGTTGTTGTTTTTCCATTCATAATTAATTTGGTATAGACTTCGTCTGACCAGTTGTTTTTTAAAGATAATACGGGATCTATTAGTGTTTTGCTTATTACATAGGTTTTTCCGTTTGTTTTGGTTTTATAGAGGTCCATTAGGCTTTTTTTTACTATTTCATTGGAGTAATATAGAGGATACTTATGAGAGAGAATTTTTTGCTTTAGGAGTTTAAACGTTTGTTCTAATTTTTTTATGTTAACGTGACTTATTGTTGTTTTTGCAATGAATGTAAAGACGGGATTTACATCTGAGTATATGCAATTTGCTCCAAGTTTTGCTGCTTCAAAAATTAAGGATCCCGATCCGCCAAATGGATCTAGAACAACCATTTTTTCAACTTCATTCCCTTGAAAATGCTCAGAAATTATATTTTTTAAAATTTTACTTGCAACAGCTGCTGGTATGCGTCCCCAAAAGCGTATGATTTGTTGAAAAGGGTCTTTTACCTGTTCATCTGCTAATAGTAACTTCATGTTAACCCCTCTCTTCCCTTTCATGCTGTAATATCTTTGAACCGTTTTATATAATATTTTTGTTTGAATGTTATTGGATTAGAGACTGTTTTTGAGTTGTAGCTTCATTAAGTTAAGTTTTTAGCTTCTTCCCATAGTTCTCTGAATTGGGTTATTGCTTCGTTGATTATTTCTTTTTCTTGCACTCGGATGAGAATTTCAATGTTTCTGTAGACTCCGCTCTCTGTAAGATTCATTGAACCTGTAAAGAGTATGCTGTCGTCTATAATTATGCATTTAGCATGAAGATTTTCAAGTAATTTAACTTCAAGGAGTTCTTGGTATCTTTGTAGCAGTAAGCGTAGGTATTCTAATGCTTCTATGTGTTTTTCTTCGCTTGCTTCAGGTTTTTTCGTTAATATTTTAATTTTTACCTTTCTTTGAAGTAAAGGTTCTACAAATCTGTCTAATATGTGTTTGGATAACCAAGGTGATGATATTCTTAGAATCTGTTCGGTGGATTTAATTGCTGTGATTACGTCTTCAAAGTTTCTTCCTATGAGAACTCTGGATTGTAATTTTTCGAGTAGTTGTTCACAAATTTTTAGGAGTAGTGATCTGCTAACCAGTGTCATTTGTCTGAATGGGTCGTAGTTGCAGGATCTTTCAAGTCTCGTGCATAAATAACATCCATCCCAGCAGTATGGTACTGTGCTTAGCACTGTTTCACTTAGAAGTTGTCTTGTTTGGGTGTTACTTAAAAGTTCCCCGTATTGTGGATATTTTTGTGTTATTATGTACCTAATTATTTCTATTGGTGGATATATATTGTTATATTTTGTTTTCATGCTGTTAATCCATTCAGTAATTTGGTTTTTTAGATCGATAATTTTCTCCTGTATTTTCGGTTCTAGTCTTTTTGTTCCTTCCTCTAGTTCTCTTATCGCATTTTCTCGGTATTTTTGGGCTATTTCCTCGCAGGATTTCACTATTTGTACGGTTTTCCAGAGAAGCTCGAGTGTAAAGTTCTTAGCACCCATGTTTTTAATGATAAATTCAAGAGTTTCTGTTAGCCCGATACCTTCCTCGGCGTTTTCAACGAGATATATTTTTGCAGAATTCTTGTCTTTGTCATCTATATAATATATTGCAAGATTTTCATCGTTTGTCTGCAGTAGGTCCACAAGAACCTGATATAGGACATGTGCCAGAGAATGAAGGAAGTTCTCAAGTGCAAAATCATAAATTTCTTCAGGGACTTTTTTTCTTGACAACCATTTTTCGAAGTTTTTGACGGCTCCCTTTACGCCGCGAACGGGTTTTCCTGTTATGAGAGAATCAAAAAATTTTGTTGCAAGATTTAGGTTTAGATCTCCCATCGGCTTGAAGTATTTCTTTGAGATTATGTACTTAACAAGGATCCATGTATATACTTCGGGGTTAGACAGAGCTTCTTTTATTAGGTCCATTAGTTTACTTCTGTTGAATTCTATTAGCAAGCCTCTTGAATTTATTCTATATCCTATTCCTTTCTTGAACCATATCGTAGGGGGTGATATCATGTCTCCACTTGATATCACTGTGCAACCTATGCTTCCTGCTTTGAAAATGCATCCTTTAAAGGTGCAGAGTTCAATTAAATCCTCTAAAATTTTCTGCCTTTTTTCTATAATTGGTTTTGAAACATGTTTCTTCAAAATGGGGAAGATTTTGCATAGCTTGAAGTATGAAGTACTATAAGGCGGTCCAACAAAATATTTAGTGCCTCCACATTCTGGACGGAGTAAGCAGTTGTTAAATTTGCACGTTGTAATCTGTTCACTTGTGATCATTAATCCAAACCAGCAATATTGGCAACTCCATAGATCGTTTTTTGGTGGTAGTGCTGAAAGTTGAATAAAGTAATTTCCTTTTCGTCTTTCGGTTGTAAATACGCGAAAAACGTTGTTAGAAATGGAAATCATGTTTATTGTGGAAGGAGTTGTAATAGTGATATCGTCTAATAAGAAGGTGTCTTGTTCGCTTTCAAACGGCTCATAGGAACTTATTATGTTTCCAGATTTGTTAATTATTTTATATTGTGCACCCCTTAGTGGGAAGCTACAAGTATAATATTCTCTTCTATCTGTTTTTTTAATGTCTTGAATATCGACTCTTAATGGCGTGCATAGATACATTGCTCGATCTATGGATTTTTGAATTCGCCCTATGTTTGGGTAGTATATGTTGATTATGGGTAGTGGTTTGCTTAAAATTGTGGACATTTGAGGTATGAGCCCTAGTACCTTTACTGCATCTAAAATTCCGAAAAATTCGTAACGTCTACGTCTTGTCATCATAAATAAATCTTCATAAGGTAGAAGAAGATAAAGGTCAATTCCATCACTTATTAGTTTTGGAAAATCTCTCTCAAAAAATTCAATGATTTTTGTAGTAGTTCCTCGAATTTCGTTCTGTGTTTTTTCTATTTCTTCGATTAGCGGTAGTGGTATGTCCTCTTCCGTTTGTAGCCTATTTTCTAATTCTCGGATAAGTTGGGTTCTGATTCTTAGTAAGTTTCTTTTTACATCTGTTGATGGTACTGTGAGGGTTCTGATTTTTTTCACGGCTTCTCTGAGAGATTCTATATCTCCCGTTCTTACAAATCTACTAATATTTTCAAAATCTGAGTATAGTGTTTGAATTATGTTTTTGAGGCTTTTTATGAACGCATACGCTTCGTCTGTTATGGAAACGTCTTTTTTCTCAAAAATTTCGGTTAAAGTTTCCATGTCATAGGATAATTGTTTGAGTTCTTCTATTTTCTCTTTAACCCATAGGAGTTCATCTCTTGGTATCCGTTCTACTGCTATTTCGGTTAACACTTCTTTGCCTATGACTTCTAATCGTTTTTCAATATCGTTTATAAGTTTATCGATGCTGAGCGGGGGATTTTTAATGACTTTTCCTATGTAATCTTTAATTTCGTTAATGCATCCTTTTGCGCGTTTTATTAATTCTATTATGTCATTTATTACTGTGTATGCATTTCTCCAATGTCGTGTTTCTGCACCATAAATGTAGGTGGTTTGTCCTTTGCTTGCTAAAATATCTAGCATGGAATTAAACATGTGCATTCGTTTTATTGTGGCATTGTCAACTGCAAGTGGAATTTTGTAGTTTACGGGTAGTTCAAGGAGGTCCTGCCATTCTTCACCGTATAGATATCTTATCTGGGAGGGTGAATTTGATAGTACTAAGACGGCTAGAGCTGTTCTGTAGCTTTCTATGCTTCTGCCGGCCCGTCCTACCCGTTGCTGATAGCTTTCGTTTGTGAATGGAACTCTATATTGGCCTATTATTGCTACGTCTCCTATGTCTATTCCTAATTCTAGTGTTGATGTCGATACTAGAGTTCGTTTTTCTCCCGCTTTGAACATTTGTTCTATTTTATGTCTTCGTTCCTGTTCGAGGTCTCCATAGTGGATGCCTATGCTTTCAGCTACTTCTTTTACGAGCTTATCTCTTTTGTTTTTATCTAGCGGTATTAAATTGAAGTAATGCCTCCAAGAATATGTTTCTTGAACATCCGGGATTTCTATGTGTTCTAATATGGCTTTTCTTTTTAATATTATTATATCTTTAACAAAGTGGTAGAGACGTCTGACTTCGGGTACACTGTCCACAAAAAAGATAGTTTTCTTTCCTGTGGCGTAGGCTAATACCGCTAGAGTGTGTAGGACTTCTTCTGCAAGGGTTTCTGAGGATCTGAAGGGATTTGGTAGTAAAAATAAGTGAATTATCATTTTGGTTTTTTGGGCCGTTTTCAAGAAATCGTAATAGTTTCTCCAGAATATTTTATTTTCAGGTATATCTAGTAGTGAACTGGCGAAGTCTTTTGGTCTTGGTAATGTGGCAGATGAGATAATAATTTTTAGGCGGCCTTCTTTTCCTACTAATGTTGATAAGCGTTTTAATATGTAGTGGACATGTCCGCCGAGTTCTTCTTTATATGTGTGTGCCTCGTCAAGCACTAGGAGGGATAGTTTGCCGTATGATGATTTGAAGAGTATTTGCGTGTCTTTATTCATGAGGCGTAGATTTAATGTATAAATGTTGGTTATGAGTATTGTGGGAGGGGTTTGCCATATGTAGTCCCTTGCGGCTAATATGTAGTCATATTCTTTTCCACAATGTTTACATTTTATGATGAATTTTCCTTCTTTTCGGAAATAAATTAAGTCTCCGGTTTCGCAGGATGGACACTTTAATGATCGAAAACTAGCTCCATGTTTTAACCAATTTTCCCACTTGGTGTCCCCGTCTTCAATTCCGATAGTAATTTTTTTCTTGATCAGAATGTTGTTTAGTTTGTCAATTACTTTAAGGAAAAATTTTAGCTGGTCTGTTGCAAGGGCTTTTCGTGGATACATGAAGATTGATCTTTTTCCTTCAAGGGCTAATGTTAGCGCTGGAATTAAAAATATCAGTGTTTTTCCACTTGCTGTTGGTGATGATGCAACAAATGCATCATATTCATCTGAGGATAAGATGTTTTTTATGTATTCAAACTGATATTGGGATAATTGTTCTATGTTTGATTTTTTAAGTGTCGTAATAAGGGTTTTAGGCATTAAGTGTTGAAGTTTTTGGATATCTACTTCTTCAAAGTTTGGTAGGCTTTCTTTTCTTAATACAACTTTATATTCTAATGGAATTGGGGCTCCATTCCTTGTAACTTTTACGTTTATTAGTCTGTAAATAATATCGAAATGCATGGTTCTAAAGGTGCCATCGGGATATCTGACGAGTAGTTTTCTTTTTATCAGCTCTTGGAGCGATATTTTCCACTTTCCGCAGATGGAATCTATTATATTTTTTGTAAGTCTTGATGCGGCTCCGAATTTCCATTCATTATCTTCAAGAAGTTTTTTCTCTCTTTCTAACAATTCATGGTAACATTGTGTAATTGTTTCTTCAATATCTGGGTTAACCATTTCCCATACCTCCCACTTACGATAAATAATTTTTAAGAATTCTTTTTGTGGAAAGTAGGAGAGAGCTAACGGCTGCTAAGGCTTCCATCTTATTGCCTGAGTATTTTAGGACGGTTTCTTGTCTCATTAAATCAAAAATGTTTCCTGAATCTATAGCATTTGAACTTATGTTTTGTTTCCACGAGAAATTCTTATTCAATAAGAAGTCTTCCATTAAAAATGGTATATGCACGTAATACAGTCTTCCTTTGCTTTCTTGAATTAGTGGATGATGCATTCTTAGAACAGTCTCTATTAGGTTTTGAAGACCTGTTGTAGTGGCAATAGTGCGGTTTTTGAGAAAGATACGCCTAACAAAGGATTCATTAATGGCATTTTTTACTCTTTTTGTGAGAACTTCCTTTTCGATACCTGTATAAAATATCCGTTCGTTATTAATGTAGCTTTTTCCAATTTCTATTGTTATCAGCTCTCTGATTGCTTCGTAGGCTTCTATATCTTTAGTGTCAACACCTACTTCTGGTTGAGCAGCTAGAATAAGTGGAAGTATGTACTCTTTTCCATTGTTTTCCTTGTTGAAAATTGTAACGATTAATGAATTGTAAAACTTTCCTTCTCCAAATTTATCGACAAGTTCATCGCTGACATAGATAGTACCTCGTCTGCTGCCTTTCAATGTTAAATAATCTGCTGTTAATCCGCAAAGCTCTTTTCGAACATCACGCGGTATTATAGATGGAATTTTGGAATGTATTTGTCTTATTCTAATAACTGTTCTATAGATTGATAATATTTTATGAATAGAATATTTATCGTGAAGAAATAGTGGAAAAATTCCCGGAGAGTATATATCATATGGAGGGACAAGGAAAAATGTGGTTCTTACGTATTTTGCAACTAAGTCTTTGATGTCTTTTTTCGCACTGATGGTATTTACTTTTGGTTTTTTCTGTCGTGTAATAATGGTACTTAGATTTGAAAGTTCGCAACGTGGGCTCTCAAAGCGCATATAATCAAATTTTCTTACACAACTATTTATTGGTGGTTTTCCCCAAAATCTCCATGTAACAGGAAATCCTGTTGTAAGACACAAGGACGGTAAAAGGTTAATCCGCGTAACAAAATAATAGTCATAAGAGACTCTTATAATATGGGGCGCTGAAAAAAGGAAATAGTCCGTAAGATTTTCAATAAGTAGAAGTTTTAATGAAGTGTTACGAAATATCATTCGATAAACGTCCTCCTGACCGTCATACTCTAATATTTTCTTTAAGCTTTTTGGAGATGTCAACATCCTTTGAATGTTTTGGTATTCTTTGTATGAAATCTTTAATAATTTTTCAAGATCATCAAAAAAATCACGAACCAGAACTGAACCCTTATCTTTATGCTCTCTTATCAGGTTGACGATAAGTCTAGAAAGGGGAATTTCAGTCCACTTTCTCTTGAACACGTACTTTCCCCCTCGCCTTTGTCATTCCAAATTTTACATTGAAGGTTGTAAGGAATATCCACAGATATTACCTTACCCGCAGGAATTTTGACTTTAAATATAAATTACAAAACTATATTACTACTGTTAAGTTTAAATACGTTACGAACTACACCGAACAAACCTTGTAAACTCTAGAGGACAAGATGCTGGAATATACTGATAGTTTAATCGAAGTAGTTGAACGCCTAATGGATAAGCCTAAAACTGCGAGAGAAGTCCCAAGGTTTTTAGATTTTATTTGTTATGAATATTTATTAAATGACAAGGAAATTGTTCAAGAGGAAATAAGGAACTTTTTCTCTGAAGATTTAGATCTACTCTCAAAACTTAGTAAAAACGTTATTAGTTTTGCGGTAGACAAAGAAATATCAGAACAAATGTTTAAACCTCTATTAGATTTTTAATAAATTTAATATAAAGTTCAGCATTAAAGACCATTCTTTTTAGTTTATGTTATGGTGTGAGTTTGGTGTAGATTGCTATATCTACGCTTAGTAGGGTGGACGTTAGGGCTGTTTTGCCGTAAACTACAATCACTATTTCATGTATTCCTCGAGGTATTGCTATTGGCTGCCATCCATTATATTTCCATAGTTCGAAGTTTGTGGGTGTGCTTCTATATGTGTATTAGATCGCTTTTAACTGTTAAATTAAGGTGTCAGCCTGAATATAGAAATGTTATTTGTATGCCTAATTATTAACCTATCTATAGTTTTGGCGCATTTATTATATAAAATTGAAAAACGCCTAAACGTCTTATTCTTGTCACCAGAAACACAAACAATTAAATCTAAATTAAGGCCCTCAGGCTGCTAAACTAATCTTCATCACATTTTACGTCTCCTTCAAGGATTATATGTGATGAGTAGAAAAGTATTTTAGCAGAAATACCGTTTCATATTATGTTGGGAATATAGGGGGATTACATTGAACGAAATATATGAAGAAACAAGGAAACATCTTGTTACGTCTGAGGCTGATAAGCCAGTAAAAATGGTTTTAAAGGGACAATATAAGGAAGCTTATGAGATGCTTCGCGATGCGGATGCAGCTCAATGTGCTCCTGTGATAATGGGTCCTGTTGGATGTGGTAAAACTCTGCTTGCAAGATACTACGCTAAACAGAGTGGAAGGCCATTTCGTTTGTTATCTCTGGCCAGTTCTATGCGCCCAGAGCACTTATTAGGCAGTTTTGACCCATATGCTGTTACAGAGTGGGGGTACTGTCCAAAAGCTTTTAAACCAGGTCCGTTAATTGAGATGATGGAGAAAGGGGGCATTTTCATTGCAGACTGGTTAAATTACGCGCCTGAATATTTGCAGAATAAATTTATAGAACCTATTGTGAAAAGAAGTATTAATATTCCCTATGTCGGTGAAATAAAGGCAAGTGATGGCTTCTTCTTCATTGCTATAGTAACCTCAGGTAATATTGCAGAAACATACGGACTTTCCGAAGCATTAAAAAATTGCTTAAACCCATGGATAAAACTAGATTATCCACCAAGGGATCTCGAAATAGAAATAATAAAGGAAAATACACCTCAAAAGATCGATGAAGACATTTTAGAAAAAATAAGAGATATACTTGAGGTAGCAAGAAACAACCCGATGATGCGTCCCCCATCGATAAGGGCTGGGATTTCAATGGCTAAGACGTTTGCGGTTAAAAATAAAAGAGGACATGTCCAGGATAAATATAAAGAGCTCAGAGAAATCTCTAAAGGTGTTTTGTGGGGCCATGTTAAGATTACAACTAGAAAAAACTACCAAGACATATTAAATGCTATCCTTGATAAAGCACTCGGTAGAAAAGCATAAAAGAGGACGTTTGAGTCCGGTGGCAACGTCGAAAGCTATTTCATCTGCTTGCACCAAATTTCTTTCCCCTGTGAGATAACGACATTTCTAGTTAGTTGTGATTATTTAAAATAATTTCTGAAGCGCTTTCTTCTCTCCGAGCCAAGTTTACATCAAAGAAAAAATATTCTTGTACGTCTTATATGACTCTTAAAGATTTCTGGGAAAGAAATTTAAAGAGATAATAAAGTACTTTGACACGCAAACTCTTCGATTAACGCAACAGGCTATGTCAACGACTAAAAAGTAATCTAAAATGATTAATTGTTATTTGTTTCTTTTCCATAGTAGTTTTGTTTTTCCTGCTGTTTTTTGTTTTAGCGACTTTGTTTGCGCTATGAATGGATATTCTCTTGTTGCTTGTCCTATTGTTAGAAATGTTCTCGGTGGTAGTGCTTTTGTTATTGAGAATATTGTTTCTTCATCTATTTTTGTTGCTGGTAGCAAATGGTTTAGGTCACTTCGGTTTGTTAGATTGAATATGAATATGTTGTCCGTCTGCCTAATTATCAACTCATCCAGCGAGGTTGGCGTATTAGTCATGTAGAATTGAAACGCTCCCAGGTGTCTCATTCTTGTTACTATATCTGCCCAAATTGTTCTTTGCAAGTATATATGTGCTTCCTCTGCAAATAGGAATATTGGTGTTGAGTCTGGTTTTTCTAAAATTTCTTGTATTTTTGTGATTATTGTTTGTACTACTATTTGCTGTGTTACCACACTTTTTGCTTTCAAGTTTATTATTATTGCTCCTCCTGCTTTGATTGATTCTAGTAGGTTTTCTATTTTTGTTTCTTCCTATGGATCTGGTGTTATTACTCCTGTGTTTCTTATTTGCTCCACGCGTTTCCTTATTGCTTCTATCTCCCTTCTACTTACCCTCGCATCTATTAGTTTGCTTTCTACCAGATCTGGGTCAAGATCTTCTACTTCTTTTAT
>Ga0164311_10001408_pt1 | contig 11732 bp, 10 predicted proteins | sample GuaBasSedimGuay2_FD_121796 | JGI IMG/M metagenome (GOLD analysis project Ga0164311, IMG submission 121796) | Subseafloor sediment microbial communities from Guaymas Basin, Gulf of California, Mexico - Guay2, Core 4569-9, 9-12 cm | ecosystem: Environmental > Aquatic > Marine > Hydrothermal vents...
AGAAAAATCACCTGATGAACATTTGTTCCCTCTGTTGATGCAAAATATTTTTCAATCCGTCTTATCTCTATCCCAACATTTCTGACAAGAACACCCTTCACCTTTGATAGGTTCCCGTCGGCCTCAAGGAGAAGGTTAATCTTGTCCTTTATGGGAATTGTGAATGGGTCTATTTTAATGTTGCTTTTGTATTCGCCAGTGTATGTATCCTCTGGAGCAAGTATAACCGGCTCTCCACCAACAGTACTGCTCTCCTCTGCAAGTTTTACCGCCTCATCAACAACCTTTATTATTTCTTCTTTGTTCAGGTCAGCACGAGATGCAAAACCCCACCTTCCATTCTTCAAAACCCTTACACCATAACCAAGTTCCCAGATATCAGATATACCATCGGGCTCTCCATTTCTCAGGTTGACACTCTGGGTTTTTTGATAGACAATCCTGACATCCCCATAGTCAGCATTTTTCATCTCAATTGCATTCATGACATCCATAAAAAAATCCTTCATTTTATCCTCCGTTTTTTTCTTAATTTTGCCCAAAATCAGGGAAGTGTCAATAACAAAATTTAAAGTATATTGGGCTTAAGCATACACTTTCTACTCTTTGCACTCAACAAGTATTTTTCCATGTGTTTTTTAATCACTAACTTGATGGGTCTAAATTAGTCAGGTTAAAAGGCGTATGTTATTGAAAGAGTATGACGGGTGGATGAGAAATCAGGTAAAGAAAAGGTGGAAAATCTATGCCTGACCCCATCATAAAGGTTTATTGCACCCAATTTAACCATGATTCTCCTGCAATTCTGCTGGAATTAACCCTGACTTCCATGCAGATATAAAGAGAATTAACCTTGATTTTTCTGCAAATTTTCAACAAATTAACCTTGACTTTTCTGCAGAATTGATTTCAGCGGGGGACGTTAGGTTTTGTCAATTAAATAGCCTCTATCTCCCTCTTTAATATACTCCCAGGCTTTGTCCCATGCCTATCCTTTATCTTTAATCTCCTACGCTCAGGTTTCAGTATCCTGTCTATGGTCGCAGGACTTATCCTGAGTAACTTCCCCTTAACATCTTCCTGAAACTCTACCTCCCCATGCCGCTCAAGTGCATCTATGTAATCCCTTATACACCCAGCAAGCCGCTTGCCACACATATACCCCGATACCTTCCAGATGAATATAAGTGCCTTACAAACATCCTCCCCATAAACCTTCTTCCTGCCCCTCTTACTTACACCTTCTCCAACAATAACCCTATAAACACTTTCCACACCACGAATATGCATAACCCTGCTGTATGCCCTTAAAAGATAAGCCGCATATACACGATTGTAACCAGTAACCTCCACAACCATATCCAGTACCCTACCCTTGCCTTTCTTACTCTCTTTGCCATACTTATAACTGAACTTCTTTATCACTTTACGCTTCTCGTTCATGGTTAACTCTACGCTTACTGCTTTTTGTCTCATGTCCACCTCCTTTCCCGGAGGTGGATTTTATCCCTTTTGTAAAGTTTTTAAATTGAGGCAATGTTATATATTTCGTATAGATTTTTTTGAGGCATAGCGAGGACTTGACAAATTGGTTTGTGATGATAAACTCTAACAGATTGAAAAACGTGGGATGGAATGTTCAGGAGAAATAATGGTTTTTAAAAAGGGAACAAAAAATTTAAAAACATGGGAATTTTGTCTTCTTGAGATGGGAAGCCCGGCAAGGTCACTTTCCACTTTTTTGAAGGAGGACCAATGAGTTCATCTAGAGTGTGTTATATCCACAACGCAGATATGAAGGAGTTATTGGAAATGGCACAGGGGTAAGAATAAATGCCTATATCTAATATCGATTTGGATACATTTGTTGCTTTTATGGATATATCTGGATTTAAACAATTAATGAAAAATAAAGAAAGAGCTTGGAAGGCACTTGACAGGTTCTACAACTATGGATATGAGGTGATTAGAAGAAATAGACAGCAAAATAATATTTCTGTTGAAGGAATTTTTATTTCAGATTGTGGTATTCTGTTTGTAAGGGCCTGTAATGATAACAAAACAGAATCTCTAAAAGCCTTACTAAGAGTGGTTAGAGAGTTAAATAGAAAAATGCTTGATGATGATTTTATGTTAACCACAAACATAGCTTATGGACATTTTAAATATCAAGAACGAATCGAATTTGAAGGAATAGAAAAAAATCCAATATATGGAAATGCTTATGTTTCTGCATTTTTCGACAATGAAACAGGGAAACCTAAGATTCAACCAGGACAATGTCGTATTGTTAAACAAAATCTTCCTGACGAACTGATTCAATCTATAGAAGACAATAACAATGATGAAATATTGTGCATGGTAAAAAAACGAAGCAATGATGAAGGACACTATTATTTTTATTGGATGGTGGAAACTCCGGAAGAAATTAAGCAATTTGAGAAAGAATATACTGATACTTATAATATTAAATTTGCTGGAATGTTAAAGGCTTTAAAGAGGTATAGACATGATGAACGCCACTTCCGATAACAGGTGGGTATCTGGCTTCGCTATTCTCCAACCAAATCCACCTATAGGCTTAACTTCAGATACCTGCAAGCCGTTATCGAAAAGCCATAAGAAAAACAGGGAGGTGAAAAATTATGAAAAAACTTACATTTAAAGAATTGGCAAAAAAAGTTTTGGAAGAAGAAGGTCGCCCCCTTAGTGTTGAAGAAATTTGGAACCTTGCTGTAAAAAAAGGATATGATAAACTATGTGGAACACAGGGGAAAACACCATGGAGCTCAATTGCAGCTCGAATATATATAGATATAAGAGATAACCCAAATTCACCATTTGTAAAGATTGATTCAAAACCTAGAAAGTTTTTCTTAAAAACTCTTGTTTCAGAGGATAAATTAAAAGAGATAAAAAAGAAAGAAAAAGGCAAAATAGAAGCTCCTAAGATATTGGGATATTCTGAAAAAGATTTACACCCTGTCCTATCATATTTTGCTTATACATATATGAAAGTTTATACTAAGACAATACGTCATGAAAAGTCAAACAGAAGAAGAAGATATGCTCAATGGTTGCATCCTGATATAGTGGGTGTGTATTTCCCAATTGGAGAATGGACGAGTGAGCTCATTGATTTTGCAAAGGAAATAGGTTCTCCGTCAATAATCTTATATTCTTTTGAAATTAAAAAAGAACTTGGTTTTCATAATCTCAGAGAATCATTTTTCCAGGCAGTATCTAATTCTTCATGGGCAAATGAGGGTTACTTAGTAAGTGCAAATATAGATCAAGATGATGAACTGTTATCTGAGCTAAAGCGATTGTCAGCTGCTTTTGGCATAGGAATAATTAAGTTAGATATTAGTGATCCAGATTCTTCCGAGGTGATCCTGCCTGCAAAGCATAAAAACGAATTAGATTGGGATACTGTAAATAAGCTTGCAGATGAAAATCCAGATTTCAGAAAATTTCTGCAAAGAATAAAAATAGATCTCTCAAGCAATGAAGTCAGAAAAGAAAGATACGATAAAATTTCTGATAGTGAAGAACTTATTAAGAGGTTCAAAAAATGAATTTATATTGGCCTTCCGATAACAGGTGCATGTCCGATTTTGCTATAGCTTCGTCCAACTTCCTCGCTTCGCTCGGAATTTCAAATAACCCCATAACGTTAGCTGAAATTCCTCACGTCGCATTAGGAATAAATATGGAGGTATAATCATGCCAAGGAAAAAACAACTTAAATTGATCGAAGATGAGGGCGAAACAATAGAGGTAATCCCCCCAGGAAAAATTAAATGTTTTATCACAGGTAAACTCAGGAAAGATACTCCTGAAGAAAGAATACGCCAAGATGTAGCAAGGAGTCTTGTTGAAGAGTATGGATACAATAAAGAGGATATCGCGATCGAATTTCCTATTAAAACTGGGAGTAAAAAAGGGAAGAAAAAGCCAAGAGCAGATATAGTCATTTTCCGGGAAGGTTCAGACCATATACAAAGGAATATCTATATGATTATAGAAACTAAAAGAGAAGATGTTAGACCTTCTGACAAAAAAGAAGGAATCGGACAATTAGAAAGTTATATATCCGCCAGTATGAATGCTCAATTTGGATTATGGGTTGGCAGTGAGCGATTAGCATTTAAGGTGGTAACAAAAGAAGGACTAAGAGAACTTGAACCAATCCCCGATGTCCCTAAAAGAGGAGAAACGACAATACCAAAGCCCACTCGTGGCTCTCTTGTTCCAGCTGTAAACTTAAAACAGGTATTTAAGAGAGTCCATAACTATATTTATGCTAATCAGGGATTTCAAAAAGACAAAGCATTTGAAGAACTCTTAAAACTCATCTTCATCAAGGTTTACGATGAACAATATAGCCCCTCTCTGCAATTTTACATTCTTCCTGGAGAAGATATAAACAAGGTCAGAGCAAGGCTGAACAAACTTTTTAAGAAAGTTCAAACTCGCTATAAGTACATTTTCAAAGGTAATGAAACCATTGAATTAAATGATACTGTGTTAAAGTATGTTGTTTCAGAACTTCAAAGATTCAGTCTTGTTGACACTGAAACAGATGTTAAAGGAGAAGCCTATGAAGAAATTGTTGGTCCTAACTTAAGAGGAGATAGAGGAGAATTCTTTACACCTCGTAATGTATGCAATATGACAATTGAAATGCTATTTTCTCTTATTCCAGAAGACAAACTTACAAGTCCGGGTGGCATGAAAATCCTTGATCCTGCTGTTGGAACAGGAGGATTTCTTATTGCTGGAGTTCAGAAAATAAAACAGTTGTTCTTAAATCGTGACTTTAGATATGACCAATTGAGGGATTTAGTAAGGGATGTTGCCAATGCCAATTTTTATGGGATAGATTTTAACCCGTTCCTTGTTAAAGTGGCTCAGATGAATATGGTTATGCATGGAGACGGTTCAGCTAACATTGTGCATGCTAACTCTCTTGAAGACCCTTCTAATTGGAATAGTGAGGCAAAAGAGAAAATAAAGTTTGGAGAGATTGATCTTGTTGTTACTAATCCACCATTTGGAACAAAGGCAGTAATAGATAATCCAGACATACTAAGCCAGTTTGAACTAACAACTTTTGGTGCAAGTTCACCACGAACTGCTTTACCCCCTGAACAATTGTTTATAGAGAGATGTTTAGACTTCCTTAAACCCGGTGGTTACCTTGGAATTGTTCTTCCTGATAGTATACTGAGTAACCCTGGATTGAAATGGATAAGAGAGTGGATAATTCAAAAAGCATACATAATAGCAAGCATAGATTTGCCGGTAGAAACGTTTGAACCTCATACAGGAACGCAAACAAGCATACTCATTCTGAAAAAGAAAACACCAGAACAACAGAAATTACAGGAAGATTATGAAATATTCATGGCGATTCCAGAAAAAGTTGGGCATGACCGTAGAGGAAATCCTATTTACAAAACCACACCTGAGGGGGAAATAGAACTTGATGAAAGTGGAAATAAGATAATAGAAGATTACTTACCAGCTGTTGCCAAAGCATTCAAAGAATGGTTAAGAAAGAAAGGGATGATATGATGATGGAATGTGTACAAATTGTTGATGTCCCTGTTCATTGGGTACACGAAGGGGAAAAGCGACTTGATGCCGGTTTTTATGGACAAGATGTAATAAAGGCAAGAGTCTTATTAGAAAAGGTATCTCAACATGTAAAAACAGAAAGGCTAATAGATTTAGTTGATGATATGTTTATGCCTGCATTAAAGATAACCATTCCGTTTTATGATAGAGGAGAGGATTATTTGACCCAATCTGAAGTTGAGTTTTTCTTACCCAAAGCAAGAAAGAAAGTAAATGTTAATAAAATAGAGAATATTGATAGATGGAGAGTAAAAAGTGGTTATTTGCTTATTTCCCAGTCTGGTACCATAGGAAGAATAACTATAGCTACAAAATACTTGGAGCAATTTATTATATCCCCCAATCCGATAAGAGTTATTATAAACGAAAATCTTATAGGGTATATTTATGCATTCCTTTCATCGTGGATTGGACAGGCTTTAATAAAATCTCCTCAATATGGAATAACTGTTAAACATATTTTGCCCCATCACTTATATAACATTCCCATCCCTCGCATTCCGGATTTAGAGGAGGAAATAAACCAAAAAATTCTTGAAGCCCATAAATTGAGAGAAGAAGCCCAAAAACTTCTTCTAAAAGCAGAAGAGATGATTTACTCAGAACTTGGATTGCCTAAAATAGATGAAGATGATGTTGAATATTTTGGCGGTGAACTTGGAAGACTTGTTAAGGCTTTTGAGGTTAAGACAAGTGAGCTGGATTATAGGCTGGATGCGAGTTATCATGTGCCTATTTTAAGAAAGATAAAAGAATATCTATCCTCATCCAGATATCGTCTCACGAGACTGGGAGGGGTAATTGATGGGATTTTTATTCCAACAAGATTTAAACGACCATATGTTAAAAATCCTGATAATGGTCTCCCGTTTCTTCAAGGTGCTCATATTCCAATGATTAAACCAATGGATGTAAAATATATTTGGAAAGGAATGAAAAATATTGAGAAAATCTTGTTGAAAAAGCATTGGGTTTTAATGACCAGATCTGGAACTGTTGGGAGAATCGGCTTTGTAAGTGATTATTTAGATGGATGGACAGCAAGTGAGCACATATTAAGAATTGTCATCAAAGATGAAATCAATGCAGGATATATAGTCGCTTTCCTGAATTCACCTTATGGAGAGCATCAAATAAAAGGAAAAAAATATGGTGCAGTTGTTGATGAAATTGCGGAACAAGATACATCTCTTATAGAGGCCATAGATATTCTATTACCAGATAAAAACATCCAAGACAAAATCGGCTCTTTAGTAATTGAAGCATACAACAAAAAAGACAAGGCAAATCAGATCGAAGAAGAAGCCATAAAAGAGCTTGAGCAAACTTTAATGAAAATTGCTGAGGGTCAAAAATGAGCGGAAGAACTTGGAAAAATATAGACCCAGGAACAGCCGATGATATTAGAAATTATTTACTTAAAAATGGCGGAAAGGAGCAAGAAGCAAAATCTCCACATGAGGAATGGCGAGTAAGGTTTTCTGATTCTACTTTTACATACTACAAAAGCGGAACGCTTTACGGTACACCTTCAAACTCAAGGGATCCGGCTGTGTTCAATGCATGGAATTATATAGATTCTTTAGTTGGTTCTGCATATGTCCTTCCAACGAAAGATTTCCTTATAGGTTTAGACGAAACGGGAAAGGGAGAGGTTATCGGTCATACGGTTTTAACTGGTGTAATCTTCCCAAAAGAGATTTTCAGGGAGGTTGATTTATTAGTTGGTCCAGCAGATACGAAAAATAGACATAAGTTTGAATATTGGGATAATATTTTTAAGAAACTAGATTCATTAAGAGCCAAAGGACTTGATTTTATTTGCGAGAAAATTCCTCCATGGCATGTTGATAAATATAATCTTAACAAAATATTGGATGTGAGTTATCAAAGAATTTTATCCATGTTTCTTAGAAAATTTGAAATTTCCAAATGCAGGGTAGTTTTGGATGATTATGGCATAGGATCTACTTTAAAGCGGTTTTTGAATTTCTTACAACAGCAAGGAGCGGAGGTAATTGTTACTACCAACTCAGAGAATAGTTATCTTGAAGCAAAAACAGCATCATTAATTTCAAAAAGACAGAGAGAAGCCGTAATAAAATCCATAAGTGAAAATCCTGAGTTTCAGATTGACGGTTTATCCATAGGGTCTGGGAATGCTGGAGACCCAAAAACCGATTCATGGCTTAAAGCATGGTGGCAAAAACACAAATCTTGGCCATGGTTTGTAAAAAGGTCGTTTAAAAATATAAGAAAAATCGAAGGAAGAACTGAAAAAATAAAGAAAATTTCTCCACCAATAGATGAAAGTTTATTATCTCCGGAATTTCTGGATGAATTTAATAAAGGTAATTTTTCAATAGAATCTTTATCGTTAGTATGTCCTTTCTGTGGTACAGTTTTAAAGAACGTTGAATTTGCTATTTTTAAGAGAAATGGTAAAGAAATAAGCGGAATAAAATGCACAAATATGGAATGTGGAAGGATTCTTGATAATGCAGGTATAACCTTGAGGTATTACTGTGGCTATGTCCTCCCAGATAGCAATGCTATCAGAAGGAGTGTTATATCTCAAGACCTCAAAAGTTCCAGATTTTTTGAAAATTTTACTGTTATTTTGTCCCCTGTTGTAAGAAAAGAATGTGTCGGCACTACAAGAGGAAAGAAAGAATTTGAAGAGTTATCCAGATTCCACTCTATAGGGCGAATACGGTTAGAAACTGTTGGAAGTGTTGAGGATATTCCTGATAATTTATCTAACACTGAAAGGGACGAGAGGATTATAGAAGACAGTGTTAGATATAATGCCATATTGTTGACCGGCGATAAATCAATGAGAGCATTTGCGAGTGGTAAAAATGTATTCACAATATATATTTGAGCCCCTATACAGCATAAAAAAACTTTCCATGTTTACTACATTTTGTTTGCCTAACAAAATATTATTTAACTTCGTGCTCCTGCTCAAAACTTTATCTCTATTATTCTTCAATTACCAGCGAGCATTTACTAAGCGAGACTATCCGAGGTGGGATCAATGAAAGATAGGTTATGTAACACGTTTAAATATATTTCTAAATATGTTTGGAATTTGCTCAGTGATAGTCATTATTACGGTTTTTATCAAACGTCTCCAAAGCACATAAGTATAGGATTGAGTCTAAGTGAAGAAACAATTTCGGATATGACTCTTTTAAAAACATCTCAAAGGCACCCATACGACATAATTTCTGTTAAGTTTGGAAAAACCCTTGAATCAGGAGAGGGGACGGATTGGGAATGGTGGGTAATTAGTAGTAGTGGTATAATAGGGTTAAAACTCCAGGCTAAAAGAATACATGTTAAAAGCAATAATTATGAGTATACTTTTTTGGATTATAAACCAAAGAACTCAAAAAAATATCAAGCTGAAATTTTAGTTGAGCAAGCACAGAAGAAAAGAATGATTCCATTATACATATTTTTTAATTGGTGGGATTTAAATTATCCATTTCGGAATTATATTAATCGCAATATTCCCCAATGTTGTAAAGTATATACTAGTCGAAGCTTAGGAGTAACCATAGCTTCTGGTTGGGAAATTAAAAGAGCCGTTTTTAATAAACAAAAATCTTTATCGCACATATTACCTTTAAGTTATCCAATTCGTTGCTTAGCATGTTGTCAGAATTCAGATCTGACTGAGAGTGTCTTTAAGTTTTTACAGAAAATAACAGGGAAAAAGATAGAAGAAAAGAATTATCTTCATAAGCAGCTACCTAGGGAGTTATACTTAAGGTTGAGAGGAGAATTCAAAGATACATCACCAATTTACACAATTTTTTTATTGGATTTAGAGTCACCTCATGATGATATGTATAAAATACTGGAGATAATCAGATGATGATGCTTAACAACAGGTATGCAGTTAGATTTATTTACATGAATTCGCCTACGATAATTTTAAGAGAGAGAAGGAAGCATGGGCGACAGAATATACCTTGTAAACTAAACTATAAGCAAGATCTACCTAGAAATAAGGTTGACAATTTGCAGTTTGCTCAGGTGGAGGATGCATCAATATGTCCTGCTTTTAGAAGTAATCGGGTTGGAATGATAAACCTTGAAAAAACTCCCCAAATCTTCCTTCTACTACTTGAGATACTTGAGAAACAAAAAGAAATTGTTGAATTTTTTATATTCAGTTTCAAGCCCTTGAAAAACTCCGCAAAATGCGTGAAAACGCAGAAAAGATAATAAAGTTAATCTTGAAGAGGGAGGTGTCTGGAGATGAGTAAAAAAAGAAATGTGTTGAAAGAAGTAATATATATTGTTAGCATAGAGGATCACACTCGTTTTGTCGAATATTTACTTAAGTTACAGGATATAAATTTTGGCGTGGAAGAAAATGAAAACTTTTTGAAGAATAAATATGAGGAAATTTTTAAGTTCTACAAAGAACAGGAGCAAAAAAATGAGAATAAAGAAAATTGAGATTAATGGAATTAGGGGGCTTGCTTATAGAAAAGATTCTCCTCATATCATAGATTTATTAAATTACAGACATTTGTTTTTGTACGGCGAGAACGGGACGGGGAAATCAAGCTTCTTTGATGCTCTTGAGTGGGGATTGACTGGAGAAATTGAAGAATCAAAGGCAAGAAAAGTTGAAAAAAATGATATTTTAAGAAACAAATTTAGCGAAGAACAAGATAGACCTTATGTGAAAATATTGTATAAAAACAGAGATCAAGAAGAAAAGGTCTTTATACGATTTTTAAACGGTAAAGATACTTTTGAATTAGAAGAAATTGTTTCTGATAATTTTATAGATGCTAAAAGAATCGAAAACTTTGTTATTGATACCAGAAAATCACTATGGAACAGATTTGTAAATCTTCTCGGCTTTGAGGATCTTATACTGTTTGAAAAGCGTTTAATCAGGCTAAAAAATGAAGCAAAAAGAAAATATGAGGAGTCTGAGAAAATCTTCAATAATAAAAGGAAAGAGATTGAAGACTTAGAAAGTAAAAAACAACAATTAGAAACCGAATTTGAAGAAAAGTTAGGTAAAGATTGGGGAAGTTTATTGAGGTCAAAAGAGAAAGAAAAAGTAACAGAAAAATTCAGTGACCTTGAAAATCTTAATAAAGCGATAAATTACTATTTGCAATCTGTGGAAGAAAAGCACGAATTGAATAGTGAATTAGAGGAATTAGAGAAAAAATTAAAAAGAATCGAAAGCACCTTATCAGAGGCAGCGATTTCTAAGATAATAGAGGAAGCTTATAACTATTTTAAGGAAACTCAGGAAATAGATAAATGTCCAGTCTGCGGCCAACCTATAAGATATAAGGATGTGCTCAATAGATTGGCGGGTTTACGGCAGAGATTAAATGAAGCCATACAATTTAATAATAAAATTAAGAACTTGGAAGATGATATTGATAACAAAGATAAAAAGATAAAGGAGTATAACAGTAATATTGAAAAGTTATACTTGAAACTTTATGACTCTGAAATAAAAGTAGAAGAATCTGAAAATGCACTTCAAATGTTGAGCAGCAAAAAAGGAGAAATTGAAAAGGAAATAGAACAACTTAGAGACATAATTCAATTATTGGAAAGTTGGGGAAGATATAAAGAAATTGTGGATGCAGTAAGAAAAGGTCAGGAAAATCTGGAAAACTTAAGTGATGAGAAAAACTTAAAAAAGAAAATTTGGAAGGATGTAAGAAATTTCTATGTAAAATATAAAGAAAAATATTCAGAAACTATATCTAATGAACTAATAAGAATAAGTAAGGAAAAAGTAACTGAGATTTATAACAAAATCAATCAGTCTGATAATGAAGTTGTAGAGAGTTTTATTATAGAACCTGATGTAGAAAAAACAGAGATAACCTTTCAAGCAAAAATTCGTGGAAGAGAAGAGATGATTAATGCTATAAGTTTTTTAAGTACAGCTCATTTAAGATGTTTAGGATTTGCTCTCTTAATTTCAAGAATGCAAATTCATTCCAACCAAATTGGTTTTATAGCCATAGATGACCCCATTTATTCTGTAGATCACGAACACAGATATTTCCTTATTAAATATTTAAAAG
>Ga0164311_10001411_pt1 | contig 11717 bp, 14 predicted proteins | sample GuaBasSedimGuay2_FD_121796 | JGI IMG/M metagenome (GOLD analysis project Ga0164311, IMG submission 121796) | Subseafloor sediment microbial communities from Guaymas Basin, Gulf of California, Mexico - Guay2, Core 4569-9, 9-12 cm | ecosystem: Environmental > Aquatic > Marine > Hydrothermal vents...
AGCATTAGCTACCGTAACACCTACAGAGTAAACTACATTCCAAGCTGTTTTAGCTACTCCTTTAAGCCCCTCAATTATTTTAGCTGGATCAGCAAAAACATTGCCAAGAGTTTCGCCAAGAGTAGTTAGCGGTTCGGTAATGCCTTTAATGCTTTCAGCTAACGGGGTAAGTATTGGGCTAAGAAAATCAGTTAATGGTTTAACAAGATGCTGTTCAAACCATGTAGGGAAGTTAGTTATAGCATTTACGAATCCTGTTAAACGTGCTGTAATTAAGTCTAGTCCTTTAACTACACTGTCTAAAATTGTTGTTGTTGTCTGTATAAATGGTGAAACAATGTTTTCATAAATGGTGTCCACTATTGGCTTAAATGTTTCACTCCAAAACTCAGGTGAAAGAAGCTTAGCTAACGTTTTCCCTAAAGCTTCTAATCCTAAAGTAATTGCTTCTAATCCTTTAGCAATGAAACTGCTTAAATCAGCTAAAGCACTGCTAACACTTGTAACTATTGTTGAAGCTATATCTGAAACCACTGATGATATTTTTGCAACAATATCGCTTATAGCTGTTAGTAAACTGTCAAAACCAGTTTTAACAAAGCTGATTACAGCATCAATAGCATCAATTATTGAGCCTGCTACTCCACTAATAGCTGAAACTATTGTATTGCTAACAGCAGTAATACCGTCTAAAATAGATGAAATAGCAGATGAAATAAGCTTACTAACTTCAGTAGTTATTGTTGTAATAGCTGATGAAACACTATCAATAATAGATGTAACATAACTATAAATTGTATCTCCAAGAGCAGAAATACTGTCAATAATAGATGAAAACCATGTTGTAACATAGTCCCATAATCCTGAAACACTAGATGAAACAGCATCAATAGCTGAAATAGCTGTATTTATTAGATCCGATAAAGTGGATTTAACAGTGTCGATTACAGCTTCAATACCGCTAACAATCCATGAGCCAATAGACTCCAGTAAATCCTCTAACCATTCTTTAAGCTGACCGAAAGGATCAACTATTCCAGCAAGTGAAGATGCTAGAGAGTCTAAGTCTATTTCCTCTATTTCAACATATTCTACGCTTACCTCTTCAACAAACACTGATGCTAAAGCATCAGCTAATGTTTCAACATCTTCTTTTGAAACATCTATTAAAAGCTGTGAGTCCATTAGGTAACTACCTCTCTAACATATTTTTCTCCACGAGAAATATATAGAAGTTTTATTTTTGAAAGCTCAATTTCAAGCTTTTTCCTTAAATCATCCATGTTTATAACATCTAAAAAGAACTTTCTAGTTTTAATCCCTCTCCAGAAAATCCTACATACCACATGATACCTTACTTTACCATCTGGAAAAGTAAACTTTAAAACTTCTAATATTTCAGCTTTAGCACCATCTATTCTAATCCAAATAGGTGGAAGAGATACCTCTAACCTAGTAGACATTATTTCCTCCAAGTAATAAATTTAAAAAATGCTAAGTTATAAACTTACGTTTAATATACACAAATAATGCATTTATTATTCTCTTTGCTAACAACTATTAATCCTTCAAATTCAGCTTCCCCCATAACATCACCACGTATTGAACAATGAAACTCATACTTAGATAGTTTAGCTGACGGTCTAACGTAAACAGTCCATGCATCATATTCGCTTATATCAATTTCTTTACCGAAAACAGTAACGCTTATTTCCATCTCTGAACCATTATGTTCAATTTTAACACTACCATAACCCCTTAGTAATTCAATCATAACCATGTTTTCTCCTCTAATTGTTCCCTAAAAACTATGTTCTTAGTTTTTTCTGTAGCTCATATAGTTCTTTAAGTTTAATTATAAGTTCTCTTGCCTTTATTACAACTGGGTGGTTTAGAAGCTGTGGATCGTTTAATGTTGCTAGCTCGAATCCTAGCTCCTGTGCTGTCATTAGTAGTCCTGAAAGTTTTTCGGTTAATTCGAGTCTTAGCTGTTCTCTTATATCCACTGTGCTAGTCTTTTTCTTTTTTCTTGAAGTGCTTTTCCTATATTCTGTTTCAGGTTCTCCCAACTCCCTAACCACTTCCCTATCACCGAGTATATTTTCTCTAGAAGGGAACTATTTAAACCTTGTCTTATCCAGTAGTTTTTCCAGTATGATTTAAGCTCTTCATCCGTCATTGCTTTAAATGCTTTATATCCCCAACCATGTCTTTTAGCTCTTAATGCTAAAAGATGGTTAACAGCATTCTTATATTGTCTAAGCTGAGTTACTGTTAACCCTTCACCAGCTAGGAGATTAGCTACAATATCTTCAATCTTATATCTGAAAATTTGAAGTGCTTGATATTGATCTGCTCTTTCAGACCTATAGTAGTATCTTCTTTCCTCTGCTTTAGCAAAATTAGCTGTTGCGAAAGCAGTAGCAGAATATCGGTTTGTAGTATTAAAGGCTATATCGTTAACCCACTTACATATTCTAGGTGAAGGTTCAACATATACTGTTTCTTTAGCACCTAAATACGAGTAACCCAGAACAGATAATCCAAGAATAAATGAGTAATGAACATGGTCTAACAGTCTAAATTTAGGAGTAATTATTTCATCATCAAATGTAAGTACATCAGTATAGGTTTCTTCACTAGCTTTAGGAGACAGTTTGCTTAAACCTAAAACACCATATCCTAAAATAAACGTGTTTTGAAGGGTAGAATGATGTAGCTTAATACGGTTGAAAATGTATTTAGCAAGGTTATCATTTACGTTAAATTCTTCCTTAAACGTTTTAATAACTTCCTTAAATGAGACATGTCCCATTCTAATGTAGAATAGTTTTTCAAGTGATGATGTAATAAACTTTCTTACCAACAGTGGATCATAGTATGATTGCCCATATTTTGACTCACCATAAATTCCCTTTGCTAATGCTCTTTCCTTAAATGCTTCTTGAAACTTCTTTTTAATGTTGTTAAGTACCATGTCTAGGTATGTTTTAATGTCTGGTAATGGTTCTTGAACTATCTTAATTATTATTCCTTGTAGGAGCTCCTCTATTGAAGGTAGTTCTATTTCATATGTTTGAAGTAATTGCTCGAATTCTTCTGGATCAAAACCAAACATTTCCGATAGAGCTATGGAAAGGTTTGTGAAAAGATCTGTTAAAATCCATACGTAATATGCGAAAATATCGTGTGTATCAAATGTTCTTTCCAAGTTTAGAAACATTGCACTGTCTGAAAGTGCTTTAGCATGGTATTTACGCTTCATTTCAACCGTTTTTCTAACCATTTCCTCGAAATTGCTTATCATACTTTTAAACCCTGCTGAATAGCTTTAGTAGTTTAGAGTAATGTTTTGCTATATCAAATTTTTTAGCGTGTACTATTGCTTTATTTTTAATTTTAAAGTATTTTTCTTTTTCCTCTTTAACAATATGTGTTGCTTCAAGAATTGCTGAAGCAAGGTCTTTAGTGTCATAAATGTGGTATTCATAAAGTATTCCTTCCTGTAAGTCAACATATTGTATGTCCTTATATGGGAACGTTATGTTAGCATCACATGTTATTTCACTTAATGGAGGATACATGCAGTGAATAACTGGAACTCCTAGAGCATTAGCTTCAACTAGCGGTAGTCCGAAGCCTTCACAGTATGAAGGTATGATTAAGTAGTCGAAAGCACCAATAATAGCTAGTAGCTCTGTTCTACTGTATTCTCCAAATTTAGTGTCTAAAAACACGCCTTCAGTAGGTGTTATTGGTTTCTTACTTATAATGTATAGTTTAATGTCTTTAGCCTCTTCCCTTGCCTTCTTAAATGCTTCTACGAGTTGCTCATGAGCTTTACGTGGATGTTCGCTTAGAACTGCTCCGAAAATTATTCCTTCACCTGTTTTCCTAACGATAAACTTTCTAGCTGAAGGTGTAAGTTTTTTAGCTTCCAATATTTCTTCAAAGTTTACTCCATGATATACAATGTCTATTACGTTTAATCCTACATCTGTAAGTTTCTCATAAGTATACTTTGAGTTAGCAACATAAGGTACAGCATCTGTCATCCATTTACTTATAAGGTGTCGCTTAATTTTTCCTTCAACAGTTCCGTAGAAGAGAACTGGTATTCCTTTACCATGCCTATAGACATCATATGCGTTTAAAACCCAATGGGTACACCATACGGGGGAATATGTCATAATGTATATTGCTTTCTTACATAGTTTTGGAACTTCAAAAGGTGGAATAATGTAGTTGAAAAGTCTTGGAACTATTCCTTTCTTTTGAGCAACATACGCTATATCTCTACCTACATTTCTTAAGCTTACTGCTTTACTTGTGAAAATACCTAGAGTCTCCACTTTCCCCCCTATAGAAAATAATGTAGAATGGTTTGATAAGTTTTTTCTACAAAGATAGAGTAAAATAAAAAAAGTAGTTCTAAATCGTTATTTATGTTTTTAAATTACTTTAGTAGGGTATTGCCCATCCGCAGACTACTTGAATTATATCATCACATATTGATGGATCTAAGCCATATGATGTTACAAAGTAGCTCTTTAATCCTGAAGCTATTTTCTTAGCAGACTCTCCCTTATTTCTTATTACATGCCTTAGGAGTGCTGTGCCAAAAGCTAAATATGTACCTCTTTGACCTCCTGAAATACCATAGCCATCTAAGATAGGTCTTATAAGGTCTCTAACAGTCCCTATCATGTTAAGCCCAGATTGGGCTCTCTCTAATGCTAGATCCTGAATATCAGTGAACCTAGTACCAATCACTGTAGGGTTAAACTTTTTCTGATATTTCTTAAACATTTCTACTCCAGATTTGTACAGAGGCACCTATATCACCAAGAACTTAATAAGAAAGTAATCTATATTTAAAAATTCTGTAAAAAATAGTTAGTGGAGGAAAAAGTGCTGTGTCCGAGTGGGTTAAGCAAAGAGAGGAAGAATTAAGGAGATATATTAAGAGAGGAATGATTTTACTTATCTATGATGAGCTCGAAAAAACTAGAAGATATTGGGGTTATAGGTTTCAATATCTTGTAGCTAACGGTTTAGAGGCTAAATATAACAGTGAGATAACAGTAGGAAAGAATAGGTTACAGCTAATAATTACAATAGATATTCCAGAAGAATTCATGAATAAAGCAGTTGAAGATGCCATTAGACGTAGAGAAAGATCAGTATGGAAAAAATCCATGTGGGGAGAGGAAATAAGAGGAGAGGAATATCTTAAAAAGCAAGAAGAGGAAGATAAAGAATTAGAGGAGGTTGAAATAGTTGAAGGAACTTAAAATACTTATTCCTGAAAGACTATATAACATGCTGGAGAGAATTGAGAAAGAGCAGAAAATAAGAAAAGAAGACATAGTTTTAAGAACTCTAATTAAAGTAGTAGAAACATATCTAGGTGAAAAAGCCTATGGTACTTGAACAGAAAATAATGAATCTAATAAGTGGAATAACAGATCCAAGCATAAGAATTGAAATAGCTAGAACAATAAAATTCCTATTTGAAGTATGGGTTTCAGGAAGAGTTCCAGCAAACGAAATACTTAGAGACTTAAAAGACGTAACATATATGGTTGTTTCATTTAAATTTCCGCTTCTAAGTGAAGAGGAGCTTAAGAAGAAAGCAGATGATTTAGCTGAAGACATTTTTAAAGCTTTTAAGCTTGAATCAATGTTTAGAATGAGTTTTGTTAGACATAGAGAGAAAATAATGTTTTAAAGGTGTAGCTTTTGGGTAGAAAAAGGAGAAGCCTAGCATATCGAACAGCAAGCCAGAGAGTTAGAAAATGGAACGCTAAGGTTAAAGGAGACCTTTACGCTATGATTCTTGAAGATGTTAAACCATTAGCTCTTGAAAGGTTTGCCCCATATCAGGTTACACATGAATGGCTAATTTCCCTTGTAAAGAACATAATAGGAAAATATGGTTTCGACCACCAAATAACTCAAGAATATATGTGGTATGCTCAAAGACTATGGTATTTAACTCAAAGATATAGGAGTAAAGCATTACAGCTAGAATCAGATGCAATATTCGTATACTATGTTTACAGAGGGAGAAGCGAAACACTGCTAAGGGAAATAGCTTCAGCATTAGGTATAAAAATTTCCTCATGGGATAACATATATAGGAGACTAGGGATGTCTGAGGAAATAATTTATAAAGGAACAAAGAGAGCACTTAAAGAAACATTGGAAAGAGTAGCAACAGATACAACAGATGTAGACATAACCTATGATGCTGAAGGAAAAATAACTGAAATATTAAAGTACGATAAGGTAACTGGAGCTAAGAAGAAAATAACGTTAGAATATGATGCTGAAGGAAGGCTTATAAAGAAAATTGAAGAATGGATAACTTAGGAAAGGTGCTAACCTATGTCCTCTGAGAAACTTTACGTTACAGACGAGGTAGAAGTGGTTTTAAAAGATAAAAACGGAAACATAAAAGCTATTAGAAGGTCGAAAAACATAATAGAGGAAATAGATGATTTAATTGTTAAAATAATTAAGACATCTCAAAGACCATAGATTTTTGCTTTAGGTTTACTAGCGGTTTTCAAGTACTCTTCTACGTCTAACAGTAGTTTAAACCATTTCTCAGCTACAATATCCCATGTGCAGTTTTTAAGAACCCATTCCCTCATTTTCCTTCCATGATGTTTTCTTAGTTTTTCATCTTCAAAGTATATTCTTAGAGCTTCAGCAACATCTTTAGCGTTAACCATAGCGTATTTACTGCTTAAAGCTTGAACCCAAAGGTAAGCTGAAGGTTTAACGACTAGTCCCCTTTCACCATATCCAACTATTTCTGGCATAGCTGAGTAATCAGTTGTTATTGTAGGTGTTTCACATGCTCCAGCTTCAATTATTGGCATTTCAAAACTACCTCCCATTACTGTAAGTAAATGGACATCCATTGTACAGTACACTTGAGCTAATTCTTCATCAGTAAGGTTTTTTGCTTTAAACCTTATTCTTTCAAAGTTTAAACCGTATTTATCACACATAACATCTCTTACAAGTGACAAATCATATGATTCAGGGTTTAAACGTTTAGGTGTAGCGTGAATGTAGTAGCATGCCTTAGCCTTAGTTTCTTTAGTGAAAATTGCGAAAGCCTCCATCATTGTAGGTATTAGCTCTCTTATACTGTAGTTTACAGCTACAGTTCCAACCATGAATTCGCATTCGCATGTGAACCCAAGAGCTTTAACAAGCTCCTCTTTAGAAGCTTTCCTCCTAAAGCTAGGGTTAAACTTTTCCACATCAACACCTAAAGGTATAGGATCAGCAACTTTTTCCTCATCAATTAAAGCACAGTCTCTTAAAATAACTTTCCTTGCCCAATTAGTCATTGGAACTACTTTTGCAGTATTGTTAGAGGTAAGTAACGTTATTAGAACAGGTGAAAGAGGTTCATGGTCTAAAACTAGCCAGTGAACCGTAGGCTTAGGTACTTGAATTAAATACTGGTAAATAATCCACTGATCCATATGGGTTAAAACAATATCGTAGTTTTTAGCGTTTAAAGGTAAGCTAGGATCCCAGTAGCTATTACCTACACTGTTGCCGATTAGCTTAATGCTTCCATAGGGAGTGTTTAAGTTTATAACGCTATGTGTGAAACCATAGTATGCGTTAATGTCTATTTCAAAAAACTTTCTAAGCCTAAAAACAAGCTCCCTAGTTGTTCTCCCATATCCTGAAGGTACGAAAGGAGACATTCCATAGTAAAGAATTTTCACTTCAACCAAACCTCCTCTTTCTCCACTAGAGAATGTAGTGTTTGAGTCTAATAAATTTTTCAGAAATATACGGAGGAAAACATAAAAAAATGCTGTCACAAGTAATATATCTTGGTGTATTAGGGAGTGTATTTAGAAAAGCTGAAACTTAAAGGAGAATTCGTACTAGAAGTAATAGGTAAGGAAGGTGTAGTTAAAGCATTTAGAGAAGTAAAGAACATTATAACTGATGTTGGTAAAGCCCAAGTTGCTGGCTTAATTAACGGAGTAGTAACTACACCATTCAAATACATAGCTATAGGCTCTGGAACAACATCTCCAACTGCTGGAGACACTGCTTTAGAAGCTGAAGTTGCTAGAAAAACAGCTACAGTAGATAGGGTAACAACTAACGTAACCAATGATACAGCTTATTTAGAGGCAACATTTAGCTCAGCAGATGGGCTATCGGGATCAATGTCCATTACTGAGTCAGGTGTTTTCGATGCAGATACTGGAGGAAACATGCTTTGCAGACAAACATTTGATGCTGTCAGTGTAAACTGGGATGCTGGAGACCAGCTAACGATTAAGTGGAAGATTGTTGTAAGCTAAAGCTTTTAACGTTTCAACATAGCTTGTAGAGGCTCCTAGAGTAGTCTAAGTAGGTTAGACTATCATGGAAGTTACTTGGAAAGATCCACAGACAGGAAAAGTATGGAGGAGAATAGGTAAGTGTAATAGATGTGGTGGATGCTGTACTACGAGATGTCCCTACTTTAAGCTAGTAGCTTTAAGAGACATTAAGAAAGGAGAGGAAATAAAGGAAATAGGCTATAGTGGAGGAGCCCTAATAGCAGTATGCGAAGTTTTCGACAAAAACATTAAAGTAACTAAGCGAGGATTTAGCTGTACACCAGAAGCTAGAAAGAAATTCCCATATAATCCACTATGTACACCAGAGGGGTGCGGGTATAAATGGGTTGATGAGGAAGGTAACCTATGGGAAAAACAAAAACACGACTACAGATTAGGAAGATTAGAAAAGTAAATCCAAAGGATCCTACATATTACCTAACTAATTCAGGTACTGGATATACTTCACTCTGGCTTCTAAGCGAAACAGCACCTACAGAAGCAGATACCACAACAATACTGGATTTAGGTAAAGCAGATGTATGCGAATACATGAAAGTAATACCTGGAACTGAAAACAGCACTGTTTTAACGGATTTACCTACAGACTTTGATGGTTACGGTTGGAGAACAAATGATCCTTTATCTGTTACTTTTAAAGCTGGTACTTGGACTTTTCAAATAAAGGTTCAATCCAACAAGTACGGTGTTGGAATAGATGTTTACGTTAGGCTTTGGAAATCACAGTACTCTGACGGTTCAAATGCTGTAGCTTTAACCGACTGGCTCCTAATAGTAAGCAACTATTCTTTAGCTGGAAACACTACGGTAACTCTCTCTGGAACAGCAGATTTACCCCAGATAACCCTTGATAACGAGTATTTGTTTGTAGAATATTGTTTCCATGTTTCATCAGCACCAGAAAGCGTATTGCAAGAAACAACGTTTATTGTGAATGATGGAGACGAATTCATAACTACCCCTGAAATAATAACTGTTTACACTCAAGAGCTTTCAGAAACAATTACCTTATCTGACTATTTAGCTAAAACGTCTTCAAAACAACTTGATGAAACAGTTACCCTATCTGATTACGTTAGAACTATATATACGCCATATGGTAAAACATCTTATGATAAAGATTTTACAATAGAAACATTCCCAGTTGCTGGATTAACATGTATTTATATTAGAAAATCTGCTGGATACTATCCTACTTTAGGTATTGACAGTAATGGATTATATATTGAAGATACAGATACTGAGTACTTTATAAATATAGGTCTAATACCTATTCTACCGCATAAGCTTCAAGGATTTGAAGCTAAAGGAACATTCATGCATAACTTAAGCGATTTAACAGTTTCTAATAATGCTGGTTTCGTTATTGGTGGAAGCTCCGATAGAGATAAAATATATATCGTACACTATGCTGTGAAAACCCAGACCTTAAAAATAAGATACTATAGTTATTCGGCAGATGCATTTACTACTGTAGCAGAAACAACAGAAACGTATGCCATTGGAAATAATGTACCATACAAAATAAAGGTTGTAATAAGTTATGATGATGTAAATAAGCAAGCAACTGTTTCAGCATATTTATTGGATGAAAACGAAAACGTACTGCTATCATTAGAAAACGTTTCTATCACAGACTTCTACCCTGTATTTGGAATATATTTGAAAACTGGAATAACATCAACAGGTAAGATATGGTGTAAAGAATATACCGTAACATTTGACGGTTCACCTAACCTAGATAAAATGGAATCTGTACTATCACCTGACTACTTTGACTTTGACTGGATAGGTGCCCCTAACCTAGTCTGGTTCCAGCATTCAGACGGACTATGGTACCCATATAACGAAAATGGTGAAAGATTCATAACGGTAAGGCTTCATGGAGAAGCTTCAGGTACAGGCGATAGAATAGACATGTATAAGGTTGAAGATTTCTTTGACAAAACTAAGTGGACATTTGTACAAACAGTGTTTTCAAGAGACCAATTAGGATGGAGTGTTCTAGAAGAATTCCAGCTATTCGTTAAAAACGATGGCACATGGATAGCTATAACAAGTGGTGGAGATGTCTATCATCCGCATATTATAGAAAGTACCGATAATGGAGAATCATGGACAGATAAGAAAACATTAACAGAATATGAGAAATTCCATAATGCTTTCGTTGAACCAGACGGTACAATATACTTTACCACTAGAGGAGATGGAACAGTATATGTTCTGAAAACAACAGACTTCTTTGAAACATATACTGAAATTTATAGTACTACTGATTATGGTATGCTTATAATATATAAGTATAATAATACATGGAAAATATTGGCAAGGAAAATAGAAAGTACTGACAATGCTACATATTGGCAACTTAGAACAGACCTATTGGAAACTACCGATTGGACTACCGTAAACTTTGTAAAGACATATTTTATTGGTGATTTAGATTGCAAGTTTACAGTATATGAAAACGGAATAAACCATAATTGTATGGTTGAAATAAATGGGACATTATACGTAGTAGCAGAAATGGTGGTTATTGATAGAGATATAGATGATGACTTTACTGACCAAAGACAAAAACATGTAACAGTCCTATATAGACCTGTCTATGTTCCAGTTCTTGAAGTATCTCTTCAAGAAACCATTACATTATCAGATGTTTATGCTAGATCCTATCTTGGCATAAGAGAACTACCTGAAACCTTAACATTAACAGACTATATTGAAACTGTCTATACCCCAGCGGTTCACGTTTACACTCAAGAGCTTTCAGAAACAATCACGTTATCAGATGTTTATGCTAGACAGTACTTAGGGGTTAAAAGCTTAACCGAAACAACTACTTTATCTGATGTTTACCTTAAAGTTCCATCTAAAGTCTACTCTGAAACAATCACACTTTCAGATGTTTTAGAAACAGTTAAAACATATTATAGAATGTTTTCTGAAACTATTACGCTTACAGACTACGTTTTAAAAACAGGTTTAAAACAGTTCACAGAAACCATTACTTTAACAGATGTTTTTGCAAGAACCTATCTTGGAGTTAAAACGTTTTCTGAAACCATTACCCTGTCAGACTACATTGAATTAGTTAAAAAGTTTGTTAAACTTTTAGAGGAAACGGTTACGCTTACAGACTATGTTGAACTAGTTAAAATACTTGTTAAAATACTGTCTGAGACCACTGTTTTAACCGATTACTCTGTGAGACTAGTCTCCAAACCAATAGCTGAGACAATAACTCTAATGGACTATTTAGCTAAAACACCTGTCAAGCAATTTACTGAAACAACATCACTAACAGATGTTTTAGAAAAA
>Ga0164311_10001412_pt1 | contig 11714 bp, 9 predicted proteins | sample GuaBasSedimGuay2_FD_121796 | JGI IMG/M metagenome (GOLD analysis project Ga0164311, IMG submission 121796) | Subseafloor sediment microbial communities from Guaymas Basin, Gulf of California, Mexico - Guay2, Core 4569-9, 9-12 cm | ecosystem: Environmental > Aquatic > Marine > Hydrothermal vents...
GAATAATGTTATTTTATATATGTGGAAATTACTCAGTCTTAACGTGTTATTCAAATGTTATTAAAATTAGCGTGCGTGTTAGAAATCAGATTTTTTAAAAAAATCGGATTTCTTTTTAATTTATTCATTGACAGCAATTTATTATGACAAAAAGAAAAATTTTAGTTACCAGTGCATTACCTTATGCAAATGGTTCGATACATATTGGGCACCTAGTGGAATATATCCAAACTGATATATGGGTACGTTTCCAAAAAATGCGTGGGCATGAATGCTACTATGTCTGCGCTGACGACGCGCATGGTACACCCATTATGCTACGTGCTCAAAAACAGGGTATCAGCCCTGAAGATATGATTGCTCATTTCAAAACTGAGCATCAAAGCGATTTTGCCGATTTTTCCATCGGATTTGATAATTATTATTCCACCCATAGCCCTGAAACTCAACACTTTTCTAATTTAATTTATCAGGGATTGAAGGAAAAAGGGCATATTGAACGTCGCGTTGTTCGTCATTTTTATGATCCCGTTAAAGAAATGTTTTTGCCTGATAGATTTATTCGTGGCGAATGTCCAAAATGCGGCGCAGAAGATCAATATGGTGATAGTTGTGAAGTATGCAGTAAAACTTACAATCCCACAGATTTAAAAAACCCGGTATCTGCTATTTCTGGCGCGAAGCCGATAGAAAAAGATTCAGAACACCTATTTGTCAACTTATCAAATTTTGAAAACCTATTGCAGGAATGGGTAGGTAGTGGAACTTTACAACCAGGGGTCGTGCATAAGTTGAATGAATGGTTTGAATCGGGGTTGCAATCCTGGGATATTTCGCGTGATGCCCCCTATTTTGGTTTTGAAATTCCCGATGAGCCAGGCAAATATTTTTATGTCTGGTTAGACGCGCCGGTTGGATATATGGCGAGTTTCAAAAATCTGTGTGATCGGGAAGGAATTGACTTTGATGAATTTTGGGGAGCAGATAGTCAGGCAGAGTTATATCACTTTATTGGTAAAGACATTATTTATTTCCACACCCTATTTTGGCCGGCAATGTTGGCCGGCGGGGGCTTTAGAAAGCCGACAGCTGTGTTTGTTCACGGCTTTTTAACCGTGGATGGACACAAAATGTCTAAAACGCGCGGCACCTTTATCAATGCCCGTACTTATTTAAACCATCTCAATCCGGAATATTTACGCTATTACTTTGCAGCTAAGTCAAGTCATGGTTTAGAAGATGCGGATTTGAATTTGGATGATTTTCTCCACCGTGTGAATGCTGACTTAGTCGGTAAAACGGTGAATATTGCCAGTCGTTGTGCTGGATTTATAACGAAACATTTTGACGGACAGTTAGCAGCTGAATTGCCTGAAATGGCTCTTTATCAACAATTTATAGAAGACGGTAAGCTCATTGCTGAAGCTTACGAGAGCCGTGATTATAATAAGGTGGTGCGTGAAATCATGGCATTGGCTGCTCAAGCGAATCAGTATATTGATGAACATAAGCCCTGGCTGATGGTAAAGCAAAAAGACAAAGCGGCAGAATTACAAGCCGTCTGTACTCAAGGTCTTAATCTGTTTCGAGTTATCATGGGTTATTTGGCACCTATTTTGCCAGTGATGACTGAGCAGGTTGAAGCGTTTTTAGCAACCCCCATTACCTGGCAACCGGAGCCACTACTCGCGCATACCATTAATCGCTTTAAGCCCTTAATGAAGCGCGTAGAGGAAAAACAGATTGCAGCCATGATTGATGCTTCTAAGGAAAGTTTAGCAACGCTGTCTAATTCTACACCGTCGCTCGAACAAGCGAGTGAAACAATTAGCTATGATGACTTTTCCAAGGTTGATTTACGCATAGCCCGTATTGTCAAAGCCGAGCAAGTAGAAGGCGCAAAAAAATTATTGCAGTTGACCCTAGATATAGGGGAAGAAAAACCACGCACGGTGTTTGCAGGGATCAAAGACGCTTACACACCGGAACAATTAACCGGTCGTTTGACCGTCATGGTGGCAAATTTGGCACCGCGTAAAATGCGCTTTGGAGTTTCAGAAGGAATGGTATTAGCCGCTGGACCCGGTCAAAATGACCTTTTTATACTTAGCCCCGATGAGGGCGCACAAGCCGGGATGCGTGTTAAATAAGAAAAAGTACAGATTCAAGAAATCCGAATTTTGGAAAAAATCGGATTTCTACTTCAACCATTAACCATTAAAAATGAAAACAATTCGTATGGCTTATCTAATAAGCCAATATCCCGCCATTTCTCATACTTTTATATTGCGTGAAATACGCATTCTGCGTCATAAAGGCTTTGATATCAAAGTGGCTTCTATTAATACACCTGATCGTAGCCTTGACAAATTGACGACGATTGAACGTGAAGAAGCACAAAACACTTATTATGTCAAATCTCATGGTTTAATGGGAAGCCTTAAAGCCCATGTTTATACTCTGCTGACACAGCCGTTGGGGTATATACGCGGCTTGTTTTTTGCGTTAAGCCTGGGCAAATTTGATTTAAAGAAAATCCTTTATGGATTTTTCTATTTTGTTGAAGCGGTGATGATTGGACATTGGATGCGCCACCTGAAGTTATCGCATTTGCATGTACATATTCCTATGGCAGCCGCTTCGGTGGGATTAATTGCTAATCGTGCTTTTCCGATTACATTCTCTATGACAGTACATGGTCCCAATGAGTTTTATGATACGCCAGGTAATGATTTAACCCAAAAAATTTTAGATGCTGGCTTTATTTGTTGTATTAGTCACTTTGCCCGTAGCCAATTAATGGCATTATCACCGCCCACTGTTTGGGATAAATTAGAAGTAAGTCGATTAGGTGTCGATCCCGAAATATTTGCCCCACCTTCCTACCGGGAACAAACTAATTTTTGTGAAGTGTTATGTATAGGTCGTCTGGTCCCCGTGAAAGGGCAATTTATTTTAATAGAAGCCGTAGCACGTCTTATTGCCCAATCGGCAAAAATACGCTTGCGATTGGTAGGTGATGGTCCAGATCGACAAAGATTAGAGGAGACTGTCAAAGAACGAAAACTAACTGAGCATATTATTTTTGAAGGTGCAGTTAATCAAGAACATATTTTAGATTTTTATGCAAGTGCCGATATATTTGCTTTGGCAAGCTTTGCAGAAGGTTTACCTATTGTCTTGATGGAAGCGATGGCGATGGAAATTCCGTGTATCACAACACATATTACAGGTATTCCAGAATTGATCACGAGTGGTAAAAATGGCATTTTGGTCGCGGCTTCAGATATTGAGGCATTGTCTGATGCCATCAGCTTATTGATCAATAAGCCTGATTTGCGTCATCAAATCGGTCAAGCCGGTCGTCAACGAATCTTAGAAGGTTATGAGTTACAAAAGAATACGGAAAGTTTAGCTGATATTTTTTGCCGGCGTTTATGCTAGGCAGTCAAGCGAAAATCCCCCCTATAAAAGGGCAACCACAAGGGATTGCCCCTACAAGAACAATCTATCTTGTAAGGGCAATCTTTTATGGTTGCCCCGACTTTCGCTTTCCTGCACTAGTCAAAATTGAACAATGTTAAAAAAAAAACACCCCCATGTATTATTATCTGCATATGACTGCGCCCCAAACAAAGGTTCAGTTTCCAAAATTGGCTGGCAATGGTACTTTCGTTTGGTGCAACGGACACAAGTGACTTTGATCACTCATATTAGAAACCGCGAAGATTTAATAGAAGTTGGTGCTCCTTTAGCTAATTCCAAGATAATATTTATTGATACAGAATGGTTTGCAAAACCCTTATATCATTTAGCGAACAAACTTTTTCCAGTCAGCGAACATGCCAGAACGTTATTCATGTCGCCCGATTTCTATCTTTATGATTGGTTAGCAGTGAGGCAATTAAAAGCACAGCTTAAAACAGGCAATGCACCTTGGGACATCATTCATGCAGTCACTCCCGTTTCTCCTATAGCGGCAACCCGTTTGCATGTGCTGAAACGTCCAGTGGTATTAGGACCATGGAATGGCGGCTTAAAAAATCCGCCCGAATTTCCTGAAATTATGAGAGAAAATTCGGCTTGGCTATATCCTATCCGTTATTTCGGATATCTAATAGACTTTCTAGTCGGATCGACTCGGCACGCATCCGCCATTCTCACAGCAACCAAAGCCACTCGAAAAAGTATTCCAACACGTTACCATTCACGCTGTCGATTTATGTTGGAAAATGGAATTGACTTGGAATTATTTACGCCAGCACCCTGGCCACTGCCACCCTCTCGCACACAACCTTTACATATTATATTTATTGGTCGCTTCCAACCCTTTAAGGGCTTACCTATGTTATTTGAAGCGATTGCTCGTTTAAAAGATCAATTGCCGATAAAATTGACTATCATTGGTGAAGGCTCTCTATGGGAAAAATGGGAAAATCAGACTAAAAAACTACAAATTAACCATCTTATTAATTGGTATGGTCCCGCTTCACACACACAAATTGTAGAACAATTACATGCTGCCCATGTCTTATGTCTACCCTCGGTACGTGAATCCGGTGGTGGCGTGTTACTGGAAGCAATGGCTTGTGCGAGACCTGTATTGACTATTCAATATGGTGGACCGGCTGAAATCGTTGATGATAGTGTCGGTTGTACGATACCACCAAAGGGAGGTGCGAGTGCCGTTACGACAGCTTTAGTCAATTGTCTCTCTGATATTTTTCAACACCCAGCACTTTGGCGACAGCGAGGGCTTGTTGGAAGACAACGCGCCGAACATCTCTATGGCTGGGAAGTTAAGATAAATGAAGTGTTAGCCTTATATCAAGAATTACTTAAAAATGCTTAAATATTGTTTGAACAAAACATACTGGCTGATGCATTAATGGCGACTATTCGCAATTATGAACTGTTTGCTGATGATGAAACACAATGGGATGAGTTATTTCAAAGTAAAGCTTCTCAACAATGGCTAGAAAAAATGGCGACTCAAGTCGAAATGAACCAAAATTGGAAACGGGTTGACGAACCCAAAACAGATTGGAAACGAATTGATGCCATGACGGATGAAGACATTGATTTATCAGATTGTCAGGAATTAGATGAAGATTTTTTTGAAAAGGCACTCTTGAGTGCGCCTGACGGGACATATCGTGATGAACAAGGGCTTATGCTTACCAAAGAAGAGGGGATTGCTCTACAGAAAGAGCGTTCTGAATATGATTTGTCTCAAATAAAACAAGAAAGTACTCTTTCAGTGTTATTAATAATTGGGGTCAGAGTAAAATTAATTTGATACAATAATGTCTGTTAAAAAGTTAATAGAAATAAACTCGTAAGCCGCATATGTCTGGTTAATAAATCAGAATTCGTAGGGTGCATAAGCGATAGCGTCATGCACCATATACGCTGAAGAACGGTGTTAGGTCAAATTGAGGGCAGGTAATTATGTGCAGATATGCATTTGTAAATTACAAGCAAACTTATGCATGTTTTTCATGTAGAAAGGTGTTCAAAAAAGTTACCTTTGACGACTATATTGAACAACAAGGAAAAAAAACGATAGTTCTTAGTGGTTGTAAAAAGAAATCTGAACATGATAGGTTAGAAAAACATTATAACACTACAATGGATGAAATTATTTCAGAATATAATGAATCGATTAACAAATGTCCTGATTGTTGTGGATTAATGGCTAACGTGGGAATGGACTTTAAAGCACCTAGAAGAAATGACACCAAAAATTGGAAAATTTTAGAAGGCATGTATCACATTGGTGTAATTTTCCAAACTTGTGGCTGTGAGGGATTTGGTTATGTTCCACGAACCAAAGCTGACTATATTGAGTATTTAAGAAATAGACTGAGAGAATATCAAGGATATTACAAAAATATAGAGTTTAATACAAGTTTCTCTGTATTTCAAAGACGAGAAGAAGCTAATCGTTGGTTAAACAAAATTCAAAAAGTTAAATTGGAATTGAAGAATCAATAAAGGGGTCAGGCTAGCAAGCGTAGGGTCAATGCCATTAAGTATCGGGCAACCACAAGGGATTGCCCCTACAAGAACGGTTCACGTAGGGGCAAGACTGAATGGTTGCCCGATACTTAATGGCAGTGACCCTACGCTCGCTGGTTAATAAATCAGAATTCGTCGGGTGCATAAGCGATAGCGTCATGCACCATATACGCTATAATATTGTTATTTTTTGGTTTTGGTATATGACGCGCAGCAATACACCCTACCGTGCTACCAGCCAGGAAATTTTAACTTACTTCAGTACAGGATTACCAAACACCGCATTCCGTACCATTTTCCTAATTAAATCTACCGGAATCAACACTACCGCAAACATAACCATATACAACCATTCCATCGGTTGCAAAGGAACAGTACGTAGTATCTCGCCACCAATAGAGATAAAGATAGTCTGAACAATGAAAATTAAGGGAATGACAGCCAAAAAGAGTTTGTTCTCCAAAATATGTTCAAACAAACTTAAGCTTTGGGTGCGGGCGTTGAAGGTATTGAAGGCGTGCATAAAAACAAAAAAGCCAAAAAAGGCGGTTAAAAATACCGCTTCCGCTTCTTGACTATGAATATCCATACCGCGTGAGAATAATTCGCGGATAGGATCGTAATTTAAGAAAATCATACTGGCAAGTGCTGCAACACCCCCATTTAGCAAAATAGAAGCCCACATATCTTGACTGATAAGGGGTTCGTCTTTAGGAATGGGTTTTTCGAGCATGTAGCGTTCTAACGCGGCTTCCCCGGCAAAGGCTAAACCTGCAAGGGTATCCATAATAATGTTAATCCACAATAATTGCGTCATCGTCAGGGGCAGATCTAAACCAAAAAATGGTCCTAAAAAGGCGACTAAAATCGCTGATACGTTGACAGTCAACTGAAAAATCAGGAATTTACGGATAGATTTAACTAAAGTTCGCCCATATAGCATCGCCTTAGTGAGTGAAGAAAAGTTATCATCTAAAATCACAATATCACTAGACTCTTTCGTCATTTCCGTGCCGCTACCCATTGCAAAACCAACGTCAGCATTTTTGACCGCTGGGGCATCGTTAACACCGTCGCCAGTCATACCAACCACCCAGTCTAATTCTTTAGCCAGTTTAACTAGGCGATTTTTGTCGCTTGGAAAAGCTCTGGCAATGACGCAAAGATGGGGGAGCATGTCTTTAACTTCTGCATCAGACATTTTAGCTAATTCTGTTGAAGTGAGCACTTTAGTATCTTGTTCATCAAAAAATAAGCCGACATCAGTTGCAATAGCTTGCGCCGTTTCTTTAGCATCGCCGGTAATCATGACGACATGAACACCTGCCGTTTTAGCCGTTTTAACGGATTCATAAGAAGTGGCGCGTAAAGCATCACGCATCGCAAAAATACCTAATAAAGTCAATGAGTTAGGTAATTCTTTGTTCGCATTGATAGGCGTTTCAGTGACGGCTACCGCTAATAAACGCATAGCGCGTTTTGATAATCCGGTCATTTCAGCTTCTAAGCTATTTTTATCCGTCAATTCGATTTTATTACCTTCAGCATCCAATATATGGGTACAATTTTCTAAAATGACTTCCGATGCACCTTTAACTAAAGTGAGGGCTTTTTCACCATCAACCTGGATAGCGGAAAACTTACGGCTACTGTTGAAAGGAATCATATCGACAATATTAATATCGGCTTTTTGAGCTAATAAAGGAGTCAAAAAGCGCAGCATCGCCTGTTCAGTTCGATCCGCCCCAACCATTTTTGGGTTTTCAGGATCGCTGGTATCAATAATCGCGCCTGTATTATTACGCACCGCAAAGGCTAGTTGATTGCGAAGCTTTTCGGGTAAGTTTTCAAGCTTATGATGATGGATAGCATCACCGCTTAAAAATTCTTCCACCGCCAATTTCCCTTGAGTCAGCGTACCGGTTTTATCAGTAAATAGCACCGTTAAACTTCCCGCTGTTTCTATTCCCAGCAGTTTACGCACCAAAACTTTCACTGATAACAGTTTTCGCATATTCAATGCCAGCACCATAGCAATCATCATCGGTAAACCTTCAGGTACGGCAACCACGATAATAATAATGGCTAAAATCAAGGCGGTGACAAGATGGGCGATAATGTCACCAGGGGCTAGGGCGATATAAGCGGAAAATCCTGTTTGTAGGAAAATATGGTTTAGCATAAAAGCGAAAAAAATGAAAGTCGCGCCGATATAGCCAAATGTGCTAATGTGTTTACCTAACACGGTGAGTTTTTCCTGCAATGGCGATAAGCGGCTTTCAGCGGTGACGATTTCTTTCATTGTTTCGCCATAGCACGTTTTATCACCTACTACGGTCGTTTTCATGACCGCTTCACCGTCTTCAATGAGGGCTGCTCTAAAGAGTTGATTTTCTTCACTAATCGTATTATCAGGTACCTCTTCTGGCAAAGCCTGTTTACGAATAGGTTCCGATTCTCCGGTCAAAGAGGCTTCATTCACATCTAAATGACCGGCGACTAAAATTCCATCAGTCGGTATGGTATCGCCCGGCTGTAATAAAATGTGATCACCAACCACCAAATCGTTAATACAGATTTCAGTCAAGTGATTATTTCTAAACACTTTGACTTGAATCATAGAGGCTTCATCCAGCAACTTTTGAAATTCGTTTTCATTGCTGTGTTCTGACCAGGTTGCGACGAACGTTGCTATGAATACGGCAATTGCAATGCCGACACTTTCATACCATTCGGTATAACCAAAAATCGTCAATATGACCGTAATACCCAGGGCAACTATCAAAATAATGATAATGGGATCCTTAAAATTAGCCCATAGTTTATCCCAAAAGGTTTCCCGTTCAACATTAGTGATGGCATTGCTGCCATATTGGGTACGAGCCATTTCAACTTCTGGCTCCGAAAGCCCTGAAAAAGTAAATTTCATATAAGCCTCTGTGTTATGTGAATTTCTGTGTTATAAATGATATATTATACCTGATATCTTTAGAAATCCGATTTTTTCAAAAAAATAAGATTTCTTTCTGGCAGGTTCTGAAAACTGATAACTGATAACTGATATAATTATGCTCTATTCACTATTTCGCCCTTTATTATTTACATTACCACCCGAGACAGCTTCTCATCTTACCTTAAAAACCCTCAAAACTTTTCACCCTCTCAAATTAACCAAACTATTGTTTGGCAAAATACCTTCTAGCCCCTGCACGGTTATGGGCTTGAATTTTCCTAATCCGGTAGGGCTTGCTGCCGGGTTGGATAAAAATGCGGAATATATTGATAGCCTGGCAGATTTAGGATTTGGATTTCTTGAAGTCGGTACCGTGACACCGCGCCCCCAAACAGGTAATCCTCAACCCCGTCTATTTCGTTTACCCACTGCCCAGGCATTAATTAATCGTATGGGCTTTAATAACCAGGGCGTTGATAAATTACTGGAAAATGTTCAAAAAGCGCGTTTTAGCGGCATACTGGGTATTAATATCGGTAAAAATTTCGATACGCCCTTAGAAAATGCCCTGGAAGATTATTTGATAGGTTTGCGCAAAGTCTATGCTTATGCCGATTATGTGGTGGTGAATATTTCATCACCCAATACGCCAGGGCTGCGCCAATTACAACAAGGGGAAGAATTAGATTGCCTATTGAATGCTCTAAAAAAAGCTCAACAACAATTGGCAAATCAACATAATAAATATGTGCCGCTCGTCATCAAAATTGCACCGGATTTAGATGAAAAAGAGTTAACGGTTATTGCTGATAAACTGTTGGAATATAATATAGATGGCGTGATTGCAACTAACACGACAATCTCAAGGAAAGGACTAGAAAATTTACCCCACGCCAATGAAAAGGGCGGCTTGAGCGGTGCTCCCTTATCAATACGTAGCACTGAAATCGTACAACAATTGAGTACAAAACTTCAGGGCAAAATACCGATTATTGCCGCAGGTGGTGTGATGGATAGCAAAGATGCACTAAAAAAACGTCAAGCAGGAGCGAGTTTAGTGCAAATTTATACGGGACTAATTTATAAGGGTCCTGCTTTGATTAAGGAAATCGTTAATTTCTATAGCTAAATTATCGGTGCTGTCTGAATCAGCCGGGTAGGGTGGGCAAACGTGTTTTTTGTGTGCATCGGCATTCCATTAACCATCAATATCATATTGGTGGGCAACAAAAATACGTTGCCCACCCTACATGGCTATGGCTGGTTTCTACCGGTGGTTTCACCCAAGAGGTGCTCACTTATGTCAACGCCAGAACCGATATTTATGCTTCTGATTATGAGGGAATTAACAGCCTCTTTAAGGCTTATGGCGGTAATTATTCCATTCCTCAGTTTGCCGTGAATGATTAATTTAACTATTTCGCACTGGTAGCCAGGTAGGTCGGGTTAGATTTTTTTGCGCAGCAAAAAAACGTAACCCGACATTTACCTTAAATTGAGCCAGGTAGGTCAGGTTAGACATTTACCTTAAATTGAGTACAACGGATTAGGGAATTCAACGGATTTATCATCTTCAAATGATAATCCATTAATTGAGCGTAGCTAAAGGGCAGATCAAAAAAATTTTCAAAGGGCATTGAAATATGAGTATTGGCCCCCATGTCGTTAGAACAAGATTAAACGAATCAAGGGATAGACAAGATTAACACCTATCAGTTTATCCTTTTCATCCGTTTAATCCTGTTCTAAAGTTTATATTAATCAAACCTAAATAGGAGAAATCTATGCAAAATCAAGTATTTACCTTAAACAGGCTCAACAGTCTGTTATGGATACTGTTTTGGGTATTCATGCTTTCAAGGGCAATGGCGGCTGAATTGGTATTTGAGCCAGCCACGCCCATCGTTGAAACAGGGCAATCACTCACCTTATCCGTTTCCGGCACGAGCGGCGATATAACTTGGAATCCCACCAAAGGGCAAATCCAAGGCGCGGGTAATCAGGTCACTTATATTGCTCCGGCTCAAGCGGGTACAGATGTCGTAACCGTTTTAGATAAAAAAGTGGGTCGTCATGCTGGTACGAATAATAATGTTGGCGTACTCAAGATTACAGTGATACAGAAACCGTTAGTTTCGCAAGAAAATGCTAACTGGGAAGTGTTTACGAATAGCAGTAAGATTCAAGCTATGCTTCCATCGGATGATGGCAAAACGCTGTGGGTAGGTACAAATGGTGGACTTGAACAACGTGATGCCAGCACGGGGGAATTAGTGCGGGTGTTTACGAGTTTAGATGGCTTGCCAGACAACTACATTAGAAGCCTAGAAAGCGATGGTAGCGGTGGGCTGTGGATTAGGGGGACTTGGGATGGTCTAGCCTACCGCAGTGTCAGTGGTAAATGGACGGTTTATACAAGTGGCAATTCGGCTTTACCAGACAACAGAATTAATGCCTTAGAAAGCGATGCTAACGGTGGGCTGTGGATTGGAACAATGAATGGTCTAGCCTACCGCAGTGTCAGTGGTGAATGGACGGTTTATACGACCCCTTCGGGCTTGCCAGCCAACAAGATTTTTGCATTAGAAAGCGATGCTAGCGGTGGGCTGTGGATTGTGGCAGGGGAGATTCTGGTAGAGAAGAATCCTTATGAAGAAAAGGTGCTAGAGAGGGGTCTAGTCTACCGTAGTGTCAGTGGTGAATGGACGTTTTCTAAATATTTCGATGTTCAATCTAATTA
>Ga0164311_10001413_pt1 | contig 11711 bp, 13 predicted proteins | sample GuaBasSedimGuay2_FD_121796 | JGI IMG/M metagenome (GOLD analysis project Ga0164311, IMG submission 121796) | Subseafloor sediment microbial communities from Guaymas Basin, Gulf of California, Mexico - Guay2, Core 4569-9, 9-12 cm | ecosystem: Environmental > Aquatic > Marine > Hydrothermal vents...
CTATGAGGCAGTAGAGGTAATCCTTAGAAGGTATAAAGTAAAGAGAGGGAGTACACGGCCGGAAACCTTCATGATCGCCCACACGGGGTATATAGTCTTCGCTAGAAAGCCTTAGAATTTTAGTCGATAAAACTACATTAGGTAGTTTTCAGCTCGGAAGTAGTACTTCTTAATAGTTAAGACCAGAATTTGAGTAGAAGTTTATTATATCAGTCAGTGGAGGTTCATATCATCATTATTCAGCGCAGGTCAGTTTCTCCATCAACTCTATTAAGAGTATAAGCATTTATATACTTGTTCATACTTGTCGCTACTCGATTATAGCTTCCTGTTGTTTTCTCTGTTTCTCAATTTTAACTAGTCGCGTGATATAGCCAGCTACCCGATTTCTAAGAGTTTTAGACCTTATATCAGTCAGCTCCATGACCATTCGCTTATTATGCTCAAAATCGTTTGTGAACTTATCCGGGTACAGGCTTAACAGTTTCCGCGCAGCTCTCTTTATGTATAGTGGTCTAACCTTTCCCAAGATACCACCGAAACAACCTTTCATAACGTTCTTTAATATTTTTCCCTTCAACGCCTCCATCTTAAAGATGTATTAGAAGTATATCGTAATGTGCGCCTCTTGTATGGGAATATATATGTATATATTTCATTTTCCTCTGCCACTAACATTTTAAAATATATGTAACGCATAGCTTCATGACTCCTAGAGTCAATAGAACTGATGTACTTTACAGGAGTTACGATGAAGTTAAGGCACTCGTCGTTTTAACTATAATCTCTTTCATACGTAAAACAAAAGGTAGCGCGATAACGTTTACTGCCAAGAAAATAGCTGTATCCGCTGGGCTCCCGGCACAACCTGTTATATTAACTTTAGTAAAAGACATACTGGAGAATTTGAGTAGAGAAGGATTAATCGATGTATATAGTAGAACCAGTCACGGCGTCAAATATATGATCACTAAATCGAGCGCCCTCTGGTTAATAGCTAAAGGAGAAAAGAAAAAATCTCTAAAAAGCCCTTACCTAAAAGCTATAATCCCAATAATAACTAAGAATAAAAATCCTTAAATAAAGAGATAAAAAGATTATTTGATAGACTTGTTCGAGATTAGGGGAGTAGAGAAAACAGCCTTAACTATAGAAGAAGTAAGGAAGGCAATAATAATCGTTAAAAGCCTAGCGGAAAACGCTGGCTATCAAGTACCAGAGTATATGCTAATTCTATTCGTCAATGAAAAAGAGTATGAAAAAACAGTAAAGCGCGAAGATTACGTAGAAATAGAGGATGGCGTACTCGTAGCCGATGGCGACCGTGTAGTGATCAAAAGCACATATATCCCTTTAAAACTGTTAGAAAAAATCTTCATAGGCGTTTTAACAGCCCTCTGCTACAATACATTCCTAGTATATAACGTAGAAATCGCTAAAGAGCTCTTAAGGGAAAAGTATTTGTATTTCCTTTCTCTGGTCTACAAAGGGAAGTAATGCGCATTTTACTTACTACTATACCCGGTTTGGAAACTATTGTCGAAAAAGAGGTTGGAGAGAAAATTGAATCGCTAAAAGATATTAATTATAATGAATTAAGTGGGCGAGTTTATGCATCTATAAAAAACGACAGACTGCTACTTCAAAAATTACATGAACTTAGATGTATTGAAAGAGTGATACTAATACTCGGGGAGGGTAAAATTTCAAAAGATGATGTTGATGTTCAAGTGGATATTGAATTAATCGCACGATATCTCGGCCCACGCATGACTTTCATGGTCAGGAGTTTAAGAATGGGAGAACACGATTTCACTTCCGTAGATTTAGCAGCCGCTTTAGGCGAGAAAATTCAAAGGGGTATTTATGAAAAATATGGGATCTACCCAGAGGTATCTTTAAGTGATCCGGATATTATCCTCTATATAGAAGCTATAGGGAAGATTTACCGCTGGGGGATAGATTTAACCGGTTTAAACGCCCTACATAGAAGAAAATATAAGGTATACGTACATCCCTCTTCGTTAAACCCCCTAATAGCCTACTCCATGTGCAGAATAGCCGAAGTAGAGAATAAAAAGAGGATTTTAGATCCAATGTGTGGCAGCGGAACAATTCTAATAGAGGGAAAATATCTAAATCCAGGTCTAGAAGCTTGGGGCTTAGATATAAATCCTCAGCACGTAACTGGAGCACAGTTAAACTCTGCACAAGCAGGAGTAAAGGTATTCTTTAAAGCCGCGGACATAGCAGAAATTGATAATCTATTTCCAACTTCTTTCTTCGACGCCATAATCACGAATCCTCCATTCGGTATACGCGAAAAATCCATCTATACTCTCCCACGCCTCTACACACTCTTAGTTGAGAAATCTGAAAAACTGTTAAAGGATGGTGGAATTCTCTGCATTTTAACGCCTAGAAAAAAACTGCTGTCAAATATACTGATTAGATACAAGTTCTCGATAAAAGAGGTATATACCATAAGACACGGCGGTATAACATCTTTCATAATAGCAGCAGTGAAAACATAGCTTAAAACGAAATTCTTAAAGCCGTGTAGTTGGAATAAGTATTGGGCCCGTAGCTCAGTTGGATAGAGTGCCGGCCTGCGGTGGTATACGCGGAGAGCCGGTGGTCCCGGGTTCGAATCCCGGCGGGCCCGCTGAAAACGATTTCTAGCTGTTACCACGCAAGATTTAAATAATGCTAAGAATATCTCATACCAGACTCGCGTAGGGGATAGGTATGTCTCAGAAGAAGAAACCGCACCTTAACTTAGTAGTAATAGGGCACGTAGATCACGGAAAATCCACGCTAATGGGACACGTACTATACTTGACCGGTTTCGTTGACGAGAGGACTATACGAGAATACGAAGAACAAGCGAAGCGTTTAGGCAGGGAAACTTGGAAATTCGCCTGGATTTTAGACAAATACAAGGAGGAGCGAGAGCGAGGACTCACCATCGACTTAGGCTTCTATAAATTCGAAACAGCAAAGTACGAGTTTACGATAATAGACGCTCCGGGCCACAGAGACTTCGTCAAAAACATGGTCACGGGCGCGAGCCAGGCAGACGCTGCATTACTGGTAGTATCAGCTAAGGAGGGCGAATACGAGGCAGGCATCAGCCCCGCTGGACAAACTAGAGAACACGTATTCTTAGCTAAAACGATGGGTATCAACCAGATAGTAGTAGCCATCAACAAAATGGATACAGTTAACTACAGCGAAGAACGATACAATGAGGTTAAAGAGGGCATAGCCAGGCTGTTGAGAATGGTGGGTTATAAAGTCGACAAGATACCGTTCGTCCCAGTCTCCGGGCTTTACGGCGATAATATCATAAAGAGAAGCGAGAAAATGCCCTGGTATAAAGGCCCTACCCTAATCGAGGCTTTGGACGTGTTTGAGGAGCCAGTAAGACCTATCGATAAACCCTTACGAATACCCATTCAGGACGTCTACAGCATCAAGGGCGTCGGCACCGTGCCCGTGGGCAGGGTCGAAACTGGTGTACTGAAAGTAGGCGATAGAGTAATCTTTATGCCTCCGAAGATAGTCGGTGAAGTTAAGTCTATTGAAACTCACCACGTTAGAATAGATCAAGCCATACCCGGAGATAATATAGGGTTTAACGTTAAAGGCGTATCCAGAGATCAGATTCGAAGGGGCGATGTAGCCGGACATCCTGATAAGCCGCCAACTGTGGCTGACGAGTTCGTAGGCCGTATTTTCGTCCTCTTCCACCCGACCGCAATCGCCGCCGGCTATACGCCAGTGTTACACGTACACACCGCCACCGTGCCCGTTAGATTCATAGCTCTCGAGAAAAAGATAGATCCGAGAACCGGCTCTACCATCGAGGACAACCCGGCCTTCATAAAGCAAGGCGACGCCGCGCTAGTAAGGTTTAAGCCATTGAAGCCAGTCGTGATCGAGAAGTACTCAGAGATACCTCAGCTCGGCAGATTCGCCATCAGAGACTCGGGAAGAACTATAGCGGCTGGAACGGTAGTAGATCTAAAGAAAAGCGAATAATTTCTTTTGATTTAAACTTCCAGAGGTATTTTTGAAATGCCGAGAATCGTCAGGATAAAACTGGTTAGCACCTCGGTGAAAGATCTCAACGAAGTATGCGAGGAAATCAAGAGAATAGCTAGGAAGACCGGCGTTAAGATGAGAGGTCCTATACCACTACCCACTAAGAGACTGATGGTCACCGTGAGAAGAGCGCCTTCGGGTCAGGGAACGCATACGTTTGACCACTGGGAAATGAGGATACATAAAAGGATTATCGATATGGACGCCGACGAGCGGGCGATGAGACAGCTAATGAGAGTGAGAGTACCCCAGAACGTTAGAGTAGAAATAGAGTTGAAGTAGAGAAACCTTAATTATATAGGTTTAACAGTAAATACTCGCCGGGGTGGCCGAGTGGACTAAGGCGCGGGCCTAGCCTAACGGCGCCCAGTGAGAGTCCGTGTCCCGTCAGGGACGCCCGGGTTCGAATCCCGGCCCCGGCGTATATGGTGATAAGCATGGAGAAAAAATACGTATTTTTACCTCATACCGCTGACGCCTATTTCGCGGCGTATGGAAAGACTTTGGAAGAAGCTTTTGAAAATGCCGCACTAGCGATGTACGAGGTGATGACGGATACTAGTAAAGTAGCCAGGGATGTGGAGATCCATGTAGAGGTTAAAGGATTTGACGAACATTCCCTACTCTACAACTGGCTAGAAGAACTCCTTTTCTATACCGATAGCGAACAGCTAGTATTTTCTGAATTTCACGTAGAAAATATCGAGAAAAAGGATAGGGATTACGTATTGAAAGCCGTTGCTAAAGGTGAAAAATTCGATCCCTCAAAGCATGAGTCTAGAAATCAGGTAAAAGCGGTCACATATTCCTTAATGGAGATAAATAAAAAAGATTCGTTTTACGAAGTAAAGGTGGTCTTAGACCTGTAGTATCGAGGAAAACTTAATTAGGAAAACCCCGATTAGTGTTAGAGAACTCGGTGATAAATATGCCTAGAAGACCTTGGCGCTGTTACAGGCGATTCGATACACCGCCTTATACCAGGAAAGAATATATAAAAAGTATACCCCACGTCCAAATACCTAAATTTACGCTAGGTAATATACGCGGCAAATACAACACTACATACCGTCTAGTAGTAATGGAGGCTGGACAAATAAGCCAGAACGCCTTAGAGGCGGCTAGGCTGGGAGCTTACAAATACCTTACCCGTAAGCTCGGCGAGCAAAACTTCTTCATGAAGATCATGGTTTACCCGCATCACATAATTAGAGAGAATAAGATGATGGCAATGGCTGGCGCCGATAGGCTGCAAGATGGAATGAGATTATCCTTCGGTACTCCTATAGGAAGAGCCGCTAGAGTAAGAAAAGGCCAGACCATAATTACGGTTAAAGCTGATAAAAGTCAGATCGAAGTAGTAAAAGAGGCTTTAAGAAGAGCCGCCTCTAAGCTCCCCTTAAAGTGTAGAATTTTCATTGAAGAGACAGAAGCTGGCTAAAAGCCTAAGGTAGGCTTTTATGTATGACGTTCATAGACGCCGCATAGAGGCATGCACGTATATATGGAGCATTTTGCTTAAGGGAAAATTCAAGAGAAGAGAGCAAGTAGTAGCTTTCTTGGAGAAAGTGTATAAAGAGTACGATATCGAGCCTATCAGAGGTAAGACGAAAATCGAGATTTTCGATAAGGAAATGGCAACGCTCTACCTGGTAGGGAAATACGGGCTAGGCTTAAATCCCGACGATTACGGCGAAATCTTCAATAACATTTTTACGGTTGAGCTCAGGAGCGAGGAAGCCGCCATTAGCATATTGAGCGGCGCAGACCCGGAGAAAGTCATTAGAGAAAAGATGGGAGAAGTAAACGAAAACTTAATATTTAGAGTAATAAGGCTAGTTTTCACTGCATCCCTACTAGGCTTTAGAGATGAAAAAGACTTAGTTAAACTCCTAGAAAAACTTGAAGAACGCTTTCCACAGTATGGGAAAAGATTCTTGAGATTTAAAAAGTTTTACATCGCGTTTAGAATAGCGGAAGGCGTGGCCATGGGCAAGATACGGAATAGACTTGAAAAAGAAGCTTTAAAACACGCTCTCTGTATAAAGCTTAATGCTACGCGGGCCGCCCCTTCAGACAGCCTAGTTAGGGAAATAGCCGTCAACGTGTTAAAAGCGGATGAAATAGAGGTTAACGACGCCCTGAAAATAGATAAGATTGAATTAAGCCTCTAAATTTTTCTCAATAAAAGTATTCACTTTTCTAAACACCGTCAATAAAGAATAAACCTCTTCTTTAGATATACCAGCCCTGCCCAATACTCTTCGAAGGACCAATTTCGCTTTATCAGCCTTATGCGGCGGAACACTAGATTTCTCGAATATTGAAAAGAGACAATTTAGCAAGAGCTCTCTTTCCCTTTTAGACGCTATACTCGCCGCTCTTTCACTATGCTTTAATTCTCTAAAAATAACATAAGCGATTATAGCCACTGCATGCGATAGATTCAGCGTGCTATACTCTATATTAGCCGGTATATATACTAGAAAATCCGTTTCTTTAATAATCTCGTTAGTTAAACCTATATCTTCTCTGCCGAAAAGAATAGCCGCCCTCCCCTCGACTCCAGATAACAGGTTTACAAAATCTTCGGGAGTCAGCGATCTCCTATGATATCCGCTACTCAGAGGACTTTTCCCAGATGTTGATACTACTAAATCAAAACCATCAAACACTTCTTCTAATGAGTCTATACGCTGAGCTTTTTCTAAAACATCTCTTCCGTGCATAGCGTACCTATAAGCTGTGTCCCCTACCTCGCATTGCGGATTTACAAGGATTAATTTTCCAAGACAGAAGTTTTTCATAGTCCTCGCTACATAACCTATGTTTATCTCGTAAAGAGGCTCTACGAGTACTATAGCTATGTCTTCTATCTTCAACTTTACCCCCTAATTATTTTAATAGCTATGAAAATCTGCGTCGGACTGTTTTAAATAATTCATGTACCTGAACAAGACTTAGTAAAGTATTGGAACGCTGAACCGTTATTTTTACAGCTGACCAGCTTTATTAATCGACAAGACTATTACGATATGATATGAAAAAGAAAACCAAGACGAAGCTCTTAGTTAAAGCGCTATCCTCAGAAAAACGAGTAAAAATACTATTCACGATAGACTCCCATGGACCTCTTCGATTCTCCGAGCTTAAAGAGAAAATGAATATAAAAAGCCCTGGTGAATTAAGCTACCATTTGTCTCTTTTAAGAGAAGTCGATATGATAGGCTTAGACTGCAGTTATGGACAGAGACGATACACGTTAACATCGCTGGGAAAAGAAACAGTTGAACTGCTGAAAAGGCTTGAAGGAGGCTTGCTTAAACAAGAACTTGGAGTTTATATAGTCGACGAATACGGCTTAGCCTTTAAGTACGATACTCTTATTTTGACTGATAAACTGAAAGAGGAATATGGAATACGTGGCAGACACTTGCGGAGGATATATAGCGACGTTGAGGGGGCGCTAAGCGAGCTTAATAGAGTATTCTATGAAGAATTCGAACTTGACCAGATAATCCTGTCAACTCTTTTGAAAAATAACCTAGCGGACTATCTTACTGACAACACTTATATCGGCTTCAGAAAAAGAGAATTAGATAAAAGCCTGAGTAAGGAGGAAGAATTCGCTGAGGTCGATGAAAAAATACGCAGACGCGTATTAACGTCTTATAATCTGTTTTACCGCATTCCAGAAAACGTAAAAGCCTTCATCAGAAACGGGATTTTCTATATTTCATATATTCACGAATGGATTTTTAAGGGCAATACCCTAATCTTAGACGCCACTCAGATTAAAGGAAATAGCTATCCACTAAATTTCTACAACGTGCTTTTATTTACGTGGAAATACGCACACTCGCTTTTCTTCAGAAAATTTAATAATGCGTTATACGACATGCACGCCCATCAAGGGGTACATGGAGTAGAAGATTTCCTATCTAAGATTTTTAAAGCTTTAACGCTAATCTGGGATAATTTAAAATATGAAAGAATAGCCGTGGAAATTCTCGTAGAGAAAAATTCCGAGCTTGGAGATTTCAATAGAATTCTACTTAATAGGATAGAGTTGGAGGAAAAATACCGGGGCCCGCCGTTGATCATTAACGTAAAGAACAGGAAAGCAGTTGAGGAACTCTACGATTTAATCTACAATTTAACGAAAAAACACGTACCCTTAACCTTAGTGAACAACACTGGTAAAGAAGAACTAGTAGCCGCCATTCCCCACGTGCAAAGGATAGAAGATTGTAAAGGGATCACTGTTATCGAAAACTCGTTCAACTTACTACTCCCAGTCTTAGCGCTATTTTCTAGAAAAGATAAAGCCATAGCCGAGGACTTCTTAAAAAACATGTTCACCTGTATAAGCGAACTCATAAATGAAAAAAGAAAATACTTCCAGAGAATAGCACCTCTTCGAAAACTGCAAAAAATCCCAGGCTACATGGATAACTCAGTTAACTTAGTTAACACCTTCTCGATTCTAGGAGGAGAGATGGCAACTCGCATATTACTAGGAACAGATCTAAAAGATACGGATTCAGTCATTAGACTTCTTAAAAACTTCATCAAGGAATTAGAAGATTTAAGAGAAAAGATCACAATTTCCTATACTTCTTCTGATATAAGCCTATACGAGATAGGCTTTAGAGCCCTCACGTATAGAGCTGAAGAATTTAACGTCCAGCTCCCACCATTTGAACACTTCAACCTACTAAGTCCATTTTCTAAAACACATCGAGAACTGGGGAGGAGAATAGCGGGAGAATCGCAGTTATTCGAGGAAACCGGCGTGCCGAGCATCTTCACCTTAGACTTTACTGACCCCTTCCCTGCTTTCGAGAATTTTAAAGCTCTACTCAGCAAGCTCTTAGACTCCAATGTAAAGGTAGTAAACCTGTCCTACGACTTTACAGAGTGCGAATATTGCGGCTACAAAACATCCCGCTACGCCGATACTTGCCCTAACTGCCTATCAGTAAAGCCATATATAATTCATTATGGAAGAGTAATAGCCGACTACCGCCCCTTAGACCGCATTCCCAAGATAGCCAAAAACGAGTACTTGAGGCGATTTAGGATAAACGACGTAATTTTAAGAAAAGAACTTCCGTCTATCTAACTCCTCATTAACTATAGCAATACAGTGGCTAGTAAAGTAGACTCTAGGACCAAGGCTTATAACCCGCACTCCCAATTCTTCAAGAAAAACCTCACTCTCCCTATCCAAGCCTATATGATCACCCAGAATAAAGACGAGATCCTTACCCTTCGGAAAATCCACATTTCTAATATCCACCCCATACCTCTCCAAGTAATAAACCTCCACGCCTGGATCCCGCACATACTCCAATACAACTTCTTCAAAACCCCCATCCTCCAAGTAAAAACCTTGAACCCTCTCACCCTTAAATAACCTTAAAAAAATCTCGCCAATATCAACCTCACTCTCCGGAAGCCCACCAACTTCACTTCCCACCACTCTAAGAAGCTTAGGAGGATTCGGAGGACCTTCTAAAACACACAGAAAAACCACGTTCTCCCTAACCCCATCCGACAACCTCAACGCCGCCAAAATAGACCTAGCTATAACATCTAATCTCCCGCTAGACCCCGCAAAAGATTTAATATTAAAATCAGGAGAAGTACGAGCTTTAGAAGCCTTAACGAGAAAAATCCTCATCCTATTGGTCCACGCTTCTTCCTCTCAGCTTCAGGCCTAATCTTTATAATACCCCTGAAAATCGCGCACCTAATACACAGGTATTTAGTAACCCTGTAAACCGGTATTATAGCACCTTTAGCCCTAAGCTCCCTAGCAAGCTGAGGATCAACAGGGCTCATAGCCCTAGTATACTTAACAGCCTTAGACCTAGGAATAAGAGCTCCACACTCGTCACACTGAATCATATCCTCCCTTCCCTTACCGCCTTTGCGCCTACCCCTACTCTTCCTCTTCTTCGGCATACCAACCCCACCAAATCAACAAAAAACCCACTAATATACTTTCTCAGCCTCAGCTGGATAAAAAACAATACCTAAACCCCACAATATCACAACCAACCCCATCGGATTTCCAAAACACTCTCAAAGATCTAAACATATGTCTCGACTACCTTTAAATTTACCAAGCATGGTAGATTTAACTCCGCACCCTACCAGACGTACCCTATGCCTCCACATACCTCTTCGAAATAATAGTATATAATCTTACCCTCGAGAATCTCTAACATAACCTCTAAATTTTATTCCTAAGGCTCTCTTAACGAACATATATTTTAATCCAGGCACAGGAACCGAATAGTCGTATAAAACTGCTGGGAAATAATTTAGCACACCATAAAGCTTAAAAATCCAGAAACGAAGAATACAATGGGCCCGTAGCTCAGCTAGGTAGAGCACCCGGCTCATATCGGCAAACCGAGAGCACAACCGGGGGGTCGCGGGTTCGAATCCCGCCGGGCCCATTCTCTTTTTCTTGTAAAGATAAGAATTTACTAAGTTTATCTTTTATTTCTTTGTGAAAATTCTCTTTTCTTTGTACTGGTTTTAGATGGGTAGTTTTGTCGCGTAAAGTTCTTATAGTTTTGGTGGGGAAAATGCTTCGATGAAGAGTTTAAAGAGATTTCACGTGGTATTGCTCGCTGTCCTGATGATAGGTTGGGCGTTTGATTCTATGAATTCGGGGCTTATCTCTGGTACTTTGACTCTTATAATAAGGGATTTGGGGTTGACGGCTGAAGAAGCGGGTAGAGTGCTTAGTAGTTGGCTTCTCGGTATGTTGATTGGCGCTTTTGCTCTGGGCTTTGTAGGCGATAGAATTGGTAGGAAGGGGGCGTCGATTATAGCCTTGACCTTTATGGGATTGTTTTCGTGGACTTCCCTCGCGGCGACTGGATGGCTCGACCTCTCTACATACAGGTTGTTGGCGGGGATGGGCGCTGCGGGTTATATGGTGGTGGCTAGCACGCTTTTAGCCGAGTATTCCCCCGCCGAGGTGAGAGGTGGGTTGATAGCTTTCTTGGAGAGTGCATGGGCTTTCGGTTGGTTACTAGCTCTATTATTGGCTAGGATTATAGCGCCGTCGCTGGGGTGGCGCCCCGTATTTAACTCCAGTTTAGCGACTTTAGCTCTTATTCCCATTATCGTAGTGGTGGTGCCTGAGTCTATCCGTTTTCTAGTGCTTAAGGGAAGAGTGGGAGAGGCGGAGAAGATAATCGCTGAAGCGGGGCTGGATATAGATATTTCAAGGATAAAGGGGAGGGAAAAAGCTTCGCTGTCAGAATTGTTTAGAGGCGTGTATCTTAGGCGGACGGTTATGCTTTGGATACACTGGTTCTGTATCGTGCTAGCTTACTGGGGGATATTCCTATGGTTACCCCATATCCTGTACGCTAGGGGGATTAGCTATATTAAATCTCTTCAATACTCCCTCCTTATAACGCTGGCGCAGATTCCCGGCTACTGGAGCGCTGCTGTGCTAATCGATAAAATAGGGAGGAAAAAGGTGTTGGCATCTTATATGGCGTTGGCGGGGGTGGGAAGTCTCCTTTTCTGGACCGCTGCCGGCGATTTTGAAGCTCTTTTATGGGCTTCCGTGA
>Ga0164311_10001414_pt1 | contig 11707 bp, 10 predicted proteins | sample GuaBasSedimGuay2_FD_121796 | JGI IMG/M metagenome (GOLD analysis project Ga0164311, IMG submission 121796) | Subseafloor sediment microbial communities from Guaymas Basin, Gulf of California, Mexico - Guay2, Core 4569-9, 9-12 cm | ecosystem: Environmental > Aquatic > Marine > Hydrothermal vents...
AGCATGTTATGCCAAATGCAGGCATTCCTGCAAGCAACAGTACAAAAATCGCCACACATATCATGGCACGGCTCATTATATGAAAATGCAGTTGATGTTTATAACCTTTATAATTTTCCTGCGCTCGATACTAGTCAGACGTCTGAAACTCTCTCCTTATAAGGATGGCTTTCACTCTTCAAAATATATTCGAGATATAGTATGGCCTTGTCTGATGGACAAACCTCAGCTTCAGAACACTGATTATTATCGAATTATCATAGAAGAAAAAGAAGGTAAAAATCGATGTACCGGACATACGCGAAGTCAAAGCATTCCGTCAGAACCGGGTGGTAGTTGTAGGAGAAGAAGATTAGTTTCCGTGATGCCAATTTGGGATTACCTTTTGCACTGTATTAAAAATTAGCTTAGCATGCCTTTCCGCCCGAAGAAAAACCAATGCAAATGCCTTGCAAAAGTATATATATAACACCCTCATTAGGGGTAAAGTCATCACGGGGTGTAAAGATAGGGGCCTGTAGCTCAGCTAGGTAGAGCATCTGGCTTTTAACCAGGTGGCCAGGGGTTCGAAATTTGGCTGGCAATGGGCCACCAATAGAAAATCCCCTCAGGCCCGTATCTACCGAAAAGTTAAAATAGGGAAATATATAATGGAGGATAAAAAATGAATTTCAATATATTGAAGCACGAGCTTGTTCCATACTATAGGATACTTTCTCGAAGTGAAGTAAAGAAGCTGCTTTCTACGTATGGTATAAAAAAGGGAGATTTGCCGAAAATGCTTGTCACAGACCCTGTATCAAGGGCAATAGGAGCTCGTGAAGGGGACATAGTGAAAATAATAAGGAAAAGCCCTACCGCAGGAGAGAGTATTGCCTACCGCCTTGTGGTCGGGTCAGATATCGGTAATCTTGGAGATTTAAATTCAGAGGAGAGATAAAAATGAGGGAGGTGTTAGATGCCTTTTATAGAGAGCGTACAATAGCAAATCACCACATTGCGTCATACAACGATTTCCTTGACAGGAGACTGCAGGAAATCATGGACAGCACACGCATAGGTGAGGGAGAAAATCTTGAGAGAGGATATATCCATACAGAGATAGAAGGATATAGAATAAAAGTCGGGAAGATAAGAATCGGAAGGCCCATTGTGAGGGAAGCAACTGGAGATGAGCATTTTCTTACGCCGATGGAAGCCAGGCTGAGAGATTTGACATACGAAGCACCCGTGTACGTGGAGTTCATCCCCGAGATAAACGGGATACCCTATGAGCCCGAGGAAGTTAGAATTGGCTATCTGCCCATAATGGTAAAGTCAAAGAAGTGCAACATATCGAGAGAGGTTCTAGAAGAAGAGGCGGGAAGACCCCTTTCTGACGAAGAGTACAACAACAAACTGATAGAGATGGGCGAAGATCCTCTCGACCCCGGAGCGCACTTCATAAGCAATGGAACAGAAAGAGTTCTCATCACCCTTGAAGACCTTGCGCCAAACAGGGTGCTTATAGAGAAAAACTCAAGATACGGATATGATATAGAAACCGCAAAAGTATTTTCCCAGAAAGAAGGTTACCGCTCAATAATTGTTGTGGAAAAGAAGAAGGACGGAATGCTTATGACCACCCTGCCAACAGTTGCAGGGCAGGTTCCGCTCATAATCCTTCTACGCGCACTGGGCATGGACTCGCAGGAAATTTTGGACAATATTGTTTCATATCCCGAAACAGAAGTCTTCGTGCTTGCCAACATAGAGGCATGCCAGGAAGAATACGGCGTAACAAATGAAGAAGAAGCACTCGAGTATTTTGGCAAAAAAGTCGCAGGTGGGCAGGCAAAGGAATACAGGCGGGAAAGAGCAATGGCACTCATCGACAGAAATATCCTGCCGCATCTCGGCGGCGAACCAAGCGACAGAATAAAGAAGGCAATATTTCTTGCGAGAATGGGACAGGCGGTTCTTGAGCTTGCTCTCGGATACAGGGAGGAAGATGATAAAGACCATTATGCAAACAAGCGCCTTAAGCTTGCTGGCGATTTGATGGAAGATTTGTTCAGAGTTGCTTTCATCGCATTGTGCAAAGATTTGAAATATCAGCTTGAACGTCTGCACGCAAGAGGCAAAAAGCTTGAAAATCTGAAAATAAAGCCGTGCATAAGAACAGATGTTTTTACACAGCGGATTCATCATGCCCTCGCCACAGGAAACTGGGTCGGCGGTAGAACAGGCGTTTCGCAGCTTCTTGATAGGACATCCAACCTTGCAACAATCAGCCATCTGCGCCGCATTACCTCACCCCTCACACGCTCGCAGCCTCACTTCGAGGCAAGAGACTTACATTCCACGCACTGGGGCAGACTCTGCCCTAATGAAACACCTGAAGGACCGAACTGCGGTCTTGTGAAGAATCTCGCGCTGGCGGTAGAGATATCGGAGGGATATCCTGAGGAAAAGGTCAAAGAGGAGCTTCACAAGATGGGGCTAATGGAGGTAAAGAAGGATTTTAAGGGTGCAAGGGTTTATCTCAACGGAGAGCTTGTCGGAGTGTATCCAGATGGCGCAGAGCTTGCAGATACCATAAGGAAGAGAAGAAGAAAAGGAGAGCTCGACATAGAGATAAATGTTTGCTATTATGATGATAGCAGTGATGTATTTATCAACTGCGACCCTGGCAGAGTTAGAAGGCCCCTGTTTGTTGTTGAAAATGGAAAACCACTTTTCACTGACGAGCATAGGGAAAAACTGGAGAAAGGAGAACTTTCATGGCACAACCTTATAGAAATGGGGATCGTGGAGTACATTGATACTGAAGAAGAAGAAAATGCGTATATCGCTTTGACTCCTAAAGATTTAAACAAAGAACATACCCATATGGAAATAGACCTGCTCTGCATTCTTGGCGTGGGCGCATCTCTTGTTCCTTACGCGGAGCACAATGCTTCACCCCGTATCACAATGGGGGCGGGAATGGGTAAGCAGTCGCTTGGTTTTGGCTCAGCAAACTACAGAAAGAGACCTGATACCAGAGGCCATCTAATGCACTACCCGCAGATGCCTATTGTCCAGACGCATTCTTCAAGATACATAAACTTCTCAAGAAGGCCTGCGGGACAGAATTTCGTAGTTGCCGTGATATCTTACAAGGGATACAATATGGAAGACGCCCTCATCATGAACAAGGCATCCATAGACAGGGGACTTGCAAGAAGCACGTTTTTCAGGGCATACTCTGCAGAGGAGCAACGTTATCCAGGAGGGCAGGAAGACCACTTTGAGATACCCGACCCCGAATGCAGAGGAGTGAGAAGCGAGGAGGCATACGCCAATTTATCTGAAGACGGAATTATATCCCCCGAAAGCCAGGTGAAGAGCGACGATGTTCTCGTCGGCAAGACATCCCCGCCAAGATTTTTAGAGGAACCCACAGATATACTTATCCCCCAGAAAAGGAGGGAGACATCTGTCACGGTCAGGCACGGTGAATCCGGAGTTGTTGACACCGTAGTCCTTTCAGAATCTGTAAACGGCTCTCGCCTTGTCAAAATAAAAGTAAGGGACGAGCGTGTACCAGAGCTTGGGGACAAATTTGCCTCAAAACACGGACAGAAAGGTGTCCTCGGTTTAATCTTGCCTCAGGAAGATATGCCATTTACGGCAGACGGCATAACCCCTGATTTGATAATAAATCCTCATGCTATTCCTAGCAGAATGACAGTGGGTCACGTCTTGGAGATGATAGGGGGCAAAGTCGGAGCACTTGAGGGAAGGATAGTTGACGGAACTCCATTCTCTGGAGAGCCGGAAAAAGATTTAAGGAAAGCGCTTGTCAAAAACGGCTTCAAGCACAATGGAAGAGAAGTGATGTACGACGGCGAAACAGGCAAAATGATAAGTGCAGATATATTTGTGGGATGCATTTATTACCAGAAACTGCACCACATGGTTGCAGGGAAGATGCATGCACGCTCCCGCGGCCCTGTCCAAATACTAACTCGCCAGCCGACTGAAGGCAGAGCGAGGGACGGCGGGCTGAGATTCGGAGAGATGGAAAGAGATTGCCTTATCGGCCATGGAGCATCCATGACAATAAAGGATAGGCTGCTGGAGGAATCTGATCTGACAGTACAATATGTATGCGAGAAGTGTGGCCACATTGCCGTAAAGACGCGGAAGGGATTCCTGAAATGCCCCATATGCGGCGACGATGCATCGATACATCCTGTTGAGATGAGTTATGCCTTCAAATTACTGCTGGAGGAACTTCAATCGCTGGTAATAGACCCGAAATTGAGGTTGAGTAAACTTGTGTGAGGTATAAAATGAGAACAAATACGCCGAAAAAAATAGATTCAATTCAATTTGGTTTGCTTTCTCCCGAGAAGATAAGGAAAATGTCAGCCACCCGCATCATAACGCCCGATACATATGATGAGGATGGCTTTCCTATCGAGATGGGCCTGATGGATCCACGCCTCGGGGTTATTGAACCGGGTTTGAGGTGCAAGACGTGCGGACAGCGTGTGGGAAAGGATGGATGTCCGGGCCATTTCGGCCATATAGAGCTTGCCATGCCTGTCATACATGTCGGATATGTAAAAACAATACTTGGCATACTGCGCTCCACATGCAGGGGATGCGGCCATATTTTGCTTGATGAAGAACATATGGCAAGACTCGAAAGAAAATACAAAGCCATGGTAAAAAACGGGCAGTCTACCTTAAATTTTTCAAAAGAGGTGATTGCACTTGCAAGAAAAGCTACCAAATGTCCGTATTGCGGTAGACCCAATCATAATATAGAGCTCGACAAGCCAACCACCTTCAGGGAGGAAGGGCATAAGATGACACCTGCTGAAGTGAGGGAGTGGCTGGAAAAGGTGAGCGAGGTCGAGGAAGAAAACCTTTACATGTTTGATATAAATCCTGAGGTTGCACGCCCTGAATGGATGGTTCTTACAGTGCTTCCTGTCCCGCCTGTGACCACCCGGCCGTCAATAACCCTTGAGACAGGGGAAAGAAGCGAAGATGATTTAACGCACAAGCTTGTCGATATCATAAGAATAAACCAGCGCCTTCAGGAAAACAGGGATGCAGGTGCCCCGCAGCTCATAGTCGAGGATTTGTGGGAACTCATACAATATCACATCACCACATATTTTGATAACCAGACAGCAGGTATTCCGCCGGCGCGTCACAGAAGCGGCAGAGCGCTGAAAACCCTCGCCCAGCGTCTCAAAGGCAAGGAAGGGCGTTTCCGCTCAAATTTATCAGGTAAGAGAGTCAATTTTTCTGCGAGAACCGTAATTTCTCCTGACCCCAACTTGAGCATAAACGAGGTGGGAGTGCCGATAAAAATGGCAAGAGAGCTTACGGTCAAAGTCAGGGTAACGCCATACAACATAGAGGAGGTAAAGGAACTCGTAAGAAGAGGGCCCTTCCCAGAGCCACCGAAGGGCAAGATATACATACCTGGAGTGAACTATATCACAAGGCCAGACGGGAGAAGGATAAAGGTAACAGAAGAGAATGCAGAGACAGTTGCAGAAAGAGTCGAGGTCGGGGCGATTGCAGAGCGACAGTTAAATGATGGTGACATTGTGCTTTTCAACAGGCAGCCGTCTCTCCACAGAATGTCAATGATGGCTCACAAAGTAAGGGTGCTTCCATACAAAACTTTCCGCATGAATCTGGCAGTTTGTCCTCCCTATAATGCGGATTTTGACGGAGACGAGATGAATCTTCATGTGCTGCAGTCAGAAGAGGCGAGAGGAGAGGCAGAGGTTCTGATGAAAGTTCAGGAAAACATACTTTCACCAAGGTTCGGGGGAGCGATAATAGGGGCCATACATGACCACATTACGGGATGTTTCCTTCTCACCCATCATAACAGAGTGTTTGACAAAGACGATGCTGTGCGTATCCTCTCCGCCATTGATTACAAAGGAGAGATAAATGACAAGATGAGCGGAAAGGAGATATTCAGCAAAATACTGCCCAAAGAGATAAATCTGGAATACAAAGCCCAATCATGCATAAACTGCGATGAGTGCCTGAAAGAACAATGCCCGTACGACAGCTATGTCGTCATAAAAAATGGTGTGCTCGAAAAGGGTGTGATAGACGAGAAGAGCATAGGTGCTTTTAAAGGAGTCATTCTTGAGTATATTGCAAGAAAATATGGCATGGATGCAGCCCGTGATTTTATAGACAGGGTCACAAAGCTCGGCATTGCTGCCATAACAACAATAGGGTTCACAACAGGCATAGATGACGAGGATATGCCCGAAGAGGCGAATATTCAGAGAGAAGAGCAGCTCGCAAAAGCCAGCGAAAAAATAAACCAGTTGATCAAGGCATATAATAACGGCGAGTTGGAGGAAATTCCAGGGAGGAGTCTAGAAGAGACACTTGAAATGGAAATAATGCGCGTCACAGGAAGGACAAGAGACCAGATGGGAGAAATAGCAGGGCACTACCTTGGTATGGGTAACTCTGCCGTGATAATGGCCCGTTCCGGTGCCAGGGGCTCCATGCTTAACCTTTCCCAGATGGCAGGATGTGTGGGGCAGCAGGCAGTAAGAGGAGAAAGAATATCCCGTGGTTATATGAACAGAACATTACCTCATTTTAAGAAAGGAGATCTGGGAGCAGAGGCAAGAGGTTTTGTGGCAAGCAATTACAAGAAAGGGCTTACGCCAACAGAATACTTCTTCCACTCCATGGGTGGCAGAGAGGGTCTCGTGGATACTGCTGTGAGAACATCCCGTTCCGGTTACATGCAGCGCCGTCTGATAAATGCACTTGAAAATCTAAAAATGGAAGACGACGGGACTGTGAGAACGACCTATGGGGATATAATACAGTTTAATTATGGAGAAGACGGTGTTGACCCTGCCAAGAGCATTCGCGGAAAGGCAGTTGATATTGATAACATTGTGAGCGAGGTGCTTTAATGGCAAAGAAAGATACGATTAACGCATTTATAAAGAGGGGGTTATCGGAAGAGGATGCAAAAAAGTTAGCGGAGAAATTTACGATATCATCTATTAAAAAAGCCAGCATCGATGATATCTGCAAACTCGGGTTTAAAAAGAAAAGGGCAGAGGAAATACTAAAGAAGATTGGTGTAAAGACACGTATAAAAAAACCGGAAGAGGACAGAGAAAAAATAATAAAGGAATTTCTGGAAATAAAAGGCATAGGACCTTCAAAGGCAGAAGCCCTTTATGATGCCGGGTTCAGAAGCATGCTTGAACTGAAACTTCAGCCTATAGAGACAATAGCGAATGTAAAAGGAATAGGAAAGAAGTATGCAATCATAATAAAGAACTATCTGACTCCCTCAAAGGATGAGGCAATAAAAGAACTATCCGATATAAAAGGTCTCGGTCCGTCCAAAGCAAAAAAACTTATTGATGCCGGATACAGAAGCAAACTGGACTTGAAAGTTGCATCTGAGAGAGAACTCAAAGAAGTTCTTGGGAGCGCTGCCTCAGGGATTAAAAAGGAAGTGGGTTCCATAGATGCACGCGGGATACTCGCAAAGGCTGAGAATGTACCTCCGCCTACCATAGAGGAACCAGAGAAAAATGCGAAGTTGAGAAAAAAAATAAAGAAAATACTGGACGATATGGATGAATTTCTTCCGCGCTCAATAATTGATGACATAATAGACAAGACTATTGACAAAAATCTGTCCGAAAAGAAACTGAAGGAGCTGATAAATAAGGTTGTCGAGAGCTATAACAGGGCATTGATGGACCCCATGGAAGCATGCGGGATAGTGGGGGCGCAGTCGATTGGGGAACCAGGAACTCAGATGACAATGCGTACATTCCACTATGCAGGAGTTGCAGAGATAAATGTTACCCTGGGGCTGCCCCGTCTTATTGAGGTTGTTGATGCAAGAAAGAAGCCGTCAACGCCGATGATGACCGTCTACCTGGAAGGGGGCTATAAGGTCAATAAAGACCTGGCAAAGAAGATTGCAAATAAAATCGAGATTACCCGACTTATAAACATTGCAGAAGTTAATACAGACCTGGGAAACATGAAGGTCATTGTAAAGCCGAATAAGAAGGCAATTGAAAGGAAGGATATCACAATAGAGGACATTGAAAAAAGCTTTAAACCACTGAGAAGGACAAAAATCAATGTGGTCGGGAACAACATTGAGGTCATTCCCACAGAGGAAACGTACAGGGAGTTGCAGAGGATAAGCGAAGAGATAAAAAATGTCAAGATAAAGGGCATAGATGGGATAAAGAGGGCTATAATAAGAAAAGAAAAAGGGGAATACGTTATCTACACGGAAGGAAGCAATTTCGAGGAGATACTTAAGCTTGAGGGAGTGGACAAGACAAGAACAACAACAAATGACATATATGCCATTTATAAGGTTCTCGGAGTGGAGGCAGCAAGAAACGCAATCATAAATGAAGCATACAACACCCTTCAGGAGCAGGGTCTAAATGTTGACATACGCCACATCATGCTTGTTGCAGACACCATGACCGCAGACGGAACGGTCCGCCCCATAGGAAGGCAGGGCGTAAGCGGAGAGAAAAGCTCGGTCATTGCAAGGGCTGCTTTTGAAATCACGGTAAACCATTTGCTGAAAGCTGCAAAGAGGGGCGAGGTGGATGAACTGAGAGGTGTGGCTGAGAATATCATTGTCGGTCAACCCATAAAATTGGGAACAGGTTCAGTAGAACTTTCCGTTGATGTTAGTAAAATGAAGAAAGGTGAATAAAATGGACATAACAAAAGAGTTGGGAAGAGTGCTATCTACAGGGAAAGTGTATATGGGCTTCAAGGAAGCAATGAAGAGAGATGATGCAAAGATGTTCATTGTGTCAAACGACTGCCCTAAAAAAAAGGAAGTCATGAATCTTGCAGGGGATAAACCTGTGTTCGTTTACAGCGGTGGCAGCCTGGAATTGGGGAGCATATGCAAAAAGCCCTTCAGTATATCTGTCATGGCAATTGTAGATGAAGGCACATCAAATATATTGAATATAGGGAAGTAAATGAAGATAACATTATCGCATGAGGAAATGCATTATATTGCGCTTGCAGAGGATGTTACAGGAGCGCCCATTATAGACTGCATAGAGATGGAGGATAGAATTACATATATTGTGGAAAAGGGCAAACTTGGAAAGGCAATCGGAAAGAATGCCAAAAACATAAAAACCCTTGAAAAAATGCTCAGAAAGGAGGTAAAATTTGTTGAGTATGATAAGGATAAAAAATCCTTTATCACAAATTTATTCAAACCCTACAAACTTGATGAAGTGGTGGTGATGGAAGGAGATGAGGGCACAATCGTAAATGTCACAATAACCCAGGACGATAAGGGCAAAGCTATCGGCAAAAACGGGAGGAATATAAATATACTAAGAGAGATAGCAAAACGCCATCACGATATTATAAAGTTAAAAATCCTTTAAGGATGAAATTTCTCTGCGATCAGATGCTCGGCACGCTTGCAAAGTGGTTGCGCATTATTGGGTATGATACTGCTTATGCGAAGGGAGGGAATGATAATGAAATCATTGTAAAAGCAGATGAAGAGAAAAGAGTTTTGCTTACAAGAGACAAAGAACTTCATTCAAGATACAAAAATTCGGTTTTTATAGACAGCACTGAACTTGAAGAGCAGATAAAGAAAGTAATTACCTCACTTAATATTAAAATTAATGAAAAAAATTATCTGAGCAGATGCACAGTATGCAATACTCCTGTGATAAAAATAAGCAAAGAGGAAGTGAGGGGAAAGGTGCCGCCGCATGCCTATGAAAACCATGAAGAATTCCGGATTTGTCCTAACTGCAAACGCATCTACTGGCTCGGCACCCACTGGGAAAACATGAAACAGTTCATAGAAAAATTGAAGGACGAATGAAATCACTTTTCGGAAAAAAATTCATCATCAAAGTGTTTCAGGGCGTCGTTCATATTCTCATACCACGAATCTATGCAGGATTTGACCATTTTCTTAACAATTTCAGGAGGAACTGCAGTATAAACATAATAGTGCCCTCCTCCATCCAGAAGATGCCTCTCCCTTTTGCACAGCCCGCATGAAATGAGTTTCTGCAGGGAGCGGTGGATAGTGCTTCTATCTTTTCCTATTTTTTCTGCAATCTCATCTGCACGTTTTGTATCTGTTGATAAATGTCTGTAGACTTTCATGTCTAACTCATTTAAATCCAGCAGATAGTGAAATATATCAGAGCATTTTATGTCATCTTCTACTGGCACGTATTTCATAATGAAAGATACAAAACATATATTTATCGTTTGTGCAAAAATAGTGCAAAAACGTTATATATTGGAAGCATATTCCCTCCCCATGGAAAGCGAAGTGGAACGCATAAAGAAGAGGAAGATGGAAGAACTGCTTAAAAAATTTTCCGGAGATGGCGAAAAATGGCCGAGTAAGCCGGTAAAAGTCACGGATTCAAGTATAGATGAACTCATTAATAAATATCCAATAGTCGTTGTTGATTGCTGGGCGCCATGGTGCGGCCCATGCAGGTTTATAGCTCCTGTTGTGGAGCAGCTGGCAAAGGAAATGAAAGGAAAGGTTGTATTTGCAAAGTTGAATACAGATGAGAACAGGGCCACTGCTTCAAAATATGGGATAATGAGCATACCAACTCTGTTACTTTTCAGGAATGGTAAGCTTGCGGACCGAAGCATTGGCGCACTGCCCCCTGACATGCTCAGAGATTGGGTGGAAAGGTATCTATGAAGAAAGTTATTGCAGTCCTGTCCATCGCAATATTTGCCGCCTCGATATTTTCGGGTTGTATTGACTCTTCGAACGGAAATAAGACAGATGCAGGAGAAAACTTCAGTTTCACAACCATTGATGGCGAGCACAAGCAGCTGAGCGATTATAGGGGGAAGGTTGTCATTCTCGATATGATGGCAACCTGGTGCCAGCCATGCCAGTACGAGATGCTCGAACTGCTAAAGATTTATAAAAATTACAGCAGGAATGACTTGGAAATACTATCAGTGGATGTTGATTCCAGGGAAACTGCCCAGCAACTGGAAAGTTACAGGAATGCCTTTGCCAGTTACGGATACAATCTTGACTGGGTATTCGGCATGGATGATGATGGCAGCATCGCCAATAAGTATCTCGGGCAGGGCATTCCAACGCTCTGCATATTTGATCAGGAAGGAAATCTTAAATTTAAACATGAGGGGGTATGCGTATACTCTGATATCCCGCCGAACTGGCCTTCAGATACACAGGTACTCAAACCCATAATAGACGAACTGCTGAACAAAACATAATAAGGATACAGGGGGGAGGGAGGGGGTAATAAATTACCACCAGCCCCGTATCCACAATCATAAGCAAAGCTCTATTAAAAACATATCTAAATTTTTTGAGAAATTTAAAAAATACCCAAAATCGGGATATTTTTTTTGAGTTACACATAAGACGGGTCGGTGGGTATTTTTTCCTGGTTAATGTTTGTTTCCGGCAAATTTCCCTTTGTCGAGAATAAACTCGACCTTTTGCCAATTCTCCGTGATACCTGAACAGGATTGGATTTTAAATTCATCGAATTAATTGACGACCCTGCCAGATGGTAACAGATGTGCTTTGTGTAATAAAATCACCTCGGGTAAATCAAAACATTCCACAATATAGTTTTCAGCCACATTTCCACCTGTCTATACC
>Ga0164311_10001415_pt1 | contig 11706 bp, 9 predicted proteins | sample GuaBasSedimGuay2_FD_121796 | JGI IMG/M metagenome (GOLD analysis project Ga0164311, IMG submission 121796) | Subseafloor sediment microbial communities from Guaymas Basin, Gulf of California, Mexico - Guay2, Core 4569-9, 9-12 cm | ecosystem: Environmental > Aquatic > Marine > Hydrothermal vents...
GACGATAAAATTTGCATGCCTGTAATAGAAGTAGGGATCCAATGCAGTTAGATACCTCCCACTCCAATTCACTCCCCGAACCGTATTCGCTGGGGCTATATGTAAAACCAAACCGGATAGGAATATGGCAAATACGACCGCAATCTTCAACTTCAATATCTTGTGAATGGAAATTGCATAGAATAATAAAAAAGTACCGAGGATTATGGCAATAACATTTAAATCCCTCAGGGCAAAACCGCTTTTCTGAGCGGCGTACCAGAAGGATACGGCCATCGCTAGAATCAATACAGGGATTCCAACAAAGGTATAGTCCCTTTTCCCAGCTTTAAAGTAGAGATAGATAAAGTATATCGATACGATACACAGGAGGAACAGAAGAATCGCTATGATATTTAAAATAGTCTCCATCATTGCCCCAATAATACTGACGAGAAAGGCGGATATGGATATGGCGAATAGTGGCTCTTCCATATGCTGTACTATACCATCCAAGTATTTTTCCCCCTTCTCAGCCATCCAAATTACCTCGTTATCGAGCTTTAGAAAAGCTCGACCAAAAATTTTGGCGAAATTTTTTCCGCCAACTGAATTATAGCCTCACCTTCCGAATCTTCTCTCCCTCGTGTTATAATCATTCAATACCTCGATCAGGTCATCCTTCTCGATCTCCTGCCATAACTTATCTATGAAGTATATCTCTGAGTATGCGCATTGCCACAACAGGAAATTACTGAGCCTTGATTCTGCGGTCCTTATAATTATATCGGGATAATCTTTAACCCATAAATTTTCTCTCAGATTCTCCTCGTTCAGCTCTAAACCAGAGTTTATAACCTTCCTTACCGCGTGTATCATCTCCTGTCTCCCCCCATATGCTAAGGCTATGTTGAGTTTAAAATTCTCATAATCCTTTGTACGATCCTCCAATCTATTCATATTCTCAACAACCCTTTTTCCCGTGGGATTTCCAAAGCTCGAGAGAGACTCTCTGTCGCCGCAGAAATTTATACGTATCCCGTTCTTGTGAATCCTCTCGTCCTCCAATGAATTCAATGCGTAATCTGAAAATAGATTCAACAGTGTGTTTACCTCTCTGTAACTCCTATTTTTAATGTTCTCTATGGACAGTGCATAAATTGTAAGTCCTCTCACGCCCAGCTCTATACACCACTCCATAAACTGGTGAAATTTCTCAATGCCCTTCCTATAGGATTCTTCTAGGTCATAGATGCCCTTTCTCCTCATAAATCTTCTATTCCCATCGGGTATCAGTCCGATGTGCATTTTCCGATAAATAATTTGGGTTTTAAATGATTAATATAATTTAAATCAAAGGTAAAGAGGGTATTTATATGGATTCCTATTATGACCTTCATCTGCATTTGAACGAGGGATTGAATGATCTAAAAGAGAGGATAAAGTTAGCAGAGCATATGGGTTGGGATGGGATATGCCTCACTGTAGACTTCCAGAGTACAGAGGCCCTTAAAGAATTCTCTGAAAAAGTATCTGATATGCGAACAGAAACTGAAATGGAATTATTCTCTGGTGCGGAGATAACCGCAAAATCTGTCCAGGAATTACGGAAAAATTCGAGGAGGGCACTAAGCTTTGTAGATATCATCCTGGTTAAGGGGGGTGGTGATGAGATAAACAGATCGGCGGCAGAGTGCTGGGAGGTTGACATCCTGTGCCACCCAGAAAAGCTTGCCGAAAGGGATTTCATGAAACAAAGGAACTCTGGTATGGATCACGTAATGGCAAAGCTCATGGCGGAACGCTTAATTGGAATAGAATTTAATTTTTCTGAGATTCTTAACTCCTACGGGATGCTCAGGAGCCAGATCCTGGGAAGGATGCATCAGAATGTGATGTTAGCAAGAAAGTACAAGGCATTGATGATCCTTACCTCCGGGGCCCGGGACAGGTGGGACCTGAGGGCCCCGAGGGAGTTACTCGCAATTGGCAAAATGCTTGGAATGACCCAGGGAGAGGCAAAGAGTGCGGTCTCTGAAAATCCATCGAGGATCTTACAGAAATCGAGGGATAGGAGAGATCCAAATATCATCCTGAAGGGCTTACGGGTGATGGAATGGGGCGATCAGAAGCCCCGAAAGAAGAGGATGTTCGGCTGGTATTAGTTAAATCAGATATTCAGCACATCATTCATTCCGTAGATACCTTTCTTGTCTTTGATAAATTCAATGGCCTTAATAACGCCATTCACAAAGGCGGTTCTTGAATGTGCCTTGTGGGTTACCTCTATTCTCTCGCCCAACGTAGCGTAGATCACTGTGTGCTCCCCGACGATATCCCCGGCCCTTATAGCATGTATCCCTATCTCCCCCCTTTCTCTCTCCCTTGAGCCCTTTCTTCCATAGACTGCTATGTCCTTTAGATTCTTCTCCATCTCTTCGGCAATGATCTCCGCCGTCCTGAGGGCGGTCCCGGAGGGGGAATCTTTCTTGAAGCGGTGATGTTGCTCTATGATCTCTACATCATAATCCATCAGGTTTTTCGTCGCCCTTCTGACCAGGTCCCAGAATATATTCACCCCAACACTCATATTTGGGGATATCACTACACCTATGTTACATTTAATTGCCTCTCTTTTCATCTCACTTAGCTGTTCATCGCTGAAACCCGTTGTTCCAACAACCACGTTAATGCCTCTCCTGCAGATAAGCTTGAAGTTCCAGAAACACGCCTCCGCATTGGTGAAATCTACAACCACCTGCGGTTTTGTCTCCTTTAGTGTACTCTCCAGCTCTGCTGCGCTGGAAATCTTAACGCCCAGGGCATCTGTCCCGGAGACAACTCCGGCATCCTTCCCGATTATTGGGTTTTCCGGGGAGTCTATGGCTGCCACGACATCGAGACCCTCTTCAACCGCTCTCTTTATTATCTCCCTGCCCATCCTTCCGACTCCGAGCATGGCAATCTTTGTCATTTTTTATCTCTTCCCTCGAAGATACTCCCCCTGCCTTGAATCGTTTAAATATAAGGAATTACATAATAAATTGTTAAATCAGTTTATTTCCCTGGCCTCGGAATATAATCTATGAACCTGTTTCCATTCAAAAGGATCAGGGAGGGGCAGAGGGAATTTCTGGAGGATACCAGAAAAGCAGTATATGAAGGGAAGCATCTTGTAGCTCATGCGCCCACCGGGATAGGAAAGACCGCTGCTGTTATGGCCCCGAGTCTCGAATACGCCCTTGAGAATAATAAGACAATTTTCTTTATAACACCAAAACATACTCAGCATACAATTGTTATAGACACATTACGGAGAATAAAGAGAAAGTTTGGGATTAATTTCATTGCCGTTGACATAATAGGGAAGCAATGGACGTGTCCACATAAGGTCAGGGACCTGGATTCGAGGGAGTTTAATGAGTTTTGCAGGGCCATTAAGAGGGATGAGAGATGCAGGTACTATAAAAATGTACGAAAGAAAAGGCTTTCAGAGAATACAAAGAAGATAATAGAAAGGATTAAGAAAGAACCGATGCACAGCGAGGAGATAAGTGAGCTCTGCTCGGATAATATGCTATGTCCATACGAGGTCTGCGTCGAGGTTGGTAAGGATGCAACGGTAGTTGTATGCGATTACTTTCACATATTCTCTCCCGGGGTTAGAAATGCGTTCTTTTCAAAATTAAACAAGGGGCTTCAGAATTCCATTCTCATTATAGATGAGGCTCACAACCTGCCAGACAGGATCAGAAGGCTATTAAGTTATAAATTGAGCGAGTATTCACTGAAGAGGGCCATAAAGGAGGCAAATTTTCTCGGTTATGAGCATCTATCTGATGACTTCAGAGATACGATAAAGGTTCTCAGGGGGCTTGGAAAAGGGATGAAACCTGGGGATGAAAAAATTGTGGATAGGAGTGAATTTACGAACGCATTAATTGAAAAGATTGGTATGAAGTACGAGGATTTTATAGATACGGTCGATGACCTTGGTGAAGAGGTTCTGAGGATCCCCAAGAGGTACAGATCCTATGCGAAAACGATCTCAAGATTTCTGGAGATGTGGAATGAGGAAAGCATGGGTTATGCCAGAATCCTCAGAAGGGATAATGTCTTTTCGTTGAACTATACATGCTTGGATCCATCAATTTCGAGCAGAGATGTCTTTGCAGAGACGTATTCCTCGATCTCCATGAGCGGTACCCTGCTCCCATTAAATATGTATTCTGACGTGCTGGATCTAAAGCCGGATAGAGTCATTCTGAGGGAGTATCCATCGCCATTCCCTAAGGAGAATAAGCTGATAATCCTAACCCCTGGCGTAACGACGAAGTATTCCAAGAGGGGCGATTTCATGTACAAGAAGTATGCACAGATCATCTTCAAGATCATTAGAGAGATTCCAGGAAATGTCGCTATATTCTTTCCGGCATATAAGATCCTGGATTCTATCAGAGAACATCTGATTAAATTTAAACCGGATAAGGATATCCTGATAGAGAGGCAGGGGATGAAAAAAGACGACAGATTACTGCTTTATAATCGTCTGGTAAACTCGAGGGGGAATGGGGCCCTCTTACTGGGAGTACAGGCGGGCTCCCTGTCTGAGGGAGTTGATTATGCTAACAACATTCTCAATGGCGTTATCGTTGTCGGTCTACCCCTGGAGATACCAAGTTTAGAGACAAAATCCCTGATCGAATACTATGATTTCAAGTTCGAGAGGGGCTGGGATTACGGCTACATCTATCCAGCGATGAACAGGGTTTTACAATCTGCTGGAAGGTGCATAAGATCCGAGACCGACAAGGGCGTTATAGTGCTAATGGACGAACGCTTTAAATGGAGGAACTACTCGAAGTGCTTTCCGATGGATTTCGAGGCTATTATAACTGAAGTGCCAGAGAGGTATATAAGGAGGTTCTTTGAGGGTGAAAAATGAGGGGGATAGAGAAAACAGAATTCGAGAACGGTCTCAAACTTCTCACCGAAGAGAGACCAAATACAAAGAAGGCCGCGTTACTCGTTGGAATAGGAGTCGGCTCTGTGAACGAAGATGAAAAGATCAGTGGGGGATCGCACTTCAATGAACACATGCTCTTTAAATCGAACAGATTCAGAAGTGCAAGACAGATTATAGAGGATCTGGAGTATAGTGGAACCATTGTAAATGCATATACCACCTGGAGATATACCGCTTTTTACGCTAAAACACCCCATACGGGGCTTGAGAATGCCATGGAGATCCTATTTCAGGCCGCAACGAACTATAGCTATAAAGAAGAGGAATTTGAGCTTGAGAGAAAGGTTATCCTGACAGAGATCCAGAACTACATCAACTCTCCGGAAAAATACGCCATCATGGGTCTCTTTATACCTGCACTATTCTCAGGAACCCCAATGGAGAGGAGGATTGAGGGTACAACCGAATCAATAGGTTCTGTCACAAAAAAAGAGCTCGAGAGATTCAAAAAACGGTTTTATGTTCCGAACAATATGATAATAGCGGTGTGCGGAAGATTCAGCAAATCGAGATTGATGGATGTGGTTGAGAGCACATTTGGGGGTCTCAAGAAGAGGAATATCCCAAATATCGGGAAGATCGATATCAGAAACAGGAGACGTATAAAGGTGGAGGGGAGGAGGGACATAACCCAGAGTTACCTTTGCCTTGGGTACAGGGTTCCTGGCTATTCGGGCGAGGATTTTTTCAAATTGGACCTTCTATCATCGATACTTTCGGAAGGGCTTTCGTCAAGGATGTTTAGAGAGCTCAGGGAGAGGAGGGGAATCGGATATTCCGTCGGAAATTTCTTCCATCCCCTCGGTGAGGAGGGAATGTTCATATCCCACGTCGATGGATTCGATCCAGAGAGGGTTGATGAAACGAAAGATGTCATACTGAAAATCTTCGATGACCTGAAAAGAAAGAGATTACCGACGAGGGAGTTTAAGGGTACCAAAAGACTTATGATCTCAAAGTACGACGATCGGTTAGAGAAAATTACTGAGAGGGCGATGATGATCTTCCAGTCCGAGTTCTTTAAAATACCATTCGATTTCAGGGAAAAGGAGAGATTCATCAGGGAGGTTTCAAAGGAAGACATTCGATACGCAGCAAAAAAGTACCTCAGTGAGGATTATGTGATGACCGTGTTAAAACCCAGATAACTCTCCAATTTTCATTACGATCAATCTGCAGACATCGTGTTTTTTACCTCTCGGGCAGTCAATTAAACTCGCTCGGATTATACCCGCCCTTATCGTATCCACAGATCGGGATACCCTCCGCAGGGGCATCGTGACTTAACCCAATGAAACGAGACCCTGACCAAGTGCAAAGATTCATTCGTTAAGCCATCCGTACAACTCGGTATCTTTTGGAATCGGTATATGTGGACCGAGTGTTTAGTTGCAATTTTCCAGCTGAGATGGAATTTACTGGTAAAATGCCATATGGAACGATGATGAGATACTTTATATCTGAGAGATTCTAATGATTATCTGTGTGAGCATAGTTACTTAATATTGAAATTTGATCCATAATTTCAAAAGGGATTCAAAATGATTGATAAAAGAAAAGAGGATCACCTGAGGATCTCTATAGAAAAGGATGTTGAATTCGGAAGTACCGGGTTTGAGGATATAAGACTGGTTCACAAGGCTCTCCCCGAGCTGAATTTCGATGATATAGATCTGGAGATAAGGTTTCTCGGTAAGATATTGAGTTATCCGGTAATCATAGAGGGTATAACCGGCGGGATCCCCAGCGCGAGGAAGATAAATCGAGATCTGGCGGCCATAGCTGAAAGATTTGGAATAGGTTTTGGTGTTGGAAGTCAGAGGATGGCCATAGAGGATCCAAGATTAGCCGACACATACAGGGTCAGAGATGTAGCTTCAGATATTTTTTTGATTGCAAATCTCGGGGCCATTCAACTAAATTGCGGTTATGGCATTGAAGAGTGCGAACTGGCAATTGAGATGATCGATGCGGATGCACTGGCACTACATATAAATCCATTACACGAGGTAATTCAGCCGGAGGGGAATAGAAATTTCTCCAACCTGATCGAAAAGATTAATTCCATTTCACGGGAATTAAAAAAACCGGTGATAGCTAAATGTGTCGGCTCTGGGATTTCTTACGAAACTGCTAAAAAGCTCAGGGTTTCTGCGATCGATGTCGGCGGTTCTGGGGGCACCTCGTGGAGCTTAATCGAGAGCTATAGGGGGGATAAAAAAACAAAAAAGATCGGAAAGACATTTGCCGGGTGGGGGATTCCAACAGCCGAGTCAATAAGGGAGGTATCAAAACTCGAAGTTCCGTTAATCGGTTCTGGTGGAATTCGAACCGGATTGGACGCCGCAAAGGCAATTGCCCTTGGGGCCGATTGTGTGGGTATGGCGCTGCCAATCCTCCGAAGATGGTCTAGTGGAGGAAAGAGGGGTGTGGAGGAATTTCTGGACCAATTTTTAACAGAATTAAGGATTGCTATGTTTCTAACCGGATCTGAGAATGTAGGGGAGTTGAAAGGAAAACTTAGATGAAATTGAACCTCTTTGACAGGCTCTTTGGCAGGGAAAATAAGGAAGAATCTCTGGAATTGATAGATTCCGATAAATTGAGAGACTGGCTGGAAAGGCAGGTAAAATCGAGAAAACGGGAGATCTACAAGGGATGCAGATCATTGATAGATGACATATTCTTGAATCTGGAAGGAATAAAAACGGCAATGTTGGAGCTTGAAAAACTGGAATGTCCCGATGAGATACCGAAAAAAGCCCGTAAGATAGTAGTTACTTCTAAACCGGCCTTTGTTCATGGGATACTGGATTCAATAGTCGTGGTAGGGGATAAGAAGCCCTCGGGATATGACGAGCTGAAAAAATTTCATGAAGACCTACAGGCTGTTGTATCCTCCCTGGGAAAAATAATCATTAGTCATGGAAGATACCTCTCCATCGCATTTGAAGATGAAATCGATAACATTAAAATAAAGTCGAAGAGACTATTTGAAATGTCCGGGGAGCTTGGGGAGAGAATCGGGTCGGACGTAAGCCTTTTTTTAGAGGCATTAGAAAAGTTGAACGAGATAGAGATAAAGCTAAGGGAGCTGGGGGATCTGGATACATACAGGTCTAACCTGAAAGAAAAACTTAAGAGGTATTCAGAGGAAATATCCGATCTGGAGAGGAAGATAGATTCCCTCCACGGGACCAGGGAGTTTAAGGAGTTGAGGAGAACGGAGGAAGAGTTAAGAGGGGTAAGGGAAAAACTGGAGTCCGTTGAACTGGATATCTACAACTATATAAATCCCTTAAGGAGACCCATGAAGAAATTCAGGAAATTTGCGGAGGTTAGGGGCTATGGACCGGAAATTCTCAAGAGTATCGATGGATATATGCAAGACCCCGTGGAATGCTTTCTATTAGATGAGAATGGAAATCTGGAGGACATACTCGTGAAGATCGGGAAGGCAATCGAAGCCGGGGATTTTAAACTGAAGGATAGGGACAGGGAGAGGGCATTAATCAGAATAGAATCGGCACTGAATATCGACAAGAATAAACTGAGAGAAAGGCATTTAGAGCTCAATTCTCTTAGGGAAGATCTGCTAAAGAGAATTGAGTCATTTTCAGTTACCGAGAAGATAAAAGGGCTTAAACGAGATCTCGAGCACCTCGAGAGAGAGGTGAAAACCTGTGAGGACGAGCTCGATAGAATAGAGAAAAAAAGCGATAGTATTGAAAGAGATATATCCGGGAGAAGGGAGGAATTGGAGAGAAGACTAAATGACATTGATGGTTACAGGATAAAGATAAACTGGAGGGATTAGGTCACTTTTTTATCCTCTCTCTCGCTCTCCTAAACAATCCAATTAGCGTGAACGACTCCCTTCCAGAGATGAATGCCCTGCCTATCAGTTGCCGAAATGTTTTCTTTGCCAGCTTCGCATCCTGTTCTCTATCATGCACGGAATCTACAAAAGAATCAAATTTTTCCAACAGAACCTTTTTTTCAACCAGATCTGCCCTCCTGAGCTTCTTCAGTCTCTTTTTTCTGTTCTCGAATCTCTGCCTGGATATCTCATAAAGCAGAATTGCTACCGAATGGGATAAATTCAATGTGGGATATTCCTCACTCGCTGGAATCGAAACAAGGAGATCACACGCCTCTATTTCTTCATTATATAGCCCATAATTCTCCCTTCCAAAGACCAGACCTATCTTTCCCTCAACTTCGAGGGCGTTCTTTAGATCATATAGGGGTATTGGCGTTCTTAAAGGGTTTCTGTCTGTTCCCACTATAGATGTTGTTGCTATTAAAAAGTCGAACTTCTCCTTCACGGCACTGAAATTATCAAATTTTTTAGCATTCTTCAGGATGTCTATCCCGTGCATGGCCATCGCCCTGGCTTCTTTTCCGAGTTTGACCGGATTTACCAAGATTAATTCACTGAAGCCAAAGTTCTTCATAACCCTGGCCACAGAGCCGATATTGCCCTCATACCTTGGCTCTATGAGGATCACGGAAAAGGTTGGCATTTTTTATCTTATTGTTCGTTGACAAATTTATGAGCCAATCTGGTCGGCTCCGGTAGCTTATGACCCTTAAGACATTTTTTAACTACCTCGATGCCTGTTTTTAGTGAAATTTTATAGCCCGGTGAAATGAAGAGTGGGTTGCATCCTTCTCTGGATTTTAGAACCGCGCCTATTATCTCGTTCTGATATCTCAGTGGTTCGTATTCTCCAATCCTCTCTGGAGCTTTAAAATCCCCGATCAGTTTTTTCTTTGCAACCCCTACAGTTGGAATGTCCAATAAAATCCCGACATGGGTTGCGATACCCATCCTCCTCGGATGAGCTATGCCGTGTCCATCGATCATCAAGATATCCGGTCTTTTCCTTAATTTTTTGTACGCCTCTATAATGCTTGGACCCTCCCTAAAGGTGAGCAGACCCGGAATGTATGGGAAACCCGTTTCAATCTCGGAGAAGGCTCTTTCGATCTCATTTAACTCCGGAAAACTAAGAACCACGATGCATGACCTGACTCTGTCCCTTTCTGGAAATGCCTGATCAACCCCAGCAATTGTCTTAATCTTTCCTGGAAGTCTATCTTCCAGTATAATTTTCTTTCTCAATTCCCTCTGGATCCCGATGTACTTTTCTGTGTTTATCATCGTAATACATATTTACATGAATATCCATATTGTAATACGTACAAAAATGAGGCTTATAGGTACGATCTCAGGGGAGGTAAGGCCAACAGAATTCAATATCCTGCTCTCAACCTCAGATATAGAGAAGGGGAGTTTTGTAAAGGTAAATCACGAGGTTTATGGTTGGGTTCTGGGGAGGATCGATAGTTTAAAGAGATACATAGATCCCAGAGGGGAGGAGATCCTGCTCGCGGAGGCGTACACGGTGGGTTATAAACGAGATGGGCAGATCTTGATTCCGAAAACACCATTTAAGCCGGAGGAGAGGGTCTACTCGGCTGACAGGGATCTTATTATGAACGTAATAGGCTTGAAGAGATCCAGGTCAAATAATATCTATATAGGTCTCCTTGAGGGACACGATATTCCGGTGTATCTGGATGTTAAAAAGAGTATTGGAAAACACATGTCGATTCTTGCAAAAACCGGGGCGGGAAAGAGCTATACCGTTGCCGTAATTCTTGAAGAATTATTAAAGGCCAATATCCCGTGTTTAATAATTGACCCACACGCCGAATACTCCTCCCTGAAGTATGAGAATGACGACTATGATGCGATGTTGCAGTTCAATGTAAAACCCAGATCCTATGAAAGGGAGGTAACGGAGTACGCAGCGAATATTGTGGCAAATCCAGACGCCGAGAGGCTTACCCTAAAACCGAGATTCACCCTGGATGAACTGATAGAGATAATGCCCATGAGGCTTAATGAGAGTCAGAAATCGATACTCTATAATGTCATGAGGAGATTGGAGAATGTGGAGTATACCCTTCAGGATATAATAAATGCGGTGAGATTAGACGATAGTAAGGCCAGATGGAAGGTAATCAGTGGATTAGAAACCTTACGGAATAGTGGGATCTTCGATGGGAAGCCGATATCGATGAAACAGTTGGTAAGGAAGGGCAATGCCTCAATAATAAACCTGAAGGGCGTAGAACCGAGAATTCAGGAATTGATTCTTGCCAAGATAGCAAAGGATCTATTCAATGCAATAAAGCTCGGTGAGATTCCACCATTCTTCCTTCTGGTTGAAGAGGCCCATAACTTCTGCCCAGAGCGGGGCTTTGGTGATGCCCTCTCGTCCCAGATTCTGAGGACAGTTGCATCCGAAGGCAGGAAATTCGGTTTTTACCTGGGCGTTGTAAGTCAGAGACCCGCGAGGATTGACAAGAACGTCCTGTCACAGTGCAATACGCAGATCATTTTGAAGATAACAAATCCGAATGATCTTAGGGCCATAGGTCAATCGATAGAAGGCTTCACTCCTGGAATGGAGAACGATATTAAGCAGCTGTCCGTTGGACAGGCATTGATCGTTGGCGAGTGTGTTGAGCAACCAATTACCGTGAACGTAAGGGCGAGAGAGAGCAAGCATTACAGTGCTGTCGAGACCGAAAAGAGAGTAGAGATTCGTAAAAGGTCTATAATCGAAAGGATAAAGCCGATATTCATAGAGAAGGAACCGGTGAAAGAGAAAGAGAAAGAGAAAACA
>Ga0164311_10001416_pt1 | contig 11705 bp, 7 predicted proteins | sample GuaBasSedimGuay2_FD_121796 | JGI IMG/M metagenome (GOLD analysis project Ga0164311, IMG submission 121796) | Subseafloor sediment microbial communities from Guaymas Basin, Gulf of California, Mexico - Guay2, Core 4569-9, 9-12 cm | ecosystem: Environmental > Aquatic > Marine > Hydrothermal vents...
CGCTATCTGCGCCGCGCCGATCTGGCCTCTGACCAGGTGCTCCTTGCTGGCCTGGGCCACGCTCCCGTGGATGCCTTGCGTGGAGCGCTAAAGCGCGCCGTCGAGCGTGGAACGTTGTTGGAAGTTGAAACGACTGTCGCGGGCGCGAGCGAGACGGTTTACTTTGCCAATACGGCCAAGGGGCGCGCGGCCGTCAAGTCCATTGAGCGCGGTGGTTGGCCCGATGAGCTCGAGTCGGCCGCGCGGCCCAATGTCTTTGCTATGTACGAGGCGAACATTGGCACGCTCACGCCCCTCATCGCCGATGAATTGCGCGCAGCGGAGCGCGAGTACCCGGCCGAGTGGATCGAAGATGCGTTCCGCGCGGCGGTGTCGTTGAACAAACGGAGTTGGAGGTACATCCACGCCATCTTGGAGCGCTGGCACACCGAAGGAAGAGGAGAAGGCAGTCGTTCTTCTGAAGCGGAGCGGCGGCGTTACGTCGAAGGAGAGTATGGCGAGTACATCGAACACTGAGCAGGAGGCAAGAGGCAGGTCACATGAGGGGAAGGAGGTTTGCCCGATCTGCAAGGGATTGGGCTATTTGCGGGCGGATGTGCCCGTGGGCCATTCTGATTTTGGCGAGCTTATCCCCTGCACCTGTCGCCTGGCAGAGTTGGCCGAGCGGCGTGTGTCTGCGCTGCGCACGCTGAGCGACTTGGAGATTCTGTCCCGCATGACTTTTGAGACCTTTGCCCCAGAGGGGCACGGCCTCCCGTCCGAAAAGCAGGCCAACCTGCGCTGGGCTTTTGAGGAATCCCAGACCTTTGCCAAGAAGCCGGAGGGATGGTTGGTCTTGAAGGGCGGCTATGGTTGCGGCAAGACCCACCTGGCCGCAGCCATTGCCAATGGCTGCGTCGAGCGCGGGCAGCCGGTACTTTTCATCACTGTTCCAGATTTGTTGGACCACCTCCGTGCTACCTTTGCCCCATCCAGTTCTGTCGGGTACGACACTCGCTTTGGGGACGTACGCTCAGCCTCCCTTCTCATCCTCGATGATCTGGGTACCGAGTCGGCCACGCCGTGGGCGCAGGAGAAACTGTTCCAGATTTTCAACTATCGCTACAACGCCCGCCTGCCCACCGTCATTACCACTAACCACGAACTGGAGGAGATTCCCCTGCGGCTTCGTTCGCGCCTGGTGGACCCTGACCTGACCCGCATTGTCTCCATCATCGCCCCCGACTACCGGCGGGCGGGTGTGGCGCAGGATCAATCTGATTTGAGCAGTCTGACCCTGCACTCTCATCAGACTTTCGAGAGTTTCGATCTGCGTAAAGGGGAACTGGCCCGTGGCGAGGGAGAGAATCTCAAGCGCGCCTTTGACATCGCTCGGAGTTTCGCCAAAGATCCTCGCGCCTGGCTGGTCTTAACCGGAACCTACGGCGTCGGCAAAACTCATCTGGCCGCAGCCATCGCCAACTACTGTGTGCAGGGCGGCCATCCGGCCTTGTTCGTCGTCGTTCCCGATTTGTTGGACCACCTACGGGCCACGTTCAACCCTCAGAGCACGGTCACTTTCTACCAGCAGTTTGAGGAGGTGCGTCGCGCCCCGCTTTTGATCCTCGACGACCTGGGCACTGAGTCGGCCACGCCGTGGGCCCGGGAAAAATTATACCAAGTCTTTGATTATCGCTACAACGCTCAACTGCCGACCGTCATCACCACAGCAACCCCCATTGAGGAACTTGACCCTCGCCTGGCGACGCGCATGCTGGACGTGAGCCGCTGCACACCTTTCGCCATCCTGGCGCCTGCCTATCGAGGCGGCGTCTTGCGCCGAAAGAAAAAGCCTGCCCGCCAGCGCAAGAGATAACGTCCGTTCCTTTTTCAATCTGTTCCTTTCTCACCCTGCTGTTGTGGTAGAAGGGCGCTCTTTGGAATGTCTCCCTCTGTGCGATCAGCGCCAGTTTCCGCGTCCGGCACAGATGTCTAAAGCTGTATTCGGTTCGTTCGAACACACGGATTTTTCTCCATCCGTGCCCACTTTGGACGGCTAACTGCCACCGGGCTTTTGCCGCCGCGTACTAGGGACATCAAATCCAAAAGTCTCCATCCTGGCCTGCAACTCTGCCGCGCTCCAGCGGCGCGCGCCGTCAATCACCAGCGACCTGGGGTTATCGAGCAGCCATTCGTCGTGCAGTCCCTCGAGTTGGAGGAGGTACTCTAGCGCTATGCCGCTTTCCTCGGCGCGGTCGCGGGCCTTGATGCGCTCCAGGCAGGCCGCCGCAGGCGTGCGCAAGTACAATATCAAATCAGGTTGGACGCGATAGTCCGCTACCAAAAAGTCCCACAGTCCGCAGTAGAGCTGGTACTCGGCGGACGACATCAGTCCCGTGCGGTGACAGTTTTCGGCAAAGATGTAACGGTCGCAGTAAATTGAACGTTCCAGGACGACACGACTGTGATCGTTGAGCGCCAGCATCTCCTTCCACGTCTTGGCCCGGGTGACAAAGGCGCAGGTCTGGAACGTGAACGCCCAGCGGTGTGGATCGTCGTAGAATAGCTCCAGCATATTGGCCGCGTACCCTTCCCGCCACGCCGACGTTGGCTCCTCAATGAAACCAAACTTTCCCGACGCCGCTAAAGCATTGCCTACTGTGGTTTTCCCAGCGCCAATGTTCCCTTCGAGTAGTATCATCTGCACACCATCCATATTGCCTCGCATCATCGTAATCTACCAGCCTGACCACGACACATTTCTTGTATATGCGCTTGCCACTTGCTTACTTGCTACTTGCCCACTTGCGCAACTCCGCCAATTATAGGCAAGTGGGCGACGAGGTCAAGCTGGCGACATTGACGAGAGCGACAGGTGAGTTATAATCGGCCCATTACACAGGAGGTCAGGGAAAAATGAAAATTATTGATTTACGCAGCGACACAGTGACGCACCCCACACCCGCGATGCGAGAGGCGATGTACCGGGCGGAGGTGGGCGACGATGTCTTTGGGGACGATCCCACCGTCAACCGGTTGGAGGCGCTGGCGGCGGAGATGTTGGGGAAAGAGGCCGCCCTGTTCGTCGCCAGCGGCACGATGGGCAACCTGGTAGCGCTCCTCACCCACTGCGGGCGGGGCGACGAGGCCATCGTGGGCGACCGCAGCCACACCTTTCTCTTTGAGCAGGGCGGCATGGCGGCGCTGGGCGGCATCACGCCCCGCACCATCTCCAATCAGCCCGACGGCACACTGCGCCTGGAGGAAATCGAGGGAGCGATCAGGGGAGATAACGTCCACTTTCCCCGCACGCGGCTGGTCTGCCTGGAGAACACGCACAACATGTGTAACGGCGCGCCGCTGACGGTGGAATACACCGCGCAGGCGGCGGAGCTGGCCCACGAGCGCGGCCTGCAACTTCACCTAGATGGCGCGCGCGTCTTTAACGCGGCGGCGGCGCTGGGGGTGGACGTACGAGAGGTCGCGCGAGAGGCCGACTCGGTGATGTTCTGCCTCTCAAAAGGTTTGTGCGCGCCTGTAGGCTCACTGGTCTGCGGCGACGCCGATTTCATCGCCCAGGCGCGGCGAGCGCGCAAGGTGGTGGGCGGCGGAATGCGGCAGGCGGGCGTGCTGGCGGCGGCCGGCATCGTCGCCCTGGAGCAGATCGCGCCCCGCATGGCGGAGGATCACGTCCGGGCAAAGCGGCTGGCCGACGGGCTGGCGCAGATACCGGGCGTAGAGGTCGCGCCGGCGGCGACCAACATCCTCTACTTTTGGCTGACGGAAGAAACACCCAAGACGCAAGACGAGGTGGTGGACGGCCTGCGCGAGCGCGGCGTGCTGCTCTTGGGTCGTCTGGACGGTCGCTTCCGGGCAGTGACGCACTACTGGATTACGGACGAGGCCATAGAGCACACCATCCAGGCGATGAGAGAGACCCTAAAGGTTTCCTGAACCGTAATTGCTCAGCCTGGGTTGTTACACAGAGTTTCACAGAGCATTTCACAGAGAGGAACACAGAGAAAAGAGCATTTTTGTTGTATTCTCCGTGAATCTCTGTGTCCAAACCAGAATAGCCTGAGCAGTCACCCTGAACCAAACACCGCCGCCAGATGTATATAGTTGTAAACGCGCACAACTATGGAAAAAACAAAGACGCAACCTCCAACTTTTACTAAAGCGATGGCCCCGGTGCGCCCCCAAACCCGCATCGAGGTCGTGGACATCCTGCGCGGCTTTGCTATCCTCGGCATCCTCATCTTTAATATGCTGAGCTTTTCCGGCTACCTCTACTGGCCGCTGGACCAGATGAGCCCCATCAACCGCGCGGCGGCGCTGTTCGTCAAATTCGCCACACAAGCCAAGTTCTACACACTCTTCTCGTTCCTCTTTGGCTGGGGCATGTCCATCCAGATGGAGCGCGCAGCGCAGCGCGGCGCGCGCTTTGCGCCGCTATTCGCGCGGCGGATGCTCATCCTGCTGCTGATCGGCCTGACGCACGCCATCCTCATCTGGGATGGCGACATCCTGGTGACGTACGCCGTGCTCGGCCTGCCCCTGCTCCTCTTCCGCAAACGCTCCGACAAGGCGCTCCTCGTGGCAGTGGTCGTTTGCATCCTCATCCCCGTTCTGCTCAGCACGCCCGGCCCAGCCGCCTCCTTCCGCGAGGCGTACGGTAGGCTATTCGAAGAGTGGCGCGAGGAAATGATGATCGGCTATCAGACCAACGTCCACAGCCAGGGCAGCTACCTGGAACTCGTCCTCCACCGCATGAGATCGATACGCTCCGGCTATACCAACGTGATCTACTGGGGCACGCACGTCTTTGGCATGTTCCTGCTGGGATTATATTTTGGCAAACGCAAGATATTCCACCACGTCTCTGAGCACCTGCCCCTCTTCCGCAAATTGATGTGGTGGGGGCTGATCACCGGCGTCCCCCTGAACCTGATATTCGTGGCCGTGACCAACTCGCCGAGCCTCGTCCCTCCAGACTATTACGATCTCGCCACGCGCGGCGCGCGCACCATTGGCGGACCGGCCCTGTGCCTGTGCTACATCTCGATCATCGTCCTTCTGGCCCAGAAAAAAGACTGGCGGCGGCGACTCTCTCCCCTGGGGGCGGTGGGACGCATGGCGTTGAGCAATTACCTGTTTCAATCCATCGTTTGCACGCTCTTCTTTTACGGCTATGGGTTGGGACTCTACCACCGGCTTGGCCCGGCGATAACATTGGCGCTCACCTTTGCCCTGTACAGGCTCCAAATCAGCCTGAGCGATTGGTGGCTATCCCGCTACCGCTTTGGGCCGGCGGAGTGGATGTGGCGCTCGCTCACCTATGGCAAATTCCAGCCGCTGGCGCTCGCGCGCGGTGCAAGGCCCAAGATGCGCGCCGCCGTCTCAGACGATCAAACTCTTTCCGATTGGGTCTTTTTTATTGCGGGCCGCCTGCTTTTCATCACCGCCGTCGCTTTTGCCATCGTCTACTTTTGCACGCTCGGCCTGCGTCTCAGCGTCAACTCGACCTCTCTGGGGCGGCGTCTCGGCGTACAACAAGTGGCTGAGCCGGCCCTCGACCAGACGATTACCTTTTTCGAGGACGCCTTGCGCGGCGACCTGGGCTACACCTACCAGGGCGTCACACAGCGCGCGCGCGTTCCGGTGACCGAGGTGTTGCGCGACGCCTACGTCGAGAGCGGGCGGCTGCTGGTCGCGGCCATTGGCCTGGCAGCGTTGATCGGCATCGGGGCCGGGGGGCTGGCCGCCTCGCGCAAGCACTCGCCGCTGGGCGTCTCTACCCTCACGCTGACGGTGATCGGCGTCTCGATCCCCAGCTTTTTCCTGGCGCTGCTGCTCCGCATAGCCGACATTATGTTCTATCGGCACACGGGCGTTGGCCTGGTTCCGGTCTTTGGCTCCGCCCTGGATCGCACCCAGAGCATATTGCCCCACGTGACCTTTCCCGCGCTGGTGCTGGCCGCCCGGCCACTGGCCCACATCACGCGCGTCACCTTTGTCTCTATATCCGAGATTTTGGAGCGGGATTTTATTCGCACCGCGCGGGCCAAAGGGTTGAGAGCCATCGTTGTTTTTGGGAGACACGCGCTGCGCAACGCCGGCGTCAGTATCCTCACCGCCGTGGTCGTCTCGCTGCGCTTTGCTCTGGGCAGCCTGCCGGTAGTCGAGATATTCTTCGAGTGGCCTGGCCTGGGGCTGGCGCTGCTCAACGCCATCCAGGGACGAGATACCACCGTCGTCGCGGCCCTGGCCCTGAGCCTGGGGATGACTTTTCTGCTGATCAACCTGCTGATGGACATAATCTACCGCTTTATTGACCCCCGCCTGCGCGCACAGTCCAACGGAGGCGAGCTATGAAGTTGAGCCAACTCCTCGCCCGCATTTGGAATCCGCGCGCCGATCTATCCAAACTGCGCCCCGCTCCCCCGCAGGCGGAGGGGACTGACGAGGTGCAAGAAAGGCGCGTCCGGCTGCGCCACATCCTGTTCAACTTTCCTTTGCTAGTAGGCGGGCTGATCGTGCTCGCCCTCTTCATCGGCGTCCTGTTTGGGCCAGTGCTGTCCCCGGAGAACCCCTACCTGCGCGGACGGCGCGTGTTAGAGTACGTGGACGGCGTCTTTCGCCGCCCGCCGTTCCCGCCTTCCGCCGAGCACCCGATGGGCACCGACGAACTGGGGCGCGACACGTTGAGCATGCTGCTCTACGGCGCGCGCAACACACTCGTCGCCGCCGCCTTTATCACCATGGCCCGCCTGGGATTGGGGGTGGTGTTGGGCGGCCTGGCCGGCTGGAACGAGGGCCGCTTGGCGGACCGGCTGGTGATGGGAACCATCCAGATGTTGATCTCGCTGCCGATGCTGGTGGCGGCCATGATCATCATCTACGCGCTGGACGTGCGGCGCGGCCTGCCGGTTTTCATCATCGCCCTCTGCGCCATCGGCTGGGGCGAGATCGCCCAGTACGTGCGCGCCGAGTTCATCCGCATCAAACAGGAGCCTTTCCTCGATAGCGGGCGCGTCATCGGCCTGAACTCGGTAGAGCTGGCAGTGCGCCACGTCCTGCCCAACGTCGTGCCCGCGCTGATCGTCATCACGCTCTTGGAGATGGGCGCGGCGCTGATGATCCTGGGCGAGCTGGGCTTTGTCGGCGTCTACATCGGCGGCGGCATCTCTATCCAGGTGGACGATTTCACGCAGCGGCAATACTTTTCCGTGCCAGAGTGGGGCGCGATGATGGCCGGCTCTCGCCAGTGGGCGCGCTCCCGCCCGTGGATGGTAATGTTCCCCGCCGTCGCCTTTTTTGCCTCCGTCACCGGCTTTAATCTGCTGGGCGAGGGGCTGCGGCGGTTGATTGACCGGGGCGTGTTCAACACCGCCCTGCTGCTCAGTTGGCGCGTGCTCGTCGCCGTCGCCATCATCACCGCCGCCAGCGTCTATGTCATCCTCACCCTCGGCCCCGCTCCTTCCTACCAGAGTTTGGCCCAGCAAGTCAGCGAGGCCGACCTGATGCGGCACATCCAGTTCTTCAGCGCACCCGACCTGAATGGTCGCCCCGTCGGCAGCACCGAGGCGCGCCAGGCAGCGCAGTACATCGCGGACGAGTTCGCCAGCTACGATCTGACGCCCCCCACCGGCGATTGGTTCCGCGAGGTAGAGGTCACGATGGCCCAACCGGCGGCGCCGCCCGAACTATCTCTGGTGGACGAGAGCGGGCGCGTACGCGCCGCCTTCACCCGCCTGATTGATTACGGTGAGTCCACCGAGCGGCACGGCGGCAGCGGCCAGGCCGAGGCCCCCGTCACTCTGGTCATCTTTCCGCCGAACGCCAACTCGGCCCGGCGCGCGCGGGAGGAGGTGTACGCTTCTTACAAGGGGCTAGACCTGCGAGGCCGCATCGTGATGTATCTCGCCAGCAACGCCCCCTTTGGCTTTGACACCGAGTCGCTCATCCGGGGCGCGGAGGGTGTGCTGATCGTCACCAGCGACGCGAACCCGCGCAATCAGATTCTCTCCGGCGACTATTTGGAGCGCCCCACCATGCCGGTCTTTCGCATCACCACCGCCGCCGCCGACGCCATCCTGGAAGGCAGCGGCCTCGACGTCGCCGCCGTCCGCGACGAGATCGCCGCGCTGGAGCATTGGGCCGTCCGCGATTTGGAGGCGCGCGCGCGGATGCAGTTGACCTTGAACCCGCCAGAGACCGTCACGCTCTACAACGTGCTGGGACTGCTCGACGGCGCAGACGCCGGCCTGGCGGACGAACTGGTCATCCTCTCCTGTCACTATGATGGGATGGGGCGTGCTCCCGATGGCACGCTTCTCCCCGGCGCCGATGGGAACGCGTCTGGCGTGGCCGTGATGTTAGAGATCGCCCGGCTGTGGCAGGAGCAAGAGTTTCAGCCCCGGCGCAGTGTGCTCTTTGCCGCTTGGGCCGGCGGCGACCTGCCCTACTCTGGCGCGCACAGCTTTCAAGATAGGCCCGGATTTCTAGGAACCTACGATACCTCGGCGGTGATACACCTGGATCGGCTGGGGGGAGCGGCCGGCGACGGGTTGGTGGTGCGCCAGGTGAGCGGGCGGGATAATTTGCTCAACTTGCTGGCCGCCAGCGCCGACAAGCTGGACGTAAGCGTCGCCGTGGGCGGCAGGCCGCGCCATCCCTACCAGCGGATATTGGACGGACGGCAGGGCACGCTGCTCGTCACCTGGGGCGATCCGCAGCCCGCGCTGGCCTCGGACACCGTGGAAAACATCAACCCGGAGCATCTGAGCCAGGCGGCCCAGGCCATCAATCTGACGTTGATCACGGCGGCGCACGAACCGAGATACTGAGGCGTGATGCGTAATGGGTGCATCGTTGGGAAAACTCGCAATTGGGGATATTTGAAAATGGAAATCGTCTTGCGCAGCGCATTGCCAGTTCTGTTAGTGATATTGGTTATTTCGTGCAGCGCTCAACTTGATCCAGGCGACCGGCTATTGACAACTGTTCCAACAAGTATGGCCGTGAATTCATCTACAACTTTTACGCCCGCTGCTACTCCAACACATACCGCCGCGCCAACATCTACACTCACTCCCCTCCCGACAACTTTACCTACGCCTTCTCCTATTGGCGCGATTATTACTACACTGCCTTTACCACCTGCTTGGGATCAAGACGACACGGTAGCAATTTTGCAGGGTAATATCCATACCATTGGCAAACTCATCAACTGGGTGAATGGAGATATTGACGCTTTTTTTACCTACTTGGATGACTGGATTTTGACATTTGACGCTGAATGGTGGTTTAACTGCCAGGAATATCCAGTCTGGTGGTACAAGTTGGCCGATTTTGATCACGATGACGTACAAGAACTAATTCTAACCACTCCCTCCTTTCGCTGGAATGGCGGAAAGTTGCAAGGCGTCCACTCCGCCGCCACATCGCCGGTTTTCACCTCCATCTTTGAACAGGAAAATAACCTGTTCTTTCCTGCGTACCAGTTTGAAAGCCAAGATTTGGCCCGGGGGCGCAAGCTCAACAATGCGCGTTTATTTGCGTATCAAGACCTCAATAACGACGGCTTGCCCGAGATCGTTCTCAGTGAGATCTGGTGTGGGGCCCACACCTGCGGTACGTACCTGAGCATAGGAAATTGGGACGGTGGACAGTGGCGCGACCTGGGGGTAATTCGTGATTCCTACAATGAAATCAGCATCATTGACGAAAATAAGGACGGCGTCAGTGAGATCAAATCCTATGGAGGAACTGTCGGTTCATCTGGCGGAGGGTTGCAGCGCAAAAAGACCAATATCTATGAATGGCAGGATGGCCGATATAGATTGACTCGAACTATTCCCAATCCTAGCGAACACCCTTACTATCTCGTTCTCGATGCCCACACTGCTCTAGCCAACGACGATTACGATCTGGCTCTTGAACTCGCTATGCGGGTTATAAATATGCCCGAATTTCCGCGCAATGATTACACCCTGATAGATGATTGGGCCGAAGCCCGTATAGCATCTTTTGCTCGTATCGAAGCAATGCTCGTTTACGCCCAATTCCAAGATGTGGACGCAATGCGCGGCTTGTTGGACGATATTGTGACCGAATATGATGAACTCGATAATCCATACGCGCCTGCCGCCCGAATTCTTTTTCAAACCTATCAAGATACGCGAGACCCAGTAGCGGCTTGCCAGGCGATGGCGGATCGCGTTCAGGCAAACCCCGCTCAGGCAGAGTTCTTCCAGTGGTACGGGTATGCGACTGAGAGGATAAAGATAGAAGACATTTGTCCCCTGTCCGAGTAGATCAAGATGAACAGATTGAAGCAATGACAAACCGTCAGAATAGACCTCTGATGATGATCCTGGGGATGCTAACCCTATCGGTGCTTGTCACCGGCGGGCTAGCCGTCTACCTAACCCTGGTCCGCGCGCAGGAGGGGAACGCCCCTGCCGCAGAGCAGCCGGCAGCCATCGTCCAAAGCACGGACACGCTCACCGGCGAACAGCGCATCGCCTTTGTCTCCGACCAGGAGGGGGGCGTCGCCATCTACACGATGGAGGCCGACGGATCGAACGCGCAGCGCATCTCCGATCCAGCCCTGAACTTTTGCGCCTTCCCGGCCTGGTCTCCCGACGGCCAGCGCGTGGCCTACGTGGGCACAACAGGGGATCCCTTCGCGGACGATGAGGGCGAGGCCGCAGTGTGGGTATCGGCGACTGATGGCTCGGAGCACGTCCAGGTCAGCGACGCCGAGTCCGGCGTAATTTTTACTCAGCCCGCCTGGTCTCCCGACGGGGCGCGGCTGGCCTTTGTATCCTGGGAGGAGGCGGAAGGGGACGAAGAGTCCCACAGCATCATCCACATCGTCCGGGCCGATTCCGGCGAGGTCGAGCGCAACCTTACCTTCCCTTCGGAAATCCACCAACTGGCCTGGTCGCCCACAAAAGACGAACTACTTGTCGTCAGCGGTGACCCGGACGCCAGAACCTACGTCCACCTGATGTCCACGGACAGCGCAGAGATCACCGAACTCTTTCGCGGGGCGATGATGGCGGATTGGTCGCCGGACGGGGAATCCATCGTCGTCGGCGACTATACGTCACAAGATGTCCTCGTCATCGAACTAGAGGATGACCAAGACCTGACCCCGCGCCCAATCGCGCAAATGACGATGCAGCCGCTAGAGATCGCCTGGTCGCCGGACGGCGCGCGCGTCGCCGTCGCCACCGCCGGCCACTACCGGCAAGGGTACGCCACCATTATAAAGATCGTCACCGTAGAGACGGGCGAGATCGCCACGCTCGCCGAGGGGCACGGCTGGGTGGGCTGGCCCCGCTGGTCGTCCGACGGTCAGAGGTTGACGTTCACCTGGGGGCATTTGAGCCGCAGCCCAGGCATGCCGCGCGCCGACTTGTGGCTCTACGACGTCGCGTCCGGCCAAACGGAACAATTGACCGCGGGCGAGGGGTTTGAGGGAATGGGAGTTTGGTCGCCGTAAGGCAAAATCAAGGAGCGAGTCTAGTCAGATAAATATCGTTTTACAATCTTGCTGGAGTCTGGCAAATTTTCAGAATGCCCACATCTTAGGGTAGGCAACAATAAAGGCGCTAGATATGGGGGTTCGTAGTAGCGGCTTTAGCCGCTTTTGAGCCTTTTGGACGGCTGAAGCCGTCACTACGAACAAAAACGCCAGACTCCAGAATCTTGGC
>Ga0164311_10001418_pt1 | contig 11698 bp, 10 predicted proteins | sample GuaBasSedimGuay2_FD_121796 | JGI IMG/M metagenome (GOLD analysis project Ga0164311, IMG submission 121796) | Subseafloor sediment microbial communities from Guaymas Basin, Gulf of California, Mexico - Guay2, Core 4569-9, 9-12 cm | ecosystem: Environmental > Aquatic > Marine > Hydrothermal vents...
TATCAAAGTGCAGGAGGCTCATCACAGTAGACCTCAGGGGGACTGGGAAGTCAAGCAAGCCAGACTACCCCTATACCATCGAGATGATGGCTAGAGACTGCATAGCTGTGGTCAGGGAGGCTGGGGAGGAGAGTGTGCATGTAGCTGGGCTGTCGATGGGCGGCATGGTAGCCATCGAAATGGCCTTAATTGAGCCCAAGGCTGTAAGGAGCCTAACCCTCATCTCAACACACCACGGTGGGAACATAGCCCCCTCCCCGAGGGAGGTCTTGAGGAAGCTCACAGCACTGGAGCCAGGTGACCCAAGGGAGGTGAAGAGGGAGAGGCTTAAGCTAGCCTTCAGCAAGAGCTTCATCAGCAAGCACCCTGAGGTCCTAGATGAGATCCTGGACAGGTACTTCAGCTCAGAGACCCCATACTACGCTGTCTGCAGGCAGCTTCAGGCTGTGCTCAAGTTCAATGCTGAGAGGAGGCTGAAGGAGATCAGGGCGCCAACCCTGATCGTAGCTGGAAGCGAGGACATCGTGGTAAACCCAGAGAACTCCAGGATGCTCCTCAAGAAGATACCCCAGTCGAAGCTGGTGGTGTTCAAGGGGGCAGGGCACATGCTAAACGTTGAGAGGGCTGAGGACTTCAACAGACTCCTCCTAGAGTTCACTGGGGAAGTTGAGTCAAATACGGTCTCCTACACGCCCAAAGTCAGGTTCATGTAGGTGACAGCTATGGTGTATGCTAGGATAGTTTCAACAGGGATATATGTCCCTAGAAACGTGTACCCAATTGAGGAGATAGCTAGGATCAAAGGGCTGCCACTAGATGAGGGGATGGTTGAGAGGACTGGAGTAAGGGTGAAGTGTGTCTCAAGCCCAGATGAGACACCAGCATACATGGCTGCTGAAGCATGTAAGATGGCCCTGAGGAGGGCGGGGGTATCACCTGAGGAAGTTGACTTGATAATAGTGGCAACAGATACACCAGAGTACATAACGCCGCCGACTGCAGCTAAGGTCCACAAGCTCCTCGGGGCTGAGGAAAAGCTTACAGGGATATTCGACGTGAACGCCTCCTGCGCCGGCCCAGCTGTCTCCCTTGCAATAGCATCCAAGTTCATAATGACTGAGCCAGAGACCTACAGGAATGTGCTGGTTGCAGGAGTCTATGGGATGACCAGGTTCCTTAAGTGGGAGAACCCAGCTGAAATCCTCTTCTCAGATGGAGCTGGAGCAGCTCTGCTCCAGGCCTCAGATGAGCCAGGCTTCCTAGCCTCAAAGGTCTCTGGGACAGGAAAGTACTACGACTACTGGGGGGTGTACGTGGGTGGAGCCATGGCGCCATGCAACAGCAATGTGAGCAGGGTGCCTGAGCTGAGGGAGGTAGCTGAGCCTAGGGAGCAGTACCTGAGGCTCCTCAAGCCATACCCTCCAGTAAACTACTGGTACTGGCCTGAGCTCGTCAGGGATGTAGTCTCTAAGATAGGCAAGAGGGTGGAGGACATAGACCTTGTAATCTTCACTCAAGTCAGGCTTAGGACGATCATGAAGGTGATGAGTGAGCTTAAGCTCCCACCTGAGAAGACGCACTGGGTGATGCACAAGTACGGGTACACAGGGTCAGCCTGCATATTCCAAGCTCTACACGATGCAGTTGAGGAGGGGAAGCTCAAGAGGGGAAGCCTGCTAGTCATGGTTAGCTCAGGTGTAGGCTTACAGATGGCCTCAGTAGCCTTCAGATGGTAGCCACAGGATCTGAGGGCAGGCTGTGGTGGCAGCAGCCTCCAGGTGAGCTACCTCCTCTCCTGTAGCCTACACTTCTCTAGGAATCCTAGGAGCAGGGTGTTCACTGCCTCATGTCTCTCAATGATGACAGCATGCCCTGAGCCATGGACTATATGCAGCTCTGAGCCAGGTATCCCCTCACTTATTATCCTAGAGTAGAGTGGAGGCTTCACTCTATCTAGCTCAGCTGCCACGACCATGGTTGGAGCCCTTATGCCACCCAGCTTGGGGGTTAGAGGCTCCCTTTCAAGTGTTTTGAAGCACCTCAGCAGCCTTACAGCCGCGTCGAAGTCGAAGCTCCTGTAAACTGATGTGAGCCTCCTCCAGAGCATGCTCCAGTGCTCCTCCAGGAACCTATCTGAGTACACGTCGTTTATCCAGCCCAGTATGAACTTCACAGGGTCCCTTGTCTCAGCTGCAGCAATCCACCTGTCAGTTAGGAGGCTGAGCGGCCTGCGTATCTCACTTACAGACGCTATGATGGATAGGCTCCTAACCATCTCAGGGTACTTGAGAGCGAAGAACATGGCTATCTCACCGCCATATGAGGTCCCTATGATGTGAGCTCTCTCAGCTTCAAGGTGCTCTAGGAGGGCTCTAAGGTCCTCGACGTGGCTGCTGAAGGTGTACTCGCCAGGAGGCTTGCTGCTCCTCCACTGCCCCCTACAGTCATGTAGTATAACCCTATACCTCCTTGAGAGCACTGTGGACTGGAAGCTCCAGCTCTCAGTGCTCATGAACACGCCATTAACCAGGGCAACAGGGTCTCCCTCACCATGAACCTCATAGTACAGCTTAACCTCCCCAGTATCCAGGTACAGTCAGCTCACCTCCCTCATGAACTTGAGAGCTAGCTTACTGAACAGGGAGGGGTTCTCTATGTGGGCTAGGTGCCCGACTCCACCCAAAACCTCCAGCCTAGATGAGGGGATGAGCTCAGCTATCTGCCTAGAGTACCTTACTGGGAGGAGCTTATCCTCCTCTGCTGCAGCCACTAGGACTGGAGCCTCTATGCCAGGTAGCTCACCTGATATGTCTAGTGCCCGGAAGCTCTTGGCCAGCTCAAGGAAGGCGTCGAAGTCGATCCTCTCATACCTCAAGGCCTCAGCCTCAACCCTACTCCAGCTTGACTCCAAGAAGCTATCTGAGTAGATGTCTGGGTAGACAGCCTGGAATAGGTACCTGCCACTCCTGAATCGAGCTGCCATAATCCACCTATCAACCCTAGCCTTAAGCGGCCTGTCAGCTCTGCAGGCTGAGCACGCCGCGACAACGCCTCTAACAGGGTTCCTGGCGGCATAGAGGAGCGCGACAGCCCCACCGTAGCCTACTCCAATGAGGATCGGGTCTCTAAGCTCTAGCTCAGCTGCAAGCGCCTCGAGATCCCTGCAGTGCCTCTCTATGCTGTAGCTCTCCCTGGGCTTACCAGACCTCCCCTGCCCCCTCAGCTCCACAGCCACAGCCCTAAAGCCAGCATACCACTCAATCTGAGGCCTCCAGTCCTCCACCCCACCCAGGATCCAGCTCAAGAGGACTATAGGCTTCCCCCTGCCATGCTCCTCATAGTACAGCTTAACCCCCACATCAGCATAGGGCATAGACATCACCTGCTAGTAGCTGTCCTCAGGCTTCCCATACAGCTCAGCTAAAGCAGCCCTAGAAACCTTCCCAAGAGGGCTCTTAGGTATCTCATCAAGAACCTGAAGGTACTTCGGTATCTTATACCTTGCTATCTTCCCCTCACAGAACTCAGCCAGCTCCTCTTTAGTCAGCTTCTCCCCCCTCCTCAAGACCACAAGAGCCTTAGGGACCTCACCCCACTTCGGGTCTGGGACACCTATCACCACAGCCTCCTCAACCTTAGGGTGAGCCAGCAGAACCCTCTCAACCTCCTCAGGGTATATGCTCTCACTCCCACTCCTTATAACATGCTTCCTCCTCCCCACGACATAGAAGTAGCCTTCATCATCTCTCTTCACGACATCCCCGGTGTGAAGCCACCCTCCTCTCAAGGCTCTCTCAGTCTCCTCAGGCATCCTCCAGTATCCACCGAATAAGGAGGGGCCTCTAAGCAGGAGCTCACCTTCCTCACCTGGTGAAGCCTCCACCTCACCATCCTTAACGACCCTAGCCTCGACAAGCAGGTTAGGCTTCCCAATGGACCCCATCTTCCTCTCAGCATCCCATGGGTCTAGAGCGAAGACACCTGGCCCCATCTCAGTCATCCCAAACCCCTGCTTCTGGACAACACCCTTCTTCATCACAGCCCTGATAAGCTCAGGGGTCAAGGCAGCTCCACCACTCGTTATCCACCTGACTGAAGTGAAGTCAGCCTCCCAGAACCTAGGTGACTCAACAAGCATCTTGAGCTGAGCTGGAACGAGGAAGAGGAAGGTAGGCCTCTCCCTCTCAACCAGCTCTATAAACCTGTCTACACTCCACCTATGCATGATGAAGTTCACCCCACCATAGAGCAGCAGAGGAAGCGTGTATGTGTACCCCCCGATGTGGAAGAGGGGGACGGCAGTTATGGTAGCGCCACCAGGCACAGTCAAGTCCCTAAGAGTGTTCAAGGCATTCCAGAAGACCATCCTATGGGTGACAACACCCCACTTAGGCCTCCCAGTAGTCCCACCAGTCTGCAGCAGCATCACAGGGTCTTCAAGCCCAACAAGCTCAGGGCTATCATCTCCACCCAAGTCAACAGCCTCAAGGTAGCTTACAGAAGGCCCAAAGCCCCCCTCACCTATGTGGACGAGCTCACGTACACCGAGAGACTCAGCAACAGCCTTAGCCTTCCTGGCATGCTCCCCCTCAAAGAAGAGGGCCTTCGGCTGCACGTCACCAGCTAGGTCAGTGAGCTCAGGAGCAGCTAGCCTGACGTTAAGAGGAGCGAAGATAGCTCCAATCCTAGAGCAAGCGAAGAGAACCTCCAAGACCTCAACCCTACCCCAAGAGAGCATAGCTACAACATCCCCCCGCCCAACACCAAGCTCACTACGCATGTACCCAGCGACACGTCTAGCTCTCTCACTAAGCTCCCTGAAAACCACCCTCCTAACCCCCCCGGCAGCGTCGTCAGCCAAAGCAACCCAGCTTGGAGAAAGCTCAGCTCTCCTCTCAATCCAGGTATTAATCCAAAACCCCTCAAACGGAACAGCCCCACCCACCTACACCACCACAACCCCACACAGCAAAACAGGAATAAACCTGACGCCAGCAGATAGCAAGGAAAACAAAGGTGAAGACGCAACAAGCCATATGGAACACAGCCAGCTAAGCACAACAGCAAAACCCAAGGGCCCAGGTTCCATGCTGCAAGCTGAAGCTAAAGCCGCCATCCAGCTGACAGGACGCCTACAGCAGCGCTAGCGGACAAGGAAGCACACACGACTCAGGTAGAAGCTAGCAGCCTAAGCTGAGCGCTTTACAGCTCCTTCACCCCAAGATCCTTAGCTCATGCAGCTCCTAGAGGCTCTTGCCTGCTATACCTGTGAAGAGAGGTGCTTGCTGAGTGTGCTTGCTTTAACATGGCTGCCACCTTCGGCTAGCACCTCAGGTCTGCTCTCCACTGTCTTGAGAAGCTGTGTTATGCGGTGTGCCAGCGCCCACGCCATCAAAAAGCCTAGCATTAAGCAGCAAGAGCAGCCAAGCACACAGGCTAGCTTACAGGCTCAGCCAACTCGACCTCTTATCGAAGCTCTCACGACGCTCTGTGCGGCTTAAGCTCGGAGCCTATGGCCTATGGTGCTGCCTAGCTTTAGCTGCTAGATCTGCATGCTTCTTCAGGCTTTAGCTGCTGCAGGCTGTTAAGCTTTCATCTAGAGCAGTAGCGGGCAGCATGGTCCACACTACTTGGACTGGTATGTGGATCTAGCACGCTTTAAGCGTAAGCTTTATATGCTATGTGGTAGGTGTCCTGTGGGAGGTAGGATATGGAAGCTTTGGTGTACATGGATGAGAAGGGGCGTATACTGATACCAAAGGAGCTGAGGGAGAGGAGCGGATACAGGGTGTTTAAGGCTAGGGTAATGGGTGATGGAGCCATAGTCCTGGAGCCTCTAGGTGCAGCTGTAAGGAAGCTTGGGGGGAAGTACAGGGGGTTGCTGAAGGCTGATAGCATGGAGGAGCTTGAGGAGGTGGAGGAAGAGTACTTGAGGCGTGAGGGTAGGATATGATCAGCCAGAGGATCTTGCTTGATGCAGACGTGTTCATATCATACCTGGTTGGCAACAGCCTGTACAAGCAGAGCTCAAAGGTCATCAACACCGTCCTGAAGGGCACCACCAGGGCATACACATCCTCTGAAGTCTACAACGACATCACTGCAGCCCTCAGAAGCAGTGGAGTAACGCTACCAAAGGTCATAGAGTTTATAGAGGACATAGCTGCAATCCCACATGAACCCCTACCTGTCACTTCTGAGATAGCAGCTGAAGCCCTGAGGCTATACGAGAAGCACCATGGGCCTAGGAAGCTCCACTACTTCGACTCATATCACATAGCCACAGCAAAACACTACAACCTACCACTGGTGACAAGCGACAGGTACATCATAGCACACGCTAGAGAGCTTGGAATCAAAGCAGTAGACCTCAGAAGGGTATGAAGCTGCTGCCAGCTGCGCTGGCAGCTACCCCTCTAACACTCAGCTAGCTGCCCATGGCCTCCACTCAACGGAGATGCACTAGCTATACTCTGCAACCTGCTACCCACCTGTAGGAGGAGCTGGAGGAGTGGCTGGCGGAGCTGGTGGAGCTCTTGGAGGCCTAGCTCTCCCCTCTTCTCCCTCCCCCCCCTCTCCCCCTCCTCTCTTCTCTCCTCCCTTCCTACCCTCTCTCTTCTCCTCTCCCTTCGCCTTGTGCTCTTGCTGTGCTGCTGGTGGGCTTGCAGGTGGCTTCTCTGGAGGTGTGGTTTGTGGAGGCCCTTTTGGAGCGCACTTCTTCACGGCTTCCTCGGCTACTTTCTGGAGGTCTATAGGGCACTTCCACCCTCTTCTTGCCATCTCGCCTCCTATAGCTTTTCCTTCCTCAGCGAAGGAGAGGGCGAGCTCTCTTAGGCTTTCAGCGAGCTCCCATGCCTGCTCCCTCAGGTCAGCTGCCATGTCCATGCTTACTTCAGCGAGCTCTCCTCCAAGAGAGCCTACTACGATGCCTATTGCCCTCATCTCAGCTGCCAGCACGGCCATTTCAGCCAGGAATGCGTCTAAGGTTATCTCACCGCTCTGGAGTGCTTGGATTAAGCTGAGCCTCCTCTCTCTGACCTCTGCTAGAGTCTGCAGCAGCCACCTATGTCTCTCATCTATCACACTGAGCTTCTCCCTGTGTGCTGTGAGGACTGTCATAGTCCTCTCTAGGATGAACTTGTGGATTAAAGCCTGCCTCTCTGCAATGAGCTCATGGAACACTATGGAGATCTCCTTGCCCAGGGGAAGGGTGTTGTCTTGGGCAGCAGCTAAGCAGCTGCACAGGCTGGCTGCGAGCACTAGTGCTAGTGTTGCACCCGCTGCTCTCCCAGCTGTATGCATCTTCTCCACAGCACCACCCCTGTGCTCTCTGGCTTAGCCTGCTTTTAACGGTTTCTACGCCCTGGCGGCTTAGCTGGCGTCCTGAACTGTTCAATAGAGTTCATTTCTGTTCAATTGTGTTCAGTGTGCTTCAGCAGCTGCAGTGGAGCCGCCTACCTCAGGTACACTATGTTCTGTCTGCCTACTCTCCTCCTGTAGACCAGCCCCCTCCTCTCAAGCTCGCTGACAACCATGCTGACCTTGGCCTTGGAGAACCCTGTCAGCTCAACTATCTTTGACTGAGGTAGTGCTCCACCATGCTTCTTGAGGAGCTGGATGACAAGCTGGTGTGCAGCTAGAGCAGGGGAAGCAGGCAGCTTCCTCCTCATCCTAGTGAGGGCTAGCGCTGCTGACGTGGCTAAAGCTGCTACTGCAGCTAGGACGTACGGGAGCATGCCTTCTAGGCGGCGTTCCGTGCTAGCTGGAGCCCCAGCCAGCTCTACGACTACTCTAGGCTCTCCTGCTCCAAAGTCTCTTCTCCCATACCATATAAGCTCTCCACCCCTCACCTGGTCTTGAGGAGGTGTAGCTGCTACCACTGTGGAGTGAGGGGGGAGCTTGATGATCAAGACATCGTCTCTCGAGAGGTAGAAGCCTCCTTCAAAGACATCTCCAATGACGACCTTGCTGTCCTCTACCCTAGCAAAGCCTCTCCAGTAGAACTCGTAGCGGATGACCCCATAGAGCCCTGTAGCAGCCTGGACCTTCCCGACCACTATGTTGAAGTCTGCAGCCTCCATGGAGCGTCCTGTGACGATGACTGCTCTCTCAACTATGCTAGTCATCTTCTCCTCGAACTCCCTGAGGTGTGAGGACAGGTTCTTCTCAAGCTCTGCAGCATACTCGTCGAATGCTCTCACTGCTTCATCGTCCTGTAGTAGCATCCTTCTTTCCACAACCCACTTAGCTCCTCCCTGCTCGTCTACAGTGATTATGAAAGCTGTTGAGAAGCTCCACCCAGCCTCCGGCTGAGTAGGCTGCCACATGAAGCTGACAGCAACTAGAGCTAGGAGAGCTCTTCCAGCTAGCACGTAAGCCACCTCACTGAGATAGCTGCCCTAGTATCTAGGCCTAGCTCATATATGAGCCTCAGCGTGAGCAGCGGGGTATGCTGCCACATGCTAGTGTGCATCTAGCTGCAGAGCATCTGACCTGGAGCCTTAGGCTCTGAAGGCTACCTAGGGCAGCTAGGCTGTAGGCTGCACGTAGCCTACTGGCACATTCTCTCTCACGTGCTCTACAGTCTTCATCCCAGGTATCACTGTGTGTATCCTCTTGTCTTCTAGCAGGGGCTTGAGCAGCTCTCTTGGCTTAAGCCACTTAAGCATCCTACCTCCTACGAAGGGCTTCTTCACGATGACCCCTACGTCATTCTCCTCAGCTAGGTCCAAGACCTCCTCTATAGCAGTCCCCATGTAGAGTATGTTGTATGAGACCTGTACCACATCGAACTCACCTGAGAGTATGGCTAGGGCTATGGTCTTAGCTTCAGCCACGGGGTCCACACGTACTCTGAGGTCGAGCGCGCCATGCCCGCCTGTTATCCCGATGTACCTCACCAAGCCAGAGTCTCTGAGCTCCTTGACCGCCTTGAGAGCTCCATTAGCCCCCATCACAAGCTTGAGGGTGCTGGGAGAGCTTACCGAGTGGAGCTGGATGATGTCTATTGCTGGGACGCCAAGCCTACGTAGGCTCCCCTCTACGTCTGCCCTAGCCTTAGCTGCTCTCCTCTTGGCAGTCTTGGTTGCAACATACACTCTGCCACCATAGCGTCTGAGAGCTTCTCCAACAACCCTCTCACTTGCTCCCTTACCGTAGTTTGCAGCTGTGTCAACGAAGTTCACGCCCAGCTTAAAGGCCTCAAGCAGAGCCTCAGCTTCACGCACCCTCCTCAGAGGAGCCCCACCAAAGCCTATGACAGAGACCTCAAGCCCAGTACGCCCAAGCCTCCTCTTAGCCATCTTACCTCCAGTAGTGAGCTCGGAGGAGAGCCTAAGCTTAGACAGCAGGAAAGCTAGAGCAGCTGCACCACCAGCTTTAAGAAAGCACCTCCTACTCAGCAAGACATCACACACTAGACCAGCTGACAGCCGCAGTTAAACCTTATGGAAAAACAGTCCATGAGCTGGCAGCTCGCCTAGACGCCAGCTCCAGCCCTGGAGAGCCTGCTGCATCTGAGCTGCTAAACCTCATGCGCGTGGCAAAATAGTGGGGGGATCAGGGACTGGAGGCAGTGGCGGTATTGGAGGTGGCAGTGCCAGCATAATTGACTGGCTTTGCCAGCTTATTTCAGCTGGTGTTGTTCCACGTAATTCACGCAGCGTGTGGGCTGCAGCTAGCTTGCTGCTCCTCTCAAGCAGGTTAGCTGGATGTGCTGGGCTGGGCGCAGCTGGAGGCCTAGCCTACCAGCTGGCTGAGGGCTGCTGAGCTGTCTACTGGATGCTAAGCTGGAGCAGTATGGCGCACTAGCTAGGGGAAATAGGCTTTAGACTGGAGGCTTTAGCCTAAAGCAGGCGTGTCAGCAACCTTTAAATACGTAGAGCGTTTGCCACTGCCGTGGGTGTAGTCGCCCTCTGTGGTCAAGCTGAAGGCTGCTTCTCTCAGAGTAGGCGTCGTGGTGTACTCTCCAGAAGGCTTATGGGATGATGGCAGCGTGTGGTCTCCTAAGCTCATCTGCAGGAAGCCCAGAGCTGGTGTAGCTCTCGAGCTGAGGTCTCTAGGGGTGTGCCTCGCTTCCGTCTGGGGGCAGCTTACACTGCCCTATAGGAGCGTGGGTGAGCTCGCTAGCAAGGCTAGGGAGGCAGCTGAGCTAGCTGCTTCAGCTGTGCTAGAGGAAGCTAGGTGCCTGGGGTGCTCCAGGTCAGGTCTGCTGTGTGTAAGCCACTTTACTGGAGGCTGCAGCAGCAGTGTGGCATACAGGCTGACTGCTCCATGGGCTAGGCTGCGTGTTAAGGGCTTTAGGTGCAGGCTAGGCATGGGCTTAGGGTACGTGTCTAGAAGTGGGATCACAGTCTGCACTCCCTTAGTAGGAGGTGTAGTGGGGAGGAAGCTGAGGAGGAGGGTTAGAAGGGCGCTGAGGCATGTCGCTGAGCTAGCTGGGTGCGTTGAGGCCTTGACGAAGGTCAGCAGACTTCCTAGCAGGCTAGGAAGGCTCAGCAGGCTCCTGGATGCTGTCCTATGTGAGCTGAACCCAAGGTACGTCAGGCTGAAGGCGCCACCGCTTCTCTCAGAGGCTTATGGAGCTTTTGCCTCGGCTAGAGGAGTCTACTCAGCTTACAGAGCTGCAGTCAGCATAGTAGTCTCTAGGCTGAGCTTGTGGCATGCTCCAGTTCTCGAGGCGTCTGTCAGGAGAGCACTGGAGCAGGGTGTTAGAGCAAGCTACGCGCTAAGGCTGTTTGAGGAGGCTAAGGGGGTTGAGCTGAGCGAGCTGGATGCTATAGTAGAGAAGCTAGGTGAGCTAGAGCACAAGATCCTGATGTGGCTTGCAGTAAAGCATGTGGATGATGCAGGTGAGGCTAAAGGGAGGTTCACTGGAGTTCTCAGCAACCACGTGAGCAGACGTGGCGTAGAATGGGTCCTCGAGAGCATAAGCTCAAGGAAGCCTAGGATCGGCCTCACTGCACCAGAGCTGACAGAGCTGCTCTCACTAGGAGACAGGAAGCTCCTCTACAGGAGCAAGGGACCCTTAGCTAAGCTCCAGTCCAAGGGGCTCATCAAGGCAGTTAAAGCTAGGAAGCTTAGAGGAGGAAGCTACGTGGCTGCCTACACACTCAACTTAAGGCATGTGGTCTGCAGGCAGCTTGCATCTAAAGCCGCTTCAGCTGCCATGGAGGAGCTTAAGCTAGACCTCCTATGGTAGAGCTTACTGATCTAAGCATTTGGCTGCAGCTGAGCTGCATGTGGGCTGCTGTAGGCTTGCTGCCGGCTTAGCTCAGCCCTCTAGCTCCTTTCTCAGCTCTCTAGCCATTATCTTGATGTCCTCTTCGCTTAGCCTGCCGTAGCTTATCCTCATCCACCTTGGGCTTCCGCTGAAGCCTTCTCCTGGAACCACCCCGATGCATGCTTCCCTGTCTTCTCTGAGGAGGGAGTCTGCTAGCCTTATTGTGTCTTCTATCTTGGGGTGTGTTGTGTAGATGTAGAAGGCTCCCCTTGGCTCGATGAACTTGAAGCCTAGGCCTCTGAGCTCTTCAGCTAGCATGTCTCTCTTACGCCTGTAGTACCTTCTTACCTCCTTGAAGTAGCTTTCTGTAGCCTTGCGCATGACCTCAGCGTACACTATCTGGGAGATGTCTGCTACCCCAGCTGTCGTGTAGTACACTACCCTGGCTGCCTTGTCAGCTAGCTCCCTTGTCTGAGA
>Ga0164311_10001421_pt1 | contig 11689 bp, 8 predicted proteins | sample GuaBasSedimGuay2_FD_121796 | JGI IMG/M metagenome (GOLD analysis project Ga0164311, IMG submission 121796) | Subseafloor sediment microbial communities from Guaymas Basin, Gulf of California, Mexico - Guay2, Core 4569-9, 9-12 cm | ecosystem: Environmental > Aquatic > Marine > Hydrothermal vents...
CTAATATCTTCTATAGAAAGTTATTTGTTTGCGGTAGGTTTGGAAGGACACCGTTTCAGCATTGACAGTATAGATACCCAGGCTGATCTTATTGATCGGTTGGTAACCACTCAGCTTGTTGATGGATTAATTTTGACATCAACCTCTTTAAAAGCCGAGAGTATTGATTGCTTGGCAGAAATAGACTCCCTTAAAATAGTTACAATTGAGGGAAGTACAGAATATTTTTCATCTGTTTATATCGATAATGTAGAAGGTGCAAAGATTGCAACCAGTCATTTGATCAATTTGGGACACAGATCAATTGGCTTGATTTCAGGGGAAGAATACGATTCCTTGTATTCCCCAATACCATCTCAACGTAAAGAAGGGTATGTTAGCGCGCTTGAAGAAGCCAGCATTCCAGTACGGAAAGAATTAATCACGTCTGGGAATTTTTCATACCAGGGCGGTGAAAAAGCTATGGAAAAGCTTTTCACTATCAAGGATCCGCCTACCGCGATTTTTGCATTATCGGATGAAATGGCGATTGGTGCTATGTATGCTATTCGCAAGATGAAATTAAGAGTCCCTGAAGATATTTCGGTAATGGGTTTTGATGATAACGACGTATCCAAATATATTGGCTTAACCTCCGTTCATCAACCTGTATCCGAATTTGGAGAACAGGCTGCCAAACAGTTAGTTTATGAGCTTTATCATGATATTGAAGAGCTAAAACATATTGAGTTGGGGTTTAATTTAATAATCAGAGAAACGACTGGCCCTGGACCTGGGCGGAAGAGCAATGTGGCCGGCAACGATTTTTCAAATGATATCTATTTATAGTTCAGTGTCATCATAATCTGAAGTGCCATCGGGGCACATCAGATGTGCGCCCAACTCAGGAGAGTTGGGTGCCATGCGCACATCGTACCCTTGTGGGATTCCAGGAGGGACCTAAGGGGTTTTCGCAGTTTTCGCAACGATTCCTACACACCCCCCCCTGACTAAACTTTTTACCCGGACTTTTTACTCCTTAAGGGCGGGTAAAAAGAGTAAAAAGTTTTACTTAATAAGAAAAGGTCAGAACTAGACCGAAGCGCCTTCTAATGTGAGCGGCATCAAGCTGCATCGAAGTTTTTGTTTGACAATTCATATACGCTGCGGTATACTTCACTTTCGTGAAAAATAATGTATGGGAGAATCAAGCGCGTATGGAAAAATCAACAAAACCGGTGAAAGCACCCGGTGATGAAATTCAAGCAAAACAACACTTTGATGGAAAAGTGCTAAAAACTACACTCCAAGGGGGGTTGATTGATATTGGCAGCAAACTACCAGCTTTTATTCACATATCCCAAATTGTCAAAGATAACGATCCAAAAGCATCTGTGAACAGTATTGAAGAAGTATTAAAGGTTGGACAGGAAGTTTCTGTTTGGGTTAAACGTGTAAAGAAAGACCGCATTGAGCTAACCATGAAAGAGCCTTTGGCTCTTGAATGGCGTGAAATTAAACCTGATATGGTGGTTAAAGGTAAGATCATAAGGTTAGAAACCTTCGGTGCATTTGTCGAGATTGGCGCTGAGCGGCCAGGTTTGGTTCACATCAGTGAACTCTCGCACAGCTATGTGCGCACGCCCGGTGAAATTGTGCGTGAAGGTGATGAGATTGAAGTCAAGGTACTTGAAGTGAATCGGCGCAAGAAACAGATTAAATTAAGCATGAAGGCGCTGCAGGAGCTTCCCGCTGAACCAGAAGTGAAAGCGCCCAAAAAAGGCGGAAAACGCGGCAAGGCGAAGGATAAACAGGAAAAAGTCACTGAAGTGGTTGTTCCAGATCCAACTGCTATGGAAATTGCTATGCGCCAAGCCATGGATCGCGCCCAACATGACGAAGCTGAAGTCAGCAGTGCAAATACTCGCAGCAAGCACAGCAAGGATATTGCCAGTGAGCAGAACGATATTCTCGAAAGAACACTTAAGAATAAAGTCAGTTAGTAGTAACTGACCATGCAGACGGTGGTTTATCTCAAATCATCCTCAAATAAATGAGCATACCGCGGGAGGCGCCGGGAAATTACTGGCCCTCCCTGAGCTTTTAATTAAACCTAAGTTAATATTGATGTAAATGTTATGTTGCGATGAATGTGATTGATTCTTGTCAAGACATTATAATTATTTCACCAGTTGTTTGGAGGCAGGATGACGACCAAGTACATATTCTTTACCGGCGGCGTGCTAAGTTCAGTTGGCAAAGGCTTGACCGCAGCGGCGATTGGGCGATTGCTCAAAGAGTGTGGCTTTCGCGTTGGCGTTCAAAAGCTTGATCCTTACTTGAATGTTGATCCCGGCACGATGAGTCCTTACCAGCACGGCGAAGTCTTTGTGCTGGATGATGGCTCTGAAACGGACTTGGATCTGGGCCATTATGAACGTTTCATTGATGTCCGTCTGAGTAAAGTTTGCAATGTGACAAGTGGACAGGTTTATGCTGAAGTGATTGAGCGTGAACGGCGCGGGGACTATCTCGGCGGCACAATCCAGGTTATTCCACATATCACAAATGAGATCAAAAAACGTATCATGATGGTAAGTAAAGCGACAGATGCTGAGATCGTTTTGGTTGAGATTGGTGGCACTGTAGGGGATATCGAGAGCTTGCCGTTTCTGGAAGCGATTCGCCAGATGCGCAATGATATTGGACGTGAAAACACAGCTTATATTCATCTTACCTGGCTGCCTTATATTAGCGCAACGGGTGAATTAAAGACCAAACCGACACAGCACTCAGTTCGCGAGTTAAGATCGATTGGCATTATGGCAGATATGATTGTGGCAAGGTCAGACTATCCCATTGAGGAAAGCCTCCGCGAGAAGATTGCCTTGTTCTGTGATGTTGATAAACAAGCGGTTATTCCTTTGATCACATCGCAAGTATTGTATGAGATTCCGCTTATTCTGGAGGATGCAGGTGTTGCCGGTATTCTGATGAAGCGTTTAAACCTGGAAAAACGCCAGGAGCCTGATTGGCGTGAGTGGCGTTGGTTAGTAGAAGAAGTGCGCAGACCCAAACCGATTGTTAATATTGCTTTGGTTGGAAAATATATCGAATTACATGATGCATACATCAGCGTACGTGAAGCACTTAAACACGCAGCGCTTCATCGAGGTGTAGATGTAAATATCTCTTGGGTGCATTCTACCGATTTGGAAAAGGGGCTTAATCTGGACATCCTTGAAGGAGTGGATGGTATTGTTGTGCCAGGCGGATTTGGTAGCCGAGGTGTTGAAGGCAAGATCATGGCAGCGAATTACGCTCGTAAGAACAAGGTGCCTTACCTGGGTTTGTGTCTCGGCATGCAGGCGATGGTGATAGAGTTTGCGCGTGCAGCATTGGGAGATGAAAGAGCCAATTCATCCGAATTTGACCATGCGACATCTGCGCCTGTGATTGATTTAATGCCTGACCAGCATAATGTCACCAATATGGGTGGCACGATGCGTTTGGGATTATATCCATGCCAGCTTCAAGCTGGTACCATCGCAGCTAAAGCCTATGGGATAAATGAAGTAGAAGAACGCCACCGCCATCGTTTTGAAGTCAATAATAGTTACCGTGGCATTCTTGAAGAACACGGGATGGTCATGTCTGGCATTTCTCCAGATAAGCGTCTGGTAGAAATTGCTGAAATAAAAGATCATCCCTATATGCTGGGCACGCAGTTCCATCCCGAGTTCCTTTCACGACCCAACCGCCCGCATCCATTGTTTACCGCGTTTATGGAAGCGGTGTGCGAACGAGCAGGTATTTCGAAGAAGGTGTAAGCTAAGCAGCTGTCGATGTAAGGAATGTTTTATCATATCGATAAATTAAATAGCTGTATTATACTTAGGTGACTGTATATTCCAGAAAGGATTAGGACAAAGGACCAATGAATACAACGATTGTTTATCTAAATGCACTTGAAATTCTTGATTCACGTGGTAACCCCACACTTGAGGTTGAGGTTATTTTAGCCGATGGTAGTTGGGGGCGTGCGGCAGTACCATCCGGAGCCTCAACAGGCGTGCACGAAGCCTTGGAGCTGCGCGATGGTGATAAAGCGCGTTATAACGGCAAGGGAACCACGCAAGCGGTGGGGCATGTAAACAAAGAAATTGCTGAAGCCTTGATCGGGTGGGACGCAGTTGAACAGAAAGCTATTGATATGGCATTGCTTGAATTGGACGGTACGCCAAACAAATCAAAGTTAGGTGCTAATGCAATTTTAGGTACCAGTTTGGCGGTAGCAAAAGCTGCTGCAAATGCTGTCAGTTTACCACTCTACCGCTATCTGGGCGGTGTTTATGCTCATCTGCTCCCCGTTCCAATGTTGAATATTCTTAATGGTGGAGCACATACTGGTTGGCAGACTACTGATGCGCAGGAATTCATGGTGATGCCTTTGGGGGCCGAATCGTTTGCTCAAGGGCTGCGCTGGGGGTCAGAGATTTATCAAGCGCTTAAGGGTGTGCTTAAAGCCAAGGGATATGCAACACTGGTTGGTGATGAGGGTGGATACGCACCTGCGCTCAAGGCAAATGCTGAGGCTGTTGAGCTGATCCTGGAAGCCATTGAAAAAGCCGGCTATAAGGCTGGTGAAGATGTTGCCATTGCGCTTGATCCAGCAGCTTCTGAGTTTTATGACGAAAAAGAAAAGATCTACAACTTACGCACAGAGGGGCGTAAACTTTCCAGTGAGGAAATGGTTGCCTTCTGGGTTGATTGGGTCAATAAATATCCAATCGTATCCATTGAAGATGGCTTTGCTCAAGATGACTGGGAAGGGTGGAAGATGTTTACAGCTCAAGTGGGTGATCGCATCCAAGTTGTCGGTGATGACCTGTTAGTAACCAACCCGAAACGCATTGTGCGAGCAATCGAAGAAAAATCATGTAATGCATTGCTCGTCAAGGTGAATCAGATCGGTTCGCTGACCGAAACTATGGAAGCCGTCACGCTCTGTCAGACAAATGGCTGGCGCGCAGTGACCTCCCATCGTTCAGGCGAGACTGAAGATACGACCATCGCCGATCTTTGTGTGGCGATGAACATGGGGCAGATCAAAGCTGGTGCCCCTGCACGTTCTGATCGGGTTGCCAAGTATAACCAATTGTTGCGTATTGAAGCTGAATTAGGCGATACTGCCAAGTATGCTGGCTGGTCTGCACTGAAAAGCTAGAGAAGAATAGATGAACATATTACTAGCAGACCGCAAAATGGTCTGCTAGTTTTGGTGTTTTTTATTTGAGTGAATCCCAAAATATCAGGAAGTAGCGTAAAATTGAAATCTAAGTATTATCATGAAGGTACCACTATAGATTTGTTTCTTGTCTGAGATTAAGGAGATATCATGACCAAAAGTGTCAGCAAGATTATCAAAATATTTTTTATCTTTACTTTGGCAGCCTGCAGCATGCCAGCGCAGGAGCTTGCTACTCAGGTTACAGATGAGCAATTAACTAAAACCAATGAAACAGCTGTTGCGCTAGATCCTGCACCAAATCAGGCAACTGAAGAACCCCAAACTGCACAATGCCCTGAAGGCAGTACAGAGATCCGCGCTTATAGCGTCAATTTCTGTTTTGATACCGATCTGGCACAAGGTTTATGGCAAGAGATTGTGCCTGCGACGCCTATACAGGAAAATATGGCGCTCTGGGATGTTATGCCCGAGCATCTCAGGATCACTTTTACGAATTACATCCTGCCTGATACTTTCCATCCGGCTGTCATGCGCATCTTCCCGTTGCAGGAATTTGCAGCCATGTTTCCGATTGCCGGAGAAAAGATCGGTGCTTTAAGCATTTACCTTGAATCTCAAGAATCTGATGTGCCCTATGCACCTTTGCTGCCTCTCTTTAACGCTACACAAGTGATCCAGGTAGATTTAACATATTTGTCTTTCCAGAATGGTCAGGGGATGCGCTGGATTACACAATACAGCCAGGATTCAGGGACAATTAACAATCAAGAACTTTTTTATGCATTTATGGGCATCACGGATGATGAACGATATCTGATTTCAGCCATCTTACCGCTCTCGCATATTTCCCTTTACGCGGATATGTTCAGTGAACCTGAAGGAGGCTGGGAAAATTTCGACGCGAACATTGACCAATATTATGCCCAGGTGGAGCAGGATTTGTCCGTTGTATCCCCTGACTCTTTTTCACCCTCATTGGAAATTCTGGATGCGATGATGGCTTCCCTTGAGGTTGGGCCTGATGTGCTGCCTTAGGCCCTTTGACGGTCCACAGTTTAATGATTGATACAGTCTATGAAAACGGCATTAGAACGTTTTGAAGCTTCTATACTGAATTGTCGCAAGTGCCCGCGCCTGACCGCATGGCGTGAAGAAGTTGCCATGACCAAACGGCGCGCTTATATGGATCAGGTGTATTGGGGTAAGCCAGTACCTGGTTTCGGTGATCCTCAAGCACGTGTCATGATCGTTGGTCTGGCGCCGGGGGCACATGGTTCTAACCGCACCGGGCGCATGTTCACCGGGGATGCTTCAGGTAATTTCTTGTTTCCTGCCCTTTATCGAGCAGGTTTTGCCAATCAAGAACATGCGCATAAACAAGGTGACGGCTTGATCTTAAGGGATGCTTTCATATCGGCAATATGTCGTTGCCCGCCACCTCAGAATAAACCCACACGGCAGGAGATAGCAAACTGCTTGCTTTATCTTGATAAAGAGATCTGTTTGCTTTCAAAACTGCAGGGGTTTGTGGCTCTGGGTCGTATCGCCTTTGACGGCATTCTGCGCCTTTATAAGAGCAGGGGAATGCAGCTGCCAAAAATGGATTTCGGACATGGGGCTTTTTACCGATTTGGAGCTGGTCTGCCCTGGTTGCTATGCTCCTATCATCCAAGCCGGCAGAACACGCAAACAGGCAGGCTGACAGAACCAATGTTTGATGGCATCTGGAGGCAGGTGAAAGATTTGTTGTTTACATCATCCTCCATGTAGCCGCTTTGGCAGTGGGTATGAATTTATGCTACTGTTGATATCGCTCGATCTGACGATGGCATTACAGCCTAATTTCCCGCTGGCGGCTGAGGTGCTGGTGAATTTCATCAGAGGGCTTTCCATAAAGAGGATTGAGAAAATGCATCAAAATAGCGGTTGATGCAAAGTTATTACTCTTAAAACCAATGCATTATAATTACCCCATTATCTTGTTAATGATTTGGAAGAAAGGCGCTTATGGTTTTTCCCACTGCTAGTCCCAAGGTGATTGATAAAGCCAAACAGATCGTGGCGATGGATCCGATCTTTTTGGATACTGAGACGACTGGTTTTGGACGGAATGACGTGGTCATTGAGATTGGCATTGTCAATTTTGGAGGAAAAGTGCTTTTTGAATCATTGATCAAACCTGCTATATCTATCCCACTAGCCTCAAGCTTGATTCATGGCATCACGGATGAAATGGTTATCGATGCCCCTGGTTGGAAAGACGCCTGGAGCGAGATTGAGAATGTCTTAAAAGACCGTATCATCGGCATGTATAATGCTGATTTTGACCTGCGCCTGATGAAACAAACCCACCAGCGTTATTGGCTGGATTGGAATATTGAAGATAAGCGTACATTTTGTGTAATGAAACTTTTTGCTGCATTTTACGGTGATTGGAATTCAAAGCACAATAGCTTCCGTTTGCACAAACTGGAAAATGCCGGCCGGATGAGCGGTATTGCTCTACCCAATTCGCACCATGCGGTGGATGATGCCAAGTTGACTGCCGCACTGATGGCTTATATCGCCGGTTGTACGCCAGGCCAAGCATAATAAAATTCATTGACCCGAAAGAGATGCAGACATGAAATTGACTTACCCCAAAGCACGAAAACAAAGCCTGGTCGAGAAACTACATGGCAGGAATGTCCCTGACCCATACCGCTGGATGGAAGATATTGACTCTCCTGAAACGCGTACCTGGATTGAAGCTCAAAACCAGCTTACCCATGCTTATCTGGAAACGTTACCCGATCGCGACGCCATCAAACACAGGATGACGGAGTTGTGGGATTATGAGAAATATGGCGTGCCTGAGCAACATGCTGGACGTTATTTCTATACCCATAATACCGGTTTGGAAAATCAGAATATTCTCTATTGGATGGAAGATGTGAAAGGCGAAGCTAAATGCCTTTTGGATCCCAACACCTTATCAGAGGACGGAACGACGGCGCTTACTGGCACTGCCGTCAGCCATAAAGGTAAGTACCTGGCTTACGGGCTTTCCGAGGCCGGCTCGGACTGGCAGGAATGGTTTGTCCGCCGCGTAGATGATGGAAAAGATTTGCCCGATCATGTTCAATGGGTAAAATTTTCTCAACCTGCCTGGGATAATGCGGATGAGGGATTTTATTACAGCCGCTACGATGCCCCTGAAGAGGGAGAATTATTAAAGAAAACTAATTACAACCAGAAGCTATATTATCATTGCCTCGGAACCTTACAGGATAAGGACATTTTGATCTACGAACGACCTGACAAGAAGGAATGGGGCTTTAATGGCGAAGTTTCTGATGATGGTAATTATTTGATTATCTATGTGTGGTGCGGGACGCAGGAAGAGGTAGCAGTTTATTATAAGGACCTCTCCCAAGCCGAGTCATCCGTCGTTGAACTGCTGCCCGATTTTGATGCTGAATATAGATTTATTTTCAATAAAGGTACGCTGTTCTATTTCTTGACCACGAATGGCGCCCCCCTGAGACGCATAGTTGCCATTGATATTCACCAACCCGATCGAAAGGATTGGAAAGAGATCATACCCCAGACAATGGATACACTCGAGAGTGCGAACTTTGTGAGTGGGATTTTCATCTGCCGTTATCTGCACGATGCTACCAATCAGGTGTGCATTTATGATAAAAACGGTCTTGTTCAGGGTGAGGTGCGTTTGCCTGGCATTGGCACGGTAAGCGGATTTAGCGGGAAAGCGGATGATCGAGAGACATTTTATGCTTACACAGATACGACAACGCCGTCAACGATCTATCATTATGATGTGGAGAAGCAAGAGAGTAAGCTCTTCCGCAAGCCGCTCATTGCCTTTGACCCGCAGGAGTATGTCACCGAGCAGGTCTTCATCACGAGTAAAGATGGTACGCAAGTGCCGATGTTCATCAGCCACAAGAAAGGTCTAAAAAGGGACGGCAATTTACCAACTTATCTTTATGGATACGGTGGGTTTAATATTCCTGTCCCTGTTATGTTCAAAGTGCCCATTTTGGTTTGGATGGAAAGGGGCGGCGTCTACGCCCAGGTACAGTTGCGCGGCGGCGGTGAATATGGTGAAGCATGGCATGCTTCTGGCATGAAAGCCAACAAGCAGAATGTTTTTGATGACTTCATCAGTGCGGCTGAGTGGCTGATAAAAGAAGGTTATACACGCCGTGAGAAACTGGCAATTGGGGGACGCAGTAACGGCGGTTTATTGATCGGCGCGGTGATGACGCAACGCCCGGACCTTTTCGGGGTCTGTATGCCGACTGTTGGTGTAATGGATATGCTGCGCTTTCACAAGTTCACCATCGGCTGGGCATGGGTCTCGGATTATGGCTCCCCCGAGGATTCTGAAGAGTTTAAAACGCTATTAGCCTATTCTCCTTATCATAATATCAAGGCGGGAACCAAATACCCGCCGACGATTGTAACAACTGGTGACCATGATGACCGCGTTTTTCCTGCACACAGCTTTAAGTTCGCTGCCGCGTTGCAGGCGGCGCAAGCTGGAGATGCGCCTGTGTTGATTCGTATTGATACGCGTGCCGGGCATGGCGTTGGTAAACCTACCGACAAACTTATTGAAGAATTTTCGGATCTGTGGGCTTTTACATTGGCAAACTTGGGCTAATTTGAGAAGTGGTAGCTATTAAATTCCCATAGTCTCAATGAGGGTTCTTTCATATCCTTTGAGGCTGTGTAATTGGAGTGTTTTTCCATACATTAGTTTCCATGTAAAGTTAAAAGATTAGATTATTAATAGGGATAGTAATAATATTAAAGGTCAGGTATAATTACAAAATATTGTGATGAAAATAATTTTAAGCACAGAAACTTTGGATTCCAACGAAAGTGAAAGTTCTACTGACGATCATTGTCAGAGAACTGGACGCGGGTGTTTCACAGTACAAAGATGAGTGACTGATCCACTTCTTAAGTGGATGGAACTGGGCACAGTCTGTACTGTGCCCAGTTTTTGTTCTCTGCCATATTAAAGTCAGGCTTTCCTTTCCAAGCCCTGATCGGCAAAGAACGATTCTATAAAAAGAGGTGTATTATGATTTACATCAGTCAGTTGCTTAGACAACGAGTGTGGGATGCCTACGGGAATGCCATCGGTCGTTTAAATGACATCATGGTCAGCGCTACAGAACAAAACATGGCGCCGTTGGTGGCTTTGGTGCTGAATAAAAACCGGCGAAATTTATGTTATATACCAGCCGAGCAAATTGCTAGTTTGTGGCCCAGTATCACCTTGAAGGTAAGCGTGGATAAGGTGAGTGCCTATGTACCACAGGGGCATGAGCTACAGCTTATCAATCGTGTGTTGGATCAGCAAATTGTAGATATTGAAGGGAAGCGTCTGGTGCGCGTCAATGACTTGCAATTGGCACGTAGTGGTGAACGATTCTTCCTTACAGGGGTAGATGTGAGTGGACAGGGGGTATTACGCCGTTTGGGTATAGAATGGCTTGGCAAAGGTGTTTCAAAAATCCTGAATCACCCTATAGAAAGCAGAGTGATTCCCTGGGAGTTTGTCGCCTCGATTGAACATGACAACCCACTGCGGTTACGTGTTTCGCAGAGTCGAATTGTTAAGATGCCTCCAGCAGATATTGCTGCAATCCTTGATGATTTGGACCATCATACCAGTCGGGCTCTGCTGCAAGGATTTCCAAATGAAGCTCTGGCGGACACCCTTGAAGAAAGTTCAACTGAAATGCAGATGGCTATAGTTTCTACCCTCCACCCGGAACGTGCGGCAGACGTACTTGAAGAAATGGATCCAGACGAGGCAGCAGACTTATTGGCAGATCTGCCCGATCAGACCAGCGAAACACTGCTTAAACTGATGGAAGACGATGATGCTGAAGACGTGCGGGTATTGTTGGCATACCCGGAAAATTCTGCAGGTGGTATTATGACAACTGAATATGCTCATGTCCCTCACCATTTGACAGTTCAGGAGGCGCTTGAGTATCTGCGAAACTCAGAAGACGCCCATGAAGATGAAGTGATGTATTATGTGTATATACAGGATGATAACCACTGTCTGTGTGGTGTGGTCAGTCTGCGGAATTTGGTAATGGCTTCCCCAAATGAGGAACTTAAACAGTGGGAACGGGCTGAGTTGACATCGGTTAACCCCTTAACGCCGCAGCAGGATGTTGCTTATCTGATAGCAAAATATGATCTGCTTTCAGTGCCGGTGGTAAACCCAGAAAATGGTGCAATGCTGGGTATTGTCACAGTGGATGATGCTATTGATACCGTATTGCCTACTGCTTGGAAGAAGCGGCTTCCTCGTTTATTCTAGGCTAGTATTCCTTGTGAGGTTCATTCATGAAAAAAAAATTAAAGTTACCAATATGGATGAAAAGGATCGGATTATACTTGGCTGTTTTAGGGCCCGGGTTGATC
>Ga0164311_10001423_pt1 | contig 11684 bp, 6 predicted proteins | sample GuaBasSedimGuay2_FD_121796 | JGI IMG/M metagenome (GOLD analysis project Ga0164311, IMG submission 121796) | Subseafloor sediment microbial communities from Guaymas Basin, Gulf of California, Mexico - Guay2, Core 4569-9, 9-12 cm | ecosystem: Environmental > Aquatic > Marine > Hydrothermal vents...
CGCTTACGTCGCCGTTAGATATGTCGACTTCGTACAGCCCTAGTGCTCTGACCAGGGACTTGTCAGCTGCCCCGTTCTCGATGGACTGCCTCACAGCCAGTTCCACAAGAACAGCCTTTCTGAGCATGATGTAGTCTACCGGAGCTCCTGCGTCCTTAGCGAATATGGTCTCGCCTTGTGTTCCACTTACCGGCATGGACCTAGTCTCAGTACTGCCACTCAGTCTCTTAATCAGTCTGTGCACGTGCTGGTTAGCGTGGTCATACCTGGCCAGTAGACCAACTAAGGTCTTAGAGTCCTTGATGTCAGTGCTGATTGGTAGGCCGCGTTTAGCCAGCTCAGACTTTACCTGACCAGGAGTTAGCCCGCGGTACACGTACTTACCGTCTTCTCTAGACGCTCGTACGAAGCCACCTGGACCGTCTAGCTCAGTCTGTATCGGGTTCATGTCCAACGGCACTTTGCCGTAGCTAGCCATGGTCTGGTCTGGGCTGCCTCCAGCCTCAAATACCTCCGCCACTCTGCGAGAGTAAAAAGCTCTAGCGTTTGCATCATACTTCTCTTTTGGTGACGCAGAAGACACTGTAGTGCTACGGAACTCTGTAGACACTTGGCTCGGCTCCAACTCCACGGCGCTGCCAGCCTGAGATTGACCCCCGTAATCTACGTAGTCCTCTTTTACTGGACCAACTGTGGCCTCGTTGAGCGCGCGGTAGTACTGGTTTCGCTGCGACTGCTTAGTCGCTGCTATGGTCTCACCCAGCACGTTAGTACCGTTTATCCTGTCGGTAAAGGCCATGTACATCTTATCAGCCATGCCTTCGTACTGCGTGCCGTGCAGCATCTTCTGGTCATCAGAGACCCACTTGTACGCCTGTAGTAACTGTCGTGTCTCAGTAGAGCTCATGAGGCCCTCTAAGGTGTCCACGTCCTTGAGCCCGAGTTTGCTAGTCACTTTAGCGACCATGTCTTTCTCGAACATGCCGAGAGCTGCGAGGTCCTGAGCATGCTTTCTGGTCAGGTCTGTGTCCATGCCACTGTCAGCCTGAGTCTTTGCGTTGCGCAGACTATCATACCATGAGACATTCTCTGGTCTGTCTGCGAACTCCAGGTTGTCCATGGCGCCCTGTAGGTCCTCAGAAGTATACTTAGTGGTAGACACACCCACGCGAGCCCTGCTAGCTACTGGCTCTTTCTCAGCCTTAGCTCTAGCCCACAGCGCACTCAACTTAGGGTCACTAGCCTTGTACACGGCGTCTTCTATCACAGCAATGGCTGCAGCGTCGCCTTTCAGAAAACCAGCCTCGGCTCTAGCTCTGTCAGAAGTGTTGCTAAACAACTTCTTCAGCAGGTCTTCTCTGACTCGACCTTCTCCTGATGAAGTGACGTCTAGAGCGTTAAGTTCTTTCTCCACGTACTTAGCCTGCTCAAGTGGGCTATCGGGGTGCTTAAACTCAGCCTGGCTGCGGTAGTTGTCCACCAAGTCTGTCAGGTCCTTGCGAAGGCTAGCTGGAGCACTGCGCGTCCAGTTATCGATGCCAGCGTTTATGCCCTTGGTCTCAAAGCGGTTGTTAGCCTCTTCTACTCGTTGCTGAACTACAGTCCTCTTAGGAGCGTCCTCGCCTTTTACCTGCGCGCCTTTTCTTTTACCTGGCACTGTGTCTGTGGCGTATGGGCCCCTGGAGACCTGCGTCGCCCCAACCAGCCTGTCGGCCTCCACCTTGGCAGCTAGTAGAGCAGTCCGCATATCTGCAGTAGACACATCTGTAGCTAGGTCTGGACGCTCATAGTTGACCACGTCGTCGAGAGCAGTTCTATTAGACGCCAGGTCTTCAGCCACGCGGCCTTTAGACGCTAATAGGTCAGTCATGTCTGCACGGGTGTCAGTTTCAAAAGCCGCTTTCGCTTTCGCTCTAGACTCGAGTACAGCTGCATTCACCTGGCCAGTGAGCTCATCAGACTCCTCAAACCATGTAGCTTTACGGTCTGGTTGGACTATCTCAAGGTTCGCTAGGTCTTTCTTGTACGTCTTATTCTCTGCGATGAGAGCCAGTGTTGCGACTCTATCGGCTGCAGTAACTGACCTAGGATCAGCTATAGCTCTAGCGGTTAACTCTTCCATCTGAGCAACTGTACTGTCTATAAGACCACCTAGCTGAGCCAAGTACTTGTCGCTGTCCAAGATGGACGCGTGCTCTTTGTCTAGGGCTATCTGGCGCTCCGCAAATCTAGCTCTTGCAGCGCCCTCAGCTGACTTCTGTCGTTGAAGCAGGTTCGCTCCAGCTAGATCTTGAACGGCACCAATCTTTGCGTTGATCTGCTTAAGATCCCTCTGGCCAGTGGAAATCTTCTCAGCTAGGTCCTTAAGAGCGAAGTCCGTGTCTGACGGGCTAAACCCCAGCTCTTGAACTCGCTCTTCAAGCTGTTTAGTCCACTTAGCGTTGTCAGATAGGGCCTGCGCTGTAGCCTCTTTAGACATGCCTTCGGTTGGAATCGGAGCCTTTGGGCGCATGGTCGGCTGGCCGAGTTTAGTTCTCTCTGCTAAGGGAGCTCTCTCCATGCTGTTCTTTATCATGGCCGGCACGTCCATGAACTCTACAGCGACATCAGATACGTCCGGGCCAAGAGTATAGTTGGTCAACTTCGCCAGCAGCATTACCTGGTCTTTCTCCGGCATGGTGTTTACGAAGTTGCCCACGTTAGTCTCTTTCATCAGTCGTTCAACTGAGGTAGCGTAGGCTGCTTGGCCACCGATTAGACCTCCTGGGACGAAGGACCCTGGACGAACGTCACCCACTGGAGCCTTATAGGGCTTCCTGCGGTACTTATTTAAGTTGACCTGCATGCCTTCCATTGACGGCATATTGACGCCGATGCCGAGCTCCTGCAAGTCTGCTATAGGGATGGGCGGCCCAAGCATGCTGACCGCTACGCGTCCCTCAGCTTTGGGGTGGATGAAGTTGATGAAGTACTCCTCCAAATCCATCTCATCCTTGTCGAATTCTTTGAACCACGCTGTCGCTTCGTCAGATACCTGTCTGCCTGGTAGAACGTCAGGGTCGACGCTACGCGCTGCAGCCAGCTTGAGGTCTCCCCACATTCTGGAGGCCTCTCTGTCTTCTAGCACCTTATGAGCCGGATTGGCTCTTCCCTGGCCAAACTGTACTGATGCGTAGTCTCCCCAGAACGCGTTAGCCGCGTCACCATACACCTTGTCGGTGTACATATCTGATAGAGAGCCGACGTAGTCTTTGTACAGGTCTGAATCAGGGTGTCCCGGCACAGGAAGCCTGAAGAACGTCTCGAAGGCTGTTTCTCCACTGGTGGGAAAAGCTTGGTGTAGCGTGTCCTCGAAACCAGGAGCGCCTAGCTTAGCCCTCTGACCAGTGATGTCTTTAATGAACTTAACTAGCTGATCTGGGTCGCGCAGTTGACGCTCTAGCGCGTCTCTGTCTCGTTGCCAGTTGATACCGTTAGGGTTGGCCTCAGTAGCCTCACCGCGTAGTCTAAGGTTAAAGTCTTTTATGTATGCAGTTTCAGCTGTACTGCCCATGTACATAGTATCTGGCAGTGTAGTATCCCGTCTTAAGTTTGAGTACTGCTGGCTGGCCCACTTAAGCGACTCGTCGCTTAAGTTGCCGTTCTTTGTGAGGCTGTCGAGCAAGTAGCGGCTCTTGAGGGCTACTAGCGAGTTGCCGTTGTCGCCCACTACAGCTAGCTTAGCGGTCATAGACACTTTCAAGTTATCCGCAACCGCGCCCAAGCTGAGGAACTTCCCGTACTTGGACGCGGTCAGCCCAGTGTGAGCGAACTTTAGCGCCCTCTCGGTGCCGTACTCAGCCATGCCAAGTCCTAAGCCGCCGATTAGTAGATGAGCACCCATGGCTGCATAAGGACTGTCCAGCTCCTTAAGGTGTTCTTCCAAGAACACCTGAGAGCTGCCGTCTACTGCGCCCCATATGCTCGCAGCTATGGCGTTGTAACCTGTCCAGTTACTGGCCAGTGCTGATGTAAGTGCGAACCTGCCAGCTGTCCAAGTTAAACCAGCGCCTGCGAGTACGTTAAACCCTGACGCGGCTAGGACTCTAGACGTTTTTGAGGCTCTCTCGGCAGCCATGCCAGTTCCTTCAGCGGGGCCAGCCAGGTACTCCACTAACCCGTCAAAGGCTTGTAGAGTCTTGTAGGCCTGACCAGCCATGCCGAAGTCCAAGAAGGACCCGCCGGTGACTCTGGTTAGCATCTCAGAATCGATTTTATCTCGTTCGTCTTCGAATAGAGCCTTATCGCGTCCTTCAGCCACTAGAGCTGTAACAGGTCTAGCTTCGGTCTTAGACTCGTAGTACAAACGTTTTGACGCGCGTTGTTGCGCTAAGCCGTCTAGCTTAAGATTACCCCGAGCTTGCTCAGCTGGGTCGCCGCTCTGTAGGTCACGTAGAGCTGACTCCTCGGTGAAGTTCTGAGCCACTGCGCCGCCCGCAGCGAACACAAAACCTGCAGTGAGATAATCTAGGCTGGCAGCGGCTTTTACAGCCTCTTGTGCCTCAGCCAAGCGCATGTCCAGGCTCACTAGTGCGGGAGCCCTCTCCAGCTGGCCAGGTTCATAGTCGCGAGGAAACTGCCAGTCCTCTAAGGCTCTGGCTACGTTCATAACGCTGTCTACGCCTACGGACTTGCCAAACCGCCTACCCAGCTCCTGGGCTATCTTAGGGCTGGAGACTACGAGTTCAGCTCCTGAGGTCATGAGACTAGCGTAGGCTACAGTGGCTTGTTTAATCAGAGAAACACCCTGGTCGACTGAGTCACCTACCGACTCTGACACGCTGCGTAGGGCTGCACCTAAACCATAACTGGCACGAGTCTTGTCAAAGTCCACGATAATGTCATGTGTTCTAAAGAACTGGCCAGTGTGTGGATTTAAGCGGGCGTCAGCTGCACCTTGTTCCAGTGCGAGTGCGCCCAATGCTGTTTGGCTAGCTGGCTGTGGCTCGTCTGCGAACTGCGCTAGGCCACCAGACTGACGTGCCAGTAGCTGAGGCGCTTCGTCGGCTGGGGGCTGAGCTACAGAGCTTACGGGGTTGTTCTGAGTACCGTCATAGAACTCGGCATTTGGGTCTTGACCAGACTCAGTGGACCCTACGGGTTCTGCCAGCTCTACTGGCTGTACGAACTCCGGTGAGCTCTCAGTCAGGTTCTCGGTCGGATCCTCGTAGACGATTGGCGCTGGCTCTACTACGTCTTGGCCTGGCTCGTCACCCTGCTGCATAGCTACCTGGGCGAACGACGGCAAGTTATCCTGCACGCCCTCCTGGCCAGGGATGTCTTGCTCGGGCTGGTTAATCTCTCCTAAGTAGACCTCAGCTGCAGCTGCAGCCATAGCATCTTCGTTCAGCTGGCGCTCTAAATCTATACCTCGGTTATTATTGTACGTTATCTGTGGATCCATAGAACGCCCCTCCAGGCACTGTAGAAAGTCGCTTTAGGTAGTCAATCTGTGCGTTGAGCTTCCTGACCGCGCCGTTATATTTCTCAGAATGACCGAGTCGCTTCCTCAGCCCTTTTCGCTCAGCACTAGCTATCAGGGTCCAGTATACCGACTCAGCGGACTTGCCCTTAAATGCTGGCATGCCAGAGGCCGCTAGCATAGCTGAGCCCTCGTAGGTTATTTTGCTAGCTACAAATGCTGGGCGGGCTTCCATATACCTGCGGTCGTCTTCGGTGAATACTGTAGGCAGCGGTAGAGCTGTGCCGTCTTCATACACTACCATACCTGCCAGCAGGCCGGACCCTCCAGGCATAGCCATAGAGGCATAACTGACCGACTGGCTGTCTCCCAGTTTCATAGCTGGGTCACGTAAGTCAGTCCTTAACTCGGCTAGCTTACGGTCCCCGAGCTCTGTGCTTTTGCCATAAGCCCTGCTTAACGCTATGTGCGCGTTGTATAAGAACTCATTGTACTGGCCGATCCTTGGGTCGCCATCCTTCACAAATATGTATTCCTGTCGCTCATAGTCGTAGCCGTTTTCCACCGTGTATACGCCGCGCAGAGTGCCCTGTAGTGACGACAGAGCACGTTTCGCTCTATCGTTCACGCCAGGCCTAGCCCCCATGGCTAGGGCCCGTAGGTCACCGTCCGACATAGTGGCGTCAGTTCGGTTAAGCAGACGATACGTCTCAGTCATAGGTAGTGCTTGGTCTACGGCTACGTTGTACACCTGTTGTCCAGCCCTGTTAGTCTCGTCATTGTTGTACGCTCCAACTGTGTCAACTAGCTCGTCATACACGGCTTTACCTTTGGCCAGAGCTGAGTCATACAGTACGTTAGTGAGCTTGATGCGCTCTGACGGCTTAGCTGTGCTAACTTGCTCAGCTGCGCTATCCAGCCATGTTTTGTTTTTCTCTACTACTTCAGCATTGTCCATCTTTACAACCAGTTCTGACATACTGACGCGCTCTTTCAAGTCCTTAAAATAGAGGGTATCTGCAGCGTTTCTAGCCCCTGCACTAACTCCTACACTCTCGAATATGCTAGACATGCTTATGAACTGCTCTGCGGTCACGGCGTCAACCAGAGAAGCCTCAGCAACCTTAAGGTACACCTCGTCAAAAGCCTGCTGGTCTCTTACTCCATTAGCTCTGTCCTCGTCAGACACAGCACCGTTAAGGTCGGCCTGAGCTTCATATGCGGCCATGAAGTGCGCAGGAAAAGCCTTGCTATCGCTGATAGACGCGACAGCATCATTCGTGTGTGTGCCAACAGCGGCGGCTTTAGCGGCTGTGTCTACGCTCTTGTATTCAACCAGATACTTAGCGTTCATCTGCTGGCCAAGGACGCGCATCTGATTCTGCATGCCTAAGGTATACCCGGCAGCCACTCTGTCTTCCATGGTGCCTGCGGAGGCGTTAATCGCCGCGTGCAACTCAGTGCGAGCACTGTCCATGCCGTTTATGTAGTCGAACCCTCGTTTAGTTAGTATGCCTCCTTTGCCATCGGCACCCTTAAACGCCAGGCTATTAATCATCTCCTGGCCCCTAGCCACGTTCAGCTTAATCTCGTTGTCAGTGTTCTGCTTAGACATCGTAGCTGCTACGCGGTCAACCTCAAATAAAACTTGGTTGACCCCCACAGCTGTAGTCATGCCCTGGCTAGTCGGAGCAGGTATAAACTGAGCAAACGCTGCCTGCGCTGCCTGCGGAGTTTTTATGCTACCTGCTCCGACCTGCACGCCACCAGCCCCGCCATCTATAAAGACTGGACGAGCCTTAGGTGATGAGCTAACCTGCAAGTGTTGTTGGTAACCCATTATGCGTACACCTCATTCTTATAAGTGAACCCTGTGGGCTCGTAGAGTAGACTGCTTGTACCAGCCCCCTGCCACGGCACGACGTCTGGCTCGTTTGTACTAGGACTATAAGCGGATACTGCGTGCTTGGTACCATCTAGTATGCCCTGAGTCATGTACAGACTAGCCTGAGCGTTCTGGTTGTCTGAGGTCTGCTGGCCAGTTAGTAGTGTGCTAGTAGCCTGGTTCTGACCAGACTGAGTAATCTGACTAGCCGACATGGTTGCCGACATGAGGTTGCCTATATTGGCCGCGCCCACATTGTACATCATGCTGGCGGTGGCTAGCTGACCCTCGTACGTCATCTTCTGCCTAGCCATACTGCCCTCCCACTGGCCAAGTGCATCAGCGTTTCTTATCGAGTTGACTGCGTTGACCGCGTTGTGATCGACTACAAACTTCATGAGCTCTTCTTCGGCCATGTGTTCTATGACCGCGTCTCTATTAGTACCTACGCCGACGGTAGTGCCAGAAGCGCCCTGCTGAGCTATCATATCACCCCTAGCATGGTTCGAGCTCCTAGTTATCTGGAACTTATCGAAGCTGGAGGCCTCAAGAATCTGGCTAACCTGGTCTTCGTACAGCAGACTATTGTACTCGTCTACTGCCAAACTCATCTCGTTGTTGTAGTCTATCCAGGCCTTGTTCTGCGTAGCGTTGTATGACGCCTGCTGGCTAGCCTGGTTAGCGTTAAACATGGCTGCTATCATGACGTACTGCGCTTGAGTCTGCGCTTGCGAGACCTGCTGGCCCGCGTTGTACGACGCGTACTGGCTGGCTCGTTCAGCCTCAGCTTTGGCAGCATTGCTAGACGCAATGCCTCCAGCTATGTTGGCTACTGCAGCTACGCCTGCTATGACTGCGTTGACTACCATTATCCGACCTCCACTGTGTCGACTATCCCGCGTATCGTCATGGGCTGCGGGTACTTCTGTCGTATAAAATATTCTGTTTTACGGTCGTTGCCCTCCATAAAGGACGTATGGTACACTCCTGTGTACCTAGGGATCGTGGCGCTCATAGAAGACGCGTTGGTTCTAAACTGCAAGTCTTCCACAGTCTCAGTCTCAGTGCCGTCCTCTTCCTGATAGGATACACCTATCTCGCCGCCTATTGTTTTGTAAAAGTCTATGTCCAGTGCTGTCACGCGCTGCATCTGGCCAAAGATTGACCCCTCTTCTGAGGCTACGTCTGATAGGTAAGGACGTACCTCGCTAGTGCACTGCAGCCCAACTACGACACGTTCGTACCCGTCATAGTCTAGAGTTATCTCGCCTGCAGCACTGACGACCCGCGGTAGATGTGTGGTGCCGTCAGCCCATATACCCACCTCTCGGCCCGCTAAGTGTTCTAGACCTGTTACAGTCTGGCCAGGGGAGTTGTGATAAGTGTACGAGTCTAGGTAGTAGTCCACGCTGAAGGTTTCCTCTTCCCATGGCTGTGGCTCTTGAGGATCTGTCCATATTGATGACAGTCTCTCCACCATAGTATGCTGTACTCCGTCTACTTCGCGCAGCACTAGCACATACAGTAAGTCTTGTTTCTTCAGCCATGAGGGCGTGACGCAAGCGTCTATGCACGAGTCGCCGAGGTAGTGATGATGCCAGGCCGTAACTTTGTGCTCGGGTATAGTGGTACAGCCTAAGAGATTGCCGTTTTCCGTCACTGACCACAGCACCCCGTTGGGAGCCCGCTGATAGGCCCAAGCCCGTATTTTATCCGTCTTGGTTAAGTGACCTGCTAATATGGACTTGTCAGAGGCCATGTACTTGTCGTATGAGAACTGGTACTGGAACTCATATATGTTACGGCCATATTTTCCTACGAAGTTTAGCGCTCCGGAGATGCTAACTGGCTTAAGGTCCTTGGACCCGATGCTAGTCTGTATCACAGCATCAACGCCGCCGGAGTTTGTATTTATGACTACTGGCGTTATGGGGCCCGAGCCGCCAAGGCCTGTGACTACCCACTCATGGCCTAGTGTGCCCACGTTGAGAGCCTTGTCTGACTGCATCCACACAATCTTGTCCCAATTGTTGGACTCGAGGTTGAAACTGAAGCCGTCGCTAACTACGGCGGTCTCCCCCTCTTGGCCCATGTCGTGCGGAGCGGCAGTTTGTGAGCACCAGATCATTTGGGGCCACGTGGCGGTCCCGCCCCACACTGACCGCTGCTGATGAAACGTGACAGTTTCTGGGAACTCGAGTTCCCACTCCGGCGGTATGGCGTTAAACGCTATCACAACGGCGTGCCATGTAGTGGCTGAGGCGTTTCCAGCTAGGTAAAATGGAGCGTGATGAGGCTGAGCGATGTAGACGTCGTACCCGTACTGAGCGTAGTCTATATTGTAGTATGTAAACTGGCTAGGGTCTATCTCAGAGTTTCCACCGTCCCCAGATAACTGGGTGTAGTGGACTACGTCGTCTACAAAACTGGCTACATATGCTTCACCGTCTGTGGCCGTGTACATTATCAACTGAGCTGTAGTGCCAGCGTCTATGACTACAGGTATCATCACTTGGCCAACATTCGTAACGCTTGGTGGATGAGGCCCTGTAGTGAGGTCGTACAGAAATTTAGACCCTGGGCGCCTAGTGGCTGCACCTGAGGCTAGAGCCACCATGTTGTATAGCTTCTTGCACCCGTTCTTATACTTAGTGAAGTCGAGTCTAGCCCCCATCAGTGGGTCTAACTCACCACCAGTAAAAGACTTTTTTATCCTACGAATGGCCATCTCAGTACCTCTGGTTGCCTAGGTCGAGCGCTGTAGTGTCCCCACCAGTCACAAAGGTATCTTTGTTGGGGTCGTCGTCTGGATTAGCCATGACGCCTATGCTGGCGTCTCCAGCCCAAGCCTCTTTCTTCTCAGTCAAGTACTGAATGTACAAGTCCTTAGCTAACCCCTTATCTTGGGTTAAAGGACTGCACAGTCTAGCGGCTAGCCCCAGCGCCAGTATATTACCGAAGGCTGCCGAGAACCTGCCTGTAGCCGTGATTAAGGATGTATACCTCAGAGTTGGAGTTCCGCCACTAGTAGTCATTAGTTCTCTGCCCACTACTACCCACTCTTCTCTACTGCCGAGGGGCAGTATGTCGAGCGGGTTGACGCAGTCTGACGGCATGCTGTACGCAGACATGCCCTCAGGAACTGCATTAACTGGAGAGGACAGCTCAGACAGTGCTGCAGTCTTACGGGCGAATGGCCAGTCAAACTCAGCAATCATCTGATCGCGTGTCGGTGCATAGTACCTACTGCACAGGCGTGCGCGTTTAGTCTCCTCTGTCAGACTCGTAATGTCCGCCTCGCCTATACTGGCCAGGGCTAAATTACATATTTCCACCTCTGAAGTATACATCTTAACCCACCTTGCGGAATCTCGCGTCCATTATCTGAGCTACGATGTCTGCTTTGTCAGTCTTTTTTAGCTCGACGTTGCACTCAGTTTTGATGGTCTCAGCTGCTTTACTAAATGACCACGTGGCGTCTAGTAATACAGCCTCGCTAGAGGTCATAAAGTTGAGCTCTTCGACAACCTCTTCCATAGGCTTAAAGCTGGATCCAACTTCTTGGTCAGTGTCCACCACGTCGCCACGGCCCGCCATACAAATGGTCTTGCTTGAGTCTCTGTACTGCGCGTTGCGCATGCATAAATATTTCATAAGTTCTCCAGTCTCTGACCAGAAGTCAATTCTGGCCAGAGTGTGTTATCAGATCAGGTCGCTGTCTGGTTTCCTTCCATCACGAAGAACACTCCAAGAGGAGCTGTCGCAGTGAAAGTAGCCTTGACAAACTGCTTAGTGTCACTCGGCAGACGGAACTCAAGACCCTCTGCTGGGACAGTTACCGTGATTAGCGCGTCGGCTGCAGCACTGGTAGCCCCAGTGGTGATCACCAGATTGCCGGGTGCGTCCAACTGAGCCCATACAAGGAGCGGCTGACCGGTGCCTGTGCCGACTCCATTGGAGACGGACTCCAAGTCGAAAGCGACGGTGGTGACGAGTTTTGCTTCATTATCTAAAATCATTATTGTACCTCCGTACAATGAAAGTTTGATTTAACTGGCCAGATTAGGTTGTAGAAACCTCAGTCTCGAGGATCTGGTCACATTCCTTGATAGGACGTCCGCGGAACGCAGTCTGAGGCTCGCCGAACGCGTTCTGATAAGAGCCGATCGCGAGATTGCCCTTCTCAGTAGCCGCAAGGTCGAGAGCTGCAGCAATTGCAGAGCCACAGTAGAAGGTACCCTGATTACGCCCGGATGCAGGAATGGAGTGCAGGAGCTTAATCATGTCCTTGTACAGAGTGGCCATGGCGGCCTCGTCTGCGAGAAGTGCTTTCACGTC
>Ga0164311_10001424_pt1 | contig 11675 bp, 18 predicted proteins | sample GuaBasSedimGuay2_FD_121796 | JGI IMG/M metagenome (GOLD analysis project Ga0164311, IMG submission 121796) | Subseafloor sediment microbial communities from Guaymas Basin, Gulf of California, Mexico - Guay2, Core 4569-9, 9-12 cm | ecosystem: Environmental > Aquatic > Marine > Hydrothermal vents...
CTCTAGTGATAGTGTCATCTCCTGTACTATATCGCTTATGTGGTTGATGTAGAAGTATAGCTCGTCTACTTTCGCCTGTAGTTCAAAAAATCTCCTCACATTCCTGTGTACTTCCTCTTCCATTATGCTCCCCTCTCAATAGCTATTAAGTAGTAGTATAGATTTGCTTCTCTGAATATCCTCAGTATTTCTCTAATGTTGATGATGTACCAAATTCTATGATGTAGTTATTAACGTCTTCTTTTGCTATCTTGTGTATTGTAGAGAGGAAAAATCTCTTTTGTATGATGTCTATTACCTCTGGTAGTTTATTTTCTTTAACTCTTAACGATATCCACCACATATCATACCCCCTCTATCAGCTTTAACTGGTCTAGTCTCCCATTTGCTCTTAGGGTTTCTATGATGTCCATTACTGGTTTTTCTGTCCTAAATGTTATGTGGAATGTACTTTTCTCTCTGTATGGTATCTGTTCTATTCTCTCTATCTGTGCTTCTTTAAAAGCCCATTTTATAAATCCTAGTGTATTTACTAGGAGTTCCCTTTCGACTTCTAGTACTACTCTCATGCCATATCACCTTCATCAATTAGTACTACAATGTTATCAAGGAGATCGCAGTATTTGAGTGTTTTTAGTATTGTTGTTATTGTTGTTTTTGTTGTGAATGTTATTCCAAACTTTTTCGGCTCAAATAGTACTCTTTCTATTCTCTCTATTTTCCCTTCTAATTGTTCTACAACTAATAGTACATCTTCTAATCTCTCCCTCTCTATCTCAAGCACTACTCTCACGGTCTCACCCTTTCAGTAAGTGTAGATAATCATCTATTATCGCTATAACTCCTCTCTTCCACAGTTCTGATAGTAGTTTTTCATCGAATGATGATATAAAGTGTTTTGCGAACTCCTTTAGATGTACTCTTCCTCCTCTTTCCCTGATAAAGTTCTTTATTCTCTGTATTTCCTTCTCTATCATGTTCTTTGCTGTAACTACATCTTCAACTTCAACCTCATCTATTGAAGTATACCCAAACTCATCGAATATTACATATCTTAGTAGAGGATCACCTTCTAGTTCTTCCATTATCATTTTCTTCTCTAATTTTCTTTCCAGTTCTTCTTTTGAGTATAGTGCTGGTGTTACTGGTTTAGCGTACTTCTTAACCTCTTTTTCTCTCTGTTTTTTCTTCCACTCCTCTATTCCCTTGATGTATTCGGTGATTAGCTGTTCTCTCTCATTGCGGTCTTTCGGTATTCTTAGTCTTTTCCATTTAATCTCCCATTCTGCTCCTATTTCTCTGAATATCATACCAAATATCCAACCCTGTATTTTCTTAGGTATGTAGTCCCATTGTCTGTTAAGTACAATAAAGAAGTCTTCCTCATCTTCTATACATGATGCTATGAATGGATCTTTCATTTCCTTTGGGAATTCAAGTTTAAGTAATCTCTCTAACCTATCCCATGCTGTTTCTTTAGACCTATACCTCTCTATTCGTTCCTTGAGTTTTTCGATCTCCTTATCCTTCTTCTCTAGCTCTTTTTTGAGTTGTTTCCATTCCTTTATTATATTTATTATATGTACTATTGGGTTTTCCTCGTCTATCTCTATCCTATGTCTTCTGAGTTCTCTTAGTAGAGGTTCTAATGATGCCTCTTCTTTTACCTTTATCTCTCCTGTATCCATGACTACTAATTTCTTCTGCTCTACTCCGATTTTGTAACCTATGTCTACTAACTGACATAGGCTTTTTGTTTTTGATGCCTTTATTCCATGTTCGATTAGTAGATATCTTCTAAACTTTTCGATTTTCTCCTCTAGTTCTTTTTTCTCTTTCTCCTTTAACCTAATTGAGAATGTTACGAATTTCTCGCCTTCTATCTCTTTTTTGAGTTTTTCTCTTAAACTCTCTTTTCTGCTCATCTATCTCATTCCTCCTCACGAGTTTTTACAAGTTCTCTTACAAGTCCTTTGAGATCTCTATTTTCCTCTTCTAGTTCTTTCACTTCTTTTTTCAGTCTCTCGTATGTTTCTATGATCCTTCTTATCGCTTCTGAAAAGTTGTATATCTTTTCTGAGAGCATAAAGCTCTTTACTATTTCGATATGTCTCTTGTAAAGTCCTACTGAATACACTCTAACATATTCCTTTTCTTTTTGGGAATTCATGTTTCCACATTTTCTTTACCGATCCAATCTTAATAAGCTTTTCGTGTATTAAATTAAGATTTTAATGTGTAGTTAATTATTGTCTACATTTTCAATGCCCAGAAGGGTACTTTTGTCTACATTTAACATGAATTGTCTACAATTTTAGCCCAAAATGTATGATATAAAATGAAGAATTTTATATCGTATTTTTATATCGTAAAAACGGATTGTCTACAATGAATTTTGGGAACATTTTTGGGAACATAAATGATCCCAAAAATATATAAAGGCATCATCAAAATCATGTCTCTAGAAACTTGGATTTTCCCAAAATTGTATAACGAATAAAAGAGAAAAAATACTCTAAGTACTCTTTTCTACTCCGAGTACCGAAGAGTACCGAGACCTTCCCAATAATATTATGTCAGATCAACATATCTCCATGTTCCATTAATATAGACATATAACCTCTGAGCGGGATTTGTCGGGTTCGTATCAGCAACAACAAGTATTCTACCCTCGTATCCGCTCGGTGGTGTGAAGTTCGTGAAGTTTCCACCATAGTCAGATGCTAGATGATCAATTCCACTTGGTCTCTTCAGGATCAAGTTCGTGTAGTCATTTGCGTAGTTGTCAACTCCTGTAGCGAAGATGATTTCAATAACATGTGGATTGTCTGGAGAGTTATAGTTGTTCTGGACGACTGTACCTATGTTCTCGCACCTCAACCTCGCATTCACTCCGTACGATCCATCTATGATTATCCCAGTCTCAACGTTTTCAATAGACGAATCTATGAAGATGCTCTCGCCCGATCCCAATTTAATACCATAACCACCACTTACCGTCTTACCCCTACAACCTATGTGTGTGTTCTTTATGAAGAGTGCATTATTCTTGTACGTCCCTGTCGTCTCGACACCGTACTTCACATCGTACAGTAGACAGTTTATGACCACGTTCCATGCCAACCATGTCTCTTCTGCATTGTACTTCACTCCCTGTGCTGGGTGCTCGATCCTGAGGTTCTGGAGTACTGTGTGTTTTGACTTCACTTCTACACATACTTCATTCCTCCAGTTCGAGTTTAGAATACCATCTTTCACGATTACTTCATTTTCAAGTATTTGTAGCATAGGAGAGAAAACTGATACCGACTTCATAACATGACCACACAAATCGAGCACAACTCTTTTATCAAGAGTGATTGTTGAAGTAATCTCAACATCACTTAAGAGTACTATCTTTCCTCCTTCTTCAATGTTTACTGCTGAGTTTATCACTTCACTTGCATCACTACTCTTGTATTCCACTTCTCTCGTCTTTCCATTTTTAGCATAATAGGTATCTCCTTCTTTAAAGATCACATAAGAGTATGCTTCTGTAGGTCTGTAGACTGGTGGTAGTCTCTTCTTCCCCCTATACCTTATGTGCTTTACTGATACCATTCTATCCCCTCAATGGAATTAGCACTATCGCTTCATCGTTATACGGATCGAATGAGATTAAACCCTGTCCCTCTCCTCCAGCATCAACTTTTATGTATAGTGATAGCACGTACTCAAGTGTTGCTCCCTTTGGAATAGTTACATTATCAACCCAATCGTATACTGAGGCATAAGCATAAACCCAATTTGTATTATTTGAAGCAAAGCTTTGCGAATTCTTTGAAAGAATTGTATACTTTGTCCCCTCTACATCATACCTTAATGTGTGATTGAGATAACCATCTACGTAATAATCTACAGAACTAGATCTTAATCCAAATCTCCCCGTACACACCAGTTCGCCCTCAATATCCATTGAGTAGTGCATTTTTCTTGAAAATACTAATTCAAGCTTTTTCTCATATTCAGTAGATGTAGTGCTACCGCTCCATATTTCCGTAAGATCGTTATGAATTGGATAAGGCATGAGAATATACCCAATATGACATCTGTATGCATAGAGCTTTAAGTATGTTGTAGTGTATAAGATCCTCGATGTAGGCTCTACCCTCAGAAATACCACTACTCCCACCCTACACCCTTTATCCCCTTTACTGGTACTGGTTTAGGTCTAGGTTTAGGAACTACCTCGACTTCTGGTATCTCTGGTACTTTCACCTTCTCCTTTTTCAAAAGCTCAATTACTGGTTTCAGGAGGTAGAGTATTGGATTTGATAAGTACTCCATGACATCGTTTTCATACTGCGATGGAAATATGTAGTATTGAATTGTAGTACCCCAAATCACATCAGTAGAACTCTCATTCACCATGTTGATTTTCAGCTTATCACTACCCGTGATTATGGCTAGAACTTTTTTACTGAACTCGTAAGAGCTTTCAAAAGCATACTCAGTATAAGGCTCTATAGTAGCTCTCCCCTTTGCTCGTTCATGCACCACTTTTGCATAGATCTCATCAGTACTAATTCTATCACCAGATGTAGCATCTCTAGGTGGTGAAAAAGCTACCTCAGTAATCAGCTTTCCTCTCTCAGGTGTAGCTGTTATCTCTATGAGGTCGCTAGATGCAGGAGATAAGGTAACTATATGTGTTTCTGAATAGAACCTCAGTATTCCCCTTATGATTAGAGGAGCTAGGATCTCCACAGTAACCACCTCACATAGTTATACGTTATCATAAAGAAACCTGCTATAATAAACCCTATCCCGAACCAAAATCCATGTGGTGGAAATCTGTAGGGATCACTTATCTTTTGAGCCTCTAATATAAAGTCATGTACACATAGTCCTATTCCTAGCCATTGTAGTGCTACTCCTAACACAAATATTCTCCTTATCTTCCTACCTATTTCTCCGAAAAGTCTTATCGCCAGTCTGCGTAAGGGACATTTTGGTTTAGGAGGTGGCATATCTTTTGAATAGCACACTAATGCATCACGATCATGCCTTAACCACATCTTAGACCACAATGACTTAGCCTTTCTAATTGCTTCATTGAACTTCTCTATCGTCTTCTCATAAGCTTCTCTCCACGAGCTATTATGTTTCAGCTTATAGATCAGACCATGATTAGCACACTCCTTAAATAAGTGCTCATCTTCCCCTACAGTAAATCCAAATTCCTTTTCATATCCCCAAAATACACAGTCATACTTATTGTAAGCTTCAACACCATAATCTTTACCGCTTAGACATGCTAATGTGTAAATCGTCTTCCCTGCTACTAGATGTAGATTACGCTTATCAAGACAGTACTCATGTCCATCTTGTGCTACTAATCCTTCCTCTGTCCCGTGATCATAGAATACTATGAGGTCTATCCTCTCTTCTCTTAAGAACTTCTCCGTATTCTCTCTAGTAGCATCTTCTTGAAGTAGTAAGATCCACCTACCATAACCTAGCTTTCTCACTTCCTTATACAGATCATAGAACCATGAATAGCTATGATTAGTAGCTTCGTCCCATTTAGGTGCAATCCCTAGTATTAACACCTTTAATCCCCTTTCTCAAATAGATCAATAGCTAGTAGTACTGCCTGTTCAACTATCATCTTCCTAAACTTCTCATCTTCCTTAAATAGCCTTATGGTCTCATCTTTCGTAAAGACCTTCTTACCTAGTACCCATTTAAAACCATTGTTTTGCTTCTCTAAGTACTCTAGTATAGCTTTTTCAAGATCGCTTAGATCCATGCTCTCACCTTACTAAACTCTTCTTATAGTGAACGGCTCTGTGTATTCGCTTTCGATGTAAATGGGAAAACCATTACTCGTTACCGTTACAAATCTAGGTGGTATCTTCTTAGGTGGTCTCTGTGCTACTTTGTACTCTACAGCATCAAGATAGATGTGGAATGAAGTAGCAGATCCACCCGTATTATCAATAGATAATTTGATATACATGTCTTGGTTAAGGCTCCATCGGTCAAGCTCTATAGGGTTATCTAAAGGAGCTATAACACTCGTAAGACTTATCGCTTTCCTCTCACTAAATAGTGGTTCCTCTCCCCATTTTGGTACCACAGTAGGTGGTGTAGCTGAAAGATCTGTAGCTATATACTTTAGCTGTATTATTAAACCACTATCTAATGCTCCTGCTAGATAGTCATAACCACCCTGTGCATTAAACTGCACAGTTTTAGTCTCGTCTGCCGATACGCTTAGACTTTCCTCAGACCTAAATCTCCTAACTCCTATTATAATATACCAGTTCCTCGTGGTCTGTAAGTAGATGTAATTACCCTCTTTTAAGGTCGGTACTGCCTTTAGATAGTAGGTATATGGTTTGAAACTCATATATTCCCACCGAGTGTAATCTAATATGTAATACGATATATTTTATACTTCTCCCAATCTCGCTTTTCTATACCCTACTAGCTTATAGATTGTACCACACTTAGAACATCTAATTCTATTTGGATATGGAGCTTTTAAGACAAAAACATAATTACACCTTTCACACTTCATAGCGATTTCAGAAACTACTTTAGACGTGCTAGGACTATTAAATAACCTCTGTAGCGATCTCAAATTAAGAAAGATTTGCATACCTATCCCCTATTAATATCATGTTCTTTATGTTAAATAAGAGTGTTTTCCTCGCTACATCATCAAGCTCATCTAAGTACTTTAAACTCTCGTATTTGAAGCTCATAAATGCATCATATACAGTATATCCTTCTAGTAGTCTCTTCAAAACTTGATATGCAGGTTTAAAGAAATAGTAGCTTATATCGTCTTCTAATGGATACTTCCCCTCACTACACCACACGAAATCATCTTTAAATGAGATAAATGCTCTGCACCCTTTACTAACTGCTACCCTACCCAATCCTTTACCTACATTACATGTTAGTAGATATACTATCCTATCAGATAGAATTTCACTATTTCCCTTCTTCACAATTACCTTCAATTGTGGTATTTCCTTAGCTACTCCTCTCGGATCTGCAAAAGTAGGAGTTTTATTCTGTGATGTGTACAAATTCCATGCTCCATGTCCATACCCGAAAACTAAGACTGGATCATATTTCTTTAACGCTTCAATAACATAGACGTTTAGTGCTCTCTCCTTTTCAAGCTTTATGACATTATAATAATAAGATGCTATCCTCTCTATATTGAAGTAATGAAAAAAATAATATCCGTATTGTGTACTACTATCGAATTCTGGTAGAACGAATAGTACGTTTAACCTTTTCTTCAAGAGTACTCTTCCCTCTCAGCTTCTCTATTTTCCCGAATGTCATTATGTACTTACTTCTTCGATAGTGCATATATCAACCCTCCTACTGCTATCGCTCCTGCTATTCCTCCTATTAATCTCGGATCTATTTCTACTTTTTCCTCTACTTTAGGTGGTGGTACTCTTACTGGTACTTTTTCAGGTATGGGTACTTTAGGTGGTCTAAGAGGAGTAGTAACTGGCTTAGGGACTACTGGAGGTCTTACTATAGGTCTTACTGGTGGTCTGGTGATTGGTGGTACTACTGGTTTAGGTACTACTTTAGGAAGCTTAGGAGGTATAACTGGAGGACTTACTACCTTAGGTGGTCTCGGTTTAGGTGGTGGTACTACTGCTTTCACCTGAACATAGATGTCATTCCTCTTCCTCTCCCCATCTCCTACCGAAAAGCTCTCTGTGTACTTTCCATCTGGTACTATATTTGGGTGATAGACTGATAATGATATTGGAGTTCTATGTGGTCTAGGTAGTACTCTCAACTTTACTCTATAATTACCCTTACTATCAGTCCTAGTCTCTACTTTTGTGATCTTTGGAAATAATCTCTTCATGTGCTCTGGTATGATCGGCTCAACTACTATCCTAGCTCCTACTAACGGCTTAGCTCTTTCCTTCATAACTACATATCCCTTTACCGTACCATAGATCTCAGCATACCCTTCTTCTACCTTCCCCTCCCTTCTAGGTACTGTAACTGCTACTGGAGGAGCCTTTACTGGAGGTCTTACTGGCTTAGGTCTTAGCTCTCTCGGTCTTCTTACTACTGGCTTAGGTGTAGGTGTAGGTGTTACTGGTTTAGCCTTTACTTCCCATCTCAGTACACATGATGCCTCTGCCGTTCCTCCCCTCCACTTTTTTATCACTTTTCCTCGTTCCCCTACATAGGTTACTCTCGCCCTTATTCTCACAGTCTTTATAATTGGCTTACCTCTCTCTACTCTCCCTGCACTAACCCTTACCTTTCCCCTATGAGATGTGAATGGTCTAAAGAACTTCTTATCTCTCGTTAGCCTCTCTCCGTCTGCATAGACTTCATACTCTATCCATGTAGAGTATTTACTGTTATTCTTTACTGTATAATGTACTGTTATGGGTATTGGTCTATACCATATTTTATCATAGACTACCCTTGATGTTGTCTCAGGCTCTAGTGATACTGATATGTCTACATGAGGGATAATTTCCACTCGTGGTACTTTAACTTCTTTGAGAGGAGTTGTTGCTGGTTTAGGCTTAGGCTTAGGTACTACCTTAACACTTCTAAATTCTGCTGTTACCGTTACCGATCCAAAAGGTGGTATGTATACTGTTCTTCTGATCTCTTTCGGCTCAGTCCTAACGTCTGCCCATACTATAACAGTATAAGGCATTGGTGTAGGAATTGGATAGTCAGGAAAAGTACACTCTCCCTTTCCATTCTCTATCTCACTAGAACATGCACTCTCTCCGAATGGTGTGAGTACTCTAAATCCACCATTTGCTGGTTTCCCATCTACTCTCAATAAGACTACTACCCTACCCATATCATCTCACCCTACTTAGTATGTATCCTGCTAGTCCACCACCTGCTATCAGCATAATGAATAATAGCCATTGCTCCATCTCCTTCCTCTTTCTTTCCTCAGCTTCTACTACCTCTGGTGTTTTCACTTCCTCAGGTGGTACGTACTCTCTCTCTTCTTCTGTTCCTACTCCTACATCTGGTATCTCAATTTCTGGTACTGTGATCTCTGGTATTTTAGCTTCCTCAGGCTCTGGTACTTCTGGTGTTGTTATCTCTGGTACTTCTGGTGCTTTTGGTGGTTCTATGCTTATCCCTTCTTCTGGTATTTCCGCTGGTTTTGGTAGCTCTACCTCTGGTACTGATGGTGGTATTTCCTTTTCAAGTCCTAGTGTTCTGATAAGAGAGCTTAGATCTAGTTCTAGTTTCGTTATTCTAGCCTCGTGATCACTTATGTCTTTATCCATTCCTTTTATCCAACCGAGAAATTGCATGACATACGCTATTGCTGAACCTATGAACGCTAGTATTGGAATTAGAACTGGTAAGGAAAGAGGAAATGCAAATCTAAATAGTTGTGGTGGTAGTGAAGGTCTACCCCCTCTAACAATCTCCCTAATGCCCTTCTCTGCTTCACTCTTTAATTTTCTAGCCGTCTCCTCTACCATCTTCTTTACTTTTTCTCTTTCTCTTTCTATTTGAGATCTAGCATACCTCAGCTTTATCTCTGTATCTTTAATACCCTTTCCAATTGCTCTAAGCTTTGCTACCCTCTTCTCATACTCACTTTCTTTCCTCTTAAGATCTCTAACTATACTATTGTACTCTTCTCTTATCCTATCGAGTTTAGGCTTATACTTTCTAAGAACTCCCTTTCTCTTTGCTAGTTCTACTGCTTTAGCATAGAGAGTAGCTACATCTCTCGTCTTTTTCTCTAAGTGCATTATCTTATGTCCTACTGAAGTTGCTCTATTCGATGCCTCTCTATATAGTCCTATCAGCTTCCCTAACTTTGCTACCGCTTCCTGAAATTGTTTAATGACATTATTTAGTGCATCTGATATAGGCTTTAACCTCTTCTGTACCTCATTGTAAACCCATTCTAAACGTTTTCTGAAATCTTCTATAGCTCCCCAAAATGCACTCTCTACAGACTTCTTTACGCTCTCGAACCATGATGATATAGACCTCCATATAGCCTCTAATTCATAGGTAAGAACTCTTATCTCTTCTGCTTCTTCTAATACTACTTCCTCTTCTGTTATTCCTATCATATACCCACCGTCTTACTTTTACTTGTAATACAATTTTTCTTTAATTACTCCTATTGCTGGTCTGACTGCTTCAACTCCTCTCCTAATCGGTCTCTCTGCTATTCCGATAAATGCTAGTGCTCCTAATGGTATGAATACCAACCCTGCTATCGTTAGTAATGCTGAAGCTGTTAATGGAAGTATTACCTTCTCAGGCTTTTCAACTATCCCTTTTGCTACCCCTTCCGCTCCCTTGATAAACGATAGTGCTACTCCTATCGCTATTATTACTGCACATACTGATAAGACTACAGCTATCAATGGTATTGGTGAATACTTTAGTGGTGTTTTCAACTGTATGAGTATCTCATTCTCAGTAACCTTATAGTAGATTGGAGTATACCCAAATCTCTTGAACCTTCTAAGTATCTCTCCTACTGCTACATTTTGCTCGTATCTGGTCTTAAGAGGTTTTTTCGGCTTTAACTGAAATAGTATTAACGGATACTTAGGCTCTACTCTCAGTTCATCAAGACTTCTGTAAACTCTCTTTACACTCATGGGTATAAATCTACCTGCCACTATCATATTCGATCATTAAAAAAAGAATGTAATACAAAAAAAAGAATTCTTTATTATATTAACCTTATTGTACCTATACCGCTCCAGTTCGCTATTGTTATAGTCCTCTTCCTGTACTTTACCTGTATCCTTCCATCTTTAGTAGCTTTTATTTTCGCAGTAGCTGGGTATACTCTTATCGTCTGTCCATCTACTCTCCAGTCTGCGTAATCCTTAGTCTCCCGAACCTTAACTATCTCCACCATACCCTATCACCCTATCAGTCCATACTCTTTTATAGTTACCGTTCCTGCTGAGGTATCACCGCTCACCAGAGTTACCTCTATTTCCTCTACTGGTACTAATCCATCTACTGGATTATACGTATCCATGTCAATGGTTACGGTTTCACTTGCAGATATACTTTCGTATATCTGATTATCATTGATCTTTATAGTTACACTACTCACATTAGCATCTGTGGTAATTACTAATCTCGATAGCTTCCTGTCTACTGAGTAGCTCCACGATTGGGTATCAGTAGCTCCCGCTCCTGAGCCTGTTATCTCGGTCTCGTTATAGTATGGAAACTTGTTGAGTAGCTCTGACATCGCTCTGATCACCTTGTTAGCTTTATGTGGTTATGATAGCACTCTTTGTACCAGTCTCAGGAAGTGCTACAAATCCTAAGAACCATGCACTAACTGTAGATGCCCCCGCAGTAGAGTGTGCATTGGTCTTGAAAGTCTCTCCTCCTCTGAATACATAGTTCTCTATATTCCCTGCGAATGCTCCGTTCTTATCCCTGAAAAAGTATACGGGTAGTGTGTACCACTCTCCTATGTAGTTCTCTCCTCTATACCACTCTATGTAATCAAAGTCTGAGGCATTAGATACTATACCCCAAAATACTACACTTCTGTTAGCTAAGAGTGTGAATGTCTGAGATCCTGTTACAATGGCATACCCTGTAGAACTCCAGTTGAGATGTACTGGTTTCAGGTTCTCTACTCTTAC
>Ga0164311_10001425_pt1 | contig 11672 bp, 11 predicted proteins | sample GuaBasSedimGuay2_FD_121796 | JGI IMG/M metagenome (GOLD analysis project Ga0164311, IMG submission 121796) | Subseafloor sediment microbial communities from Guaymas Basin, Gulf of California, Mexico - Guay2, Core 4569-9, 9-12 cm | ecosystem: Environmental > Aquatic > Marine > Hydrothermal vents...
ACCTTATACACTTTTTCATACTGCCTCCTAATTGTTTACTTAGGAGGTAGTATAACCCAAAGTGTACCTTACGACGATAAAAGGTCAGACGTTATTTTCTACCAGTGGTACGCAAGAGGCTGTAATGGTTGCAGCACTTGTTAAGGTGAATACAGTTTTGGCCTGTGTTACGCCGCCATCGCCTTCACACTCGAACACAACATCTTTATCTGTGCCTGTTCCGCCTGGTCCACCGATAGTGTCGCCTGCATGGTCAAACTCAAAGTTAATGTCGTTGACTGTTCGTAACCCAGAGCCGTTAACGTTGCCTTTGATTAGCGTGGCGCCATCCGCGTCCTCTACTGTCAGAGCACCAGATGTGTTGAAGTCATCTCCAGCACCCGGGCCGTCCAAGAAGAAAGCATGGAACCAGGCATTAGCATCATCTACTGCGTTAGCACCTACAGTTACCGATACGTTTGAGAACGCAGGGTATTCTTTAGTGTCTCCAGCATCATCCGTAAAGATAACCCTGTTCTTATCAGTACCTGCCAACTGTTCAATGAATAAGCCTTCGCCTGCTGCACCAGTACCTACTTGCGGTAAAATTTTACCAGCAGCATTGTACGTGTACCACACACCAACTCGTTTACCGTTGGTCACGTTAGATCCGTGATCATTGACATCATCATCGGTTTGCGCCAAAGCGTCAAGGAACGCGATACATTGGTTCAGGTCACCAGGTACTGTGTTATTTAATACCCAAGTGAAGTCACCATCCGCAGTTGTAAACCCTGTTTCAGTTTGTGGTGTATCCAACTCTTCCAAACCCATCCCAGTCCATGGTGAAATTTGAGCAGTGTATACGTCAGCCAGTGTGTAAGAGCCTGATGTTAAATGAACAGACTCGCCCAAAGCGAAACCAGACGAGTAACCCCCCATCTCAGCAACACCTGAATCCGATAAGATTTTCTCATCGTAGTTCTGGCCAAATGTACGAACTTTTAACGACTCATAACTACGAGTATCAATACCTGTTACAGTCAACTCTTCGTCAGCATCACCCGTTTCGTCTGTCAACAAATTACTAGCATCTAAGGTTGTTGTAATAACTAAGGCGGTTACAGACTCAACTGTGTAAGTCCCTGTGTTGTTAGCTAACCCTGTTGCGCCAAACCTGTGGCCAACAATAAATCCATCTGCCACGTAATCGCCAGTACTTCTTGTAAGCGTCCGAGCCGAGGCAACCACTGTAATAGTTTGAGCTGCTGCTGTGGCTGCTGCGGTGGTGTAAGCGTTAGTGTCAACATCGTTGTCACCGTATACTTGAACAGCCTCATCAATTGGACCGTCTTTGTCGTAATTGATAGGCGCTCCACCATCCGCCAACTGGTAGTATGGCTGAGAAAGCGTCTCAATATTACCCAGTGATTTATTACCGTAGTAAATTCTGCCAATAGAGCCAGACACGTCCCGCTCTATCCAACCTGAGCCCCGTACCTTAAACCTGTCATCAACAGTTAATGAGAAATTTCCGCCATCGGCGTCATCAAATTTTCTGTTGTTTACAATCTCGTATGCGCCACCGAACTTAAAAGTACCTGTGAAGTAGAAATCGTACTGTCTCAGAGTTTCGTCGATACGTCTTTCTTGTCTCTCAAAAGCATATAGCGCTTCCAGCTTGATACCGTCATCCTCGGTTAAGGGGTTATCGGTAGTCTCACTTGCTGTGCCTGTGCCTGTGCCAGCGCCTGAAGCTGTAAACTCAGTACCAGGGTTACTGTCTGCAGCACCGATAAGGGTAAAATCTGTAGTGCCCGCTGCGGTGATTATGTACTTGGTTGTGTTGACAAGTGAGGTAGCAACAACATCCGCAGCCCCTACACCCAGGCCGGTAAGGTCTAGCTGGTCTTTTTCTTCCTTAGTGATAATCTCAAGCCTGCCATTAGTAACATCGAAAAAGATGTTGCCTTTAACAGCTGTGTTAGGGCCTGTATCGGTCCTAGCGGTTGAGGATTGTTTTAGTGTTGTCGCGTAATTCGACAAGTCAATGGTAGCCATTATGTTTCACCTTCGCCTATAATAAATTGTTCTAAATGGTTGCTAAGCCCTACGTTCTGCTCTTGCAGTTGAATTATCTCAGCCCTCATTTCCTGAAATATTTTTTCGGCCTTAGCATGCTCCTGCTTCTCGCCAAACCTTATACCGATATTAAGTGCATCCAGCTCTATCTTTCTGGCAAAGTGTATAACACTCATGGCCTCTTTGTCTTCTAACTTATTGCTTAGTTTACCTAAAAGGTTCCCAACAGTGTCATAGACAAACCAGGTATTGGTCTCAACATCCCGGGCTTGCGTTATGTACGCGGTCTGTAAAGGTATTAAATTTGGGTCACTCATGTATTCTCCTCTAAGGATAGATTAACGGTTAAACTTTGGTCTGCGTTGCTAAGGGTCAATAGTGTTAATGACTCCTCGTAATCAGCAGCGATTATCTGTAGGACTACATCTCTATCTGAAATATACTCATAAGAATATGATTGATTGTCTTGAGTGGCTACCTCTTCCCCGTCTAGCTCAACTGTGCCTATAATTCCATCGATGGGGTCTTTTACGTACAACCTCCACTCGTAACCAGTTATATTTGGGCTTACCGTAAATGAAAATATTTTCTGGCCCGTTACTACGGTTACTGCGCCAAGGCCTGTGTTGTGGATTGTTGGGGTTGACCCTGTATCAGAAACATTTATTGTTAGGGTAATTCCAGACGCTACATTACAAAGTATAGTCTCCGCACCTGTAACACCGTCTATAACGGCACCCCCTGTCACTACGCAGTCCCACCCCATGGCATCATCAACTGTTATCTCTGTGGGTATTTCCACTACGTAACCTCCCCCAGACACAGTAAACACACACCCACTTAGTTTGTCTAGGTCGTCAGTAACAACTTGAGCCCTAGGGTTCGCACCTAAATCATACTCTTTAAGAGCAGTACCTGCCTGAGTTAAGTACATTTTATTAGTAAGGTCGTTAAAATCTACTGCTGACATACTACTTACTATGTATGTGTTTTCTTTAGTCACTGTAGAAGTTATATCATAGGGGATGCTTAATGAAAACTCTTCAACGTCTACAGAGCCTACCACAAAAAACTTATTACCTTCATCAATAATCTTAAAACACGTAGAAGCTGTTTGATTAGTGTCATACGAATTACCTGTATATGCAACCGTAGAACTTAAATCAAAAGCCACAGAAACAGAAAACTCATACAGAATATCGTTGTCTGACAACACAAAAAACGCATAACCATCTGTTGAGAAATCAAAAGCATGTACACTGCCCGTGGTAGGTGATGTGTCATAAGTTGCACTTCCAGGAGTAGTCACCGTGGACGTTAAATCAAAAGCCACAGATAGGGTGGATTCTTTAAGGTTTCCTGAGATGTCTATTGTTACTACTGTAAACCCACCAGGGTAAAACTCCACGCCTCTAAGCTGGCTGCCCGATATAGTGACGGATGTAGTTTCTGTTATAGTCCCACCCAAAGAGGCTAAAGGCCCGTCCCACCCATAAAAACTCTCTGCCTTTAAAGCAGTCAACTGCCCTCCGTTTAAAGTTATCGGCCCTGTATTTCTATGTACACACCCCTCGCTCGTTGCAGCTGCGGAGTATGTGAAGTCCCCCATGTTAACGAAAGTGCAAGCTGTGTGCTCTACTAAAGTGGAGGCTGTTACCAGGAAATTTCCTTTAGCGTTTGTACCGAGAGCCGTGATTGTGACGTTAGTCCAGATCAGAGTACTGCCTGAGTTTACAACCTCGAACTCATTAAAGCCAGGGTCAACAAACTCTAAGTCAGGTAGGGTTATGCTTACGTTTGAGTCTTTAAAGTAGCAGGCAGTGGCGACTGTCCCGAACCCTAGATGGCACTGCATACTGAACCCGCCAGTCACGCCTTGGAATTGGCCGTACCTGTTGGCTTGTAAATCGTTTTTGGTTGCAGCTTCTGTAAACGTCCCTGGTGTGGCTACATCCCCAGCTGTTATGTCGTAGCTTCTACCTTGCCTTATTGCGTCCACGCCAAGCGGAGCACCTTTGGTAGGTCCGCCTACCAGCTTAGCTTCCACGCCGTAAGTATCCATATTGGCTGGCGTGACAGTACCAGAACTAGCTGTTGCGTTTTCTGGGTCAACTACGGCACATATCCAAGGGGCGCCATAATCAACCGTGTCACTTCCTGCGTAGTTATATCTATTAAGTGTATTGGATGCTGAGCCAGCAACTAAAGCTAGGCCGCCGTTGGCCTTGGTGTCTAGTGAGCCTGGCGTCAGGTGGGTTATCCACATGTATATGGCGTCAAGGTCGCCAGACGTCAGAGCTGTATTGGTGGTGTCCTCAACCAGGCCTTTGGTGGCACTGGCAAAAGCATTTTTACTTGTACAGCTACTGCCTTGGATAAAGTAATCGGTCTCGATGTTTAAGCCCGAGGCTCCGCCACCTATCGCCGCCCAGTTACTCAAGGAGGTAGTATCGTCTGGAATTAGTGTGGTTAAATCCGAGGTGTATACTGCGACTGCCATTAGCTATTCCTAGTACGTCAAAGTTAAATGGTCATCCCAAACCTGGTCGTACAGGATAGAGTCCCCAGCGAATCTTTTAGAAGAATCAAATCCAGCGGAGGCATCAAAAATTGTTCTGGTAATTAACCATACGGCTGCAGAGGTATCTGCGTTGGGTGCTTTTGCTATTCCGTGGTAAAGGGTTAAATCGTCGACGGCAGGGATGTCATCAATCAGGTCTTTTTCTTCGCTGGTTTCTAGCATAACTTCCTCGAAAGATCGGCCCTCGGGTCCTTCAGGCCCTATGGTCCCTGTTGTCGTGACCTCGGGTATTACGGCCTCTACTACTTCCATTGTGGTAGGGTTTTCGGTAATTTCTATAGTCGTAGAGCCTTCCAGCTCTATTATCTCTGTAACAGCTGGTAGTTCTATTACCGTATCAGCTGGTACTTCTAGGACCTCCAGCAGCGGCTCTGTAACAACTATTACACATTGTGTCACGGTCTTGAGACGTCTTGTACAGGCACTATTGTGCCAGTAAGTATTGTAGTGATCACTCCGCCTGCGCTAGTAAGTTGCAGGTCGTAAAAATAAGGTGTGTTTATTGTAAGCGAGTTTATGTCTGTAGCGCTTACGGTAAAACTTATGTTTGGTTTTGCATCTGTCAGCGTAACCCCTGTTAAGTGGGTTATCTCTACTTCCGAGGTTGCACTTTCTTTGGTTAGCTTTAACTGCATTAGCGCAGTGTAGGCAGATAACGGCAAAGCTACCCCGTCGCTATCTGACCAACTAAAGGCATACTCCAACGTGTCCCCATGGGCAATCTCAAAGTTTACTTCTGGTGCTTTAGGTTTTACTACTGTAGCCACGTTGGAGCTCCTGGATTATTTAACTATTTCAAGTACTTTAGCTGCAATCTGGTGGCGAGTCCAACTATTTTCATCACTCTGCAAATCGATTACATCTGTCACTTTGTTCTTTGTGAATGTAGCTTTTGTGTAAGGGTTACGCATACGGTTGAACACCGCTTTAACTCGTACTACTTCTGGTGCCACTTCTACTTCTGGTGCCACTTCTACTTCTGGTGCCACTTCTGGTGCAGCTGTTTCAACTACTTCTTTTCTAGCCATTTTATATTCTCCAATTGTGTGAGCGGTAAGTTTACCACATAAAAAAGCCCTGAGCAGCTTTCACTACTCAGGGCTTTAGTTCTACTTAAGCAGTAGCTTATGAGCCGATTGTTAAACCAGTAAATGATTCGTCAAACAACTTGAACAAAGCAACACCGAAGTCAAAACGCATTGCAGTAGCACGGCGAAGAACAAATTGCTCAATCGCTTGGTAGCTAGCTGACACGTTTGTGATTTCATGTAATGCGTATTGCGAGTCAAAACCAACCAGTGAGTTAGCACCTACGATACTTGTAGGCAGTAACAATACTTTAGGAGTTGGTAAGCCCATATTTTCCACAGTGTATTTAGCATCCATCAAATTGCTTTGACTAGATGTGTCATTGAATACTGTTGGTCTGCCATCTCTGGCTTCTACGTCCAGGACTGTATCAATGTCTGCAAGGACATGAGTAATAGTCATTTTCTGGTAGTTTTCACGCAGCCATTTAACCCAAACACGTTGAGTAATTGGTGTGGTGCCGTTAATTGTTTCAGCAGTAAATGTGCTGGCCAATTTGAAAGCAACCGCATTGATGTCGAAATCGACATCACCAAAAATGATGTTACCCATGTCTTCTTCAATACGACGGATACGCTCACCACGAGCTTGCGAAGCTAACGTCAAACCAACAAGATCAATAGTAGTGGCTTCTAAAGCCTGGTCAGCAATCTGCAAACCAATTGATTTAGTTGGAATAGTGAAAGCACGCTCACCTAAAGTGATGCTTACCATTACCGCTGGCTCAGCTAACTGACCAATGACTTGCGCTTTAGAACTTTCTGGCGCAGTTACATCAATAGTTGGTTGATCAACACGAGGGCTAGAGACGGTAGTCTTCAAAGCAATCGCTGATTCCCAAGGCTGCAAGTAGTCTTCTTTACTTTCAGTCAAGTTAGCCTGAATTAACTGAAGCATTACTTCAGGGTAAAGTAAACGACCTGCTGTTCCGTTTCTGTCAGAACCGTCTGGACGAACAATAGTACCTGCGTACTTTTCGTTTGGTCCGTTCAGGATTTCTTTCATAGACGTCGCGGGGACACCTGTAGTTTCATCAGCTCTTACTCGGATACCTGACTGGGCGCACATTTGCTCGAAAGCAGTTGCTTTACCTTCTACCGTCGGGTACTTGTTCGCGTAGTATTGCGACAGAGAGACATTAGCGTCGCCTGCTGCCTGGTAATCTCTTAAGTCTACATCGACTTCAGCTAGTTTACCTGTGTGGTCTGTAATATTTAACTTTGGCATGAGGGCTCCTTAAACTCTCTCGATTAAAACAAGATCGCCAGCAACTCCAGTGCCAGAGATTATACTAATAACGCGCCACAATGCGGCTCCAGCTGCAGCAGCCTTCAGGATAACCTGAGGGTACGTTTGTTTGACATTGATAGCCACTGCTGGAATACCTGCAACAGCAAATGTTCCTACAGCTAGGGTTCCAACTTCGCCAGACTCTACCTGTACTTCGAAGCGCATATTACGCTGTACAGAGCCTACGGAGAAACCATCATTAACAGTTTCGGCCTGAATAGAAGATACGAAGCCATCAATGTCGTCGCCGTCAGCACACAACACATAGTTGTCGCTGCCAGCTAAAATAACAGGCTTACCGACATCGTTGTCGTTAAGCTTGTTGCTTGAGTCAACACCCAGGGCCGCAGTAATTACATCGGCATGAGGGTCGTTGACAAGGGGGGTGAATGCAAATTCAGTCATGTTATTAAATCCTTGCTTGTTTCAAAAGAATGTCGTTGGTCACTTTCGCGGCAGCCGCAACAGCATCGTCTTCTTTGTCTTCAACAGGCACAGATACTTGACCATCTTTCGGGTAGCGTTTAACTACCAAGGACAAGGCTGATGCGTGCTGTTCTAACAAAGCAGATGATTCTAGCGCTAGCAAACCTTCCAGGGAAGGAGCTGGTGCGCCCACTGCTACGAAATGTCGCTGAGTTGCAGCGGCGGTTACACTTTTAAGACCATCATGTGTTGCCTCTAAAGCTGTGACTTTCGTCTGGGCTTGTTTTAGCTCTACCTTTAAGTCAACTATCGCATCCTGTTGGGATGAAATTTGTTTCTGAAGAACTTCTAAACCAGTTACTTCCTTTTCAGGAGCATCTGTTGAAGCTTCTTCTTTACCTGCTGTATCATCAGCGGTTGTTTCTTTGTCGTCAGTACTCGTATCATCAGCTGTGTCGGCGGGAGCATCATCTTTAGATGGAGCCTCGTCCTCAACAGTCGGTGCCGGAGCAGCCTCTTCCAACACAGTCTCTACATCAGCGCCAGAGGCGATTGCTGCAGACTCCTGTTCGGTGAGGATTTTACGTCTAGTAGCCATGTCATTATCCTGAACTTGTTTAAAATCATTAGTATTATCAGCAGTTTCCCGCATCAACACAAGCAGTAAATCGTCGAAAGTGCTTATGCCATCAATAAGCCTGAGCTCATTTGCTTCGGCTGCATACCATACTTTACCGTTAGCAATGTTCTCAGACACGAAGTTGTCTGTCAATCCCCTATTGGCAGCGACCTCCCTTACAAAAAATTGGTGAGTCTCATCAATGTTCTTTTGAATCTGCGCCGCAGCTTCGTCCGTTAGCTTCTCATAAGGGTTACCCGCAGCCTTCAATGGTGTGGACTTGAACACCCTTAACTTAATACCGATGTCCTTGTACATCTCTGTCATCTCGGCAGTTACTGCCAAAACTCCCAAACTACCAACTTCCGCCATACGCGCAGCATAGAATGAATCAGCTGCTGTTGCCAACCACAACCCACCTGAAGCAGCCATGCCTCCTGTGAATGATGTAGTCTTAACGTCCAAAGATTTTATGAAGTCAGATAACTCCATGATACCTTTTACAGCTCCACCTGGCGTATCGTAATCCAGGAATAAGCTTGTTACTCCTGAATTGATTGCAGTAATAATAGCGTTTCGGATGTCGTCATATCCGACCACACCCCAGTATGCTCCCCAGGCTCCTTCTGAACCGGAGACCATGCTTCCGCGAATAGTAATAAGGCCAACGCCATCAACAACGTCAAGAAGGAAATGCTCATTGTTTTCAGCATCCGTCTCGTCTTTTGCGAAACACCCTTTCTTATAGTCTTCATTCCCGTCCTCCGCCATTTTCTGGTACGCAGATATAGTGGCGTGGTACGAACTCTCTGTACCCAGCCATAAAGTTCCAGCCTCTGTAAGTAATACGTTATTTAACATTATTTGTCTCCTCCGCCTCCGGATGATGTAGCACTACCATTCTTAGTGCCTTCGTTTAGTGTACGTTCTTGTGCGCCGTCAGTTTGGCCAGCATCGTTAGCTCCCTTAGCATCCAGAAACATAGTGCCAGACAACGGAGGTGCTCCGGGTGCTCTAGGCCCTGTGCCCAGCAAGTGCCCTGCCTCGTCGTCAGTAATAAAACCTAATGACAAGTCTCTTAAGATGCGTTGCTGATCAACACTTCTGTGAGCAGATAACTCTGACTCAGGCCTGATATCGATAGGGTTGAACTTAAATTTAATGTAACCGTCCTGGCCAGTAAGTAACCTGGATGCCAAGGTAAACGCCCGAGACATGATCACTTCTACAGGGGCTTGTATAGCTGATACCATTTTAAGGTAGATCAACGACTCCGTGTTGGACAGGCTCTGGGACCCCGAGATTCGCATGCCGAGAGTAGAGGGCATAGACTTAAGAGAAGTTGCAAACATACCAGAAAAACTATCCAGCAGCGCAGTGTAATCGCTCTTTTCTCCTGCGGTCTTAAGTATTTCCACTTTAGCTGTATCATAAGTAACAATTGCCTCATCCGGCTCCAACCCTGATATTAATGTCTCTATGCTTCTTCGAGTTTCTTCCAGGTATGCCTTAAGCTTTTCAGGGTCCCCTTGTATGTCCGGGGGCGCCGTCTTCTGAGCGTGTTCCAGCATAATTGTGACAACAGTCCTAGAATGCCCGGACTTCCTAAGAATCTTATAGATGTCTTCAATAAACTCGCCGAATACGAACACGGTCTGTAAAGCAGCCTCCATAGGGCTACGAGAAAAGATGCTATTAGACTGCTGATGAGATGAAGCGTAAAAGAAAGTAGGAATGTCGAGAGAAATAGGATCACCCCCACTACCTGTTGGAATTTGCTCAGGGTATTTTGTGCCATCTGTTCGGCTCTTCCAGTTAAGGGATGTTGTGGGTACAGGTATAATCCTGTCAGGGAACCTGAACCTGTTAAGTACCAACTCTGTGGCGCAGGAACCTGTCTGTACAACTTCTTTTAACAGTGTTTCTAGCGTGGCGTTCATGCCCTGCTTATCCGCATACCCTATAGTGTAATCATATAAAGTGTCTGTGGATACCGCCAGGGAGTTAGCCGCAGCCGTAAGCCCCAGGTCAAATTGATGCCCGCCTGCCTGGTATCCCGTCAAGGTGTAGCCGGACATAGCCAGCTGCACGTAACTGTATACCGCTGTGGAGAATACTCCGTTATATCTGGATAGCGCCCTGATCGCCTCAATAGGGTCTATGCTTCGTAGAGTTCTTATACTCGTGTTGAGATAACTTTGTTCCGTATCTCGGATGTCTGTGCCAGCTTCTTTGCTGTAACCTGGGTCACTTAGCCGGGCTTTGGAAGCTATTACACTACGAGGTAGTGTTACTGGATTTTCGCCTGCCATAATCTCTTGTGTGGTATATTTGCTATTTTGCAGAAATCATAACACACAACTATGAAACAGCACGACTTGTTGCTACTTCTTTGCGAGAAGCGCCCTAACGTTTTTGTTATAACCATTAGTTTCAAAGAGAACGCTGTGCACGTAACTTCTAGCAAACCAACGTGGAGTAAAACCATCCCTTACAAAAGGTATATGCAGTATAGTGTCGATTATTTAGCCAAGGAGATTTTAGATGAGTTCAGTAATTCAACAGCAGGAAAAGAAACACTCGCAGTTAAAAGAGTTCCCTAGACCACAAGTAGATAGCATGCACCAGTTCCATATCATATCTGATGAGTTAGATGATTCGATACGGGACTTGCAGATGCACGCTTCTATGTTAACCGAGGAACAGTCCGCCAAGCTACACCAACTGCTTACTTTCGCAGATGGTGTGCCAGAGTTCACTGTGTCTGAAATTGACAGGCAGTATCACTTGTTTATAAAGATGCAGGAACAAGTTGTGGGTTTGGATGGCCAGTTGAAAGCCACTGCCAGTGTTCGGGATATTGCTGCCGTGATCAGCAGTATGGGCAGCCTTATCGCTTTATTCTTGAAGGCACAAAAGGAGTTGGATTCTATTAAGGCCGAAGCTAATTTAAAGGATGCCGTTCTTGAGGCCCTGCGTACCTTGCCTGGGGATAACCAGCAGATATTTTTTGACAGATTAGCCGAATTAGGGGGGTAGCTAGTGGCAAAAAGTAATAAAGTAAAGATATTTGCACAAGGGTTACAGACGTCAATAAACCGTCACTCTTTAAAAAAATCCCAGTGGATTGCGGATAACTTCAAACATCCAAGGAATGACCGTATACCATGGTCCTGGTCAGACCACGAATATCAGATAAACATTGTTGATGAGGAGTCCTCTGATAAGTGTGTAAAGAAATGCGCGCAGGTAGGGTTGTCTGAACTATCTATAAGAGAGTCACTTTCTTTTTGTGCTATGCACGACTATCGAAAATTAGCTTACGTCCTACCTACATCTAAATTTAGCTCAGAGTTCAGCAGCACCCGGTTCGACCCAGCCATAGATAGTTGCGACTACATTAAGTCAGTACTGTCCAAAGACGTTGATAACACAGGGGTTAAGAAGATAGGGACTTCGTTCTTGGTTATGAGAGGTACTTCAGGAACCACTGCAGCTATCTCTATCGATTTGGATGCCATCATCACTGATGAAATCGATTTCTGTAACCAGGATGTACTCGGGTCCTTTGCAAGTAGATTGCAGCATAGTGATTTAAAGATCACC
>Ga0164311_10001426_pt1 | contig 11669 bp, 11 predicted proteins | sample GuaBasSedimGuay2_FD_121796 | JGI IMG/M metagenome (GOLD analysis project Ga0164311, IMG submission 121796) | Subseafloor sediment microbial communities from Guaymas Basin, Gulf of California, Mexico - Guay2, Core 4569-9, 9-12 cm | ecosystem: Environmental > Aquatic > Marine > Hydrothermal vents...
AGAAAGCTAAAGAGGAAAGGAAAACATGAAAATGTTGCAATAATTGGAGCTGCAAGAAAATTATTGCAAACAATATATTACATGCTTAAGAAAGGAGAATCATTTCATAGCTAAGAATGCTTTCCTCTCTTTTTCGACTGTGGTTATAACCACGTGGGTGTTGATTGAGGAAGCTTCTTAGCTATGGATGAAGTAGTCATAATGTGGCTTCGCCACGAATAGGTGTATATCATAAGGCATAAAAATTGAAATTGCATATAAAACAGGCGGGCTTTACATAGGTGTCGAAAAAAAATGAAAAATTTGAGACTTTTTCTTGAAGGCGCCAATAACGCCTCTTTCATTTTTCAAAATCCTTGCATTTTTATCTAAAACAAATCATAATCTTCTTATATCCTGGCATATTTCATACTGGGGGATGGGAATCATAGAAAAGGCCAGGGAAATAGCAGGCATTATCGAGAGACAGGATGAAATTTGCATCGTCACTCATTGCGATGCAGATGGAATTACTGGGGCAGCTATAGCTAAAAAAGCACTTGATGAAATTGGAATAAAATGTGAGATAAAAGTTGTCAGATATCTCAGCAGAAAAATTTTGCAAGGCGTAGATAAGTTTACTTGGTTCATTGATTTGGGCAATGGAAATATCGCAGGTATAAATGGAAATGCTGTAATAACCGATCACCATTTTTCCAATGAATATCATGAAAGAGCTCTCAATCCTTTTTATTATGGTATAGATGGTGAAACAGAAATATCTGCCGCAGGCTTGGCATATTTGGTTGCATCAAATTTTTCAGATTTTGATGCAACTCTGGCAATAATGGGAGCCATTGGAGATTTACAAGATTTAAGATTTGGGAGGTTAACTGGCATTAACAGGCAATTATTAAAAAATTCAAAAGTAGAAATTAAAAAGGATATCAGAATTTATGGAAGAAAAAAGCCTCTTTATAAAATGATTGCATATGCTACCGATCCTGTCATTCCCGGAATTTTTAAAAGGGTAAGAAATGCTATTGGCTTTCTAAGCAGAATTGACATTGATTATAAAAAAAGCTGGAATGAGTGCAGCAGGGAAGAGAAAAAGAAGATTTTATCTGAACTGATAAAAATTCTGGTAACAAAGGGTTTCAGTTATGATTACATTACAAGAATATTTGGAGAGGTATATGAGCTGGATGGAGAGGATGTAAGAGAATATGCAACCCTGTTGAATTCAATAGGAAAATATGGATACGGAATGGAAGCAATTAAAATGTGCATCGAAGAAAAATTCGATGGAAAAAATCTGCTGAAAAAACATCGCAGCAAGATATGCAACTACATAGAATATGCAAAGAAAAAACTGGATGAGTATAAAGGCATATATTACTTCCATGGTGGAAACTACATAATGGATACCGTCGTAGGCACTGTTGCAGGCATGATTTTAAGAGAAGAAGACTTTTCCACTCCTCTGCTTGCATTTGCAGAAAATGAGGAAGGCATAAAAGTTTCAGCCCGTGCACCCTATAATCTGGTGGAAAAGGGTTTAAATCTATCTATAGCCATGAAAAATGCTGCAGAAATGCTCGGCGGCAATGGGGGCGGGCATAAAGCTGCGGCTGGAGCAATTATTCCAAAAGGAATGGAGGAAAGGTTTCTGCAAATTTTTGATGCAGAGATAAGGAATCAGCTTACCCTGTAAATGCGGAGAAGTTTTACCCTGAATATTACTTTTTTGCCAGCAAGTCTATGAAAGCTGTAGCCATAATCTTTCAGATCGTTCTCAACATATACTTTCTGTATGCCCTTAAATATGCGTGGCATTTCAATCTGGCGGTCAAAAACAATTGTTCTGTTCACTTCATCCTTAATTGTTTCATTACCTGCATAATACTCAATTTTTATTTTATCCTCTGTAACCTCAACAACCTTTCCATATATTGTATATCCAAAGGCTGAAATGGAGAAATTGCCCAGCGGAGGTGTTGTTGTAATCCATATTTTTGTATCATTATAGCCTGCTTCGCTTGCATTTTCCCACCATGGATATAAGGTTAAATTCTCCAGTTTGTTTGGTGTCGTTTTTAAAACAACATGCGTATCATTAAACGAAACAACTTCAGTTGCATTTTCCCATATCCAGTAGGGCTGCTGTACGGGAATATCATACCAGTACTGAGGCATTGTAATAATTTGTCCCTCTTTAGGCAGCCATTTTAAATCGACTGTAACCCCTCCGACATTTATTATCTCAAAAGTTGCTTTAAAATTGAATATCACCGAAGTATTGAAAATGGTACCATTTTTCACAGCTACACCAAAAGCATCCTCTGGCTCAAGTTCTATCGTTCTCTCTTCTCCTTTCTTCATTCCCTTCATGCCTTCATACAACCCCGGAATCTCACTTATTCTCAGATTTTCTATATAGCCCAAATCCCCATAGATCCATCCATCAGGAAGTTTTGATGGTATTCCTTTCCCAAAATATATTTTCAAAGGCGTTAAATTATACTGGCTGCTATCAAATGGCGTATCATATGAAACATTTTCTTCAAACGATGAGGCAAACACTGTTCCATTCTCGAAATATCCTATATAATATATTTCTGCAAAATCCCCTTCTTTCAGCACACTCTTCTCCATTTTTTCATAGGCATAAGCACATGCAACCACCGCCACCACTATAGCCAGAGCAATTATTCCCTTGGTTATTTCCTTCATTCTGACAACCTCCTTTTCATAAATGCATCGATCCTATTAAATGCTTCCTCCATTAATTCAACAGGAGGCAGAATAACAGCCCTGAAATGGTCTCTTCCATATACAGGGCAAAAGCCAGAGCCATGGACAAGCAATACATGTGTTTCATGGAGTACATCAAGAACAAAATCCTTATCACTCTTCCAAACACTCTTTTCAATCTTCGGAAATATATAGAAGGCTCCTTCAGGCTTAGCTGTAGATAGTCCATCTATCTCATTTATTCTTTTATAGACAAAATCCCTCCTTTCCCTCAATTTTTTCACCATTTCTTCTATGTGTTGTTGGCTACCTTTCAACGCAGCTACCATAGCAAGCTGACACACAGAGTTGGCGCAAAGTCTGGCTCTTGCTATTCTGAGAAATGCATCCTTTATTTCATCCAGTTCGCCATTTGGATTGTTAAATAATGCATAGCCAACCCTCCACCCCGGAACAAGATATACCTTTGAGAAACCATTAAATGTTATAATTGGTACATCTTTGGCTAAAGAAGCTGTGGCATAGTGTTTTCCATCAAAAACAATGTCATCATAAATTTCATCTGATACAACCAAAATATTATGCTCTGCTGCCACATCAATTATCTCTTTAACTACTTTAGCAGGATATAAAGCGCCAGTAGGATTATTCGGATTTATTATTACAATCGCCTTTGTCCTTTCATTTATTTTTCTTCTTATGTCATCTATATCAGGCTGCCATCCTTCAACTTCTACAGTAGCGTATGGAACTGGCTTTGCTCCATGAAATGTGGTGATTAAATTATAAGGGGGATAAGTTGGACCAGGAACAAGTAATTCATCCCCCTGATTTAAGCAGGCTGCCAGAAAAATCTGCAGAGCTTCTGTTACGCCTGTGGTTATACATATATCATCGATATCATAATTCATTCCATTTCTTCTTTTTTCTCTATTGGCAATTTCCTTTCTCAATTCTTCATAGCCTTCTGATGGAGCATATCCATTGTAACCGTCTAAAGCGGCCTTATACAAAGCTTCTTTCATATGCTTAGGAGTATCAAAATCATATGCTATTGGATCTCCTATATTGAGCTTCAAAACCTTTATGCCTTTCTTCTCAAGTTTTTTTGCATATACGACAACTTCCCTAATCGCATAGGAGATGTTTTTTGCCCTGTTGGATGCAGAAACCATAAAAATTGCATTGGTTAATTAAATATATATTTAGTGGTTTAAAACTTCTTTCTCATACTCATACCAAAAAACATAAAAGAATGAAAACAATAATCGCACATGAATAGAAAGATTTCGAAGTTGCTTGTACTTGCATTGGCAACATCTATGCTTTTTGTACTCCCTTCCAAAGGAAACGATGTTTCGGATGGTTTTCCAGTTGCAGATTTTACTTTTGAGGTGGATGGCTATAATGTTACGTTTAATGCAAGCATGAGTTATGATTCAGATGGTTTTATAGTAAATTACACATGGGATTTTGGAGATGGAAGTATAGGATATGGAGAAGTAACAGAGCATGAATATGCTGAAGAGGGAATATATGAAGTATGGCTTACAGTTACTGATAACGAGAGTAAAACAAATTCAACTTTTAAAGCAGTGTGCATCGATCTAACCCCTCCTTCAACAGAATATCAGCTTTTGCCGCCGTCGCCAACTGGCAAAAATGGATGGTATGTGAGCAAGGTAAAAATAGAATTGATTGCATATGATGAATTGTCAGGGGTGAAGCATACCTATTATAGTATAAATGATGATGAATGGACGGAATATACAGGAGCAATTTATCTGGAGGAAGATGGTAACTATACAATAAAATACTATTCCATCGATAACTATTTAAATCAGGAGGAGGAAAAATCATTTGGAATAAAACTTGATATGGAGAGGCCATATACTATATGCAATATTTCTCAAAGTTCATATGATGGCTGGTATGATGATATTTTACTTGTCTCCCTTGAAGCATATGATAATTTATCCGGAGTAGAAAATCTTTATTACAGGATAGATGGAGGAAGCTATGAAAAATATGTGGAAAATTTAACAGTATATGAAGGCAGGCATGTGCTCGAATATTTTGCAATGGATAAAGCTGGAAATGCGGAAAGGCTGAATAGAAGAGAAATTAATATTGATATGACCCCTCCTGAGGTAACATTATCTCCTCATAAGGGATTTTATATATTTGGAAGGAAAATTATTTCCTCTGACATTACGCTCATAATAGGAAATATCACTATAGTGGCAGAGTGCAGCGATAATCTGGCGGGAATAAAGGAAGTGGAATTTTATATTGATGGCGTTTATAAAGCGAATTCATCTTCTCCGCCGTATGAATGGTTGTGGGATGAATTTTCTTTGGGCAGCCATGAAATAAAAGTGATTGTATACGATAAAGCTGGAAATAAAGCTATTAAAACTGAAGATGTGGTTGCCATAAATCCAAAATGGATTTGAAGGAATTTGTCAAAAAATTTGGGAGAAAATATAGTGAGATACTTGGTATAAATGCTAGAGAAGAGCCATTTAAATGGTTTCTCGCTTCTCTTTTATTTGGAGCACCTATTAGAGAAGAAATTGCAATGAAAACTTATAAGATATTGGAAAAATATGGCTATACCTCACCAGAAAAAATAATGGATGCAGGATGGGATGAAATTGTTAAATGTTTAGATGCAGGAGGATATACAAGGTATGATTTTAAAACAGCAGATAAAATAATTGAAGTTTGCAAAAATTTGTTGAAAGGGAGAAAAATGGAAGATATTTTAAAAAATGGAGATCCTAGGGAAAGATTAAAAAATTTGGCAAAAGGAATTGGAGATACCACAGTGAATATTTTTTTAAGAGAACTTGGAATGCCCCATGAGCCATCAAAATATGCAATTGTTGCAGCCAAAAAACACAACTTATGGAATAAAAAACTAAAGAAAATCGAAGAAATTGATGAAATAAATCTTGAGATTGCTTTAATGAAACTTGGAAGAGATTACTGCAGAAAAGGTAAATGTAAGGAATGTCCTTTTCCCTGCTAAATTTCGATTAATTCATATTTCCTACTTCCTAATCCCAATTTTTCTCCTTCATTTATCTGTACAGTTCCATCTATTCCATGCAATTCATAAAATATGTCTTTTCCAGCTTCTTTGCAAACTAAGTCATATGAGGCTTGATCTATTGCTACAGCATCTGAAGATGCTAGGATACCGATATCATTTATTAATGGCTTATCTGCAAATGAACAACAATCACATCTTGGGGTTATATCGAGCAGAAAATTAATAAATGAGGCTTTTCCATTGAATTTTTTCATTGCTGCCTTTGCCGCAATTGCCACTCTTTTCTGAAATTCTCTTGCAATATCATTTGTTAAATAGAAGCAACCCTTCTCACATAGCACGGTGCATGCTCCGCATCCCTTGCATTTTTCATAATCAATTTTTATCTTTCCATTTTCTTCGTAAATGGCATCTGCTGGACAGAAAGTTAAGCATTTTCTGCAAAATATACATTTGCTCTCATCATACAACGGCTTGCTCTTCTCATGCTGCCATGTCTTGCCAGCTTTGCTGCAACATCCCATGCCCAGATTTTTTATTGCCCCTCCAAACCCTGCCATTCCGTGCCCCTTGAAATGGCTAAGCGTTACTAAATAATCTGCTTCTGCTATTGCTTTTGCAACTGCAATTTTATAGCCATCTACGCCAATAATTTCCTCGTCTTTACCAAGCAGTCCATCTGCTATTATAATCGGGCAACCCATAGAAGAAATGCTGAAGCCATTGATGGCGGCAGCCATTAAATAATCTATTGCATTTCCTCTGTGCCCGCCATATAGCGTTGTTGTATCAGTTATAAACGGCTTTCCACCCTGTTCTTTTACAAAATCAACCACTCTCCTTACAAAAATTGGGCGAATATAGCCGATGTTGCCTAATTCCCCCATATGTAACTTAATTGCAACAATATCTCCCTTCTCAATCGTGCTTATTTTTTCCATAAGTTTTTTTATTGACAGATGTAAAGCATCTTTTGCAAATGGCGTAGAAGATGATTTAAAATAAACTTGTGCCATGCTTGGTAATTAAGTTTTGATTTATATTCCTATCCAAAACATGTCTTATAAACAATTCTAGAGGTTATGAGATGGTACGATATAGATGCTCTTGTCACCAAATCAAATTTTTTACCTAAGATTTTTTTAGCTATATTTGAAAAGGAGAAGAAATTTTTTATCAGTTTATTTATCCCATCATATATTTCATCGGGTGTGAGTTTTTTGGGTTTATGTACAACATGATATAAATCGTATTTGCTCCAATCCTTTGTTAAAATTCTGTTTTCTTTGTCCAGCCGATTGAAAAGTGGGGTGCCTGGAAATGGAGTAAGAATATTTATGCCAATTGAGTCTATATTCCATTTGTAAAGCATATCTAAAGTTGCATCAAATACATCTTTAGTGTCATTATCAAAACCAAAAACAAAAGAACCAATGAGTGCCATTCCATAATCATTCACTTTCCTTATTACCCTTGCATATTCTTCCACCCTATTCGATTTCTTTCCTATGTCCTTTATTGTATTTTGTGATATTGTTTCAAATCCCACCGCCCACGCCACACATCCTGCCTCATATGCTAACTTTAGCAATTCATCATCTTTAGCAAGGATATTTGCGTTTCCAAAGCATGCAAATTTCTTGTCCAAAGCTCTTAATCTTCTGAAAAGTTCTTTTGTATAGTTTACATCCAGTGTTAAAGAAGAATCGTAAAATACAAATCCTTTGCATTTCAGAGATTCTATCTCTTTTATAACTCTTTCAATTGGTTTCTTCCTGAATTTGCAGCCAATCAAGGAATTTGAAATGGCACAAAAATTACATTTGTATATACAACCTCTTGTTGCTTCTACACCTTCAACAAGAGAAAAATTGTTATTCTTTACAGGAGAAATTATGAGCTTCCCATCTACAGGCTCGCTTTTGTAAAATGCTTTTAGCTTATTATTTTCAGCATCTTTTAAAACTCGCTGCCACACCCCTTCAGCTTCTCCTATGATAACAGAATCAGCATGCTGTTTTGCTTCCACTGGCAAAGCAGTTGGATGATAGCCTCCTAAAACAACCTTTATTCCTCTCTGCCTAAATTCATCCGCGATTTCATATGCACGAGGAGCAATACATGTAAATGCAGAAATGGCAACCAAATCATAGTTTCCATCATATTTTATTTTTTCATAATTCTCATCTACAATAGTAACCTCATGCTTATCATCTGTTAGTGCTGCTATCTGTTGCAATGTTAGCGAAGACCACATTGTAAGTTTCATTAACAGTCTTTCATACAAACTCGCCCTCGACTTTATAGAGGGCATTACGAGCAATATTTTCATATCTCATCCTGCCTCCCTCAAAATCAAAATCTGTAAATTTTCTGATGGCAAAGTTAGCTAAAAAAGAGAATATTTTGCTTCTGAAACTCTTTGCAGATAACATCCTCTTGATAATTCTATCTATAGAAAAGAATTTTCTCGATAATTTTCTAACTTCTCTTTCCAGTTCTTCCGGGGTCATGTGTTTTGGAAGGAAAACAGCATGGTTCAAATCGTATTTTCGCCAATCAAACGAAATTATCCTATTTTGCCTTCTAAGTTTTTCAAAGATGGGCGTCTTGGGAAATGGTGTCAAAATATTGAATTCAGCCACCTTTAGTCCCCACTCTTCCAATTTCTGAAAAGTGGCATCAAATGTTGCTGGCGTATCGTTATCAAAACCAAAGATGAAAGATGCCCATACTTCCATTCCTTCATCTTCTATTATTTCAAGCATATTCGGCACTCTATCTATTTTGTTTCCCCCCTTTCCAATTTCTTTTTCTATTACCCTCTGCGACACACTTTCCACTCCAACCATCCATGCTATACATCCTGCGCGGCTGGCTAACCTCAAAAATTCTTTATCTCTAGAAAGAATAGCCATATTCCCAAATGCAACCCATCTTTTCCTCAACTTCCTTTTAATCATTTCCTTGAACAACTTCTTACTATATCTTGGATCTATTGTAAGAGAAGCATCGTGAAACCAGAAGATTTTATTTGGCATTGCCTCTATTTCATCCACTACTTCTTTTACTGGTCTTTTCCTATGGACATTATCTCCGAACCCAGTAAGCTGGCAGAATTCGCATCTATATGGGCAGCCTCTACTTGCTTGAATTGCTCCTATAAAACCGTTGCATATTTTTCTTGCAGAAGGAATTTTTTCTGGCCTCACTTTTCTGCTTCTATAAAACGGTTTTAGCTTCCCTTTCTCCAAATCATCCAAAAGCTTGGGCCAGCTTATTTCAGCTTCTCCTATGACAACAGAATCAGCATGCTGTTTTGCTTCCACTGGCAAAGCAGTTGGATGATAGCCACCAAGAACAACCTTTATTCCTCTCTGCCTAAATTCATCCGCGATTTCATAAGCTCTATAGACATCTTTTGTGAATGCTGAAATAGCAACCAAATCACAATCCTCATCGAAATCAACCTTTTCATACCATTCATTCACTATCTTTATTTCATGTTTCTTTGGAGTGCATGCTGCAAGCTGGGGAAGAGCTAGCGAGGGGATGAAGAATTTTGGCAGTATTTTGCCATATTTTCCGGCATCTCTATCGGCCTGAACCAACAATATTTTCATACTATCACTTTTTGAACGTTCAAATTATGAACGTTAATAAATTGATTGTAAATTTATAAATTTTTCTAAAAGCATTTAATCAGAAGGAAAATATTGAAACATGCAAAGAATGGCTTTATTGCTCCTGCTGTTTTTTATCCTGAGTAATTTTTCATTAGCGGATGGTCATATTGTAATAAAGGTGGCAATCCTTGATTCAGCCATTCCCGGAATGGCGTCTCCAGAGGAAATGATGAAAATATTGGATGGATATGTATGGGAAGGTGATAATAAAACATATGAATTCCGAGCAGAATGGATTACAGATTTTGAAATATCAACTGGAAAATTGAATGAATTTGATGTTTTAATTATTCCTGGAATTGCAAAAGGGTATACGCATTTTTTGGGTGAAAGCTCCCTCTCAAAATGGAAAAATGAAATAAAAAAGTTTATTTACAGTGGCGGAGGTTATTTTGGCACATGCGGTGGCGCTAATATGGCAGCGATGGGCTTGCTCTCGCCAGAAGAAAGAGGATGGAAGCAATGGACAGCATGGGAATGGTTTATGAATAAAGCGGCGCTGAAGATAGCCCCTGTAAAAGCATATCAGGATATGGCCGATCCTATTGCATGCAGCATCATATGGAAAAATCCTTTCCGCCTTGGACAATCTGCCTACATATGGTATAACTTCTCAGCAGACGGAGCAGGAGTGTGCCAGAATTGCAGGGTGAACAGACAGCACCCAGTATTCAATGAATATGAAAAGGAAGAAAGGCTAATAAGATGGACTGGCGGCCCTGCTTTGATTCCTGTAGGCAATGTCAGCATTCTGGTTTGGTATCCCGATGAAAATGTTTCTGGCGTGAAAGGCAATGAGAGTACGAGTATACATGCATGGAAGTTTAAATTTGATTTGGCGAACATGGACTTCTGGGATATGGAAGAAGAACTTATAGAAACGCATCTTGCTTCAAAGCCTGCTGCGATAGCATGCAGCTATGGCAAAGGACGGGTAATAATATTTGGAAATCATCCTGAATATTCTGTATGGAAAGATGGGAGAATTTATGAAATAGAGGGCAAAAATTTTAGATTTCTCGGTCTTTTTCACTGGAGAGACAGGCAAATGTTGCCTCCATCATACAACTGGTGGATTGTGAGGAGGAGTGTGGCATGGGTTGCTGGCATGGATGAATTACCACCAATAGAATGAATATGGCAGGAGAAGCATTTTTCTCATTCATTGAAGAAAAAAATGGAATTGATTCAGGAAATAAATAAATTTATTAAATGAAATTTGTTGCTTAAATAATGGAAGCAGACAAAAAACAAGATGTTGTATACAAAATTTTTAGACTGCTTAGGGAGAATGCAATAAAAATCTTAATGGCTATAAGAGAAAATGAGAAGATAAGATGGAAAGATTTGCAAGATATAACAGAATTGCCTACTGCAACTTTTAACAGGGCACTGGCAGCCCTGCAAGAAATACATTTTATAAAAAAAGAAGGAAACTTTTACATGCTGACATGGACTGGAAAACTGGTGGCAGATGGATTACTTCTGCTTGGATGGCGCATGACGGAGGAAATGGAAGAAATAGAGGATATTGTTGCCGAAAAACTGCTGGCCAAAGATATAGTCATGGCAATAATTTTTCTGCTGTTTGTTAGTCTGAAGAAGAGAGGCAAGCTCAATATCAGTGAATTTGAGAAGGAATTGCAAAAGGAAATGAGTATTGTTAAGGAAATTTTCCAAGATTACGAAAAGGAGGGCTACATAGAAATAAAGGATGGATGGATTTTTGCTAAGGATAAAATAAACGAGGTGGATCTGAGCAAGATATTTTCATGAAAGGAAGCTATTTACTGATAATGGAACTAACGAGAGATAAAAACATTGCAGTTGGAGCACTTGGAATAATTCATTTTAAAAAGGGCTATTATGCCTATGTTGGCTCTGCCATGAATAGTATAGAAAAAAGAGTGGAAAGACATTTGAGGAAAGAAAAGAAGCTGAGATGGCACATCGATTATTTACTCAAGGAAGCAAAAGTAGAAAAGATATACTACAAAGAAAGCCAAGAAAAGGAAGAATGTAGGATAGCGAAGATATTTCTAAGTAATGGATTCAGCTATGTAAAAAATTTTGGGGCTAGTGATTGCAACTGCGAGAGTCATCTGTTTTATGCTGAAGATGAGGAGAAATTGCAAGATACTGCGAAAAAAGCCCAGATGGAGCTTTATTGCAAAATTTAAGCCCTTTTTGGC